>Ga0206101_1000003_pt1 | contig 340695 bp, 316 predicted proteins | sample 1B0metagenome_FD_148613 | JGI IMG/M metagenome (GOLD analysis project Ga0206101, IMG submission 148613) | Enriched microbial communities from leaf-cutter ant dump, University of Wisconsin, Madison, United States - 1B0 | ecosystem: Environmental > Terrestrial > Nest > Insects nest > Nest dump... | reverse complement strand
TGTAAACCCCTCTATCCGCCATGCGCCTTGTCAAGAACGACACGGATCGGCTCGCCCAAGCGGTAAACCATCGGCTGGGTGTGCATCGCCCAATCAAGAAAGGTGGCGGTAAAGGGTGCCTTTGCCCGCGCTTCGGCCAGATAGCGGTGATACCCGCCCGCGGCATAAGGATTGGGCATCAGATACGGCACCACGAAAATGGCAAGGCCGAAAAGGCCGATCATCCCCCCCTGCACGACCGGGCGTATCCAGCCGACATATTTTTGCGGCCAGCGGTGGCCGCGCATGGCGCGGGCCAGCACGTGGCGCGTCATCACGTTCCAGCCGCGGAACAGCGTCAGGATCACGACGGTCAGCGAAATCACCATCGAAATGGCGGGAATATAAACGGCGCGGGCGTAATCCTTCCCCTGCTCCGCCAGTTCCCGCCCGTTGGCGTAAAGTTCTTTTTCTCCTTCAATATCGCCGATCAGCTTGTCGAGCGCCTTGGCATACTGCGGAATGATCATTCTTTTAAAAAACGCGTCGCGCGACATGAGCATGTCATCTAGCTTCGGAAAGGGCGGCAGGCCGCTGGCTGTCAAAAACTCTTCCACGCCTAGCCCCGGCGGCAGCTTCTCACCGAACTTTGCCCGCCACTGCCGCACCGCCTCCATGCGGCTGAAATTCTCCACAGCGCGCTTAAAGCTGTCGCGGTCATATATCCAGTTCGCGGGCAGCATAAAGCTCGGCTCGTTCAACTCCGTGCGGACTTTTTCCTCGATCTTGTCGCGCAGCTTGACTTGCGTCGGAAAAGCGTTCAGAAACCCTTCGCGCGTGGTGATATCGGGAGTATAACCGCCCGTCGCCTCGATAAACTCGGCCTCCGCCCGCGACTTCGCCTCTGCCAGCAGCTTGTTATTGATTTTCGTTTCGGGACAATCGCGGTATTTGCAGAAAATATCGAGCGGGCGCTTATAAGGCGCAAGCTTGCGCGCAATGTCGGCCGCCCCCATGCTCAGCGCCGTCTTGTATTCGCGCACAGCGGAGCGGTACTGGCGGAAGCCTGAATCGATTTCCTTGTCGATTTCGTCGGCGGCGCGTTCGGATTCACGCCCCAGTTTTTCATCGCTCACCGCCGCTTTGAAAAGGTTGGAGGCATTTTCATACGGCTTGTAATATTTCTCCATGAACTGCGCGATAAACCTGTCGCGCTCGTCCTTCACACGGGCGACATATTCGTTGTACATGGCCCTGGGCGGGAACCACAACCCGCGGGAGGCCACGCTCTGCACCATCTTGTCGCGGTTATTCTCCATATCCTGACGGATGCCGTCGGGGCTGAGCATCCAGATACTGCCCAGAATGATGCGGGCGGATTTGACGCTGTCCTGTTCCTTCGCCGCATCGCAAAGCTCGAGATCGTCAAGGTTGACCGTGCAATCCTCCAGCACCGCGCGCAGCATCAGCACATAGCGCGCATTCACGCGTTGTTCCCACGTCGTGCGCTCGATCAACGCCTGCTCGATCAGCATTTTCTGCCCCAGGAACATCGCGGGCCAGATGATCATGCACAGGCTGATGATCGTGATAAAGGCGTTCTTGCCCTTGCCCACCAGCAAGCCGTAGGCAAAGCCCAGCATCGGCAGCGCGGCGATCATGAAATCTTCGGTGCTGGGGTCGATGGGGAATATCCAGTCGCTGTCGTTCATGCCGACCGTCAACTGCAAAAAAATCAGCAATTGCGGCACCATCGCCAGCACGGCAACGCCGATATAGAACAGCCGCAATTTCAACGAACGGATATGAAAGCCCGTGCGCGCGAAAACGCCCAGCACCAAAAGCAAGCAGCCGCAGGCGGAAACTGCGCGGCCGAAAATCTGCAAGTGGTCGATATCCGCGGGGTCGGAACGCACGCTGCCCGCGATTTCGAGCAACGACATGTTGAATTCGATTTCCGCGATCAGGTAGATCAGACTGCCGATCAGCAGCAGCCCATCCGCCCAGCGCGGATTGCCTTTTTTACCCTTCCGCGCCCACAGGGACGGCTTGTCCGCGGCGCCCGCGCGGGCATGCACCAGCTTCTCTTCAAAAAGAGCGTTCGGTGCGATGGAACGTTTGTCTAAAGGCTTGTCTTCCATGCCTTTATTCTAACATGCCCACCGTAAAGCAAATAGTTAATAGATCGCCCGCCTCAGGCAGAAATTTCCCGCCTCAGGCAGAAATTTTATGAGAAAGATCCGCCGCCAGGGCCGACATGCGCCCGGCGCGCAGGCCTGTTTTCAGGCGACGCTGGATCTGGCTCACCTGCTGGCTGGTTTTGGCGGCCGTTCGGTAATATTCCATGAGGAAAACGCGCAAGGTGGCGGTAAAAGACGCGCCCTCTTCTTTCAAGTCATGCACCGCCCCGCACAAATCGTGGATGGAGCAATCCTCCAAAAGCGCGACCTCGTTCAGGGCGTTCCACATTTCCGGTTCCAGCCGTACGCTGGTGCGGCGGTCGTGAATACGCACGTTCTTGCTGATCAAGGTGCCCTGCAGCAGCGGTTTTTTCTCCGCGCCGGCGGCCTTCTCGCTTGGTATGGCTTCATTCTGCGGATGATATAAATCGGACATCTTTCCCCCCGAAAGCTGTGATAAAATAAACGGTCTGAAAATATGCTGCGGCACACGGCCTCGACCGTGCATACAGCTTAGCTCCCCCTTTGATAATTACAACTATAAATTGAATTAGTTAAAATTTTACAACAATTGAGTGTATCGGAAATACCGTTGTATGGAAAAAATATCCCCCGAGCGACGGAAAGAAAGGGAGTTCAAGCCCCTGCATCACAAGGTTGCATGCCATGGCATCCGTCGAAATTTTTTACATGGACGGCTCGAAGCCCCCCAATCCGCGCTTTGGAAGTCCGATTCTGTGAATAAAGGCAGCTCTGCCGCGTATGCAGCCGCCGCGCTTAAAAAAATCTATTGATTTCAGCCTCAAAACCGGCAAATGCCCTGCGGATTGCTTGTTTTAAAGGCAAAGGAGGCCCATAATTTTAAGATGTGGAGTTTTAAAGGACGGTCATTTCTGGGCGGTTTGGGCGACAAGCGGGAGACATCCCCGGTTGTGCGCCGCAACTGCGATGCGCCCGGCTGCGACGGCCTGGGCGATTACCGCGCGCCCAAATCCCGCTATGACCTGCGCGATTATTACTGGTTTTGCCTCGATCATGTGCGCGAGTACAACAACAACTGGGATTTTTTCAAGGGCATGACCCCCGGCGAGATCGAGCAGCATATGCGCAAGAACGTCGTCGGCGACCGCCCCACCTGGCGCAGCACCGAAGCCGGCGTGAACGAAGCGCGCATGAAACAGGACATCTATGAGCATTTCATGCGCGGGGACACGGCCTTTGGCGATTTCGACGGCAACGGCGCGGCAGAGAAGGAGCACGCCGAGGCGCATTTTTCCGTCCATGCCCTGCCCCACCCGACGGTGGAGGCTTTGCAGGTTTTCGGCCTGAAACCGCCCGTGACGTGGGAGGATATCCGCGCCAAATATAAAATCCTTGCGAAAAAATACCATCCTGATACCAACAAGGACACGGGCGCGGAAGAAGCCCTGAAGAAAATCAACCTTGCCTACAGCATTCTCAAGCTGTCCTACCAAACCTATAGCCAACTTGATGAAAGATAGACATATGTCCGCCAAAGCCGACAAGACGCTGCCTGATATCATGGTCTCCGTACACCAGTTGTTCGGCATCGATTCAGACCAGCAGGTTCCCGCCTTTTCCCAGCGCACCGACAAGGTGCCGGATCTGGACGAGGCTTATATTTTCGACAAGCAAACGACGCTCGCCATCCTGGCCGGTTTTGCGCATAACAAGCGCGTCATGGTGCAAGGCTATCACGGCACGGGGAAATCGACGCATATCGAACAGGTCGCGGCACGCCTCAACTGGCCTTGCGTGCGCGTGAACCTCGACAGCCACGTCAGCCGCATCGACCTGATCGGCAAGGACGTCATCACCCTGAAAGACGGCAAGCAGGTGACCGAATTCAAGGAAGGCATCCTGCCCTGGGCGCTCAAAAACCCCGTCGCCATCGTGTTTGACGAATACGACGCTGGCCGCCCCGACGTGATGTTCGTCATCCAGCGCATTCTGGAGGCGGAGGGCAAGCTCACCTTGCTCGACCAGAACGAAGTCATCAAGCCGCATCCGGCCTTCCGTATTTTTTCCACGGCCAATACCATCGGCCTTGGCGATACGACGGGGCTTTACCACGGCACGCAGCAGATCAACCAGGGCCAGATGGACCGCTGGAACATCGTCGCCGCGCTGAACTACCTGCCGCCGGAGCAGGAGATCGACATCGTACTCGCCCGCTGCCCCGCCTACCGCACGGACGAGGGCAAGAAAACCGTCGCCGCCATGGTGCGCATGGCGGGGCTGACGCGCAAAGGCTTCATGGCAGGTGATCTTTCCACCGTCATGTCGCCGCGCACCGTCATCAACTGGGCGGAAAATACGCAGATCGTCGAAGACATCGATTTCGCCTTCATGCTGACCTTCATGAACAAATGCGACGAACTGGAACGCGCCATCGTCTCCGAATACTACCAGCGCTGCTTTGACCGCACCCTGATCAAGACCGAGACCTGATGACCGACCACAACGACCCCGTTGAAAACTTCAAGCACGCGACGCAATCCACCGCGCGCGCCTTGTCGGGGCGTGAGGATCTGGATGTCAGTTTCAGCGGCCATGTGGCGGAAGTCGGCGATAACGCCATCCGCCTGCCCGCCCTGCCCCGCACCATTTCGGAAGCCGACGCGCAATACATTCGCGGCGCGGCCGATACCTTTGCCCTGCGCCTGCATTACCACGATGAGACCCTGCACAAAAAGATGCAGCCACAGGATCCGAAGGCCGCCGCCGTTTACAATGCGCTGGAGGACGCCCGCATCGAAGCCGTCGGCACGTCCGATTACCCCGGCGCTGCCGCCAATATCGCTGCCACGCTGACGCGCGAAGCCAAAAAGCTGCGGCTGGACAGCGTCAAGGGGATGGAGGACGCGCCGCTGGCCGAAGCCATCCGCTACCTTTCGCGCACGCATTTCACGGGCCGCGATATTCCGAAGGAAGCAAGCAAGACCGTCCGCGTCTGGCATGAATGGATTACGGACCGCCTCGGCGACGACGGCCTCGACCGGCTCAAGAAGGCGCTGACGGATCAGGCTGAATTCGCCCGCCTGTCGCACAGGCTGATTGCGCAAATGGATATGCCGGTGCACCCGTCGGAAGAACCGCCCGCCCCCGCCGAGGACGATGCCGACAGCGATAACGACAAAAAAGCCGACGGCGCAGATTCATCCGCCGATGACGGCGGCGCCGCCGCCCCGCCGCCCAGCGGCATGATGGAAGAAGGCAGCGCCGATACCGACGGCGAAGATGAAGACGCCCTGATGGGCCATGAATTGCAGGATCCCGGCGACGAAGGCGCGGCGGACGGCGACGAAAGCCGCCGCAATGCGCCGCCCGACCGCGGCGCGGACAATCTGCACGGCGAATACAAAGTTTACACGACACAGTTCGATGAAGTCGTTATGGCCAAGGATCTTTGCGATGCGGAAGAATTGCAAAAACTGCGCAAGATGCTGGATAAGCAACTGACGCAACTGCACGGCGTCATCACGCGCCTTGCCAACCGCCTGCAACGAAAACTCATGGCGCAGCAGACGCGCTCCTGGCAGTTTGACCTGGAGGAAGGCATCCTCGACAGCGCGCGGCTTTCCCGCGTCGTCGTCAACCCGCTCTTCCCCGTCAGCTATAAACAGGAAAGCGAAACCAAGTTCCGCGATACGGTGGTGACGCTGCTGATCGACAATTCCGGCTCCATGCGCGGGCGCCCCATCACGATTGCGGCGATGTCGACCGACATCCTGGCGCGCACGCTGGAGCGCTGCGGCGTCAAGGTCGAAATCCTCGGCTTCACCACCCGCGCATGGAAAGGCGGCGCCGCGCGCGAGCGCTGGCTGGCGGACGGCAAGCCCGCCTATCCCGGCCGTCTCAACGACCTGCGCCATATCGTTTACAAAGCCGCAGACAGCCCGTGGCGGCATTGCCGCGCGAACCTCGGTCTCATGCTGCGCGAGGGGCTTTTGAAGGAAAACATCGACGGCGAAGCGCTGATCTGGGCGTATGAACGCCTGCGCACCCGCCCCGAACAGCGCAAGATTTTAATGGTCATTTCCGACGGCGCGCCGGTGGACGATTCCACCCTTTCCGCCAATCAGGGAAACTATCTGGAAGAACACCTGCGCCGCGTCATCCACTACATCGAAAGCCGCACGCCCGTGCAGCTTCTTGCCATCGGCATCGGCCACGACGTCACCCGCTATTACCAGCGCGCCGTCACGCTGGTGGATGCCGAAGAACTCGGCGGCGCCATCACCGAAAAACTCGCCGAGCTTTTCGACGAACACCCCGCCGGCACCGGCAAACGCAGGGCGCGGTGATGCGCAGATTTTGCATTTTGATTGCGCTGTTATTGCTTGCCTTCCCTGCAATAGCGAGAGCCGGCATAGATGAAATGAGCGACAAGGGCTATCGGCTCACCAAAGAGAGCGCCTTTTACAATTCTAAAAGAGACCAGAAATATTATTTGTTGTTTTATACAGGATCCACAAGCGAGACGAATGGAAAATTTCTGCTTGTTGATGCGGATTTAAACATTTTGGCAGAAACGCCATACGCCTATAACCTATACACTTTTTGCCCCAATATAAAATTTTGTTACTTCATGCCTTACCGTTTTGGCTTTTTAGCAAAACAAATCTGGCAACTGGATTTAGACGCCCCCGCCGAAAAATCGCAGCTGATCGATTTATACAGCCCCGACCTCAGCAACAAACAGGCGGAAGAAGAACTTCTCCAAAACTTTCTGAAGAACCGCACGGAACAAGAATTTGTTATAGCCGCCCCGCCTGAAAAATTTTCGCGCACGGGCACCTTCGCCGGTATTCAAAGCGCCCCGTCATGGATGCGCTATGCCAGCCCCTTCATGCTGGTCAGCGTAGAGTTTCTGGCCGCGTTTTTTGCTTTTCTGCTCCTGCGGCGCTGCACCGTCGAACGGGTCAGCCGTGCAGATGCGACCGGCGGAACAGCGCAAATGCTTATGCGCCTTGTGACCGTTTGCTACGGGCTGGCTCTTTGCATCGGCGTTGCCATGACCGCCCCCGGCATATACGGCTTTCTTTTTCTGTTCTACTGTATGGTACACGGCTTTTCTTTCAAAAAGAAACCGCGCGGGAAAGACGCGGCAGTGCCTCCGGAAAAAACCGCCGCATAAAGCCGTTTTACGCCCATTTTTCCGGTTTATTCCCCCAACCGCTTGCGCTAAAATTCAGGCCTTACTGAAAAGGCGAAAAAATGTCCGATAACAATAACAAAGTCTATAAACCCAGGCCTGTCAGCGGCTTTCCCGAATGGCTGCCGGAATACCGCGCCGTGGAGCTGCAATGGCTGGACACCCTTCGCGGCGTGTTTGAAAGCTACGGCTTTTGCAACATCGAAACGCCCTCGGTGGAGGAGATCGACGCGCTGAACGCCAAGGCCGGCGAAACGGAAAAAGAAATCTATACCCTCACTCGCCTGCAAGCGGAGGAAGAGGATAAAAAAGACGCCCGCCTTGCCCTGCACTTCGACCTGACCGTGCCGATGGCGCGCTATGTGGCGCAGCATTTCGGCCATCTGGTCTTTCCTTTCAAGCGCTACCAGATGCAAAAGTCATGGCGGGGGGAGCGTCCGCAAAAAGGCCGCTACCGCGAGTTTTATCAGTGCGATATCGACGTCGTGAATATCGACGAGCTGCCCCTGCACTTTGATGCCGAACTGCCCGCCGTTTTGTTCGAAGCCTATGAGGCGCTCGATATCCCGCCCGTGGAATTGCATATCAGCAACCGTAAAATGCTGATCGGCTATCTGCAGGGGCTGGGCGTGAAAGACCCTGCCGTCGTCACCCGCACGCTTGACAAGCTGGATAAAATCGGCGCGGAAGGCGTTTTGAAAACCCTGCATGCCGACGGTATCCCCGATGACGTCGCGCAAAAAGCCCTTGCCTTCGTCGAGATCAAAACCCCCGACAGCAGCTTTGCCGAACAGGTCAGGGCGCTGGGCGTGTCGAACGACCTGATGCAGCAGGGAATTGACGAGCTGGCCTTCGTCACCGACAACCTGAAGCACCTGCACGGTAACGGCATGGTCGCGAACCTCGGCATCATCCGCGGGCTCGATTATTACACCGGCACCGTGGTGGAGGCGCGCTTCAAAGACAGCGCCGAACACTGGCCGAAAGGCGCGCCGTCCCTGTCCATCGGCGGCGGCGGGCGCTATGACGACCTTGCCGGCTCCTTCATCAACCAGAAGCTGCCGGGTATCGGCGTATCGATCGGCCTCACCCGCCTCTTCGGCCTGTTGATGGATCAGGGACGCATCAAGCCAGGCGCGAAATCCCCCGCCGATATTCTGGTCGTGCTGCCCGATGAAGACCGCCGTGCGGTAGCCGCCGAAACAGCCCGCATCCTGCGCGGGCGCGGGTTCAAAGTCGAAATGTACCACCGCGCCGCCAAGGTCAAAAACCAGCTGGCCTATGCCGAGAAAAAGGGAATCGGTCATGTGTGGTTCCCGCCTTTCAAGGAGGGCAAGCCGCATGAAGTTAAAAATATGGCAAATAGCGAGCAGTTGGAGGCCGATCCGCAACACTGGCAACCGGCCTGGGTAGCGGACAAGGCGGCGAGCAAGACGATTGCAGGCAAGGCAATTTGATCCGCGCCCCTTTTGCGTGATATAATAAGCTTGTCCCGCCGGCCTCGCGCGGGAAGGTATTCTTGTCGGTAAAGGGTTTGATGATATGCGCTTTCAAAAACAGCAGTTCTGGGCCAGCCTGTTTGCCGTCGCCCTGATCGCAGTCCCAGTATCCGCGGCTTTTGCCAGCTATACCTACTTGCATAACGAAAGCGAATACAGCATCGAGCTGCCCGACGCCCCTGTCGGCAAAACCATCTGGGCAGACCAGCAGGAACCGATCCCCTATTTGGAAGAGCCGGGCAAATTCGGCTCCATCGGAGAAATCGCCACGATGCGCCGCACCGATCCCGATACGGGCGATTTCTTTGATGTCGAGATCACCTTCCTGAAAGCCGACCGCCCGTTTTTGCTCAGCCTGACCGAAGAAAAAATCATAGGTTTCCTCAAAGAAGCCCTGAAGGAAACAAAGCTGGAAGCGACGAAAAACACCTACTCCGCCGGCTCCGACACGCTAAAATGGGGCACGATGTCGGGATTTTCCGTCGATGACAAAAACACGCTACTTTATAACACCGCGCATTTCCTGTCCGGTTTTGAAACGATTACCGTGATCAAAATCAAATATACGGCGGAAAACAAGAGCTATACGGCGATGTACAAGGACATGCAAAGCTCGATCAAATTCACGGGCAAGTAAAAAAATTTCCTCAGGCGCTTGTAAAAGCTTTTACGCGCTCTACCATTGAAAAGAAGCCGTTGCGGCGGTTGGGGCTGAGATGCTGGTCCAGCCCGAGCTTGGCAAATACCGCCTCGACATCGATTTGCCTGATTTCATCGACCGTTTTGCCGGCAAAAACCGTGCACAGAACCGCGATAAGCCCGCGGACGATTTGTGCATCGCTGTCGGCAAGCATGGTCAGGCGCTTGTCGCCGTCCCAACCCAGCACCATCCAGACCTGGCTCATGCAACCGCGCACCTTGCTGGCATCGGTTTTGAAGACGTCAGGCATATCGGGCAGCGTGTCGCCGAGATCGATCAGGTATTTGTACCTGTCTTCCCAGTCGTCCATCAGGGAAAAGTTATCCACAAGTTCTTTTATATTCATATTCACGGATGATTCCTCTCAATCCCCACTGTGCCATAAAATAATCGTAAATGTGATGAAAACCTACAGTTGGCAACGGCCTTAACCTGTTCTATTCTAAAGGGTATAAAAGATAAACGTCGGCTGCCGACGAAAAAGAAGGGAAACAGAATAATGAGCAAAACCGGTTCGGGGGATTCCAAAAACACGCTGTATTGTTCTTTCTGCGGAAAGAGCCAGCATGAGGTCAGAAAACTGATCGCCGGCCCCAATGTGTTTATTTGCAACGAATGCGTCGAACTCTGCATGGACATCATCCAGGAAGAGGACAAAACGCAGCTCGTCAAGTCCGGCAAGGGCATTCCGACCCCGAAAGAGATCAAGCGGGTTCTTGACGATTACGCCATCGGTCAGGATCGCGCAAAACGCGTGCTCGCGGTCGCCGTCCACAACCACTACAAGCGTATCGACGAAGGCTTGATGAAAGGCAGCGATATCGAGCTTGCCAAGTCGAATATCCTGCTGATCGGCCCGACCGGCTCTGGTAAAACGCTGTTGGCGCAAACGCTGGCGCGCATCATCGACGTGCCCTTCACCATGACGGACGCCACGACGCTGACAGAAGCCGGCTATGTGGGCGAAGACGTCGAAAACATCGTGCTGAAGCTGCTGCAAAACTGCGATTACAACATCGAGCGCGCGCAGCGCGGCATCGTCTACATCGATGAAGTGGACAAGATCAGCCGCAAGTCCGACAATCCTTCCATCACCCGCGATGTGTCGGGCGAAGGCGTCCAGCAGGCGCTGCTGAAGCTGATGGAAGGCACCCTCGCCTCCGTGCCGCCGCAAGGCGGCCGCAAGCATCCGCAGCAAGAATTCCTGCAAGTGGATACGACGAACATCCTGTTCATCTGCGGCGGCGCCTTTGCCGGCATCGACAAGATCATTTCCAGCCGCGGCAAGAAAACCTCCATCGGCTTCGGCGCGGAAGTCACCGGGCCGGATGAACGCCGCATGGGCGAAATCCTGCGCGACATCCAGACGGAAGACTTGCTGAAATTCGGCCTGATCCCCGAATTCGTCGGCCGTCTGCCCGTTCTGGCGACGCTGGACGATCTGGACGAAAAAACCCTCGTATCCATCCTGACGGAACCGAAGAACGCGCTGACCAAACAATACGCGCGCCTTTTCGACATCGAGGGCGTAAAGCTCACCTTCCAGGAAGACGCGCTCTATGAAATCGCCAAGCGCGCGATCGAGCGCAACACCGGCGCGCGCGGCCTGCGCTCCATCATGGAAAATATTTTGCTGGAAACCATGTTCGAACTGCCCGGCATGGAAGGCGCGGAAGAAGTCGTCGTGAAAGCGGAAAACGTGATCAACAACACGCCGCCGATGATCATTCTGTCAGACAAGAAAAAAACCAAGGACAGCAAAAAGAAAAAAGACGACGACAAGGAAGACAACGGCGACGACGCTGCCGCCGCATCCTGATCGACCGAAGCAGACGAAAAAACCGCCCGTTGATCGGGCGGTTTTTTTGTTGTCATCGCCATCCGCAGATGCGCTCAGGGGAAAACCACCAGCACGGGGCCGTCCGTTTGCAGATGCGCCCCGCCATGGCCCTTGTTGGAAATCCCACGGCCCGACAGCGGCGCGAGCGGCAAATCCTCCGCCGCATAAGCGACAGCGCCCGAAAGGCTGATAACGACAGGCTCAAGACAAAGAATGGAAAAATCCCCCTCAATCGAAAAATCATGCACGCCCGCGGGCAGCATCACCGCCCCGACATCGCCGAGCGGATTATAAAGCGTGAGGCGGCGGGTATGCGGCCGTTGCTTCATTTCCGTCTGCAAGGTGCCGAGCACGGCAAGCGCATGGTCGAACCGCCCGCCCCAGAAGCCCGCCAGATACAGCTCCCGCCATGCCCAGCTGCGGATGATGTCCAACGCATAGGCAAGATCGGTCTTGCTCTGATCTTCTTTAAAACCGGCAGGCATATCCCGGGGACGGCAGCCTGAATCGCCGTCGCCGATCCATAGCAGCGCATCGGGCGCCGCCGCAATGCCGCCGTCGACGGCAATCTTCGTCAAGGACGCGATATCGGGCGGCAGCGCGGCCACGGCAAAAGGCACGGCGCCGACCAGCAACAGGTTTTCCGTTTGCGGATCCGCGATCATGCCTGTTTCTTGCCCGCCGCGATCGCGGCAGCAATCAGATCGGCACATTCCCACAAGGCAACGCCCAACGCTTCGCTTGCGCCATCGTCTTGAAAAATGCGTTCCTGCGCCACTTCCAACGCATTGAGCCCCCTGCGATAGACAACGGCGCAGCCGTTATAGACACCGACGTATTCTTCCGTTGTCTGGCAGCACAAAGCCGCGCGCGTATAATACGGCAGCAGGGCATTGACCGTGCCGGCGCGCCCCATGGCAGCGGCGGCGATCAAAGGCGTCCAGCCCGAAGCATTGGGACGGTCGACAATCAGCCCCTGTGCCGTGGCGCGTTGCAGCCATTCGGCCATTTCATCATCCGAAAGCCATTTCGCCATATATTGCGCAAGGGATGATTGATGCGCGCCCGACAGATCATTCAGCCCTTTCGCGCCTTTGCCGTCCAGCGCTTCCCGCAGCCAGTGCAGCGTCAGCAAGCGCCCCGTGACGGGCGCATTGCCGCGCGCGGCGTGGTTGAACGGCGTATCGCCCGCGGCATCGGACGCATGCGGATCGGCGCCGGAAGCCAGCGCGGCCAGCACCGCCGCCGCCACATCCCCGCCCCTGCATTCCTCGGCGACCAGTTTGAAAAGTGTTTCGGTTTCCGCGTTCATAGGCCCACCCCCGCCGCCATGTCGTGCAAAACCTGCGGCGATGCCATCACCACATGCGAAAAAGCCGGTGCGCCCTGCACGATAATGCCGGCGGAGCGATGGCCGCGCAGATCGCCGCCCGCCGCCATTCCCGCGCTCAGCGCCGCAAACAGGCGGCGCGGCAAAGGTTGCTGCCGGTCGGCAAGATAGGCTTTTTCCATGCCCGTCAAAACATTTTCCGATGCCAGCATATTGCCCGCGACCACATATTGATCGCGCCCGATATGCCCCGCCCAACGCAGGCACTGCTCGCCGGTAAAACCCCAGATATCGCCGTCCAGCGGCGCGAGCAATACCTGCCGCAAGCCGAGCTGCATGTCGCGCTTTTTCAACTGATGCAAAATTTCCGCCGACGGCAGCCCCTGCGCCATCATCTCCAGCGCGGCATGGCCGGTATCGCGGTTGCCCTTGGCTTGCACGGAAACGACGCCGACACCCTCGCGCATGTAAAGGCTGCCGCCCGCGCAATCATCCGACCCGCTGGCAATCGCCACGCCGATCTGGCGCGTATACGGGTTGCGGGCGATCAAGGTCAGCGTCATCGGCCTCCCCTTAGACGTTCAGCAGCAGGTTTTCACGCTCCCAGGACGAGATCACGGCGTTATAGGCCTTGAACTCGGTTTCCTTGATGCCGATGAGGGCGCGGCAAAAACGCGGGCCCAGCAGATCCTGCAACGGTTTGCAGGCCTTGAGTTTCTTCAGGGCGTCGAACTGGTGCGTCGGCAGGGAATGGCCTTTTTTATAGGCGCTGCCCTTGATCTGTTCGGTCGGCTCGATCCCCTCGATCATGCCGAGCAGGCCGCAGGCCAGCGTTGCGGAGATCGACAGATACGGATTGCCGTCCGCGCCCGGCAGACGATTTTCCACACGGCGGGCGTCAGGTTTCGATACCGGCACACGCAGGCCCGCTGTGCGGTTGTCCAGCCCCCATTCGACGTTGATGGGGCTGTCCGTCTGCTTATGACCGAAACGGCGGTAGGAATTCACGTTCGGCGCAAAAAGCGGCAAGGCGCTCGGCAGATAACGCTGCAGCCCGCCGATGTAATGACGGAACAGGTCGGTATCCGTGCCGTCCTCGTTGGAGAAAATATTCACGCCCGTCTTGCTGTCCACCACGCTTTGATGGATGTGCATGGCGCTGCCCGGCTCCGTCTGCATCGGCTGCGCCATGAAGGTCGCATAGACGCCGTGGCGCATGGCCACCTCGCGCGCCGTGCGCTTGAACAGGAAGGCCTGATCGGCCAGTTCCACAGGGTCGCCGTGGTTGAAGTTAACTTCCATCTGCGCCGCGCCGTCTTCATGGCTGAGCGTGTCGATATCCACGTTCTGCGCGTCGCAGTAATCGTAAATGTCTTCGAAGATCGGGTCGAATTCGTTGACCGCGTCGATGCCGTAGGCCTGACGCCCGCCTTCGCGGCGGCCGGAACGGCCCACAGGGGGCAGCAGCGGGATATCGGGATCGGTATTGACGGCGACCAGATAAAACTCCAGCTCCGGCGCCACCACCGGCGACCAGCCGCGGTCGTTGTATTCCTTGATGATGCGTTTCAGCAGCTGGCGGGATGACAGCGGCACGGGCGTATCGTCGCCGTAAAAAGCATCGCAGATGATCTGAGCGGTCGGCTCCTGATACCACGGCACTTGACGCACGGTGGCCTCGTCCGGCTTCATATACACGTCGCCCATGGTGGGGCCGATGTATTCGCCCTCGGGGTAATCGCCCGTGACGGTCAGGATGAAGATGGATTCGGGGATGGGCATGCCCCGCTCCCGCAGGATGCGCAGCAGCTTTTCCGCCGGAATGATCTTGCCGCGCGCGATGCCGGACATATCCGGTATCAGGCATTCCACTTCCGTTATTTCATGTTCTCGGATAAACTGCTCCAGCTTGTCCATGACAGCCCCTTTGGATAGAAAATCTCCTTCAAGATCAGGATGCGTATTCACAAAGATGCCAAGGAAATATGAAAACGTGAAGGAGTACCGCGACCCTTGGTATGCTTTGACAGCCAACAGGCTGCTTGTGACTCTAGGCGGGCTGCAGGAGGAGGTCAACTGCGATGTTTGCGTGATTGGCGCAGGTTTTACGGGAATTTCCGCCGCTTTGGAGCTGGCGCAAAAAGGTCTCAAAGTTATTCTTCTGGAAAAAGGAGCCGTCGCCGGTAATGCCTCCGGCCGCAACGGCGGGCACATCCAGCGCGGCTTCAGCCAGTCGCCCGGCTGGATGATCGGCAAATACGGCCTCGACACCGCCCGGTTCATGAACAACGTCGCGCTGGAAGGGCTGGGCCTGATGCTGGAACGCATCGCAAAACACGACATCCAGTGCGATCTCAAATTCGGCCACCTCACCGCCGCCATGGCGAAAAAACATGCGGCGGAACTGCGGCAGGACATCCGCGACTGGCAGCGTCTCGGCCAGCATGATCTGGCATGGTGGGACGAAAAGCAGACGCAAGACACCGTTTTCACCACCGATTACGTCGGCGGACTTTTCGACCCCAAGGGCGGGCATTTCCATCCGCTGAACTATGCGCTGGGCATCGCCCATGCCTTCCAGAAAGCCGGCGGGCTGATTTACGAACATACCCCCGCCCTCGACATCATCCCGGGCGCCACGAACAAGGTGCAAACTCCGGGCGGCACGGTGAATGCCAAGTTCGTGATCGTGGCGGGCGCCACAGGCATGAAGGGCATGCCGCAGATCCGCAGGACTTCCCTGCAGGTGACGGCGCATATGATCGCGACCGAACCGCTGGGCGAAAAGCGCGCCCGCCAGGTCATGGCCCGCGACATTGCCGTGGCGGATGCGCGGTTTATTATGAACTATTACAGATTTTCAGATGATTATCGGCTTTTGTTCGGCGGCAACTGCAACTATAGCGACCGCGAATATGACGGCGAAGATCGCCGCCTGCGCGAACGCATGACCGCCCTTTTCCCGCTCTTGAAAATGACGCGGATCGACCATTGCTGGCGCGGGCCGCTGGATTTGACCATGAACCGCCTGCCCCATCTGGGCCGCATTACGCCGCAAATCTACTTCGCCCACGGCTTTGGCGGTCAGGGCGTCGTGCTGACCAATATTCTGGGCAAAGTGCTGGCCGAGGCCGTCAGCGGCACAGCGGAACGCTTTGACGTTTTCGAAAAAATCAGGCACAACCCTTTCCCGGGGGGCGATCTGCTGCGCCGGCCGCTTTTTCTGCTGGCCATGACATGGTACCGTCTACGCGATATCTTCGGGTAAGAAATAAAGAACCGGAAGCAAGGACAAGAAACAAGAGGATAAAATGACTTACGTCGTCACAGATGTCTGCATCAGATGCAAATACACCGATTGCGTGGAAGTCTGCCCCGTGGATTGCTTTTACGAAGGGGAGAACATGCTGGTGATCAACCCCGACGAATGCATCGACTGCGGTGTTTGCGTGCCCGAATGCCCGATCGACGCAATCGTCACCGATATTGACGACCGTGCGGAGAAGTTTCTGGAGCTGAACCGTGAATACTCCATGGGCGCATGGCCCGTCCTGACACGCAAAAAGCCCGCCCTGCCCGAAGCGGAGGAATTCAAGGACGTACCAGACAAGCTGCAATACTTCAGTCCCGAACCCGGTGAAGGCGATTAAGCATCTGATATTTAATGGAAGCTACCGGCGACGGCCCTTTTTAAGGGCGATGGGTTTCATGATTTTGATGGCTTTTTTCTCCGGCTTTCGCTTGTCCGGATGGCTTTCGCCGGATGCGTTCGCCTTGTTGACAGCCGCCCCCTGCCGCAGCAGGATATCCACAATCTCGCGCTGCCCAGATCTTACCGCATGCTCCAGGGGAATCGTTGGGGGCGATACGATATCCCCCGCATTCTGATTAAAAACATCCCGAAGGCTTTTCATGCTCGGCTCCCTCAACCTATGCCCGACATGAAGATGATATTATGTATAATTTTAAAAATCAACATAAAAGCCTCGCCCTACGGGGAACAGCAGCCCCTAAAATCCGTTATCCGAAGATCATGGATATGCTTAATTAACGAATATTTAAGAATTTTCTTGAATTTTTATGGCATTTCAGGTAGGGTGTTTTTTGAATGGCGCATCTATAAGCCTTCAAGGCGGCATTTTCCGCCAGATACTTGATTATACAGATTTTTCTGTAAGCAGACGCTGGAAAGAGAGAGGCACATGGCAAAGACGACCAAAGCTAAAGCTAAACCGACCAAAAAGCCCGCGGCCACAAAAAAAACCGTAAAAGCCGTGAAAAAACCCGCGGCCCCGCAAAAGGCTGCGACGAAAAAGGCGGCTGCAAAAGCACCCTCTCAAAAAACCAAGGCAACTGTTTCTAAAAAAACAAAAACAGCAACAAAAGCGCCTCCCGTGAAAGCCTCCAAAGCGACCGTCAAAGCCACCAAGCCGGCCGTTAAAAAAGCAGCGCCGAAAACCGAGAAGAAAACCGCCGCGCCGAAAGCCGTCAAAGAAATCAAACCGGCTGCAAAAACGGTTAAGGAAATGAAAGAAACCAAGATCAAGGCCGTCCCCGCCCCAAAAGCGGAGAAGAAGCCAGCCGCCGCGCCGGCGCCCGTTCCGGAAGTGGCCAAAAAACCGGAGAAACTCGACTTCGCCGCCGGTGATTTCGTGGTCTATCCCGCCCATGGCGTCGGTTTCGTTGAAGGCGTTGAAACCCAGACCATCGCCGGCATGGATATTACGCTTTACACCATTTCTTTCGAAAAAGACCGCATGCGCCTGAAATTGCCTGTCAGCAAGGTCAAAGCATCGGGGCTGCGCAAGCTTTCCTCCAAGGATCGCCTCAAAGACGCGCTGGCCACCCTGCAGGGCCGCTCACAAACCCGCCGCATCATGTGGAGCCGCCGTGCGCAGGAATACGAGGCAAAGATCAATTCCGGCGACCCCGTCTCCATCGCTGAAGTCCTGCGCGACCTGAAACGCGCGGACGACCAGTCCGAACAGTCCTATAGCGAGCGCCAGATCTATCAGGCCGCGCTGGAGCGTCTGGCCCGCGAGGTTGCCGCGATCGAAAAGATTGACGAAAAGAAAGCCGCCGAGAAACTCGAAGCCGTTCTTTCCAACGTCGCCTAAGCTTTTAAGCGAGACTAAAAACGGGCCGGTTCCGTCACCGGCCCGTTTTTTATTGTCCCGCTCCGTATAAACGGCCCGCACAAAGACAGCGCCGAACATATGAAAACAGGGCCGCGCCCTTGTGCAAAACTCATCAAAATGCTTTTTCCTTGGCGTGCCAATGCCTTCGGGATACACTCCGACATAAGGGTCGATCCTGTCGCACAAGGAAAAGCGCAGCGCCATGTCTTTCAAAAACAAGTTCAGCAATCTGGGGCATCCTCATCGTATCTGGACGATTTCGGCCATCCATGGGCAAATCGACAAACTCTATGCCATTCATGACACGCTGCTCGACAAATGCCGCCCGGGCGACCGCATTGTCTACACCGGCAATTACTTCGTCGGACATCACGGCTTTCCGCGCGCGACGATGGACGAGATTTTGTCTTTCCGCCGCCGCCTGCTGGCCCGGCCCGGCATGATGGCGGATGACTTTGTTTATCTGCGCGGCCTGCAAGAAGAGCTGTGGAGCAAGCTCCTGCAATTGCAATTCGCCCCCGCCGCGCGCGATGTTGTGGACTGGTTGAACAAGCGCTATCCCGAACTAGACAGCCTCCTTCAGGCCTACGGCAGCTCTTACGAAAACGCCGGCCGCATCGCGCGCGAGGGTGTGCTGCCGCTGACGCGCTGGACGGGCTTTTTACGGGATCAGGTGCGCCGGCATGCCGGGCATGAGAAGTTTTTCACCGTTCTGCGCCGCGCCGCCTTTACCGAACATCGTCACAGCAACGACAATAATATCCTTTTCGTGCATGCGGGGATCGACCCCGGCCTGCCGCTGACGGCGCAGGGGGACCGTTTCTGGTGGGCGGCCAAAGGGTTCAATCATATGACGGCACCCTACCTGCCCTTCCGCGCCGTGATCCGCGGGCATGATCCGGAAAAAAACGGCCTTCATATCGGCCGCGTTTCTATCAGCCTCGACGGCGGCTGCGGCCATGGCGGAGAGTTGATCCTCGCCGGCCTGTCGCCGCAGGGCGAGATTCTCGAATTGCTGGCCGCATAAACCATACCTATCAATAAAGCCCCATTTATACTTTTTAGAATTTTACCGCCTGGAACCTTACATCTTTGTTCCCGTTGGACTAATATGCATATGTATTTTCTTGAACGGTCGATAATACCATACTAAAATAGTACTATATCAGGAAACGACTCATCCGATCCGGCACACCGGTCGTATAAATACCAAAAACGTCTAAATAAGCAGCTCCCCGAAAGCCTCTGGCTTTTTAGCGGAAAGGTAAGGAAGGCGATTATGGCATATCTTGACGATCCGACGACGCAGCAGGCAAACCTGCGCTACATCCGCGCCGCCATGGACGAGCCCATGCTGGAAAAAGAGCATGAGCTGGCACTTGCGCGCTTATGGAAAGAAAAGAAGGACGAGAAAGCGCTGCACGAACTGGTACGCTCTTACACGCGCCTGGTCGTGGCGATTGCGAGCAAGTTCAAAAACTACGGCCTGCCCATCGGCGACCTGATCCAGGAAGGCAATATCGGCCTGATGGAGGCGGCAGCGCGTTTCGATCCCTCTCTTGAAAACCGTTTTTCGACCTACGCCACATGGTGGGTGAAGGCACAAATTCAGGACTACGTGCTGCGCAACTGGTCTATCGTGCGTACCGGCACGACCGCCAGCCAGAAATCCTTGTTCTTCAACCTGCGCCGCCTGCGCGCCAAGATCGACGGCCAGTCCGCGCGCGACTATCTGGATACCGAAGCGGTGGAACGCATCGCGGCCGAACTGGGCGTGCAGCCGAAAGAAGTCATCGAAATGGAGGCCCGCATGAACGGCGGCGACCAATCGCTGAACAAAACCATCGGCGAAACAGGCGAGGACGAATGGCAGGACTTCCTGACCGACAAGGCCCCCGGCCCCGAAGAAATCGTCATCGGCATGAAAGACAATGCCACACGGTCGCAATGGCTCAGCGATGCTTTAACAGAACTCTCCCCGCGCGAACAGACGATCATCCGCGAGCGTCGCATGGGCGACGAAGTGGTCACGCTGGAAGACCTCGGCAAGCAACTGGGGATCAGCAAGGAGCGCGTACGCCAGCTGGAGCAGCGCGCGATGGACAAGCTGAAAACCACCCTGCTGGACAAGGTCAAGGACGCAGGCCTGACGCCGCAAAGCCTTTTTATGGAAGGCTAATGCCCCGCCCCGCGCCAGACCGATTGACATTCCTTCCACGTCATTTTTATAATCGGGAATGATGATGAAAATGCGCCGTTTTATTTTGTTCCTTGCCGTCGCCGTACTGGCTGCCGGTCTGGCTTTGCCCGTTCTCGCCAGTGATTACAAAAAGCCGCCGCCGCTGCCCATCCAGACAAACCCGCGCGACCTGCACCTGGTCGATGCCGGAAAGGTCGTGGAAATCATTAAATCCGATACCGTGCGCATCGGCAAAGACAAGAAGATTTATAAAATCGATAACCTGCGTATTCCGCTGCAAATGAATATGGCGGCGCGCGACTTCCTTGAGGAAAGCCTTCTTGGAAAAACCGTCGGCGTTTATATTACGAGCACGGACGTCAACGCCCGCAAAAATGAACTGGGGCATATTTATGCGCATATTCTGACGCAAGACGGCAAATGGGTGCAGGCGGATATGGTTTCGCGTGGCTTGGCCTATGCCACCAGCGACGAGAGCAGCCGCGATCTGGTGCGCGCGCTATACAAATATGAAGAACTCGGCCGCGCCCGCAAGCTGGGACTCTGGCAATATCCGAAGTATGACATCAAGAACGATGCGACCATCGGAAAATATATCAATACGTTCAACATTTACGAAGGTGTCATTACCGATACCAGAGATAACAAGAGATACATCTTCCTGAACTTCGGTAAAGACATCGAAAAAAACGTCACCGCCGTCATCAAGATGACCGATCAACTGATCTTCATCCCCGAAAACACGATTTCCACATTCAAATATAACGACCTGAAAGGGCGCCACGTGCGCATCCGCGGCTGGTTCGAGGAAAAAGACGGCCCGATGCTGCTGATCACGCATCCCGAGCAAATCGAGTTTCCGGGCGTGCACGGCGCGCTGCCCGTTCCGTAATTTTCAGCAATCGTTCGGCCGCCAAATCCCCCCTTGCCTTCACGTGCGCCGCGGGTCATTATAGCACTTGTTTTATATGTTCTATTGAAACAGGGGTGTGACTTTTATGAAGAATTTCCTGACTTTGGATGATCTTGCGGCCGCCGGCAAAACCGTCTTGCTCCGTGCCGATTTGAATGTGCCGATGAAAGACGGCGATGTGACGGACGCGACCCGCATCACGCGCCTCGTGCCGACGCTCAAGGAACTTTCGGCGGCGGGCGCCAGGATTGTCATCCTCTCCCACTTCGGCCGCCCGCGCGGCAAGGATCCGGCCCTCACATTGCGCCCCATCGCCAAAGCCCTTTCAAAAGCCTATGGCGCCGACGTCGTCTTCGCGGAGGACTGCGTGGGCGCCGTCGCCGAAGAGGCCGTTAAAAACCTGCCGCAAGGGGGCGTTCTGCTGCTCGAAAACCTGCGCTTTTATCCCGAAGAGGAAAAGAACGACGCGGACTTCGCCGCGGAGCTGGCGCGACTTGGCGATACCTATGTCAATGATGCTTTCTCCTGCGCGCATCGCGCCCATGCCAGCACCGAAGCGCTCGCCCGCCTGCTGCCTGCCTATGCCGGCCGCTTGATGGAAGCGGAGCTCTCCGCGCTGGAAACCGCGCTGGAAAAACCGCAGCACCCCGTGGTGGCGGTTGTCGGCGGCGCAAAAATCTCGACCAAGCTGGATCTTCTGAACAACCTTGTGCAGAAAATCGATATTCTGGTGCTGGGCGGCGGCATGGCGAATACCTTTCTGGCCGCGCTGGAACACCCCGTCGGCAAATCGCTGTGCGAACATGACATGAAGGAACAGGCGCGCACGATCATGAAAACGGCCGATGAGAACGCCTGCCGCATCATGCTGCCCGTCGATGCGCAAACCGCCACGCGTTTTGAAGCCAATGTCGCGACGGAAACGCGCACCGTGGACGACCTGCGCGACGACGACATGATGCTGGATATCGGGCCGGAGAGCGTGACGCTCATCGAAACGATGCTCGGCAAGGCGCGAACCGTTTTGTGGAACGGCCCCGTCGGCGCCTTTGAGACGCGGCCTTTTGATGAAGGCACCGTTAAACTGGCCAAAGCCGTAGCCCGCCTGACGGAAACGGGACAATTGATCAGCGTGGCGGGCGGCGGCGATACCGTGGCGGCTCTGGCCCGTGCGGGCGTTGAAGACAAGATGACCTATGTCTCTACCGCCGGCGGCGCTTTCCTGGAATGGCTGGAAGGCAAAACCCTGCCCGGCGTACAGATCCTCTTCGACCGCGCCGCCGCCATGCGCAGCACAAAGGCCGCGGCCTCTGCCTAACGCCGTCCGGGCCTTTAAAAACGAAAACGCGCCGTTGCTCGAACGGCGCATTTTCGTTTGTCCCGCGCGTCAGATCATTTCTGGATTTTTCGTCCAGCTGGTCATGATGCGGGCGACATCAAAATCGCGGATGGCATCAAAATTCTTCAAGGCCATCGCCAACTCGCGCTGGTCCACAATCTTGTCGCCGGTGCGGATGCCGCGGCTGAGCAGGAAAATGGAGGCAAATTCGGATTTCATCATCCCGATGTGGCGGCAGGCGACCACAAAGGGCTTGCCCCCGTCTTTCTGGATCAGTTTGATAATCGATTCAGCGGGCAGCTTTGCCGCCTCGGCGAACAATGCGACGAAGAACCCGACCTGGCCGCGGCGCAGCGTACGGATCATCAGATCCGCCGTGATATCCTTGCGCTCCTCGAACCGCCTGGCCAGCGCCAGCATGTCCGGCGTTGCCTCGCGCAGTCCTTTCGCCTCGTTGCTCAACTCATGGATCAAATTCTCGATCGAATGCTCGATCACATGCGGCGGAATCACGAAACGCTCGCTGATCTCCTTGCGCAATACCTGCGAAACGACAAGATAAAGATCGATCGCCACATCGGTATCCACCTCGGGACGGCGCAGCAGCGGCGCCTGCAATTCTTCGGAACGCAGGGAAGCCTTTGCCAGTTTGCGCATCGACGTCTTTTGCAGATGCGTACGCTGGTTATCGATCAGGTTCAGCATGGTTTCGACGTCGCCCGTGTCGATCAGGCGGTCGGCCACCATGGGGCTGACACCGCCGCGCTTGGCAATTTCACGGGAATGCTCGCCGCCCTTGGATGAAATGATGTACACAAGATCGACGTCGTTCAGCACGGGGCTATGCATCAGCACGCTGCGCGCCACGTTGATGTGGTCATTGGCAAGATAAACGATGACTTCGGGCGGGATATTCGCCTGCACCGACAAGCGTTCCGCCAGCGCCTCGCGCAAATCCGCCTCTGCCTGACGGATCAGGTTCAGGAGGATTTCGCTGGCAAGGCTTTGCTCCGTTTCATTAAGGTCTTTTTCGTCGAAAAAGTCCGACACCGCTTTGGCCAGACGACGACGGCCCGCATCCGAATTATCCTGTGCGCAGGCAAGCAATTCTTTAGGATCCAAGATATTCACTCCCCTGAATATGTCTTTGGATGTCAACTCCATCCTTTATGATTCCCCTGTGGCATGATTCTCTTGCAGCGTTGTTTTGCTTCTTGGAAATCCCCGCATCCTCCCACGTGCAGCGACGCGATATTAATTGCATAACATCTATTTAAAATTTTACGCAAATTACGTTAAAAAATATTGAAGAAAAGATGAATCTTTGAATCTCAATACCTTACAAGATCAAGTTCAAAAGTGATTCTGGGATCAAATGCTATCTTGCACCGCGGCAGATTCTGCCCCGGGATCAAAATGCGTCCTCCGCTTTTCAGGTTAACAATCCGTTAACCATGGGGGTGGTATGCTTATAACAGGAGTAATGTATTCACCTTTGTTTTGTGCGTAAGCGAAGGAGCAAACCATGGTCAATCCTGTCAGCTCAGGCGGCTATCAGGCCTATGCCTATCAGCAACAGACGACGCCCGTGCAGGAGCAGCGCGGCGGTGACAACCGCGTGACCGAAAGACAGGCGCCCGCCGCCGACAGCCAGCGCGCAGACCAGCGCAGCCTCGCCTCGCGCGACGACAACGCGCCCGCACGTTCCGCCGGTACCCGGGAGGCGCAGAACGACGACGCCCGCGATACGAGCGTCCGCGGTACGACGCTGGACGTGGTGGTGTAATACAAAATTCCCAAGTTTACTTTTTTCATGGTCGTTTTCTTTTCGCCTTCAACTCTGCCCCCGCCTTAAAAAAGCGGGGGTTTGTTTTATGCACCGTCCGTTTGACAAAATCGCATATTATTGCCATAATTGTCTATCTTCCATCGAGTCCCTGTGGGGAGAACATCCATGAGCCAGACAACGACTTCTTTCAACAGCACCTCCGCTTCCTGGGAAGAACACCGCGCCGCCTTTTTCAAGGCGATTGAAAATTCGGACATCCCGACCCTGCAAACCGTGTTGACGAAATATCCCGAAGCCGTGGAGTGGCAAAACCAGCGCGGCGAGCGCCCCCTGCACCTGGCTTTCGAGAAAAGGGATCGCGATACGTTCCTGCATCTTCTGCAACAAGGCGCCAATCCCGATCAACAATCCGTCATTCCGCAGTCCCTGTTCTATAGGTTCTGGCAATCCATATACGGTGCCAATCCTGCGGAACACATTCTGAAAGAGACCGTTAAAAAAGGAGAGAAGGATTACATCATTCCGCTTTTGCAACATGGCGCGCAGACAATGTATGCGGATACATACCTTGCTCCCAAAGATGTGCGATACGAGATCAGCGATCTGTTGCAACGTGCGGATAAAATCCGCAAGGAATTTCTGGCCGAACAAAAAGCGGCGAAGGCCCCTCCCTCTCTTGCCCCTGCTGCAGCGAAACCGGATGCGGCAGACAACGGGGAAATAGAAGTGCTGAAACCTGTCAAAGTCAAAAACAGAACCTCAGGTCAAACTCCTTAACTATATGTTTTTCTTAGAAACATTCTTGCGCGGTTGACATATCCATACCGTTCATGCACCCTGACGACCATCGCTCACAAACGACGAGGCCTCATGTTTGGGGATTTTTTTAAATCTTCGGAAAAGACCCCGCCAACGCCGGAAGAACTGGCGCAAGCGGCATTCCGCGCCGATCACGCGGCGTTTTTTCATGCCATTGCCAAGGCGGACGTGCCCGTCATTGACGCGATCGTCGAAAAATATGGCGATGACTGTCTCGATTGGCGAAAATCCGGCTGCAGCCCCCTGCACTATGCCTTGCGCAAAAATAAAATCCTGCCTTTTGTAACTTTGCTGGAACACGGCGCAAATGCGCAGCAAACGATTTGCGTAGAAGGCGACATCAGTTTCGTTCATATGAACGTTTTGGAGCATGCGCTTTATTTATCCCGCGGCGATTTTGTCTATGCCCTGGTACAGCGCCGCGACGACTTAAGCTATCGCGCCGCCTATTGTCTGGACGACTATACCGAGGATACCCTGCTGGACCTGCTGAAACGCTCACATAAAATTCGCGAGACTTATAAGGAAAAACATCCAGAAACCGAAACGCCGCCGGAAAGCGCGCCGGCTGCGCAAAAGCCCGCAGACCCCGCCGTACCGACATTGAAACGCCGCATTTCCAAACTTGAAAAAGCATTGGGAGATGCGCTGACACGGATTAAAAAGCTGGAAAATGCGGACAACGACAACACCCTGCCGCTGGACAAGCCGCATTACCCCGCCCACGGCCAAAAGCCGAACCCTAAAAAATAAAAAAGGTTACTGGAAAGCGACTTCCGTGAAACTGCGCAGCTTGCGACTGTGCAAGCGGCCCGACCCCATGGCACGGATTTTTTCCATGGTGCGGATGCCGATCTTCAGATGCTGATCGACACGTTCGCGATAAAAGCGGTCCGCCATGCCGGGCAGTTTCAATTGCCCGTGCAGCGGCTTGTCCGACACGCAGAGCAAAGTGCCGTAAGGCACGCGGAAACGGAAGCCGTTCGTGGCGATCGTGGCGGATTCCATGTCGAGCGCCACGGCGCGGCACTGGCTCAAACGCTGCACCGGTACGCTTTGCTCCCACAGTTCCCAGTTACGGTCGCTGACCGTCGCGATCGTGCCCGTGCGCATGATCTTTTTCAGGTCGTAATCCTTCAGCCCCGAAATTTCCGATACGGATTGCTCCAACGCGACCTGCACCTCCGACAGGGCCGGGATCGGCACCCAGAGCGGCACGGCGTTATCCAGCACACTATCGTCGCGCATATAGGCGTGCGCCAGCACGTAATCGCCCATTTTTTGCGAATTGCGCAAACCCGCGCAATGTCCCAGCATCAGCCAGGTATGAGAGCGCAAAACCGCGACGTGGTCGGTGATCGTTTTCGCGTTCGACGGGCCGACGCCGATATTGATGAGCGTAATCCCCGTGCCGTCCGCGCGTTTCAGGTGATAGGCCGGCATCTGCGGCAGGCGCGGCGGGCGCTGCCCTGTGCCCGGCTGCACTTCGGGCAGGTTCGCGTTATGCGTGATGACGTTGCCGGGCTCGACAAAGGTGATGTATTCAAGATCCTCTTTCGGCACTTCCTGCCCCTCGGCGGCGCGCGCCATCAGGGCATGACAATCGCGCACGAATTCATCCACGTAAAACTGGTAGTTGGTGAAAAGCACGAATTTTTGAAAATGCTCCGCCGACGTGCCCGTATAGTGCTTGAGACGTTGCAGGCTGAGATCGACGCGCGGCGCGGTAAAAAGCGCCAGCGGCGCGGGCTCGCCGTCTTTCGGCACATAGGTGCCGTTTGGAATTTCGTCATCCATATTCGCCAGATCCGGCTGGTCGAACAACAGCGGCAGCTTGGCGATTTGTTCCACGGTAAGGTCCGCTTCCAGATGAAACTGGTCGCCAAGGGCGAAGTGCAGCGGAATGGGCGTCTCGCTCACGCCCACCTCTATCTCCGTTTCGGGGTGGTTTTTCAAAAGCAGCGTAAACTGCTCCATGAAATAATTGCTGTAAAGATCGGGGCGCGTCACCGTGGTGCGATAGGTGCCGGGACGCGACAGGAAACCGTAAGACAGGCGGTTGTCCACGCTGGGCCCGCGTGTCGTCGTGATTTCCACATAGGGATAATTCGCGCGCACGCGCTCATCGTCCCATTTGCCGAAAGAGAACTGCTCGAAGGTATGGCGCAGGTATGCCGTATTGTGCTGATAAATTTCGCGTACCCAGTGCAACGCCTTGCCGGGGTCGGTAAAACTGCGGGTAGTCATCAATCCGTCACGGATGGGTGTGGGGGCTTTGTTTCCGATACGCAATGTTTATATCCGATATGAAATTACAAAGGACGGCTGTCGAGACCGACAATCGCCTTGGCATAGTCCGCCGCGGAGAACGGCCGAAGATCATCTATGCCCTCTCCTATACCTATAGCATGAACCGGTAAAGCAAATCTTTCCGCAAGTGAAACAAGTACGCCGCCTTTGGCCGTTCCATCGAGCTTTGTGACGATTAGCCCAGTTATGTCAATTATCTGGCTGAAAAGCTCCAGCTGACTATGGGCATTCTGGCCCACGGTCGCATCCAGCACCAGCAGGGTCGCATGCGGGGCGGCGGGGTTTTTCTTGCCGATCACGCGTACAATTTTCGATAACTCCTCCATCAGGTTCGCCTTGTTTTGCAAGCGGCCCGCAGTATCGATCATCAGGATATCGGCACCCGCGGCTGTCGCCGCATCCACCGCTTCGAAGGCGAGTGCGGCGCTGTCTGCCCCCTCTTCCTTTGTCACGACGGGACAGCCGATGCGATCCCCCCAGACTTTCAACTGGCCGACCGCTGCCGCGCGGAACGTATCGCCCGCCGCCAGCATCACCTTGCGCCCCTCGCGCGTGAACTGCCGGCCGAGCTTGCCGATGGTCGTCGTCTTGCCCGTGCCGTTCACGCCCGCCATCAGGATCACGAAAGGTTTTTCATCGGAAGTAAACAACGGCTTTTCCACCGGCTGCAAAATCTTTTCAATTTCCTCCGCCAGCGCCGCGCGGATTTCCTCGGGCGTGACTTCCTTGCCGAAACGGTTTTTGGCAATCGCCGCCGTCAGCTTCGCCGCCGTTGCGGGGCCGAGGTCGGCGGTGATCAACAGTTCTTCCAGTTCCTGCAGCGTTTCATCGTCCAGCTTGCGCTTGGTGATGATGCTTGTCAGCCCTTCGGTAATTTTGTTGGAAGATTTGCTCAGGCCGGATTTAAGGCGCTTGAACCAGCTCTCCTGCGTTTCGGCGGGGACGGGTCCGGCAGCCTCCACCACCTGTTCGACAACGGGGGCCTGTACGGCAGCACTTCCCACGGCTGCTACAGGCTGCTCCGTAGCCCTTTGCTCAACATGCGGCGCTTCCTGAACCTCTGCGGCTTCGTCTTTTTGTTCTTCCGTTTTTTTCTTTTTAAAGAACCACATTTTCTTTTTTCTACCTTTTACCCTCTCTCCTTGTCATGCCCGCCTTGCGCGGGCATCCGGTCAGCGGCTTATCTCTTCATACAAATCTCGCCAATCAGGATTCATACTTTCTATGGCTCTGATTTTTGATGAACGCGTCCATTTCTTTAGCCGCTTTTCACGACGGATGGCATTTTCGGGGTCGTCATATACCTCATAGTACACCAACATTTTAATCCCATATTTTTTAGTAAACCCGTCTACAGCATCCGTTTTATGTTCCCAAACTCTTTTAACCAGATCCGACGTCATGCCCACGTAAAATGTGCTATTGCGCGCTTTCGCCATAATATACACATAGTATGCCTTGTCTGACATGCCGTCACCGGATGCCCGCGCAAGGCGGGCATGACCCTGTGGTTAAATGTTGCATTAAACAATTTCTCCTTTGAGGAAACCGTTTTCGGTGCCTGTGGCCTTAAAGGTGATCAGGCTGCCCGCTGACGCATCGCAATCCAGCTGCACTTCGCTGAAATACGGGGTGCGGCCCTTGTTTCCTTTTTCGATCAACACGGGCAGCGTACGGCCGATCAGCGTTTGCATATGTTTTTCAACCTGCGCCGCGCCCAGTGCGCGCAAGCGTCTGGCGCGTTCCTTGCGCAAAGCCCCGTCCACCTGCGGCATACGGGCGGCGGGCGTGCCGGGGCGCGGCGAATAGGGGAAGACGTGCAGAAACGTCATGTCGCATTCCTTCACGGCGTTAAATGTATTTTCAAACATCGCCTCCGTTTCGGTCGGAAAACCCGCGATGATATCCGCGCCGAAAACGATGTCGGGGCGCAGCCGGCGCGCCTTTTCGCATACGGCGATCAGGTCGTCGCGCAGGTGGCGGCGCTTCATGCGTTTCAAGACCATATCGTCCCCCGCCTGCATGGAGAGATGCAGGTGCGGCATAAAGCGCGGTTCTTCCGCAATCAATTGCCACAGATCATCGTCGATTTCGACAGGGTCGAGCGACGACAGGCGCAAGCGCGGCAACGCCGGCACCAGCGCCAGCAGACGGCGAATCATCTGCCCGAGACGCGGCGCGCCGGGCAGATCGGGGCCGTAAGACGTAATATCCACGCCCGTCAAAACGACTTCATGATAGCCGCCCGCCACCAGCTTGCGCACCTGATCGACGATTTCTCCCATGGGGACGGAGCGCGAATTGCCGCGGCCATAGGGGATGATGCAAAAGGTGCAGCGGTGATCGCACCCGTTTTGCACCTGCACGAAAGCGCGCGCATGGGATTCAAAACCCGAAATCATATGGTGCGCCGTTTCCTTCACCGACATGATGTCGTTGACGATCACGCGCTCGGTGCGCGGCTGCGCCCAGCTTTCCTCTTTCAGCTTCAGATCGTTGCCCATGACCTGGTCGACTTCGGCCATTTTGGCAAAGCCGTCCGGGTTCACCTGCGCGGCGCATCCCGTGACGATGATCTTCGCCTCGGGGTTTTCGCGCCGCGCGCGACGGATGGCCTGTCGCGCCTGACGCTCCGCTTCCGATGTCACGGCGCAGGTATTGATGATGATGGCGTCTTTCAAACCCGCCTTGGCGGCATGCGCCTTCATCACCTCGGATTCATAAATATTGAGGCGGCAGCCGAAGGTGACGATGCGCGGGCCGTCCTTGCCCTGCCGCGCCAGCTGAGTGTCGGCATCGGGCAACTCGATCGCTTCCTCGGCATGTTCACGGCCGCCATCGGCTCTTTTCGGGCGGCTGATAATTTTAAGCTCATCCATCACTTGTACTAACCGTCAGGCGCCTTCGGTTTCGGGCGCATCGTTTTGCCGCGCGGGTTTTCGGGCCAGCGCAGACCGTGTAAACAGAATCCCCGCGCCGATAATGACAACCGCCCCGGCCGCTGTCCAGAAGCTCGGCGCTTCCTGCCAAATGACATAACCGATCAAGGCGTTCCAGACAATATTCGTGTACTGGAAAGGCGTCACCAGCGAGGCCGGCGCGTGGTGAAAGGCGCGGTACATCAAAACCAGCGCCACCACATCGGCCGTGCCGCCCAGCAGGATGACCGGAATATCTTCGGGCGCCACGGGCCGCCAATCCATCAAGACGCCGGAAATGACCGTGATGCCGAGGTAAAAATAAAACAGGAAGGCCACCGTGTGCATCGTACGGCTGAGCTTGCGTACCAGCACCTGGCTTGCGGCCAGCGCCGCCATGCCTAAAAGCGCCACCCAGACGGCCTTTTCTATCTCCATGTCCATGCCTGGTTGCAAAACCATCAAGATGCCGACAAAACCGACGAGGGCAAGAATGGTTTGCCAGAGCGTCAAACGCTCCCCCAGAAAGAAAAAGGACAAAACCGCGACCAGCAGCGGGGCAGCCGCCGTAATCGTGCTGATCTGCGCCAGCTGGCCATGGCCGAAAGCATAGTAAAGCGCATAACAGGCGCAGATGGCCGCCGTCACATAGGCCGCCAGCATCGGGCGGATGCGGCGCACCCATTGCCCGTTGCGCGTCCAGACCAGCCAGCCCGCAATCCCCGTCAGGCCGACTGCCGCATGCATAAAAACAATCTGGAAAGTCGGGTATCCCGCGAGCGTCAGCCATTTGACCACGCCATTCATGACCGCCAGCGTCAGAGAGGCGACGATGACCAGAAAAATGCCGTATCCGTGCCGGGGAATGTCTTCAAAGATCGGCGTCATAATGTCACTTCTCCGGACAATGCCCCGCGAAATACCTCGGCAACCGCACCGGTCATCAGAACATGATTGTCCGCCTCCCGCCATTCGATGAGCAGGCGACCGCCTTCCAGATCGACCCTGACGCGCCGTCCGGTCAGGTCGCGGCGGGCGGCCGCGACGGCGGCTGCGCAAGCACCCGTGCCGCAAGCCCTGGTGATCCCCGCCCCGCGCTCCCAGACCCGCATGCGAATATGGTCGCGGGCCAGTACCTCCACCACCTCCACGTTGATTTTTTCCGGAAAATAATGGTGTGTTTCAATCACGGGGCCGAGTTTTTCCAAAGGCACGTCATCCAGCTGCTGCACAAAGAAAACGGCATGGGGATTGCCCACGTTAACCGCGACAGGGTTTTGCAGCATCTGCTCGGAGATTGGCACAGAAAGCGTGTTTTCCTCGTGACTTAACGGAATTTGCTGCCAATTCAATCGAACATCGCCCATATCCACGCAGACCATGCCGTCCGGCGTCCGCGTACCGGTTAAACGGCCGGCGACGGTTTCCATAGCCGCACAATCCGTTCCCTGCTCCCGCATAATCAGGTCGGCCACACAACGGGTGGCGTTCCCGCAGGCACCGACCTCGCCGCCGTCGCTGTTGAAAATACGCATAAAAACATCAGTATCCGGCGACTTGGGCGGGTCGATAATGACCATCTGGTCAAAGCCTACCCCCGTGCGGCGGTCGCCCAGCGCCCGAATCTTTTCCTCAGGCATAAAAAGCGGCGCGCCGTCCCGCCCGTCAAAGATAACGAAATCATTGCCCAGTCCGTGCATTTTGATAAAAGTTTTTTTCATAGTTAAGGTATATTCCATTTTTACTTTTTATACAATCTTTTACCCTTTTTTTCTTAACTAATATATTGAATTTTTTTGAAAAAATTACACATAACCAATGAAGTTCCTGTTGAAGTTATGTTGCCTTTTGGAACCTTCAAGGCATATAATCACCGCAGATTCTTACATCATTGAAAACATTATAAATGCCGCAGACCAAACTGCGGCTGCAAGCGAAGGGGAAATCCATGCAAGCAAAAGGCGGTATCGCCATTATCGTTGTCCTGCTCCTGATCGGCGCGGGCTTCTTTTTCATGCAAAACAAGGCAGCCACAACGCCCGCTGCGGAAGCGCCCGTCGTCACGGCGGCAGCAAGCCTCGATGAAACCGGCACGGCGGCAACCGAAACGGCGGAAAGCACCGATACCGCCATGACCGCAAGCGATACGGAGTCTTTTGCCGCCGCAGAGATCGAACCCGCCGCCAATGAAGAAGCCGCCGCGATGGAAGAGCCGGCCGCAACGGCAGCGGAAGACGCCGGCACGGCAGATGAAAAAGCCGAAGCCGCACCTGCCGCCGCGGAATCCGAAAACCTGCTCGCCGCACCCAAGAGTCTTGAAATCGACGTGCCCGATGCGATGCTCGACCGCGTGCTCGGCAACCTCGATGCGCCGATCACGATCATCGAATATGCTTCCATGACCTGTCCGCATTGCGCGCATTTCCACAATGCGCTGCTGCCGGAGGTCAAGCGCGAACTGCTGGCGACAGGCAAGGCCAAGCTGGTCTTCCGCGATTACCCGCTCGACAAATACGCCCTGATGGCGGCCATGATGGCGCGCTGCGCGCCGGAAGGCAAATATTTCGATCTCGTCGAAGTCATTTTCCGCAACCAGGAACGCTGGATGAAGAGCGACAACCCGTTGCAGGCGCTGGCCAAGCTCGGCAACCTTGCGGGCATGGATGACGAATACATCGCCGCCTGCATGCAAAACGCGGAGTTGCAAAGCGCCGTTCTCGCCAACCAGCAGGAAGCCAACCGCCTGTACCAAGTGCGCTCCACCCCCAGCTTTGTTTTCAACACACAGAAAAACGACAATGTGAAATCGTTGAGCGGCGTCGAAAGCGCGCGCGAGATCATCGAGACCGCCAATAAACTCCTCAACATGAGATAATCAGCATGGTTCAGTTCACAAAACTCCGCCTGACGGGATTCAAGTCCTTTGTTGACGCAACCGAGCTGGAAATCGGCCAGGGCCTGACGGGTATCGTCGGCCCCAACGGATGCGGCAAATCCAACCTCGTGGAAGCGCTGCGCTGGGCGATGGGTGAAAACTCCCCCAAACGCATGCGTTCCACCGGCATGGACGACGTCATCTTCAACGGCACCGAATTCCGCCCGCCACGCAACACGGCGGAGGTCATGCTGTGCCTCGACAACAGCGACCGCACGGCGCCCGCCGAACTGAACGATTCCGACGATCTGGAAGTCTCGCGCAAAATCGAGCGACAGGTCGGCTCCACCTATAAAGTCAACGGCAAGAGCGTACGCATGCGCGACGTGCAACTGCTTTTCGCCGACAGCTCCATCGGCGCGCACTCCCCCGCGCTGGTGTCCCAGGGCCGTGTTGCCGACATGATCAACGCCAAGCCCACCCAGCGCCGCATGGTGCTGGAAGAAGCCGCCGGCATTTCCGGCCTGCACGCCCGCCGCCACGAGGCGGAGTTGAAACTGCGCGCCGCCGAAACGAACCTGCTGCGCGTCGAAGACGTCATGGGCGCGATGAACAGCCAGTTGGAAGGGCTTAAAAAACAGGCGCGGCAAGCGTCCCGCTACCGCAGCCTCTCCGGCCATATCCAGACGGCAGAAGGATCCTTGCTTTACCTGAAATGGCAGGAAAGCCAGACCGCCGTATCGCAAGCGCTGGCCGCGTTTGAAGAAGCGGAAAACATCGTCCGTGAAAAAACGCTGGAAGTCACGCATCTGACGACGGACCAGACCGAAGCCGCCGCCGGCCTGCCCGGACTGCGCCAAAAGGAAGCCGAAGCCGCCGCCGCGCTGCAGCGCCTGAAACTGGCTTACGGCACGCTGGAAAACGAAGAGCATCAGGTGCGGGAAGAACGCACCAAATCCGAAGCCCTGCTGTTGCAATACACGCAGGACGTCGGCCATGAAACCGCTCAAAAGCAGGAAGCCATCGACACCGCCGCGCGCCTTGCGGAAGAACGCAAAGGCCTTGAAACCGACGCCGAACAGCAGGCCGGCCAGGAAGAAGAAGCCCGCATCCTGCGCGACGAGATGCAAAACGCCGTCGAGAAAAGCGAAACCGAGCTGACGGCCCTGACCGAAGAAGTCGCATCGCAAGATGCCGCGCGCCAGTCGGCGGAGCGCCAGATCGGCGATCTTACCCGCCGCCTGGAACAGCAGCAGTCCCGCAAGCAAAGCCTGATGAGCGAGCATGAAACGCTGCTCGCCAATACGCCGGGCAAGGCGGAACTGGAAACGCTGGACGCCGAAATCCTCACGGCGGAAAACACCTACCAGCAGACCACCGCGGCCTTTGACGCGGCGGAAACCGACCGCGCCGCGACCGATACGCGCGTGCAGGAAACCGCCGAAGCGCTGCAAACCATCCAGCGCAGCCATGCGCAACTAACGGCGGAAGCCGATGCGCTGCGCCGCATCCTGAAAAATCCGCAGGAAGGCTACCAACCCGTCATCGACAGCCTGAATGTCGACAGCGGCCTGGAAAAAGCCCTCGCCGTCGCGCTTGGCGACGACCTGCAGGCGGCGCTGGACGGCGACGCGCCGATCTACTGGCGCGAACTGCCCGATTACGCCGAAGCCGCTCCGCTGCCGGGCGATGCCCGCCCGCTGTCCCTCTCCGTTCAGGGGCCGAAGGCGCTGGGCCGCATCCTGTCGCAGATCGGCATTCTGGATACGGCCACCGAAGCGGAAGCCCTGATGGCCGATCTGAAACCCGGCCAATGTCTCGTCACCCGTGACGGCGGCGCATGGCGCTGGGACGGCCTTGTCGTCACGCCCGATGCCGAGAATGCCGCAGCCATCCGCCTGCAACAGAAAAACCGTCTGGCCGATCTGGAAGCGGAAATCGAAACCGCGACCGCCCTGCTGATCGAGGTCCGCGAAAACGCCGATGCCGCCAAACAGGCGCGCAGTCAGGCGGCGGATGCCGTCCATGCCGCGCGTCAGGCTTTCCGCAGCGCGGAGGAGAACCTCAATACCCTGCGCCGCCGCCATGCGGCCCTGACCAACCAGTTGACCGATGTGACGGCAAAACTGTCGAGCCTGACGACCTCCGTCGAAACGGCCACGCAGGAAATCGAAAGCCTGACGAACCAGTTGTCCGAAGCGAATGACACACTGCAATCCTTGCCCGATACGGCGGAAAGCCGCGAGAAAATCGCCGCGCTGAAAACGACCCTTGCCGAACAGCGTCAGGCGCTGGCAAACCAGCAGGCGCTTTATGCCGACATCCGGCGCGCCGGCGAAAACCGCCACCGCCGCATGCAGCAGATCGACAACGATATCCGGAGCTGGCAAGCCCGCCTGGAGCGCGTGGATCTGCGCCTGCTGGAACTGGAAGAGCGCATCAACCAGGCCAAGCAGGTGCTGGAAGCGCTGGCCGAGCGCCCCGCGCAGATCGAGGCGGAAAAGCAGGATCTGATGTCCCGCATTTCCGATGCCGAGCAGTTGCGCAAGGATGCCGCCGATGCGCTGTCCGTCACGGAAAACAACGCCAACGATCTGCAACGCAACTTACGCGCCGCGGAAGCCGCCCTGTCCGATGCCCGCGAAGCCCGCGCCATGGCGCAGGCCAGCGTCAATACAACGCAGCACAGCCAAAGCGGGATCGAGGCCGCCATCCACGAAAAATTCGCCTGCACGCCCGAGGCGCTTGTGACGAAGCTGGAACTGGATGTTGCAACCCTCGGCGAAATCGACGCCTGGCAATCCAAGCTGGAGCGCTTGCTGCGCGAGCGCGACAACATGGGCCCCGTCAACCTGCGCGCCGAAGTCGAAGCGCAGGAAATCACCGACCAGATGGGCACGATGGAAACCGAGCGCAACGACCTTGTCGCCGCCATCGACAAGCTGCGCGAAGGCATCAACAAGCTGAACAAGGAAGCAAGGGAACGTTTGCTGAGCGCCTTTGACACCGTCAACGGCCACTTCCAGAAACTGTTCACGCAGCTGTTCAACGGCGGTTCCGCCTATCTGAAACTGGTCGAGGCGGACGACCCGCTGGAATCCGGTCTGGAAATTTTCGCTCAGCCGCCGGGCAAAAAGCTGACGGTTCTCTCCCTCCTCTCGGGGGGCGAGCAAACACTGACCTCCATCGCGCTGATCTTCGCCATGTTCCTGACGAACCCCGCGCCGATCTGCGTGCTGGACGAGGTGGACGCCCCGCTGGACGAAAGCAACGTCGACCGCTATTGCTCGCTTTTGGAGAAACTGAGCCGCGAAGCCAATACGCGCTTCCTGGTCATTACGCACCATCGCATGACCATGGCACGCATGGATCGCCTGTACGGCGTCACCATGAGCGAAAAAGGCGTCTCGCAGCTTGTCTCCGTCGACCTGAAACAGCACGAGCTGGATCTGGAAGATCTGGCGGCCTGATCGGAAAATCTCTGCCCTCAAAAAAAACCGCCTCCTCCAGGGGGCGGTTTTTTATATGCCCTGACATGACGTTAACCTATTGAAAAATATAGATTTATCTTTCGTTTCACGAAGCTTTGCACACGGCGCCCGGCGCCCTCAAGCTTTTGAAAAATTTGCACAATCGGTCATTACCTCTCCTTAATCATTTTTGGTTATGCTGAAAGTTAAGGGAGCGACTTAAAAACAACCCCGCAACGGAGTGCCCGCTTTCCATGACCGTCCTTAAACGCAACATCCGCCCGCACGTTTTGCTCGGCCTTGCCGTTCTCGGCATGCTGGCGGCGTTTCATGCCCGCACGGCGGAAAGCGCGGGCAAAAGCTTTATCCCCGTTGTTTGCGAAATCCGCGGACAGGTAGCGGATTTAAAGCAAGTAACGCCGGGCGATACGCCCACCACCCTTGGCGGCACGGAAACGCATATCTATGTCAGCGTTCTCGACAGGTCGCCGCGATATAAAAAGCATGCCGAAAACGATCCCTGCACCCGCCATGCGGCAAAGGAACTGCGCGCCTATAAACTTTGTTCGCCCACGCGCGTACAAAAAGGCGACGTCATCAACGGCACAGAGGGTACGCAGACCGGCCCCACCTCTCCTGTCGGCTGCCTGTTCGATCTTGTCGTCCTCTCGCAGCACTAGCATGCCGGACGGCGCCGGTACGCTATCACGCACTCATCCTCCCCCCTCCCATATAAAAACATGATGCGCCCTTCGCGCGTCTATCGTAGGATGGCGGCAACCACATCCTCTTTGGAACGCTGCGGATATGCCGTTCCCACTTAACCGCAAGGAGCTGATGCGTGACCGCCCCCTTTACCGTTGCCGCCCTTTATAGATTCGCCCCGCTGAAAGATCTTGAGACCCTGCAACAAGACCTGCAAGCGCTGTGCAGGGAAAACGGTATTTGCGGCACCTTGCTGATCGCGCATGAAGGCATCAACGGCACCGTCGCGGGCAGCCGCGCGGGCATCGATACCCTGCTGCACCATCTGCGCCGCATGCCGGGGCTGCAGGATCTGGAGCACAAGGAATCCTTCGCAGAAGAACAGCCGTTTTACCGCATGAAGGTACGGATCAAAAAGGAGATCGTCACCATCGGCCTGCCCGATGTCGATCCGAATGAAACCGTTGGTACCTATGTGGAGCCGGAGGCATGGAACGAGATCATTTCCGACCCCGATACCGTGGTGATCGACACGCGCAACGATTACGAAATCAAAATCGGCACCTTCAAAAACGCCATCAACCCGCATACGGATACGTTCCGCGCATTTCCCGGCTACGTGCAGCGCAACTTCGACCCCAAAAAACACAAGAAAGTCGCCATGTTCTGCACCGGCGGCATCCGCTGCGAAAAAGCCTCCGCCTACATGAAAAAACTGGGGTTCGAGGAGGTTTATCATCTCAAGGGCGGCATTTTGAAATATCTGGAACGCATGCCGGAGGATAAAAGCCTGTGGGAAGGCGAATGCTTCGTTTTCGACCAGCGTGTCGCCGTCAAGCACGGGCTGGCACTCGGCAGCTATATCCTGTGCCCGTCCTGTCGGCATCCCGTCAGCCCCGATGCACAACAAAGCGAAAAATACATCGAGGGCATCGCCTGTCCTTATTGCCACGATCATCTCAGCGAGGAACGCAAGGCACGTTCCGCCGAGCGCCAAAAGCAGCTCAAGCTCGCCGAAGCGCGCGGCGAAAAACATATCGGCGCGCAGTTCGACGCGCAAACGGAAGAATAGGGCCGGCCTTGCCGCGCCCGGCGGCCCGCCCTATGTTTATAAGCAGAACCGAAAGGATAGACCGCATGGAAAAAGCCGCTTTTGGAGCCGGATGTTTTTGGGGCGTGGAAGCCGTCTTTCGCAAGGTGTCGGGCGTCAAGGACGTCGCTTGCGGCTATATGGGCGGGCACACGGAAAACCCCACCTATAAAAACATCTGCCATGACGACACCGGCCATGCCGAGGTTGTCGAGGTCACTTTCGACCCCGCCGAAGTTTCCTATGCAGCCCTGCTGGAGGTTTTCTGGCGTTGCCACAACCCGACGCAGTTGAACCGCCAGGGCCCGGATGTGGGCGACCAGTACCGCAGCGCGATCTTCACCTATTCCGAGGCACAGGCCGAAACCGCCCGCGCCGGCAAGGATGCGCTGCAACAATCCGGCAAGTGGCGCGATCCGATTGTGACCGAAATCACCCCCGCCCGGACATTTTATAAGGCGGAGGAATACCACCAGCGTTATCTGGAAAAACAGGGCCGCGATTCCTGCCACATTTAAGGCAAATATGCTAGGCTGTCCTCCGCGATTTTAAAACCCGGGAGACAACCGATGACTGCCAAGCCCTTGCTCGCCCATCTGGCCGACGAAACCGCCACTTTGCACACGCAGGGGCTGTATAAAGCGGAGCGCGTGATCGTCTCCCCGCAGCAGGCGGATATCACCGTGCATCAGGCCGGCAATGACGACAAGCAGGTCATCAATCTTTGCGCCAATAACTATCTCGGCCTAGCCAACCATCCCGATTTGATCGCCGCCGCGCACCAGGCCCTCGACAGCCACGGGCTCGGCATGGCTTCCGTCCGCTTTATCTGCGGCACGCAGGATCTGCACAAGGCGCTGGAGCAAAAAGTCAGCGCGTTCTTGAAAACGGAAGACACCATCCTTTATACCTCCTGCTTTGACGCCAACGGCGGGCTTTTCGAAACCCTGCTGGGCGAGGAAGACGCCGTCATCAGCGACGAGCTGAACCATGCCAGCATCATCGACGGCATCCGCCTGTGCAAAGCGGCGCGATACCGTTATAAAAACAACGATATGACCGATCTGGAAGAGAAGCTGAAAGAAGCATCGGGCGCGCGCTACCGACTGATCGTTACGGACGGCGTGTTTTCCATGGACGGCATCATCGCGAACCTGCCCGCCATTTGCGACCTTGCCGAAAAATACGATGCGATGGTCATGGTGGATGACAGCCATGCCGTCGGCTTCATCGGCAAAACCGGCGCAGGCACACCCGAACACTGGGGCGTGCAAGACCGCGTGCATATCATCACCGGCACCTTCGGCAAGGCGCTGGGCGGCGCATCAGGCGGCTATACGTCGGGCAAGAAAGAGATTATCGAATGGCTGCGCCAGCGCTCCCGCCCCTATCTGTTCTCCAATACACTGGCCCCGTCGATTGCCGCGGCCTCCGGCGCTGCGATTGACCTGATTTTAAAATCGCCGGGGCGTCTTTCCCAGTTACGCGACAATGCGAATTATTTCCGCGAGAAAATGACCGCACTTGGCTTTGACCTCATCCCCGGCGAGCATGCGATTATTCCCGTCATGCTCTATGATGCCGTGCTGGCCAAGAAAATGGCGGACAGGCTTTTGGAGGAAGGGCTTTACGTCATCGCCTTCTCCTTCCCCGTCGTGCCGCGCGACAAGGCGCGCATCCGCACGCAAATGTCCGCCGCGCATGATAAAGCACACCTCGACCGCGCCATCGCCGCTTTTGAAAAGGTGGGCAAGGGGTTGGGTATTATTAAATAACGTCATCTCGACAGAGCGCACCCGCGCGACGAGATATCTTCAGCCGCGCCGCACAAGATTCCTCACTGCGTTCGGAATGACATTGAAGGAAAAAACATGAAAGCCCTGTGTAAAAAAGAAGCCAAGGAAGGCATCTGGATGATCGAGGCGCCCGTGCCCGAGATCGGGCCGGATGACGTGCTCATCAAAATCCGCAAAACCGCCATTTGCGGTACGGATCTACACATTTACAAATGGGACGCATGGGCGGCGAAAACCGTGCCCGTGCCGCTGATCACCGGCCATGAATACGTGGGCGAGATCGCCAAGGTCGGCGCGAATGTAACAGGTCTCGAGATTGGCGAACGCGTATCGGGCGAAGGGCACCTTGCCTGCGGCAGGTGCCGCAACTGTCGCGGCGGCAAAATGCATCTTTGCATCAAAACCGTCGGCGTGGGCGTGAACCGTCAGGGCTGCTTTGCCGAATACTTCGCCCTGCCCGCCACAAACGTTTTCAAGCTCAGCGACGATATTCCCGATGATATCGCCGCCTTTTTCGACCCGCTCGGAAATGCCATGCATACGGCGCTGTCGTTTGATCTGGTCGGCGAAGATGTGCTGATCACGGGCGCAGGCCCCATCGGCGTCATGGCTGTTGCGATTTGCCACCATGCCGGCGCGCGCCACGTTGTGATTACGGATGTGAACGATTACCGCCTTGGCCTTGCCGATAAAATGGGCGCGACGCGGGCGGTCAATGTCGCGAAACAAAACCTGAAGGACGTCATGAAAGACCTCGGCATGACCGAAGGATTCGACGTCGGCCTTGAAATGTCGGGCAATGCGCAAGCCTTCCGCCAGATGACGGAAACCATGCGCCACAGCGGCAAGATCGCCATTCTGGGTATCCCCCCCGCCGATACGGCGATCGACTGGAACCACGTGATCTTCAAGGGCCTGACGCTGAAAGGCATCTATGGCCGCGAAATGTTCGAAACATGGTACAAAATGAAAGCCGTCGTGCAGTCAGGGCTGGATTTGCGCCCGCTGGTCACTCATATCTATCCTGCGGATGAATTCCAGCAGGCCTTTGACGCCATGCTCAAAGGCGATACGGGCAAGGTCATTCTGGACTGGACGGTGTAAGACGTTAGCTGCCGTAATTTACTTTTTCGACCTTAAAGCTTGTGCAGCTGCGCGCGGTGCAGTCGACTTCGCCCGTGTAAACGGTGAAGTCTTTTTCGGCAACAAAGGCCAAACGCGCCGGCTGGTCTTCCGCCACCTTGTTAAAGGTCACGATACGCACATTGCCGTAGCCCATGTCTTCAACAGTCTGCTTTGCCATCGGCATCACAAACACGGGGTCTGCATCCTGCATCCGGTTCACCTTGGTTAAAAAAGCAACATTCGCACCGGCCAAAGCCACAGCAAAAGCCATCGTCAGCCCCATGACTTTCATGCCGTCATTGTTCTTTTTGGTTTCGTTTATTTCGGGCTTGTTCTGCATTTTGGCGGCTCCGTAATGCTTGATTTATTAATTATTTGTTAAAACTACGCTTTCTATACAATTATGTCAATAAAAATCGGCTATATATTGAGGAATTTCAATAGATATCGCATAGTATAGACCATCCAATTCACCTGCTACAGGAGTATGCCATGAGCGCGAAGAAAAAAGCCGCCGGTAAGTCAAATGTCCAGCAACTCGTTCTGGCCGATACGGCGGCACATTTGCTGAAAAAAATGGGCGTGCCGTCCAAGGATTTTGCGGCGGGTGATCTCAAGGTATCCTCCCCCATCGACGGTTCCGTCATCGGCATCGTCAAGATGCATACGGGCAAGGAGCTGAACGCCAAAATCACCGCCGCGCACAAGGCCTTTCTGGAATGGCGCGTCACCCCCGCCCCGCAGCGCGGCGAGCTAATCCGCCTTTTCGGCGAGGTGCTGCGCGCGCATAAGGAAGAACTGGGCAAGCTCGTCACCCTTGAATGCGGCAAGATTTTGACCGAAGGCCTCGGCGAAGTGCAGGAAATGATCGATATCTGCGATTTCGCCGTGGGTCTGTCGCGCCAGCTCTACGGCCTCACCATCGCCTCCGAGCGCCCGATGCACAAAATGCAGGAAAACTGGCACCCCGCGGGGGTGGTCGGCGTAATCTCCGCCTTCAATTTTCCCGTCGCCGTCTGGTGCTGGAACTTCGCGCTCGCCATCGTTTGCGGCGACAGCGTGGTCTGGAAACCATCTGAAAAAACGCCGCTGACAGCCCTGGCCTGTCAGGCGCTGTTCGAAAAAGCAGCCGAACGCTACGGCAAAGCGCCGAAGGGCCTGTCCGAACTCGTCATCGGCGACCGCAAGATCGGAGAGCAGCTGGTGGACGACAAACGCCTGCCCGTGATTTCCGCCACCGGCTCCACCCGCATGGGCCGCGAGGTTGCGCCGCGCGTGGCCGCCCGTTTCGGCAGCACCATTCTGGAGCTGGGCGGTAACAACGCCATGATCCTGACGCCCAGCGCCGACCAAAACCTCGCCCTCATGGGCACGGTTTTCGGCGCGGTCGGCACGGCGGGTCAGCGTTGCACATCGCAGCGCCGCCTGATCGTGCATAAATCGATTGCCGATAAATTCGTGGGTCGCGTCAAAAAAGCATATCAGTCCCTGACTGCCAAAATCGGCAGCCCGCTGGAGAGCAACACCCTGCTCGGCCCGCTGATCGACAAGCAAGCCTTCGATGCCATGCAGGCCGCGCTGAAAAAAGCCAAAGCCGCCGGCGGCAAGGTCACGGGCGGGGAGCGCGTGCTGGTAAAGGAATATCCCAAAGCCTATTACGTGACGCCCGCCGTGGTCGAAATGCCCAAGCAGGGCGCGGTAATGCAGCATGAAACCTTCGCCCCCATCATGTATGTCGTGAAATACGATACGATCGAGGAGGCCATCGCAATCCAGAACGACGTGCCGCAGGGGCTGTCGTCTTGCATCTTCACCAATGACGTGCGCGAGGCCGAGCTCTTCACCTCCGCCGCGGGCTCCGACTGCGGGATTGCCAACGTCAACCTCGGCACCTCCGGCGCGGAAATCGGCGGCGCGTTCGGCGGCGAGAAAGAAACCGGCGGCGGGCGCGAAAGCGGCTCGGACAGCTGGAAGGCCTATATGCGCCGCTCCACCAATACCATCAACTACGGCTCCGCCCTGCCCTTGGCGCAAGGCGTGAAGTTCGACGTTTGATGCCATGACGGATACGGCAACGGCAAAACCGGTGCGGGTTTTTATTGTGCACGGCTATACCGCCGCGCCCGATCGGCACTGGTTTCCGTGGCTGAAAACGCAGATGGAAACCTTGCATGGTGCAAAAGTCCATATCCCTGCCATGCCCGACCCGAACACGCCCTGCCCCGAAGCATGGCACCGCCATTTGCAAAGCGTCATCGGCACAGCGGATGAAAATACCTATCTGATCGGCCATAGCCTCGGCAGCGTCGCCGTGCTGCGTTATGCGGCAGGGCTGGCGGCGGGCGCGACGCTCGGCGGCATTATTCTGGTGGCGGGCTTCAACGCCTCGCTGCCGGCCATTCCCGCGCTCGATGCCTTTATGGCGGAACCCGCAAATACGAAAGCCGTCATCACCCGCAGCTCCAAACGCGCCGTCATCCATTCCGACAACGACGCCATCGTCCCGCCCGCCTTCACGGCCGATCTTGCCGCGGCGCTCAGCGTTGCGGCCGATGTGGTGCCGAACGGCGGCCACTTCCTCGGCGACGAAGGCTTTCGCACGTTTCCGCTGGTGTATGAGAAGTTGCAGCGATTCATGCACGGCTGACATCAATGCTCCATACATCCCCATGCCGCCCAACATGCTTTGCATGTAAAACATGCCGACGGCATGGCAAGCAGAAAAAAGCCCCGGCATCCGGTCCGGGGCTTTTCGTGTGCGGAGGTATTTTTATTTATGCGGCTTTGGGGCCTTTCGGCGCCTTGGCCGCGGGGGCATATTGGCGGCGCAGGGCGTCGCGGTGTTCGGCAAGCCAGTAGCCGGCGATGATCGTTTTCATGTCGTTATTCACGCCCGTTTTGACTTCGTTGATGAAATCCTTGGCGGAGACCATGCGGGTCTTGATGTTCTCCTGCTCGTTATCATTGCCGAAAATGCCCGCGCCCGCCGAGGTATCGACGATGCCGACGACGATGGAGATTTTTTCCGACGTGCCGCCCGCGCTGACATAGGCATCCTGAATCTGCTGCGCATCTTTCAGCACCAGCCCCGTTTCCTCCATCGTTTCGCGGATGGCGGCGTTCACGGCGGTTTCGCCTTTTGCGATGCCGCCCGCGGGCAGCGTATCGGTATAGGGGTATTCTCCCGCCGCCAGAATGCCGGGGCGCATTTCGTTGACGAGCACGATTTCATCGCGCTTCGGATCGTAAGCCAGAATAGCCACGGCATGGCCGCGTTCCATGACAAGGCGTTCATAGGTCGCCGTGCCACCTTCGTGCTGGTCGGCCTCGATCTCGTACCGGTTGATTTTCAAAAAGCCGTTGAATTCGTTTTTCACGCTTTTCACGCGTGCCTTCAGCTTTTTATCTTCGGGCTTGGGATCGGTCATGGCTTGTTCCTTTTGCTGGAGAATCGACAATATACTCTTATTGAGTATTTTATATACTCTAAAAGAGTATATATCAACCCCCTCTTTCAGCAAAAAGCGAAAAACGGGATTAAAGCCCGGGGCCGTTGTTTTTCTTGGTAAATTTCGACGGATTGTCGTTCAGCGCGCGCTCTGCCGTGTATTCGCGGCGGATTTGGTCACGGTGTTTGTTGAGCCAGAAGGCGCAAACAAGGCTCTTCATATCTTTCAGGCTGCCGTTTTCGGCGCGCTCGATGAAATCGTCAAAGCTGATGATGACGCTTTTGATATCCTCGCCCTCGCCGGCATGGCCGTGGATGCCGCCCGCCTTGGTCATATCGACGATGCCGAAGACCAGCGCCAGACGCTCCGACGTGCCGCCGGAGCTCACATAAGCGCCCTCGTGGATCATGCGGGGGTTTTGCAGCTCCAGCCCCGTTTCCTCCAGCATTTCGCGTTTGGCGGCGGTGATTTCATCCTCGCCGGGGTCGATCATGCCGGCGGGCAGGGAATCGTTAAAGGGATAGTCCCCCGCGGCCAGCAGGCCCGGGCGCATTTCATTGACCAGCAAAACCTCGTCCCGCGCGGGGTCGTAGCCCAGAATGGCCACGGCATGGCCGCGTTCGAAAATCAGGCGCTTGACGGTCATGGAGCCGCCGTCATGCGTGTCCTGCTCGATCGTCAGCTCGTCCATTTTGAAAAAGCCGTCAAAGACGCGCGCCTTGCCAATAATACGGGCCTGGGGCTTTTTGTCTTCGGGCTGGCTTGTCATGGGAAAACGCCTTCTTTGATGAACGGATGAATAGCGTTTTACCATATAGAAAGAGCCAAGTCCATAAAAAAGCCTGCATGGCCGCAGGCTTTTTTATTTAATATCAACGATTTGAGTATAAATATCTCTACGCGGAGTTTATTGGTGTATCCCCTTGGCAAAAAGGTCGATCACCAGACGGTGCTGGGATTTGCCGGAGATCACCGTCTGTTCCTTCACCACCGCCGGGGCGATCAAGTCGACATAGAGCTTGCCGTCCTTATACACCCAGCCGCTGACAAGCGCGCCGCCGCTGGCCTTCCATTCGGGTTTCGGCGCCGCCCAGTTCAGGCGCGGCAGGTTCACCACCAGCTGGCGGCCGTCCTTCTCCACATGGCTGGTCGCGTCCGTTTTGGCGGTCACATCCAGCACGATGCGGGTTTTATCCAGATGATCGCCGATGCGCACGGCCTTGATATCGCCGACGGGCTTATTGGCTTCCTTGACCAGCACGGCGGTCTTTTCCGCGAGTTTTTGCTGGCGGGCGGCCACTTCGCGCATGCCCTCTTCCAGCACTTCCACGCGGTCTTCCATGGCGGGAGCGAAGACGTCCAGATCATCGCGCAGGGTCTGCACGGCCTCTTCCAGACGCTCGAAACGCGCCTTGCTGTTTTTGACCGGCTCGGCAAACAGCGGAGTCAGGCGCATGCCTTCCGCCGGGGCGAGCGCCGCCTGCTCTTCCGCGCTCAGGGGCGCGCGGCGCGTTTCGGCCGGGTCGCGGTCGCTAAACGTGCAGGCCGACAGGGACAAAACCAGCAACGTACCCGATACAAGCATAAGGGAGGTCTGACGCAGGGACTTGGACATAGAAGGCTCCGTATGTTCTTGATTTTAAAATACGAGCCATTCTAACGGATGATAACCGTTTGATAAACTGTTAAAAAAACAGGGTCGTATCATAAAATTATTTGACGAAATCCCGAATCTCTGTAAAAATTGAACCATGAAAAAGAATTTGGCAAATAATAACAACAAAGTACTGACTGCCTTTGCGGGTGTGAAAGGCTGTACTTTAGTGCGACGACCGATCCGCTGACAGCGGACGGAGCCTTCCTCGTCTCTCCAACGGGCAAAACTCCATAAACAGACTGCCGACTTGATCCTTCACAGGATCGTCCCCCGTTTATTGCACTTGAATTTATGGAGTTAGAGGAAATGTCTTCCCAGCAATCCGGTTCTAAAGAAATTCTCACCACCGACAATATCGTCGCGGAAACCGTTGCCCTGCTCAACGGCAAATACGCAGACGGAAAAACCAAGAAAATCGGCATCGAAGTCGAAATGCCTTTTGTCGACAACAAAACCCTGCAACCCATCGGCTATAGCGGCAAAAAAAGCATTGTCGCTATTTTTAACGCCCTCAGCAAAAAAGGCGGCACCTGGGAGCCGGCGGAAATTGAAAACAACAAGGTCACAGCCCTGAAAAACGAGACCGGTTCCATTACGCTGGAACCCGGCGGCCAGATCGAGTTTTCCAGCGCGGCGCGCACGACCCTGCAACAACTGGAAAAGGACGTCGGCGCCTATTTCGGCGACATGAAAAAAGCATCGGCCAAGATCGGCCTCGACGTCGTGCCCTACGGTTTCCACCCCCACCTGCATATCGACGATTGCCCCTATGTATCGGAGCGCTCGCGGTTCAAGGCGCTGAAGCCCGTTTTCGAAGCCGAAGGCGGCTATTCCGCCTGGGGCCAAAGCTGCAGCGTGCAGGTCACGCTCGACAGCCCGAACAAGGCGGATGCCTTCGAGGCCTTCAAGCTGGGCCTTCTCCTGCAACCGATCGCGGCGGCGATGTTTTCCAACTCGCCTTTCGAAATGAACGCGGACAGCGGCCTGCAATCCACCCGCCGCCACAAGCTGCAGGAACTGGACAGCCCGCTGTACAAGGTGCCGGAAAAACTCTTCGACAAGGACTACACCATCGATGACTGGGCCAAACACGCCCTTTCCGTGCCGATGAGTTTTATCGTGCGCAACGATGCCTATATCGCGGTCGCGCCCAATTCCTTCTACGAAATGATCGGCAAGCCCTTGCCGGAACTGGCGCATCTGCCGGAGCAGGAACAATACCTGACCAAGAACGACCTGCTCGATCACCTGACGGGGATCAAGCCGGAAATGCTGCTCAAGCCAAACCTGCTTTTGGAATTCCGCGCCGCCGACCTCGGCCCGACGCAGGATCACTGGATGGCGGTCGGCGCGTTCTGGACGGGGCTTTATTACGATGACAAAGCCTTCAAGGCCGCGCAGGAATATGTGGCCGACTGGACCGCGGAAGAGCGCATCGGCCTGCGCACCGGCGTGGCGAAGGACGGCCTTGGCACCGTGGCGGGCAATAAATCCGCGCAACAGATCGCGCTCGACCTGATCGAGATCGCAAAACAGGGCCTGTCCCGCATCGAGCCCGACGCCGCCAAATATCTGGGCGTGATCGAAAAGCAGGTGGCGCAGGGCATGACAGCCTCCGCCAAGGCTTTGCAAATCTTCCGGCAGAACGACGGCGACATGCAGGCGACGCTGAAGGAAACATTCCTTTTCCATCCCGAAAAGAAAAAGGACGGCACGGCAGCGCAGCCGGCAGCCAAAAAACAGGACAAGCCGGGCTATACCAACTAATAAAAAAAAACATATAATGACCCGCACCTTGCACGGCTTTCGGGCCCGCCATCGGGCGGGTTATTTTTTAGCACCCTACAAAAACGATGCTGAGGACACTATGCTAACCACCCATGTGATTGAAGGCGCCGCCAAGGGGCCCCGCTTCCTGCTGACGGGCGCGGTGCACGGCAATGAAAAGTGCGGCACCGCCGCCATCGGCCGCCTGCTGATAGAAATCGCGGCGGGGCTTGTCACCCTCAACAAAGGCACGCTGATTGCCGTACCGATCTGCAATCCGCGCGCCTATGAGCAGCACACCCGCCAGGCGGAGGAAAACCTGAACCGCGTGATCAAACGCCACGACAACCCCACCGCCTATGAGCATCATCTCGCCAATGAACTGACCGGCCTGATCGACGGTGCGGATATCATGCTGGACCTCCATTCCTATTCATCAGGCGTGCGACCGTTTTTGTTTTTGGACAACGACACGCTGGAAAACCGCGCCTTTGCGCAAGCGCTCGGCATCCCCTACTGGATCACGGGCTGGGACGCGCTTTATGCCAGCCAGCCGGAACTGAACGGCGGCGATACGATGTCCTACGTGAAAAGCGCCGGCAAGACGGGACTGCTGATCGAATGCGGCCAGCATGAAGACCCTGCCGCCATTTTGCACGGCTATCACGCCCTTCGCGCGGCGCTCGCGCATTTCGGCATGACCGCGCCCTATACGGCACTTGACCAAACACCGCCGCAAGTAAACCGCCTGACCGCCGTGATCACCAAGGATCGCGACGGTAATTTTGTCAAGGCGTGGCAACACCTCGATCCCGTCAAAAAAGGCGAAGCCGTGATCCATTACGCCGACGGCAGCACCTTGACCGCGCCCGAAGACGGCGTCGTCATCATGCCCGCCCCGCAAGCCGCCAAAGGCTCCGAATGGATCTATTTCGGCGTAGCGGAATAGTTTTTAAGCTTCATTTTTTATGCTGCTAAAAATGAAATAACAAAAACCCCCGTCAAGATGCCATACCAGGGCGCTTGTCGGGGGTTTCTGTTTACGCTATCCGGCGTTATTCGGATGCCGCGATCTTGACCTTCGGTGTGTCGTCCGGCGTATCGCCGCCGTCTTCCGTGCCGGGGATCAACTCCAAGGCCTGCATATCGTAGAGGGCCTTGTAGCGCGATTTCGGGTTCGCCATCAACTGGGCATGGCTGCCCTGCTCGATGATCCTGCCTTGGTCGAAGACCAGAATGCGGTCGGCTTTCTGAATGGTCGACAACCTGTGCGCGATCGTGATCGTCGTACGCCCCTCCATCAGGCGTTCGAGCGCCTGCTGGATGTAATGCTCCGATATCGAGTCCAGACTGGACGTCGCTTCATCCAAAATCAGGATCGGCGCATCGGCCAGAATCGCCCGGGCAATCGCCACCCGCTGGCGTTCCCCGCCCGAGAGTTTCACCCCGCGCTCGCCGACGAGCGTATCGTAGCCGTGCGGCAGGCCGGTGATGAAATCATGGGCAAAGGCCTTCTTCGCCGCATCGACGATCTGCTCCGGCGTCGCGTCCGGATTACCGTAGGCAATGTTCTCGGACAGCGAGCGGTGGAACAGAATCGGGTCCTGCGGCACCAGCGAGATGGACTGGCGCAGGCTTTCCTGCGTCACTTGCGAAATATCCTGCCCGTCGATGCGGATCACACCTTCGCTGACGTTATACAAGCGCTGGATCAGCTTGACGAAGGTGGATTTTCCGCTGCCCGAAGGCCCCACCAGCGCCAGCTTTTCACCGGCATGTATATCGACCTTCAGGTCGCGATAGATCTGCTTGCCCGTATTCGGGTATTCGAACCCGACGCGGTCGAAGGAGATCAGGTCCGCACGGTGACCGCGGGTGACGCTGAGGGACGTTGCGCCTTTCGCATCCACGACATCGTCTTCGCGCAGCCAGAACTCGATAATGTCTTCCATATCGCTGACCGAGCGCTGCAGGTGCGAAATATGCATCCCGATGTCGCGCAGGTAACCGCCGATGATAAAGAAGGTCGTAATGACCAGAACGATATCGCCAGGCGTCGCCTTGCCCGTGCTCCACAGCACGATGGTGGTGGCCACCATGCTGGCCGTCATGAACAGGCGCATGGCCGAGCGCACCGCATCCGCACCCACCCCTGTCTGCCAGGCATGGAGCGATTTGTTGCGCCAGTAACGGACGGTATCGGCAAAGATCTTGTCCTCGCGTTTTTCCGTGCCGAAAGACTTCACCGTGGGGTTGCCCGTGATGATGTCCGCCAGCGTCGCGCCGACCTTGGTGTCGAATTCGGCCGAGGCGCGGAAGCGCGGCGCCAGGATTTTGACCGACATCCAGATGCTGATCGCGCAATAGGCGAGGATCATCACCGCCGCCAACCCACCAACCAGCGGCAGAGAGACGGAGAGCATGACCGTCACGCCGATCATGATCGTGATCGCCGGCAAAAGCCCCATCAGAATGGTGTCTTCAAAGCTGTCGAAGGACCACATCCCGCGCGTGACCTTGCGCACCGTGCCGCCCGCAAAGGTATTGGCGTGCCAGTCGGAGCTGAAGCGCTGCACTTTGCGCAACCCATCGACGACGATCGCCTGCAGGTTTTCCACAGCGAAGCGGTTCCAGATCAGGATCGACCCGATGCGGAACAACTGGTGCAACAGCGCCAGTACGGTAAAGCCCCAAAAGGCCGCCCATGCCGCATCCATCGCCGTGGCATCGCCCGCCGTATGGGCGGTCATGGCATCGACGATGCGGCCTGTGTATACCGGCACCACTGCATCCATTAAAACGGATGACAGCATCAGGGCTGCCGCACCGGCTCCCAGCGCAACGCGCGGCCGCCAGTAATGATCGGCAAAGCGCACGACCTCGCGCCATGTCACAATGCGTTCTTTTTTCTCTTTTTCGTCTTCCATATCCGTTTACCGCCGGTCTTGACAACAAGACACGGGCAGTCCTTTCCGTTTGATCTGTTCCCTGTTCAGACCGCGCAAGAGGCGTTTTGGCAGTTCTTTGTTATTCAGAAAGTTCGAAAGCGCTGAATGACCGTGTGTTTGCCTGCCTGAACATGTGTTGCGTATCCAGGCCGCGGCAGATGCGTCATCCGCCGAAGAGGCCCGGAAATGAAAATTTATTATTCGAAGTCACCATGGTTCATTTCCTCCTCTGGTTAGATGTTGGGACAAAGGCGCGCGAAAAGGCTTCCGGTGGCACCATCCATTGAATGTTGCCACTATGACACAGAAAAAAGTCACGGGGAAGCCGTAAAATTCTGCGAACAGGGGTTCCTATTCGGCCGTTTCCCAAATAATCATTTTGGCTAAAGGACTTTCGGCACATATGCGCTCGATAATTTCCGCCGTGACCATGGCCGTTTGTGGCAGAAATATCACGACGGTTTCAGGGTTTTCCATCGCGGTGCGCAGCGACTCGGCGTTTTCCGCCACCACGGCATCGGCCGCCCGGCGGACCATTTCCGCCTGCCACCCGCCGGCAGGCAGGCGCGCCAGACGGCTGGCATGCTGGCGGCCATGCAGGGCGCCTTCGGCCGCCTCCTGAAAGGCCAGAGTTTCCAGTAAGGCCATCGCCTCTTTTTTCTGAACCTGCATTTTATCCTCCTCGCTTGTCATGGTTTACCGCGCATCCCCCCAACACGCACCGGTCAGCGCGGGCGCGGCTTGACGATGTTGGTGTAAACCGTCGGGCGGGATTCCGCGCGATGGATGATCTGACCCAGCGTGCAGCCCTTGTCGACCGTCATCTGGTTCGGATCGTTGTCGCTTTGCGTGACATCGGTGATTTCGCACAAAGCGGAGAAGGCCTTGATCAGGCTTTCGATCACCTGCTGCGTGTTGCCGCTGACCAGCTGCCCCTTCTCGCCGCGCACTTTGGCGCCGTCGGCAAGGAAGTCATTGATGCGGCTGACGGAAGCCGGATCTTCCTTCACTACGTAAATGATCCCGTTCTTGCTCAGCGCGGATTTCAACTGCGTGGAGACGTCTTCCGGCCCGACGACCATCATCTGGTCGCGCACCTTGTCCTCGATCACGTAAAGATAGCTTTCCTTTTTCTTGCTATCCGCGGCGGCGAGGATGGTGAGGTCGAAGCCGACCTTGGACTTGCCCTGCAGGGTATTGAACGCCTCGATATCCGCGGGATCGGTCGGTTTTTCGTCGACGTATTCCATCAGCTCCACCGGCCAGACGCGGGCGCGGTTCTGCCCGCCGTATTCCGGCACCGCCAGCGCGGCAAGAGCGGAGCGGAAATCGGCCAGGATATAATCCTTGGACGTTGCCGCATCCTCCAGCTCATAGTTCGGCAGGGCGCGGCCCTCGATCATCGGCTCGCCGTTGACCTTGTTGAGGTCGTCGTTCGGCAGCACAAAGGCCTTGGGCGAATGATCTCCCGCCGACTGCAATGTCTTCAGCGCGCGGCCGAGGTTTTCCAGCGGGATGATGTAGTTGTCGTCGCCCTGCATGTTGCCGTAAACGCCGCGCAGGTTCGCCATCAGCACGTTGCGCACTTCCAGCAGGTCTTCCGTGCCGCCCAGATCCTTCAGGCTGTCGTATTTCATCAGCTCGGGAATCGGCTTCATCGTGGGGCTCAGCTTCGCTTCTTTGTGATCCGGCGGGAAAATGCCGTTTTGCTCGCAAAGATTGATCAGTGCGGCGCGCGTATTGGGCATGCCGACCGTGTCGTTCACGATGCTTTCCTGCACCTTGCGCACAAGGTTCGCGCCGAAACGGTGCCAGCCGGGCGCCGTATCGCCGATGGTACCCTTGTCCACCGCCTTGAAGGCGTCGGCCAGTTTCAACGACAGCGTCGCCGTCTTGGCGGAACGTACTTCCGGCATGGACTGGATGGCCTGGTTGTAATCGTCAATCACCGTACGGAAGCTGGTGCGGACTTTACGCGCGCCCATGGCGACCTCGTCGGCGAGGTTCTGGTATGTTTTCTGATTGAACAGTTCCGATTCCGGATCGGACAGCTTCATGCGCTCGTACTGATAGCTGGCGTATTGGTTGATCGCCTGCACGGTCTCCTGGAAGTTTTGCAGGAAATAGATTTCATGCGGCGGGATCGCCTTTTGCTCCTGCGCGGAAAGGCCGGCCTTGCGCACCTCGATCAGCCATTCGGCGAATTCATCGGGCTTGGCCTTGGCCTGGTCTTCGAACAGGTTATAGAGCGTCACGAGCGGCAGGCCGGTCCAGACCTGCGAAATGCGGTGTTTCCAGTCGCGCAGCTCCGGCTCGCCGATGCGGTGCGGCTTCAGACGGTCTTCCATGGAGATGGACAGATCCTGCGTCGTATCGCCGTCCGTCGCATCGTTACCCGCAATGCCGATGTGCCAGCCGACCTTCAGGTCCGCGCGCGTGATCGTAATCGCCTTGGGGCTGTCGCCGTCGCCGGCCTCGGCCATCGGGTTATAGACCGTTACGCTATCGCGCTGGCCGTTGGCGAGCTCAAGGAAAGTCTGGAACATGTCCAGCGTTCCCTTCTTGGACTTGTTGAATTCGTCCAAAAACAACGGGCGGCCGCTTTCGATGGATTCAAAAACTTCGCCCGGCACGGTTTTGATACCAAAGGCGTTGTTTTGCACATCGATGCCTTCATTGGCATAGATCGCCTCCATCACCTTTTGCGCGCGGATCATCGCATCCCCGCGGTCTTCCGCGGCGACCTTCTTGCCGTCCGCTTCCGTATCCTGACGGCGCTGGCCGATGGCATCCCAGTTGATGGCGGTTTTATCGCCGTTTCTGACGACGGCGCCGGGGAATTCAGCCTCCAGCGTATCAAGGCTGGCCTGCTTTACCTTGCCCTTGGCCACGCGGTCGTCAAACTGTTCTTTCACGCCCTTGCCGTAATCGATGACAGTGCGGTAGAACAGCTCGCGCATGTTCATCCCGCCGCAATCCACCATGATCGGGCCCTTGTCATGCACAAGGCCGCCCACCATGCGGAACAGGTGGGATTTACCCGAGGAAGCGTCACCAAAAACCGTCATGATGCGGTTTTTACTGTCCGGCTGGATTTTGGCGAGCAGGTCGCGCAGCATCAGCATCATGGACGGCGTCGGCATCTGGCGATAGAGGGTGCCGTTGACGCGCTCCATGGATTGCTCTGTATAAACCACCATGGGGTTCTGGGTGGATTCAATCACCTCCACCACATGCTCCATATGGCCGTTGGCGCCTTTCTGGATTTTCGCCATCGGGTACGGCAGGCCCGGAAAGCCGACGGGAACGCGCAATTGCTGCAATTCTTCCGCCGTTATCTCCGCGATTCTCTTGTCGCTGAGGGATGCTTTGTTTTCGGTTGCCATTTCTGTCTCTCCTCTATCAAAAATAGTGCCTGCGCCTGTTGCTTGCGTGATGCGTCGTTACCTGCTCGACAAATCCCTGTGAAGTTTTCTGAGCCTTTGCCGCTTCGTATCGTCCGGCTCCGACTTGACCTGGAAGCTGCGCACGCGCTTCAGCATTAGGCGCGCCAGATCCAGCGGAATGGTTTCGGGGTCGTTGCCGTGCATGATGCCGACAAGACGGCCGCCCGTGCGGTCGATCACGCCCTGGAATACCTTTTCCATCTGCGTGGAGCCTTCGGCGCGGTTGTTCAAAACGGCTACGTCGATGGACAGGTTCTTGCCGTTCTTGCTGACCGTTTCCAGCGCCTTGGAGGCCTCTGCCGGGTCGAAAATATCGCCGTCGGAGAAAACAAGGATATGGGACGACCCGCTGATCGTGCCGTTCTTGTTTTTGTGATCCGCCATGCTCTCCACGGTTTTGACGATGCCGGGGGCAAGATCGGTGCCGCTGCCGGTGCCGTTGCGCAAGGATTCCAGCTTTTCACCGACTTCGCGCGGATTGCTGTCGGGCGTGGCCACCACGATCGGCACGGCATCGCCCCAGATCAGGATGTAGGAATCGATCCCCGCCTTGCGGCAGGCCATGTAGCCGATGGCTGCGCTTTGCAGCGCCGCCTCCATCGCCGTCACGCCGTTCGACAGGCGTACGCCGGGCATGGAGCCCGAACCGTCAATCATGAATATCGCTTCGATCGTGCTTTCGGTGGAAGCCACGGTGTCTTCGTGAAATTTCTTGAAATCGTCGGGCGAGAGTTTTTGCCCCGTCGCCTTGCGGAACTTGGTTTCCAGCATGCGGTCGCGGTTCAGGCGCTCCAGGATATCGCCGTCTTCGGCCATGTAATCGAGGTTTTTGGACTGGCGCAAAATCTGGCGGCGCTGTTCGGCGCGGATGTTCTTGTAGGCCTGCGCCGTGCGGTTAATGACGGGCGAGAGTTCCAGCATGCGTTTGTTGAAATCGCGCCAGTCGCCCTTGGCAAGGGCGGCCAGATCCACGCCGCGCTGACTACCGCCCTGGTTGGAGGACAAATCGCCCGGCTGGCTTTTCGGCATGTTCTTGGCGGCTTCTTTCATCGCCTGTTTTTGCTCTTCACTGATGTCTTCCTTGACGACATCCTTCTTGCGCTCTTCACCGACCTTTTTCGGGTTTTGCGGTTCCTGCTGCGGATCGTGATCCCAGCCGGGGCCGCCGCGGCCTTCCGCGTCCTTGCCGTTTTCAGGGCCGTTTTCGGGCTTATCGCCGTCTTTCTTGTCCTGCCCTGCGGCGGCTTCCTGGTTTTTCTTGTGGTCCAGATCCTCTTTTTCTTTCGGATCCTTGGCCATGCCTTTGATCTGCTCTTTCAGGTCTTCGTCGAGCTCCTGCGGCTCCTCGTCATCGCCCGCACCGCCCGCGCCCGATTTATCCTGATTTTTATCGTCGTTCTCGTCACCGCCGCCGGACGGGTCTTCACCGCCGCCTGCGTTCGGCATGCCGCCGGTTTGCGGGCTGTCGGGGAAAGCGTTTTGCTTGCCCTGCTGCTGACCGCTTTGGCCGCCCTGTCCGGATTGGCCGGACTGATCGTTGTTTTGCTGGTTCGGGTCGCTTTCACCCTCGCCGCCGCCTTGCTGGCCCTGCTGGCCTTGTTGCCCGCCCTGTTGGCCTTGCTGCTGGCCGTTCTGATTACCTTGTTGCGGCTTGTTTTTGTTGTTCAGGTTGTTTTCAACCTGCTTTTCAAATTCCTTCAGCAGCACATCGGCATAGGGCTTGATGTAAATATCCCAGATATTTCCCATGATCTGCGCGCGTTTTTCCGCCATCTCAGCGACAACGGCGCGGTAGCTGTCCTCCGCCGTCGTATGCGGCGGCTTGACCAGAATGCGGTCGGACGGTTGCGGCTGCGATGTGCGGATACTGTCCTGCACGGCGGCGGAAAGGTCGCACAGGTATTCAAAGGCATCGCGCCCGTTGGCATCGGGCACCTTGGACATATCGACCGTGCGGCGGATATCATCGGGGAAAACGCGGAAGCGCTCCCAGTTTTTGTCCTGATTGGAAAACAGTCCGTTTTTCTCGTACCCCGCCAGCAGGGAAGCGCGCGTGATTTCGTTGTACATCTTTTGCGCGATTTCGGGGGAGATATTCCCCGCCTTCACATCCTTGACCTGCTGGTCGGTCATCGGCTCCGTCATCAGCTTGATATAGGCTTCCCGTGCCTTTTCCTGCTGCTTGTCCTGCGCCTCACGAATGCGTTTCTGGATTTTTTCGATCAGCGTATCGCCGTCGTCCGTGCCGCCGGGTGCTTCGTCGGTTTTGATCTGCACCGTTTTTTTGGCATCCTCGCCGCGCAGGATTTCGGCATAGCCGCGCAATACCATCGCCGCATGGTTCAGGGAATCCCCCATGTCCTGCGGCAGCTTGTGCTTCATGTCGATGGCGAACTGGTCGACGCAAATATCCTCCATGGAGTTCCAGGCGCGGTGCCAAAGCTGCCATTCGCCAACTTCCAGCGCGAGCTGCTTTTGCTCCTTCTTGGTTTTCTTCGGTGGCGGCGCGCCGCTAGCGTCGATGGAGCGCGGATCGACCATTTTTTCGACAGTCTTGTAAAGCTCCTTCATGCGGTCGGGATAGCTGCCGGCGCTGAGCTCGCTGTGGCCGATTTCATGCAGATGAATGGCGCGCACATGCTCGAAGCCCGTGAGCAGCATGAAATAAAGATCGAGGTTGATGTGGTTCTTGATCGGGTCGTGATAGAACCAGGAACCGGGCATGCCCCAGTCAAACGTCACATCATCGTTTTGCAGAGATGCGGAAATGACTTTTGCCACGGCAATGCCTTCGTTATGCAGGCCGATGGTGCTCTGCAACTGGCCCCAGAGCTTGCTGCGCTCCACCGGCTCCGTACCCCCGTCCATCATGCGTGTCAACGTCGCGGCCCAGAGCAATTGCTTGGCCGGCGTATTCAGTTCGATATCCAGCTCGTTCTCAACGGCGCGGTCGTTGACGGCTTTTTTGGCGATGTCGATCTGTGATGAAATATCGTCAAAGACGCGAATGCGTTCGACGAAATCATCGAACTGCTGCGCATCGAATTTCTTTTCCTGAAAGGCTTTCTTCAAATCAAGGCGCAACTGCGTAATGGGCAGGCCAAGGATGCGATCCATTTCCTCGCCGCCAAAAAAGTTCGCCGCTGCTTTTTTCAGGCTATCCAGCATGATTCCCTGCTGTGTTCCTTTCGCCTTGTCCCGGCACCTTGGATACCAGGTATTATAGATAAATATTATGCGTACTGAGCCTTTGCCCGGACACTCACATTATTTTCTATAATAATTAAATTACGGTTAATTACCATTGATTTCGATATATAAGGATTAACACATTGATTTTTCTTAATAAAGAAAATACTGCATATGGTTCTCATTTTCAGCCGCGCTTTGGCAAAAATGTCGCATCTCCGGCTTTCTTCAGACATTTTATTACACGCCTTTTTACGCCATTTTTAGCGTTTTCGGTTTAAGCTAGAGATGAAATAAAACGGAATTTCGGGGGGGATCGATGTTCCACAAAGACTTTCTTAAAATCACCGCGCTTTATGCGCTGGGCATCATTGTTATTTTTTATCTGTGCTGGCTTGCGCTCCGCGCCGCCTTGCCGGAGGCGCAGCTGGATCTGGTGCAGACCCTCTCCACCACTTTCGGCATCAACCTGCCCAATGACATGCCCTTGCAAACGGATACGGAGATTCGCATGTTCTCCGTCGTTCTCATCATCGCCGCGATGTCGATTGCCCTCATCGTGCTCAACGTCTTTTTCAGCGCCATCATCACCGCCCGCTTCATCCGGCCGCGCGTGAATGTGCTGACCTCCGGCAAAGGCGTGCTCAGCACCACATGGAATGCCGCCGCGCCCTATATGCTGGTGCGCATGTCGAATTTTCACAACACCGATCTTGTGGACGTGACACTCAACGTCGTCCTGACGGTGGAGGAAGTACGCACCAACGGCCTGTCGAACGAGCAATTCCTGTGCTACCTGCCCATACAGGAATTCACGCCCCAGCGCGTGCTGGTGATGGAGCAGCGCACACCCTGGAGCATCGCCGTGCCCGCCGACATCCTGCTCAGCAATTCGCTGACGAAGAATTACCATTTCAAGCCGGGCAAGCCGATTGTCGCGTCTTTCTCCACCGGTAAGAAGATCGTCTCAGCCAAACGCACGCTGCAGGTGCTGATCCAGGGTACGGATGCGCGATCCTATTCCCATTTCGTGATCCACCGCCGCATTCCGATCGACGAGCAAAACGGCAACCAGTACACCCTGCACCTGCACAAGGGCGCCTTCAAATCCCTGCCGATGCGGATTGAGGATCCGGGCGATCTGGAACTGGTAACGGACTAAAAGAAAACCGGCCTTTTGACAGGCCGGTTTTCTTTATCGTCAACTTCAGGGAAGAAGTTCCAAAAAATCAGAAGGAGATGAACAACCCGCCATTGACGGAGATATTCGTGCCCGTGATATAGCCCGCGCGTTCGTCCGACAGGACGCCGACGACATAGGCGATTTCTTCGGGTTGCGCCATGCGGCCCATGGGGATCTGTGCGACGATCTGGTCGGAAATATCCTGCGGGATGGCCTTGGTCATGGCAGTTTCGACATAGCCGGGGGAGACGGAATTGACCGTCACACCCTTGCGCGCCGTTTCCTGCGCCAGTGCCATGGTAAAACCATGTACGCCTGCCTTGGCGGCGGAATAATTGGTCTGGCCGAACTGGCCTTTTTTACCGTTGACGGAGGAAATATTGACAATGCGGCCGAAGCCCGCATCCGTCATGCCGTCGATGAACTGCTTGGTCACGTTGAACAGGCTATTGAGGTCGACGCTCAGAACAGCGCTCCAGTCATCCTCGGCCATTTTCTTGAGGGTCTTGTCGCGCGTAATGCCCGCGCAGTTGACCAGCACCTGTACCGTGCCGTGTTTGTCCTGAATGGACTTTGCCATGTCGGCGCAGGAAGCGAAGGAAGCAACATCGCCGGATGCGATATCCGCATCCACGTTTGCTGCCTGCCATTCCTTCAGTCTTTCCTTGGCCGCCGCCTCTTCCGCCGGATGATAGCCCGCAATCACCTTGTAGCCTTTATCGGCAAGTTCGCGGCAAATGGCCGAACCGATACCGCCAACACCACCGGTGACGAGAGCTATTTTTTTTGTCATTTTTTGCATCCAGCGAAAAGTTGCGACGTTCACACACCGTCTATCGAACGGTTTAGAAGAGTTGCCACAATGGCCGTGGCAATAAAAGCCTTAAGCTGCCTTTTTGTCAGCTTTTGCCGGCTTTGCAAATTCGTTGCCGGCTGCTTTCAGCGCGGTTTCGAACAGCGTGTTGTAGGTCTTGCCCGCATCAGCCAGCAGGTCGGCATAGGCGCGGCTGGAATCGGTCAGTTTTTTGCTGACGTCCTGTGCCCATTCGGCCTGCAGGGTTGCGAAAACCTTCACGTCTTTGGTTTGCGCCAGTTCTTCCGCTTTTGCGGTCGCGGTATCCACCAATGCGGAGGTCAGCTCAACTTGCTCTTTCAGCAGTTTTTCACCGAGTTTCAGGTTGGCTTCGCCAAGCTTTTTCCAGTTTTCGAGCGTTTGCTGGTTGAATTTGGCAAGGTTTTCAAAAATTTCGTTTTGCATCGTTCTTCTCCTGTTTTGAGGGGTTAGAAGTCACTTGTATCATTTAAAGAATCAGTTGTTGCGTTGCAACATTGCTGCAATGCACAAGATATAATGTTTTAGGCCCCTCTGTCAAGGGGCCTAAAACATTGAAAAACAATAAATGCTTGGATTTATTGGCGCTTTTTCTGTAAATCGGCATCTTCCGCGGGCGCTTCGGCAGGCTTTTTGTCTGCCGCGGGCCGCGCCATGCCGGCGGTCGCAAGATCGAAGAAACGCTGCTGCATCCCCTTCCACATGTCGAGGTTGCGCTCGGTCATATCCTGCATCATGCGGGCCATGGGATTGTTGCCCAGCATGCCTTCCACCATCTGCTGCTGGAAGCGCTTTTGCTGCTCGGTAAATATCTGCAGATTTTTCTCCAGAAACTCACCGAACAGGTTTTTGGCGGCGTCATCGTAAAAACCGATGAACTTGGTCAGCATTTCCGTCGTAAAGATGGGGCTGTCGCCGTTTTCCTGTTCGATGATGATCTGGATCAGGATCGATCTTGTAATATCTTCTCCGCTCTCGGCATCGACAACCTTGAAGTCCTTGCCCTCCTTGATCAGCTGGTAAACGGAGGCCAGCGTGATGTAAGAGCTTTTCTCGGTGTCGTAGAGGCGACGGTTCGGGTATTTCTTGATGATCCGCATTCTTGTTTTACTCCATCAGTCCATGAAATGGCCGCCGTTGGTGGCAATATTCGCGCCGGTAATAAACCCGCTGTCTTCCTGGATGAGGAAAGATACCACATGGGCGACGTCTTCCGGCTTGCCGAAACGGCCGACCGGGATTTGCGACATAATGCTCTGGCGGATATTATCCGGCACGGCCTGGATCATGTCCGTATCGATATAGCCCGGGGAGACCGTGTTGACGGTAATGCCCTTGCGGGCCACTTCCTGCGCCAACGCCTTGGTGAAGCCGTGCATGCCCGCCTTGGCGGCGGCGTAGTTGGCCTGGCCGAACTGGCCCTTCTGGCCGTTGATCGACGAAATGTTGATAATGCGACCGAAACTCGTCTCCAGCATGTAGTCCAGCACGGGGCGCGTGACATTGAAAACGCTGTCAAGGTTGCTGCTGACCACGTCGCGCCACTGATCGTGGCTCATTTTGCGCAAGGTCGCATCGCGCGTGATGCCGGCGTTGTTCACCAGCACCGTGATAGGGCCGAGGTCGGCGACGATCGCCTTGACCGCCTTTTGGGTATCTTCAAAATCGGCCACATCGCATTTATAGGTATGAATAGTATAGCCTTCTTTCGCCATTTCGGCTTTCCAGGCTTTGGCTTTTTCCTCGTTGCGGTAGGTTGTGGCAACCACATGGCCGGACTTTGCAAGTCGCTTGCAAATTTCAGTACCGATACCGCCCGTGCCGCCCGTCACCAGGCATACGCGCGGCACGGCCTGACTGGCCGGCGGCAGATCGTTGGAAATGTGGGTGTCGTTCGATTGCACGTTCTGGGTCTTTACTAATGCGGCCATGTCTGTCTTTACCTCCTGAAAACTGATTGCACAAAAAATTGGTACATGCCGTTACACACCGTGCTGCGGGAATGCCGGAAATACGCATGGCATCCGTTCGCACCGGCCTTGCAGCCCCCGACCGGCAAAGGGCCGCATCTTGGGGGTGGTTTCAAAAGCAGTACTCATTGCCGCTTTCAGAGGCTTTAAGACTGGACATAAAATAACGGCAGATGCTGTGTTGCGCAAGCATTTCTTGCCTGTTCCAGCGGTTTTTCCTATACTCGCCCCGCAGCGCAACAAAAATTTGTTGCAGCGCACAAACATATGATATACTGAAAACAGATTCAATATTTCATACCCTTTTCGAAACACACAGAGGTGCGCACATGGCAGCCGAACAAACCGCCCAGAACAATGACTGGTTCCAGGCACAACAGCAATACTGGGACGCCTGGTTTCAAGGCCAGCGCCAGTTTTTCGAACAACAGGCCGGCAACCCCGCCGCGGGCCCGGCCGCGCAGTGGGAAAACTTCTTCCGCGAATGGCAGAACCTGACCGCCGCGAACAACGCGCCGGGCGCCGATCAATACCGCACCTTCTTCACGCAGGCGGGCAAGGGTTTTCTGGATTTGATGCAGCAGTTCTGCCAGGCCGGCGCCTGCCAGGCGCCCGAAGAAGCCGTCAAAGTCTGGACGGAGAACATGCAAAAATTCTGGAGCGGCATCCTGCAGCAGAACACCCAGCCTTTTGATGCGCATACGCAGTTCAAAAGCTTTACCGACACCTTCACGGCCGCGGGCCCTGCTTTCTGGGGCGATCTTTTCAAGAACCCCGTGCCGGGCCAGAGCCATCCGCATAACGCGGCGGGTTTCCTGCTCGATCCTTTCGGCTTTTACGCTTCCATGCCCGGCGTCGGGTACACGCGCGAAAAGCAGGAAGACATCAATGCCCTCTACCGCCTCTGGGTCGATTACGAAGGCCAGATGCGCCGCTACAACATCGAAATGACCAAGGTCGGCCTACAGGCGCTGCAGCAGTTCCAGACCTATATCGTGTCCCCGCCGGCGGAAGGCGCGAAGCCGCTTGAATCCCTGAAGGATATCTACATCAAGTTCGTGGATATCGCCGAGGACGTTTACGCGGAATTCGCCCTGTCGGAGGAATACACGAAGCTTTACGGCGACGTGGTCAATGCCCTCACCGCCTATAAAAAGCAACTGCATGAATTCGTCGACGACACGCTGGAGCAGATGAACCTGCCCAACCGTCAGGAAATCGACAGCGTACACAAACGCGTGCATGAGCTGCGCCGCGAAAACCTGCAGTTGCGCAAGGATATCGAGGCGCTGAAAGCCGCCGTCGGCCTGAAGGACAAGCAAAGAGCCGCCGCGCCGAAAGCCGCCGCAAAAGCCGCGCCGACGCCGATCAAGAAAACGGCTGTCGAAAAAACGCCGGCAAAGCCCAAGGCCGCCAAACCCAAAACGGCCGCAAAAAAATCCACCGCGAAAAAGGCAGGTAAAAAATGATTTCCGCCATTCAACTGAAGCCTGAACAGATCCTCAGCGAAATCGCCAACTTCAACCGCAAGCTCGGCGAAGGCATCCAGAACCTGCGCAAGGTGGGCGATCTGCCCTCCGGCGTCACGCCGAAGGAAGCGGTCTATACCGAAGACAAGCTGACCCTCTACCACTACAAAAGCCCCGCGGGCGACAAGCCGACGAACAAGACGCCGCTCCTGATTTCCTATGCGCTGGTCAACCGCCCCTATATGACCGACCTGCAGGAAAACCGCTCCATGATCCGCGGCCTGCTGGCGCAGGGCATCGACGTATACCTGATCGACTGGGGCTATCCCGACCGCTCCGACCGTTTCCTGACGCTGGATGACTATATCAACGGCTATATCGACCGCTGCATCGACGTGATCCGCAACCGCGCGGGCGTGGACAAGGTGAACCTGCTCGGCGTCTGCCAGGGGGGTGCCTTCAGCCTGTGTTATGCGGCCTTGCACCCCGACAAGCTGAAAAACCTCATCACCATGGTCACCCCCGTGGATTTCCAGACCGCGGACAACATGCTCGGCCACTGGATCAAGCATATTGACGTCGATACGCTGGTCGACAGCATGGGCAATATCCCGGGCGACCTGATGAACTGGACGTTCCTCAACATGAAGCCCCACCGCCTGCTGGCGCAAAAATATATCGACATGGTCGATATTCTGGACAACCCGCAGCAGGTTTGCAACTTCATGTATATGGAGAAATGGATTTTCGACAGCCCCGATCAGGCCGGTGAAGCCTATCGCCAGTTCGTGAAGGATTTTTACCAGCAGAACAAGCTGGTGAAGGGCGAAGTCGATATCGGCGGGGAAATCGTGAGCCTGAAAAACATCACCTGCCCCGTTTTGAACATCTATGCCAATGACGACCACCTTGTGCCTCCCAGCGCCTCCAAGCCGCTCGGCAAGCATGTGGGCACGAAGGACTATACCGAGTTGTCCTTCAAAGGCGGCCATATCGGCATCTATGTCTCCGGCTCCGCCCAGGCCCTTGTCCCGCCCTCCATCGGCAAATGGCTGAATGCGCGCAAATAAGCAAAGCCCGCAAAAAAAAGCCCCCGTTTTTCGGGGGCTTTTTTTTGCGGCGTGCTTCATTCTTTTCAACATGTCATCCCCGCTGTACGCGGGAGCCTGGCGCCGCCTGCAAGGCGGCCTTATATGAAAGATGCGCCCAAGGGCGCATCATCCGGATGCCCGCGCAAAGCGAGCATGACATGAATCTTAATCCTGGTGACTCAATCCCAGCGCACATCGACGCTATGCATGGCCGAGCAGCAGGCGCGCGGGTCGCACTCTTCGCCGTTGGGAAAGCCGCATTGTTTTTGTACCTTGTCCTCGTACATAAAACTGCCCGCCGGCCCGCTGATGGTAACAGCGATATTATCGGGGATTTCGGACAGATGGAGGGAACTGAAACCGTGCGTCTCCGCCGGCAGGGCGCAGCCGGACTCGCCGATCATGATGCCGTCCGCGCTGCAGGTCACCGCCGGCGCGCCGCAACCGTTGAACGGCAAGCTGCCCTCGCATTGATATACTTCGTCGTCCGCAATGATCTTGAAGGCATATTGCCCCTGCGGCCATTGGGCGGCATTGAGTTCCAGGGTATAGCCCTCCATGCACCACATCTGGGTACAGGCGCGCTGCATGGCGAAGGCCGCCGTGCTGACAAGGGTGCAACACATCAGGACAAGCGCGATACGGATACGAACGCCCATCCTATTTCGTCCCGAAAATGCGGTCGCCCGCATCACCAATGCCCGGCAGAATATAGCCATGATCGTTCAACTGGCGATCGATGGCGGCGGTATATACCGGCACGTCGGGATGCGCTTCGCCAAAGGTTTTCAACCCCTCGGGCGCGGCGATCAGGCACATGAATTTGATATCCGTCGCATCGCAATCCTTGAGACGCTCCACCGCCGCGACGGCGGAATGGCCGGTGGCCAGCATCGGGTCGACGACGATCACCTGACGGTTGGAAAGATCTTCCGGCATTTTCATGTAATATTCGACGGGGATCAGCGTTTCGGGATCGCGATACAGGCCGATATGCCCGACGCGCGCGGAAGGCACCAGTTGCAGCATACCGTCCAGAAACCCCGTGCCCGCGCGCAGGATCGGCACGATGCAGAGCTTCTTGCCCGCCAGCATCTTGCTTTTCATTTTTTCGAGCGGCGTTTCGATCTCCACCTCTTCCATCGGCAGGTCGCGCAGCACCTCGTAACCCATGATGGTCGACACTTCGCGGATCAGGTTGCGGAAATCCTGCGTCGCGGTGTTTTTGTCGCGCATGATGGTCAGCTTGTGCTGGATCAGCGGGTGGTCGATCACGTGAACATTACCGGTCATGGCATCTCTTCCTTCAAAAATGAATGCAGGCGGCGCTTTGACAAAGCCGCTTGCGGCAATAAGAATTTTTACAGTAAAATCATGCCCATGACAATACAGGCATGGCCGCACGGCCGGAGGAAAACTTATGAAGCTGCAATACTGTTCCATCACCGGCGCGGACGATGCCGTCAATATCGCGGATTTGCTGGATATTGCGGCGCAATACCCCTTTGTTGAATGGGCGATCCTGCTGCTGCCCGCCAAGGCCGGCACGCCCCGCTTTCCCACGCGCGACTGGATCGGCCGTTTCGCCGCCGCGGCGGGAGAGAAAAACCTTCATACCGCCATGCATCTGTGTGACCGGGCGCTGCTCGGATTCGCGGCGGGAGATGCGGATATTCTCTCCGTCATGCAGGGCTTCAAGCGCATCCAGCTGAATTTGAAATTCGGCGACGTGGAAGGCAAATACAGCCCGGCGGATATGATCGCCCGTGTGCGATCCATGCCCGAAAAACAGTTTATTATCCAATACGGCAAGGACAAGCAAAGCCTGCTGCCGTTGTTGAAAGATACGCCGAACCATGCCGTGCTTTTCGATGAATCCGCGGGCCGCGGCATTAACCCCGATACCTGGGACGCCCCGCTGGACGGCCATTTCTGCGGCTATGCGGGCGGGCTCAACCCCGACAACCTGCACCGCAACCTTGAAACCATCGCAGAAGTCGCAAACGGCCATACCACATGGATCGACATGGAAACCGGTGTACGCACGGACGACGTTTTCGACCTCGACAAAGTCAAAAGCGTACTGGCGACGACCGCAGCGTTTATGCAGCGTTGATCGGACGGCAATAATTACTCGTCCAGTAAACGGCCTTTCACGCCTTCCAGCGCATCCTTGGTTTTCACTTCCGTTTGCGCAAAATAGCCGGCGGCTTTTTTGGCTTCCATTTCGACCGTGGCATCGGCGGGAATCAGTTCCGGCGGAATCTCCAGACGCTCGCCGATCTCGATGCCCTGACTTGCCAGCGCGTTATACTTCATGTCGCTCATGGAAGCGAAGCGGTCGATTTTCCTGATGCCGAGCCAATGGAACACATCGGGCATCAATTGCTGGAAGCGCATATCCTGCACACCGGCGACGCATTCGGTGCGTTCGAAATACTTGTCGGCACGGTCGCCGCCTTCCTGACGCTTGCGGGCATTATAGACGAGGAACTTGGTCACCTCGCCGAGCGCCCGGCCTTCCTTGCGGTTATAGACCACTAGGCCGCAACCGCCTTGTTGCGCCATGTCGATGCAAAGCTCGACCCCGTGGCACAGATACGGGCGGCAGGTGCAGATATCGGAACCGAAAACGTCCGAGCCGTTGCATTCGTCATGTACGCGGCAGGCGACTTTGGAATCCGGCCCCGTCAGCTTCGACATATCGCCGAAGAAATAGACCGTATGGCCGCCGATAGGCGGCAGAAAAACTTTCAAATCGGGGCGCGTCACCAGTTCGGGGAACATGCCGCCGGAATTTTCGAAGAGTGAACGGCGCAGGTCGGATTCTTTGATATCGAAACGCCGCGCCATGCCGGGCAGGTACCAGACAGGGTCGATCGCCGCCTTGGTCACGCGCACATCGCCGTTATCTTTCAAAATAACGCCATCGGGTTTCAGGCGCCCCTTGGCGATGGCGTCATGGATTTCGGGCATGTTGATATGCGCCTTGGTGATGGCGATCGTCGGGCGCACGTCGAGCCCCTTTTTGCGCTGGTCGTCGAACATGTCGCCAGCCATATGCCCCCAAGGGTCGAGACTGACGATCTTGTCTTCTTCAAACCATTGCTCATAAGGGCCGATCTTTTCCACGGGCGTCGTATTCGTCAAATCCGGCACGTGCAGCGGGTCAAGCGAGCCTGTCGCCACGGCAACGGCACGATAAACGGAATAGGCACCGGCATAGGCGCCGATCACGTTGGAGCCGGCGTGATCGGCCATGCTCGCGATCAACGGGCCGCGCTCCTCGCCCGTTTTGGCGCCCCAGCTGATTTTGGGCACCTTGCCGTCTTTCGGCGGGTGGGAGGTCAGCACGATATGGGATGGGTTGTTGGTCTTGTTCTTTTTCATTTCTGTTCCGTTTCATCAAAAAGAGCGCCGGTGCCGCATTTTCACGCCACCGGACATGTTGCAATGCACAAACCAATTCATTGAAAACTATATTTAAATTCTGTCATGAAGCCCCGCCCCGCGCAAGCAAACACGCAAACGAAGATGACGTTTATGGCAAAAACTTAACGCAAAAAACCCCGTTTCAAGGCAAAAACCCCCGCGCCTTGCACACCGCCAGCGCCCAACGCAGGTACGGCATGGTTTTTTCCATGCCGAGTGCCGCATAAACGTTGGGAAAGCGGCGCGCCTCCCCTTCGTAACATCCCGTGATGGTGCCGTGCCGGTCGTGCCAGAAATGCATATGCACGGCTTCGGTATGATTTGTTTCCTCTTCCGTCACCACCCCTAGCAAGACGACATCCTCTGCCTGCACATCTGCGCCCAGTTCTTCCTTCAGCTCGCGTTGCAGGGCAGTCATGATGCCTTCCCCTGCCTCCACATGGCCGCCGAAGGCCGTGTACCATTCGGGGTTTCGCTGCCAGTTGGGCGGACGATATTGCAGCAACAATGCGCCGTCTTGCGTCATCACCACGCAATCGGCAAAATGCTGCCGGTAATCGGCAAGGTTGACAGCTTCATATACCTTCAGCGTCGGGAAAGCTTCCATGCCTATTTCACCAGATAACCGATGTCGGGCGAGCGATAGACCGGCACGCCGCCTTCATAAACCCGAACGGCCAGCTTGTGCCTGCCGCGCGTCAGGGGCCAGAGGAATTCGGATGCCGCCGCCGGCGCGCCGAGGCTTTCGCCGTTTAAAAACCACTCCGCCGCCTGTCCTTCCTTCAGACCCGAGAGGGTAAAGGCCAGCTTTTGCCGGTCCATCGGCATGCGCGGATCGATCGCCATCTGGAGCCCTTCGGTGGGCTTCACGATTTCATATCCCTTCGGCAGCACGACCGTTGCAACATCCCGTGCGGGCAGATGATCGGGCATGAACCATTCGCTGCGGTTATAGCAACGCGACAAATCATGCGTATCGGGCACGCAAATATCACGCAGCACCAGCGACGGACTAAGCCGCAAGGCGCGGGCGGCGCGGTTTTTATTCAACTCGGCAAAAATACTGCGCAGCGCCAGGGCGGGGCCCGTGCCGCCGGTGACCCCATCGGTCGGCATCTGGTCAAGATTGCCCATCCAGATGCCGACGACGTATCTGTCGTTATAGCCGACGGACCAGGCATCACGGTAATCGGTGGAGGTCCCCGTCTTGACGGCCGTTTGCTGCGGCAGGTTCAAAACGCTGTTATGGCCGAATTCCAGCGCGCGCGCATGCGGATCGGACAGGATATTGCCGATCAGGCCGGCTGCAGCATCGGAATAAACGCGCCTTCGCACAGAAGGAACATATCCGTCCAGCGTATATCGCAACGGCTGATAAACGCCGCCGTCGGCAAGGGCCGCATAGGCCGTGACGAGCTCCAGCAGCGTGACTTCCCCGTTGCCGAGCGCCAATCCCTCGTCATAAATATCCGCCCCACGCGCGAGGCTTTCAAAGCCCAGCTCATGCAGCTTTCGCAAATAATCCGCCACGCCGACAAAGCGGATGGCTTTCAGCGCCGGAATGTTCAGGGAATTGCCGAGCGCTTCGCGTAGCGTGAGATAGCCGTAAAAAACGCGGCTGTAATTGTGAAAACGGTGCAGGCCCGTGCCGATCGCTTCGGCAAAAGGCGCATCCTCGATCAGGGTTGCCGCCGTCCAGCCCCTGTCCAGCGCCGCCGCATACAAAAACGGCTTTAGGGCCGAGCCCGGCTGGCGCGGCACGGTGACGGCATCGATTTTGCCCGCAGGGGTTTCCGCATCCCCCGCGCCGGCGACAACCCAGGCCAGAACCTCGCCCGTTTGGTGATCGGCGACCAGCGCGGCGGCGTTATGCAGGTTTTTAGGCTTCAACGCGGCGATACGATCATCCAGTATGCGCTGTACCTGCGCCTGCAGCGCGGCATCGAGCGTGGATTGCATCCCCGCATCGCTCTGGCGGCGCAAGAAGGAGATGAAATGCGCGGCATCCACGGGCAAAACCGGTTTTTCCAGCGTGAAATCCTGCGCGGCAATCGCGCGGCGACCTGCGGCAGACAGGGCCCCCGCCTGAAGAAGTTTATCTGCCAGCCGGCCGATGACGGCGTCGATCTTTTGCGGGTTTTTATAAAGATCGTAACCGGACGGGGCGCGCACCAGTACGGCGAGCGCCAGCATTTCCTTGGGTGTCAGGGTTTCAAGGTCGCGATTAAAGTAATACCGCGCCGCCTGCGCCACGCCGCGCCGATGGGCGGCATAGGGCACCTGATTGAGGTAGAATTCCAGAATGTTCGCCTTGTCGGTTTTCCGCTCCAGCCGAAGGGCGTCAAACCCCTCCACCCATTTCGACCACAGCGTACGCGGGCGCGGGTGGAGCAGACGCACGACTTGCTCGGTCAGTGTGCTCGCCCCCCGCACCGTGCCGCCCGCGCGGATATTCTGCAACAGGGCCGAGGTACGCGCGCGCCAGTCGATGCCGCCGTGTTCGTAAAAACGCTTGTCTTCGGACAATACAAAAGCGGCACGCAACAGCGGCGGCATGTCATGCAGCAAAATGCTGTCGGTCGTGTTCCAATCCGTTTGATAGGTCACAGCCAGCGGCCGGCCGAAACGGTCGGTCAAATGCGTGCCATGGGCGGCGGCACGCTGCTTTTCAAACAGCGGCGCCACATCGCGCATCGCGGCAAGGGTCGCGCCCGCCAGCAACAAGCAGGCCGCGACGCAGGCCGCCATGCAATACTTAAGGCGTATCCGCAGCCGTAACATCCAGCTCACCCATTACGCTTTTACCGTAGACATCGGGATCGTACATTTCCTCCGCCAGCGTCGGCATGCGCGTGAACTGCCCCTCCGCAATCGCCTGCGCGGTATAGCTCAGGTGATAATTACCGGGCGGCAGGTAGTCGGAGTAAAAAACCACGCGGTCATGGCGCATTTCCTTGTGATAGAAACTCCAGCGCGACACATTATATCCCTGCCAGTCGCTGAACTTGAAAAACCACGAACCGTCCGCCGCCTTGAAATCACCTTTATCCGCATCAACGGCGGAGGCGGTCGCCAGATCCTTGTTCACGGTTTCAAGCCCGCCGGGCAGCGGGTCGTTCACCACCACAAAATTGCGCGCGGCAGGAAGAGACAAGTACAAATCGACCCGCACCAGCTCCCCGCGCCGGATGCTGTCTTTTTCCTTCAGCAGCGTCCATTTGCCGTCGCGCTCCACGCTGTATTCGCGTTTGACCTCCATGCCCGCATTGACCGGCTTGCTGAAATCCGACCGCGGCGCATAGCGCAGGCGCGTCGCGTGGTACAAGCGCCCCTCACCCATGCGGGTGATGTCCACCGTGGCCTTTTGCCCGATGTTCTCAGGCGACATGGGTTTTTCCAGCGTGACGGGATCATCGCGCAAATCGCTAAAGGATGTTTTGCCGAAATCCGCGCCGTTGAGGCTCGCTTTGACCGTCATATCCGGTTTCACCTTCTCGTAAACGCGGCTATAGGCGGCAAGGGCGTTCATGCAGAACATATTCTCCTGCGTATTTTCCCAATGATCGCGGTTTTTGCGCGTTTGCGTGATGGTGCGCACCAGGCGGAACGGCACATCGCCGGCGAGGTTATACCCGTCCTCGATCCCCGCCAGCACGGTGAAGCTGTCCAAAATGGCGCAGTTTTCGCGCAAGGGGCTGGACAGGATACGGGCATAGCTGTCATCCAGTTCTTCGTTGAAAATAAACTTGCCCGCCGTCTGGTTGCCGTGAGCGAGGATTTTTTTCGCGGTTTCCAGTGCGATTTCCTTGCCGTTTTTCACGCTCAATGCCGCGCGCAGGTAATGCGCCTTGCCGAAGAGGCTCATCCCGTCCACATGCGGGCGGAAGCGTTCCAGATCGTCCATGGCGACCTTTCCTTCCGCCGACAAGGCCGCCAGCGCCACGGCGCGCACGGTGGAGCGCATGCCTTCCGAATAGAAACTCGGCGCCGTATCGTTCTTGAGGAAGTTTTGCAAATAACCGTGAAGCTTTTGCGCCACCGCCTGCGGCACCTCGTATCCTGCCGCTTTCAGCCATGTAAAAGCAAGCGCGGTATAGGCGCTGAGATACGGGCTGACGTAACTGTCATGCGCGTAAAAATACGCCATGCCGCCGTTGGGCGCCTGAAACGCCGCGGCGTCTTTCAGCATGTTTTCGGTGATTTTATCGCTACCTTCCCATGTGAAGCCGTCGGACATGTAGCCTTTCAGGCTCCGGTAATGGGCGGCCATGACGCCCTTGGTCAATATCTGTTCCCAGCACAGATAGGGATAGTCACGCATATAGCGAAACGCCCCTTCGACCGCGCTGATCACGCTGGGGGACAGCACAACACTAATCCCGCCCACATCGGGGAAGATGTTTTCGGGGAAAGCGATGCTTTCCACGACCTTATCCTCCGTCGTCGTGCCGTAATTGGCCGCAGTCTCCAGGTTGCGCATTTTATGCACGGGCACGGCGTATTGCAGGCCGTCGGCATCGACGTCATCCTTCGCCGTCGCGGTAAAGGAAATTTCACCCTTCACCGCATCCGCCGTTTCGGGCAGCGCCGCCGTCGCAATCGGCATGTAAACGGTTTTGCGCTTATAAGGCTCCAGCGCCACGTCTTCGGTTACCGTTGCCGAATGTTTTGCCGTATCGACCGGCCCCTTCGCGGTAATCGTGACCTTGACGGTGCGCGGCTTGTCGGTGCGATTCATGACGCTGAACCCGGCCTTGAAACTGTCGCGCTCCGTCACCTGATTCGGCATCACGGGGCGCAACTCCGTCGGGCGGTTGGCTTTGAAGGTTCCCTGCCCCAGCCCCATGCGGTCGGCGGGCGTCACGGCCATGGCCAGCACGCGCCAGCCGGTGAGGTTATCGGGCAGATCAAACGTCACCCGCGCCTTGCCGTTGCCGTCCGCGCGGACGGAGGGGTTCCAATAGGCCACAAACTTGAACAAATCGCGGATGGACAAATCCGCCCCGCCGTCGCCGCCCTGATTGGCGCCTTTTGTCTCGAACTTCTGACGGCCGATCAACTGGGTGAGCAGGTTATAGTTCTGCACATCCAGATTTTGCAGCTTGTAAAAGCCCTTATAGGGGTCGTAAGCATCCTTGCCGCCGGCGATCAGGTCAAAGACCGCTTCGTCCAGCACGGCGACGGCGATCTCGATCGGCTCCGCCCCGTTCGGATGGCGCGGCACGGCGGAAAGATCCACCGTCACCTTATCGCGCGGGCGATAAACATCCTGGGCGGTTTTTGCCTCAACCACGATTTCCTTATAGGGATCGGTCACCCGCACCGTCGCATACCCCATGCGGAAGGCAGGCTTGCCCAGATCCACCCCGCCATCGATCGGCTTGTCCGCCACGCGCGGCGATGTCACCATAATGGACAGGTAAAAGCCCGGTACGTAATCCGGCTTGATAGGTAATTCGATGATCGGCGTGCTGCCTTCCAGCGTCATGCGAAAGGTATCGATGATGCCGTAGCGTTCCACCGTCACCAGCGCCTCCGCGCCCGGCCAGGGGTTTTTGACGAGATAACGCGCGGTATCGCCCGTTTTATATGACGTTTGCTCGGGGATGATCGTCAGCAGCGTATCGCTGCCCTCGTTCCACATCACATATTCGCGACCGGATACCCAGAGGCGGATTTGCGTCTGGTGGCTGCGCCCTTTCGTGTCCGCGATCGTCGCCGTGGCGCGGTATGAACCGGCCGCCGCCGGCGTAAAATCGCAGACCTTGCCGGTCGCCTCCGATGCACCGTCACATTCGGCCGCTTTTTCCCAAGTGGTCGTGTAATGGGTCAGATAGGCATTGCCCGCCCCCTTCACCTTGGCGGCGCTGGTCACTTCGCGCTCGATCAACAGGTGGGTTTTCACTCCCTTGGCGGGATTGCCTTTGCCGTCGACGACGATATATTCAACCGCTGCCGGCTTGCCGGCTTCATAAACCCATTGCGTATTGCGCAGGCCGACGAAACGGTCTACGCCCGCATAATCGGCGGCGGCGGACGATGCAACATATTTGCCGCGATCGTCGCGCACGGCGGTTTCAACCGTCAGTCTCCCGTAATATACATCCGGCTGCTCCAGCTTGAAAGACACTGCAACATCACCGTTATCATTCACAGGCCCGCTGGTCTGGAAAACCTGCCGCGTATAGCTTTGCTGCCCCTCGGTCGAAAAATAGAACGGGCGGGCATTCGGGTGTTTGGCAGAAAAAGCGCGCGGTTCTATGGTCGCCGTAATCCGCGCTTCCGCATCCGTATAAGGGCCGCCCGCATGCATGCGGGCGCCGGATTCCACCGCGACCGTCTGACCATTTTCGAAAGCATCGCCGTTAAGGCTCGTCGTCACGCGGAACGGCGCGGGCGTAAAATCGCTGACCAGCACACGTATCGGCTCCCACGTTTTATCACCCCTCTCCTCTTCATCTCCGGCCGTTTCGCCGGGGGCGAAGAAGCTGCCCTTCAACTGGAAACGGTACCAGCCCACAGGCGCTTTTTCCGCAATGGCGAATGTACCGTCATAAGCGCCGAAAGCGTTCAGGGTGATATTCTTGACGGTTTCGGCAACGTTCCCCTTGGGGTCGATGATGTCGAGCGTATAGCCGGTGCGCGGCGGCGGGATAAAACCGCGATCGTTTTGCTGGCGCACATATATTTTATATTGGATGGTATCGCCCGCCCGGTAAATCCCCTGCGCCGTTGCGCCCCATGCCCTCATATGGCCGTAGCGTTTCATGCTTTGCGCATAAATATTCTCGTTCGAAATGCGCCATGTATTGATGCCGAAATCATATGACAGCGGCAGCAGCGCCATATCCTCGCCCTTGTCCGCGCGGACGAAAAGTTTTTCCTCGTCATCGTTCCAGTTACGGGCAAAGGATTGGCCGGGATCGAGTTCCTCGTTCCCCGGCAGGATGGCAAGGCCGTTGTCGTCCGTCACGGCGCGAGCGAAAATATCATCGGGCTTGGGAATGGCCAGTTCCGCAAGACGGCCGCGGTAAACCTTGACCGCCGCACCAGCAACCGGCGCGCCCGTCGCCATATCCGTCAACCAGACCAGTGTCGAGAAATGCCCCAGCTTGACGTGCATTTGCCAAGGGGTGACCTGAGCGAAAAGCTTGCGCTCGCTCGGATGCTTGCTATGCACGGGCGGATCGGTTTGCAAATGACCGTAGACGGCGCCCGGCTTGCCGCCCAGCATGTCGCGCACGCCGAAAGGTTTGGCGAATTGCACATCCTGCACGGCGGGAATATCCTCCGCATGCGCAAGGTCGGCGGCGACGCCTTTCGCCGTCAGTCGCTTATGACTGAAAGTCGTCGTTTTCAGGTTGTTGACATAGAGCGGCACATCGCTGTCCACGCCGCTTTCCAGCACGGCCGCGTGATGGTTCAGCTCAAAATTCGGGCGGCGATGATCGGTGGCAAAGGAAAGGCTAAAGCCCTGCGGCAAGGTTGCGGAGAATTCATCCTCCAATAGCGTTTGCGGCGTTTCCTTGCCGAACAGCTCCTTGAACCATGTGACGATTTTTTCAAAGAAGGACAATGTGCGGTCTTCCAGCGTGACCGTATAATCCGCCGCCGCCTTCAACCCCTGCGGCAGATAGACATCATAGGTATTGCCCTTGCGGTGCGGGCGGTTCAGGCGGGAGTATTCGTATTCCAGCGAACCCCAGACGTCATCGACCCGATCCTTGCCGCCCAGCGGCGGATTGAACCGGACATGCCGCTTGATCTGCGATTTCTTGACCGGCGTCGTGAATTGCAACGCAATGGGGCCGAGCGGATCGCACAGCTTGCCCGCCGCCTTCGGGTCATCCCCTTCCTTGCTCCGAATCTCGTTATTATCGTTATCAAAACAGCGCAAGCCGACAAGAGCGAAGGCCGGAAAGGTATCAAACCCGACCACATCGCGGCTGATCGCGCTTTTTTCATCCCCCAGCGCGGAGACAAGCCCCGGGGACAGTTTCAGCATCACGCCTGAATCCAGCGGCAGTTCCTCCGCCGGTTCCAAAAGCCAGACGCGGCGGGCCTCGATACCGTTCTTTTGGGTCAGCCGGTCATCGCTTTTGCGTTTTTCCTGTTTGCCGAAGAAAAAGAAGCTCCCGCTCTCACCCGGGACGGGAATAAAGGACGGCGCTTCATGGTCATCCGGATCGGCAGCCAGCCTGACCGCCACGATCTTGCCGTTTTGGGTTACCAGAGTCAGCGCGGCCTCGGCCGATTTTTTGGTCACGGGCTGGTTGAACGTCAAGCGCATGACAGGGTGGCCCGGCGCACGCCAGGTCTTGAACTGGTGATAGCGCACATCCGCCCGTTGTGTTGTAAAACCGGCGATGAAAGGCGCCGCGATCTGCGCGCCGTCTTCCGCCGTAATGCCGGGCTGCATCGTCACCGTGTATTTTGTCGAAAGCTGCGTTTCCTTGCCGTCACCCAGTTGACAGAGCAACGTGGAGGAATCTTTCCAGCGCCATGCGCAGTCCAATGCAGGCTCGATCGTGACATGCACCTCCGCCGCCGTGCGCTCCATGCGTCCCAGCGGCACAACGGGGCGGTTAAAAGTAAAAGCCAGCTGACGCGTTTCGGGCACATTGTCGCCATCGGGGGTGAAGCGGATGATCTCCAGCGGCTTTGGCCCTGCCGCCCCGGCGGCCTGCACCGGCAGCAAAAAAGCGACAGACATAAAAACGGCAAGGAGAATGCGCATGAACAAGGCCCCGCTGGAAGTGAATTTTTAATGGATACTGCCCGATAATAATGAAAAAGCCGTGAAGATGCGAGGAAACATTATCCCCAACCCCTTGCAATATTTGGCACAAGCGTTTAAAACGCCCGCAAAGGAAAAGGCAGGATCATGAGCGAAGCAACGGACCAAAAACCGCAGGACACCCCCGAAACGACGCACCAGCCGGCACGCAAACCGCTGGCGCGGCTGGGCAGCCTCTGGCAATGCGCCAAAAGCGCTTTTACGCAGCATCCCGCCGAAGCGGGCGAAACCTACCTCCAGCACCTGCTGTTTACCCTCGGCATGGCATTGCGCCTTCTGGTCACAAGCGTGGTTTTAATCATCCACGGCCTGTTCCCCTTTGTCTTCTGCCATACCGCCAGCCGGAAAATGAAGCGTTGTCAAGCTGTTATGGCGGAACGTGCCAAAATGACGGGCTGTCCCGAAGAAAACGCGCCCCAACCGTAACAAACCCCTTTCCCGCCTTCCTTTGCAAAAAAGGCCCGCTGTCTGTCGCCTGGCTTGACAGAATACGAAAGCTGTGGTGTTTTAGCGCAGTATCATTTTTATTTTTTATGAAAATATATGGCGCCGCGGCTATGGTGCCGCCGCCAGACCTTCATGGAGTAATCCGAAGATGACAAACCAACCCGAGAAAAAACCGAATACCGAACAGCGCCTTGACGCCACGCACGTGAACGCACCCGCGCCCGGCACGGCAAACGCACCCGCGAACAACAATGACCCCGCCGCCCCTGCGCCGGCCGTGGCCGATGCCACCGGCAAGAAATACGGCTGGGGCAAAAAAGCGCTCAGCATTTCCTTTAACGTGGCCGCGGGTTTTGCCGCAGCGGCCGCTGCGAAAAGCCTTGTGGCCATTCCGATGACCTTTTTCTCCGCCCCCGCGGTAGCGACGCTTCTGGTGTCCTCTCTTGCCGTCGGCGCGGCCATGACGGCGATGTGCCATGCGGGCCAGATCCGCAGCGCCCGTAAAAAAGGCCTGGAGGGGCCCAAATTCTGGACAAAGCAAAACCGCAACATTTTCCTGAAGAGCAGCGGCTTCGCCCTTGTCGGCGGCGCGTTGTTCATGGGTTTCGGCGAAGGGCTTTTCGACCGTTTCTTCGGCGCCACGCCGGATGCGGCCCCCGTCGCTCCCGCTGTTGACAATACGACCCCGCTGACCGCCCCGCCCGTGGAGACCACGCCCGATCTCGGCGATCTGACGCCGCTGAATGCCGCACCGGATACAGGTACCGTAACCACGCCTGTGCCGCTGCCCTGTCCGACGCCGATGGAATCCTTTGCGAGCCTGATCGACGGGCAGAATGTTTCGGAACGCGTCACGGATGCGATTGCCCGCGCCGGCTCCGAGAACGCCGCTATCGCCGCGCAGGGGACGAAGGATCTTGCCTTCTTCGCCTTTAACGGTTTTGACGGCGTGCCGCAGAGCGACACCGTTGCCGCAGGCCTGTTCCAGCAGGCGGCGGAAGCCGGCAACCCCCAGGCCAAAATCGACCTCCTGTACATGCAGTACCACGGCCTGGGCGGTATCACCGCAAACCCGGGCGCGGCGCTTTCCGCCATGAACGACATTGCCACCCCGCGCGCCGAAATGTTCGTGCAGCAATGGGGCGGCGCGGAGAAAATCACCGAACGCGTCGCTTTCGACGCCAAGGCCATTCTCTCCGGCGTCAAGCTCTGCCCGACGCCCTAAGGCGCGAGGCTATCCGATAAAAAAGGCCGGTATGCATACCGGCCTTTTTTATTTACACTGCCCCCATGACCCATGTGCCCGTATACCGGATGACCGAGGACGAATTGCAAGCGCGCGTAATATACCGCGACCAGCTGGTCATCGTCATGAACAAGCCCGTGAACATGCCCGTGCATGCGGGGCCGAAAGGCGGGCCGAGTTTTGAGGACTATTTCAAGCAGTTGCAATTCGGGTACAAGGAAGTGCCCAAGCTCGCTCACCGGCTGGATCGCGATACCAGCGGCTGCCTTGTGCTGGGCCGCAACGATCGTGCTCTGCGACGCATGGGGCGGCTGTTCGAAAGCGGGCAGGTGGACAAAACCTATTGGGCAGTAACCGAGGCAACGCCCGCCAAAGCCAAGGGCACGATCAATACGCCCCTGCGCAAGGTCAAACTGCCCAAAGGCTGGAGCATGCAACCCTGCGGTATCAACGATCCCGATGCGCAGCAGGCGGTAACGGATTACACGGTGTTAAAAACATTCGATGACGGCAAGGCATTGCTGGAGCTATACCCGCAAACCGGCCGCACGCACCAGTTGCGCGTGCATCTGCAATCCATCGACTGCCCCATTCTCGGCGACTGGCTGTACGGCGCAAACAAGGTGCGGCCCGAGAACGGCGATTTCCCGCTGCTGCACCTGCATGCGCGGCGCATCGTTTTTCCGCTGCATCATGACAAACCGCCCGTGGATGTGACGGCCGATCCGCCCGCGCATTTCGGGCGTTATTTATAAACGGCCTGAAAAGCGGGATTGTCGCCGCGCCGCCTTTCCATCAAAAATCTTCCAAAAACGGTATATCCGCCCAGACATGCTGCTGGAGCAGAAAAACGAAATATATCGCCGCGCCGCCCGTACAAAAAACAGTGATCCAGGACAACCGCAATTCCAACAAGGGAGAGAAGAAAGGAAAAGGCGCCATGTCGGCGTCTTTTTCCAATGCGCCGGCGGCCGCGCCTATCTGATAATATAAAAGCGCGAATGCTCCCGCATAGATGAGCGCCCCCGCTAAATAAAATGAAGTGACGCATGCGCAAACCGCCGTAAACATATACGCGATGCCTGAAAAATAGCCCCACATGGCCGCCGTCGGCCTTTGCAGGAGCTTCAGGTTATGATGCAGCATCCAGCCGAGCGGCACCGGCCCGCTTAACAGGCCCATCAATGCCGCATGTTCGCATCCATAATAGCGGCGATTCATATCCTGCGGCGCATCGCCTATAAAATGGCCGAAATCCATACCGTCAGGCCGCCGCCTGCCCCGCCGCCAGTTTTCCGGCACAGGCGTTTTGGAAGATATCGGCATAATCATCCGCCGTCAGTTCCACCGGATTGCCGCCGGCGGAAGGGTCTTCCGTCGCCATGCGCCCGACATCCGCCGCGCGGTCGGCCGGCACGCCGATATCCGCAAGGCTGTGCGGAATATCCAGCTGCTTGCGGAACGACAAAATCCATGACAGGACGGCATCATAGCCGATCTTGCCTGCGGGCAGATCCAGCACGCGCGCCAGAACAACCATGCGGTCTTCGATATGCGCGCGGTTGCGTACCACGACATAGGGCAGCAATATGGCATTCAGCAATCCGTGCGGCTTGTCGTACAATCCGCCCAGCGGATGCGCCAGCGCATGGACGCCGCCCAATCCTTTCTGGAATGCCGCCGCGCCCATGGAGGCCGCGGCCAGCATATTCGCGCGCGCTTCCATATCCGCGCCGTCGCGATAGGCGCGCGGCAGATACGTCGCCACCAGGCGCATGCCTTCCAGCGCGATGCCATCCGCCAGAGGATGGAACCCCGGCGCGCAAAAAGCCTCGAAACAATGCACGAAGGCATCCACGCCCGTGGCCGCCGTAATATGCGGCGGCAGGCCGACCGTCAGCTCGGGATCGGAAATCACCAGCGCCGGCAGCATCTTGGGGTGGAAAATGATTTTCTTTTCGTGCGTTTCCTCGTTCGTGATGATGCTGGCGCGCCCGACTTCGGAACCCGTGCCCGCCGTCGTCGGAACGGCAATGACGGGCGCCATGGTTTTTTCGTTCACGCGCAGGTAATTATCCCCCTCGTCCACGAAGTCCCAGAGCGGACGGTCCTGCCCGGCCATCAAGGCAATCGCCTTTGCCGCATCAAGGCCGCTGCCGCCGCCGAAGGCGATCACGCCGTCATGCTTGCCTGCCTTATACGCCGCCACGCCCGCGCCGACGTTCGCGCCCGTCGGGTTCGGCTTCACGCCCGCGAATATATCCGCCGCCAGCCCCTTGTCCTTCATCAGCTTCAGCGCATTCAGCGTGATGGGGTTGGCCTGCAGGCCTTCATCCGTAATCAGCAGCGGTTTCTTCATGCCGAGATTCAGGCAAAATTCCGGCAGGCGGCTGATGCTACCCGCGCCGAAAACCACGCGGGTCGGATAATTCCAGGTGCCGGAGAGGATTTTATCGGACATATCGATGCCTTTCCAAAAATCAGATTTTTTCGCGCAAATGAAAACCCTTCGGTCGCGTCAGGCTTTCAAAGCACAACTGGGACAGGGAGGCACCGCGCCCCGTGTCCTTCACGCCCGTCCACGGCAGGCCGGGATCAACGTAATCGCAGCGGTTCATGAAAACGGTACCCGTTTCAAGGCGGTTGCCGATCTCTTCCGCCGCCGCCGCATCCTGCGTCCAGACGGATGCCGTCAGGCCGTAATCGCTGTCGTTCATCAGCCGCAGGGCTTCGTCATCGCTGCCGACCTTCATGATGCCGACGACGGGACCGAAGGTTTCCTCCGTCATCACGCGCATATTGTGGTTCACGTTGACCAGCACCTGCGGCGCCAGATAGGGCGTGCCCTTGCGGCTCATCGGGAAAATCTTTTCGTCGATCAGCGGATTGGCGCCGGCGGCGACGGCCTCTTCCACCTGCCCGCGTACGAAATCGGCCGCCGCCGTGCGCACCATGGGGCCCAGCGTCGTTTCGGGATCCAGCGGATTGCCGAGAACGTATTTTTTGGTCAGCGCGACAAAACCCGCCACGAAACGGTCATAAACGCTTTCATGCACGTAAATACGCTCGATGCCGCAGCAGCACTGGCCGGAATTGAAAAACGCGCCATCGACCAGATTTTCGACGGCATGTTCCAGATCGGCATCCGCGCGCACATAGGCGGGGTCCTTGCCGCCGAGTTCCAGTCCTGCCACGATGAATTTATCGCTGATCGCTTTTTGCACGGTATGCCCGGCCTTGACCGAGCCGGTGAAATTCACGAAATCCACGCGCGGATCGGCCATCAGCTTCTCGGAATCCGCATGGCTGAGATCCAGATGCTGGAACACGCCGCCGGGCAGCCCCGCTTCCTTGAAAGCCGCGGCGAAACGGTCGGCGCAAAGCGGCGTTTGCGCGGAATGTTTCAAGACGACCGCATTCCCCGCCAGCAAGGCCGGCACGAGGGTATTGACGGAGGTCAGGTAAGGATAATTCCACGGCGCGATGATCGCCACGACGCCGACGGGCTCGCGACGGATGAAGCGTTTGAACCCCGCCTTCGCATCCGGCGGGATGATATCCGCCAGCGCCTTTGGCGCCATGTCGACCATGTATTTGATCCGCTCCGCCATCGCGCCTTTGATCTCAAAGGAGGTATAGCGCACGGGGCGGCCCATTTGCCGGGTCAATTCCACGCCGATTTCATCAGCCTTGGCGATCAGCGCCTCCATGAATTTGAGCATTAACGCCTGTTTTTCCGCCATCGGCACCGACCGCCATGATTTCTGCGCCGCCTTCGCGCGCGTCAGGGCCGCATCGATATCCGCCGCGGTTTGCAGCGGGCGTTCGACCAGCACGCTGTTGTCCACGGGGGAAATCGTGCGCAGCATATCTGCCTGTTCTTTTTTTGCCGCTTCGGCCATGGTCATGCTCCTCAGATGATTTCAAAGTAGCGGGAAAGCTCCCAACTGGTGATGTTTTTGCGAAATTCGCGCTCTTCCCATTCGCGAGACTGTGCATAATGTTCGACAAACGCCTTGCCGAAAAGCGCTTCCGCCGCTTTGGATTTGCGCAGACGGCCCGCCGCCGCCGTCAGGGTTTGCGGCAGGGACAGCGCGGCCGGAAACGTCCGGTCATAGGCATTGCCGGCAACGGCTTCGGTGGGCTCGATCTTGTTCTCGATCCCCCAAAGGCCGGAACCGATGGCCGCCGCAAGGGCGACATACGGATTGATATCCGCCGCCGCGATGCGGTATTCCACGCGCTGCGATTTTTCGCTGCCCGGAATGACGCGCAAGGCCGTGGTGCGATTTTCCACACCCCATGTCGCCGATGTGGGTGCCCAGAAACCAGGCACCAGACGGCTGTAGCTGTTGACGGTGGAGGCCACCATGGCCAGCAGCTCCGGCATCAGTTTTTGCTGCCCGCCGAGGAACCAGCGCATTTTATCGGACATATGATGCTTTTTCTTCGCATCATAAAAAACGCCCTTGCCGGATTTCGCGTCTTGCAACGACAAATGGATATGGCCCGATTGCCCCGGCCAGTCGTTCGACCACTTGGCCATGAACGTCGCCATCCAGCCGCATTGCTGGGCAAGGATTTTGGTGAAGGTTTTAAACAGCGCCGCGCGATCCGCCGCCTCCAGCGCGTCGGCATGGGCGATGGCGGCCTCCAGAACGCCGGGGCCGGTTTCGGTATGCAGGCCCTCCAGCGGCATGCGCATATCGCGGCACATGGCCAGCAGGTCATGGTAAAAATCCGCATGCACGGTACTGCGCAGCATGGAATAGCCGAAGAACCCCGGCGTGATCGGATTCATATTCCGATAGCCTTTTTCGCGCACGCTGTGCGGCGTTTCCTCAAACACGAAAAACTCGAACTCGCAGGCCGCCGTGACGTTATACCCCATGCCTTCGGCTTTTTTCAGCACACGCTTCAGCAGGCCGCGCGGGCAAACGGCTTCGGCATTGCCGGCGAATTCGGCAATGAACAGCGGCACGTCCTCTTCGAACGGCAAATGCCGCACGCTTTCAGGCACGATCCGCGCCTCCGCATCGGGATAGGCCGTATGCCATCCTGTGAAGGTAGCGCTGTCATATAGCTGGTCGTTACTGTCCCAGCCGAAAACGACATCGCAAAACCCGAAACCCTTGTCGAGCGCGGAAAGGAACTTGTCGACATGCATGTATTTGCCGCGCATGATGCCGTCGATGTCAAAAGCGCCGACCTTGACGTATTCGGTTTTTTGCTGGCGCAGGCCTTTTTTAATATCGGCGATTGTCTTGCGCCCGAATACCTTGTCGACATCCATATTGCAGCGATCCCCCTTCTGCTCAAAACATATAAATATGAAACAGGGGATATTATATAGAGCAGCGCCAAGCCCTCCAACCTTGAATTATTTTTGCATAATTTAAGGATTTCAGCTGTTCAGCCTCCCCGATGGGCACCCTGCCCAAGGGCGGAAACATCCGTAGCGCCGCGCGATGATTCAGCGCAGAACGCGCCCTTTTTGACATGCCGGGATAGAGATCCATATGCCGTGTATAACCCAACATTTCCAGGCAGTTGCATGCCGGCTTGGGACGGCTTTCAAATGTATGCTATAATATCAGACATGTGCAGAATCAAACGCCTTCTTTGCCATCTTGTCGTTTTTGCCTTTATGCTCTCCAGCATGCCGGCAGCGGCGCATTTGTGCCTGCATGACATGCAAAACGGAAAGGCCGGCGCCGCCATTGAAAAAGCGTCCGACGCGCTGCCGCCCTGCCACCCGCAAGCCGCGGAACAAGATGCCGCCAAGACCAAGCCGCAAGGAAAAATGGACTGCTGCGGCGATAAATGTGCCTGTGCGTCCGGCACCTGCGCCGGTACAACCGCCCTTCCGGGCATGAAAGCGGACAGTCTTTTCACCGCGCTTTCCACCGTAGATTATATCTCACCGTCTAATCGTTTTCTGCCTTTCATACCGGAGCAGGCCACGCCCCCGCCCCGCATCTGATACCGTTCAAGCTTGAATCCATGTGGCGGCAACCTGCCGCCTGCACCATTCTTATGAACGGAGTTTCATATGCGATACAAACTGCTGACGGGTCTTTGCACCCTCGGGCTTTGGCTGCTGCCGGCGACGGCGGAAGCGCGCCCCGTGTCCTACCCCGGCGGATGGACATTCATGACCATGAACGACGCCGACCGGAATATGGCGCATATGCTCTATACCTTCACGCCCCGTCTGGCGCTGGGGTATAGCGGCGAATACTGGCGGGATGAAGGTTTCCAGTTGCACAGCTTGCAGGTGAATACCCTGCTGAAACGCTGGAACCGGAAAAACAGCCAGGGCAATCTCTATCTTCAATCCGGCATCGGCGCCGCCTATAGCGACAAGGCGCCTTTTGACCATGACTGGCGCACGGCAGCCTTTACAGGCCTTGCGGCGGACTGGGAAGACCGGCGTTATTATGTCTCTTACGAAAACCGTATCGTCTGGGCGGATGATATTTACGACGGCTTTATGCAGAAAGCACGCGTGGGTATCGCCCCTTATATCGGCGATTACGGCGATTTGCATACATGGCTGATGCTGCAAGTCGATCACCAGCCGGAAAGCGACGATCGTTTTACCGTCACGCCGCTGGTGCGTTTTTTCAAAGGGGATCATCTCATCGAAGCCGGCGTCAGCAACAAGGGCAAGGCCCTGTTCAACTGGACCGCGCGCTTCTGACCCGACGAAAGGAATAAAATAATGAAATACATCATCATTCTGACACTTCTGGCGCTTGTCCCGCCTGCCGCGGCAAAGGCCGACCACACCCGCCATGCGCCTGCAAAAATACAGGCCGGCACCGTCAACCCGACGGGCGAACTGATTACCGTCGATGCCAAAGGGCTCGTCTGCGATTTTTGCGCCCGCGCGCTTGAAAAGGTTTTTATGAAGCAAGACAGCGTCACCGGCATAGACGTCAACCTCGACAAAGGCGTGATCTTGATCAGCCTTCAGAACGGAAAAACGATGGATGACGCCACCATTACCAGGCTTGTCACCGATGCGGGATATAATGTCGGCGGCATCTCCCGCGCAAAAGGTCATGCCGAATGAAACCGGCGAATAAAAAGTCACTCCTGCTGCCCGGGCTCAGTTTATTGACGAGCCTGGGAACGCTGGTTTGCTGCGCGCTACCTGCCCTTTTGGTGGCTCTGGGGGCGGGCGCCGCGCTGGCGGGGCTTGTCAGCAACGTGCCGCAGCTTACCTGGCTGTCGGCGCATAAACAGGCCGTTTTTGCGGTTGCGGGGCTTATGCTGGGCCTCGCCGGTTTCTGGCAGTGGAACACCCGCCGCGCGCCCTGTCCCGCCGATCCGGCGCAGGCTGCCGCTTGCCGGCGTCTGCGCAAGGCCAGTTGGTGGATATGGGGCTTTGCGGCGGTTATTTACGCCATCGGTTTTTTCTTTGCCTTTATCGCCGTTTGGATATTTTATTGATCCATCGGAAACAGGTAATAGGAGAAAAGGAAATACGTCGCAAAGGCCGCCAGAAACCCGCCAATCTTTAACGGCAGTTTTCGCAGCTGGCGCATGAAAATCTTGCGCCCTGCGAAACCGCCGTTATAGGTGGATGCCGCAAGATATACCTCCACCACCAGAAGGTTCGTCGTCCAGCTGAAGCAGCTTTGCAGCACTTGCAAAGCGTAATAGGAATGCTCGACGCCAAGAAACAGCCGTATCAAGAAGTACATTTTGACATTTACAAAAGCATAGGTGCAGGCATAGCTGCGCATCATCCATACGCGATGTACGGCAAACTTCTTCTGCCGGGCGGCGCGGTAGGCAATATACGTAAAGGAAAACCAGCAAATCGCGAGGGAGGAAAATCCCACGCGCGGCAAGACGCCGGTCTCGTTCGCAAGCCCCAGCGGCAGGCTGGTGACGGCGCTGAGAAAGCAGCAGATCACATAGACCTGCCCCAGATACCGGTGCCAGCGCAGATGCTTTTCACGGAACTGGGTTAAAAACAACCAGGGGCCGATGACCAAAGGCGGCACGGCCAAAACGGCATGAAACCACAACAGGATATTGTTCAAAAGCGGCCTGCTCTCAAAACCGGAAGACGCGATAGGCTCGCTTGTAAAAAGATCGATGACGTGCAGGAAAACGACCGCAAAAAACGACGTGGCGCACACAGACATCAGTACATACGCGAACCCCAGTTCACGCCAAAATATCCATCTCTCCCTTTGCGAAACATTTTGTTCCATAGAAACGCGTAATGCCAATCCCTTCGTCTTCGCTTATTTCATATCGTAACAGATCCCGCCGCATCTATGGCAGGTTGCGAAATCTGTCCGGTCTCAATCTACAGGCCGGCTGCACGGCTGTCGCCCGCCGCCGGCGCGGGTGTATTGGCGGCCTCACTGTAAGGCACGCAACGGTTGCGGCCATCGCCCTTTGCCTTGAGCAGCGCCGCTTGCGCGGCACGCAGCATGTCGTCCGGCGTCGCATGCGATTTTTGAATTTCGGCAATGCCGATACTCACGGTCAGCATGACTTGCCGGTCATCGCGCACATAGGTCATGGCCTCCACGGCGGCACGCAATTTTTCGGCGACATATACGGCGCGGTATTCATCCGTCGCAGGCAGGAAAATAGCGAACTCATCCCCGCCGAACCGGCCCAGCACGTCACTGTTGCGCAGGCAGGCGGCCATTTCATCGGCCAAAAGGCGCAAGATATCATCGCCAACGGCACGGCCGTATTTATTGTTCAATTCTTCAAACTTGTCAATGTCGATTGCCAGAATCGTCAGCTCCTGCTTGTGACGCTGCGACGCGCTGATCAGCATATTTCCCAGTTTGAACAGCATGGCGCGGTTATAAATGCCGGTCAGCATGTCCGTCGCGGCCATTTCCTTCATTTGCGCGCGCAAGGCGTCCGTTTCCTTCATCAGCGGCAGCACCTGCGTCATGGCCTGAAACAGCAAAAAGCCCATCAGCAGCGCATAAAGCGCATAGGTCCCGTAGACCAGGCCGTCCACCTCTTTTTGCACGGCTGCCATGTATTTGCGCATCTCGGCCTGCCAGTTCCCCAGCACACCCTCTTCATGCATCGCGCGGATATCATGCGCAAGATCGGAAGCATTGCCCATTTGCCGGCCTTCCGCATAGGCGGCAAAGCTGATGCCCTGAATGGTGACATTCTTGAATTTCTCGAAAAGCGCCAGATTGACCTTCGGCATGGCAAACCAGGCCGTTTGCGCCATCAACGGCAGAACCTGCGCTTCCAGACGCTGAATTTCCGTCGCATCATCGCGGATGTTCTGCAGCAGATCCGTGTTTTCCTTTTTCTGAAAGGCGGCTATCGCCGTCAGAATATCGCCCTGCAAAGATACCTGGCGCTCGGTAATATATGTGATGACCAGCATGTTTTTTTGCTTTTGCGCGATATTGTATTGCGCAAATGCCAGCGCAACCAATGCTCCCGCCAGAAAAAGCGTTACGCGCATGTAGCTTTGCATGGCCGTTGTCTTTTGGGGCGGTATTTTTCTCTTTTTATGAGCGCCTGTCATGTCATCCCCCGTTAAAAATATCTACTCAATACGGCCATAGGCGTAACCTGTGGCTTCCTCGAAAAATGCCTTATACTTTTCATCCAGCCCGTCCTGCAATGCCGCCACGATGCCGATGGCGATATCAAACAAACCGGCCGCATTGCGGTTGCCGATCAGCTTGTGAGCCAGTCCGCTGATCTCTTTGGCATTCGGATGCGTCGCAGCCGCAGGAATGCGCTGCGAAAAATTCTCCAGCAGCATGGTGAAGCAAAAAAGTCCGGTGGAAATGCGTTCCTCCCTGGAAAGCGGCGAGTCTTTTCGCGCAACGTAGATAAAAGAATCCAGTGCGTTCAGCACCGTCGCATAGGCCGCCGCGCTGCCCGGCAAGCCGGACGCCTCGAAAGCCCGTTCCACCTGCCGCTGCACAAAATCCGCATCGCCCATCCAGTTTTTTATATCGTAAAAATAGCAGCTCATCGGCGCTTTTATCACTTTGCCGGAAGAAACAAGTCCGTTCATCAGCGCCCAGTCGGAATACGTGCCCTTTGTCGGATGAGAAAGGAAATGCAGCTCCATGATGGACTTGAAAACATCGCGCCGCCAGTAGCTGAAAATACCGAGGTTGGCGCCGTTGGATGATTTGAGATGCTCAATGATCCGCTCGGCCGGCTTGTCGCTGTTTATGCCCGCGAAGTTGATATTCGTGATTCCACGCGGATCGAGATAAGCCAAAATCGTCGGCCGGATACCCGCAACATCCGGCGCAATGCCCCCTGTATCAATGGAGCTCCCGAGACTTATAATCCTGTCATCGTCGCCCATCATCAATACATAATCGCCGTCCGTGCCGTTGAACGCGGCAAACCAGTTCTGCATCATGCCGCATGGCGGCTGCCGCATATATGTCAGACCGTCGCCGCGAACGATCTCCCGCAAACGGGCCTCTTTTTTATCATCCCCCGCGTTGTCCGAAACGAAAAGCCGCACGCCTTGTGCACGGCAATAATCCACGGCGCTTTGTATCGCCGCTTCGCAAGCGGAGAGCGGTCGGTTTGACGGTATGCCAATGCAAAGCTGCGACACGGTTGCCTGCCTCCCTATACGCGCTTGAGAAAACCGTCAGGTACGACCGTTAACAGCAGCTTATCCTCAACCGTATAATCTATCTCCATCTGCAACGGCTGTCCGTCCGAAGCCTGCTGCGGGTTCTGCCGCAAGGATTTAAGATAAGCATGCACCGCCGTCTTCGGATTGTCCCCGGGAGACCACGGACGATCCGGATACAGTTCGGCCGGCAGGTCTTCCACAATCGTGTCAAAAACAATGCAATAACTGCCCTTGCTCACCAGTGGCGCATAACGTTCCAGTTCCGCCAGCACATGTTCGTGCGTGTGATTGGAATCAAGACAGACCAATACCCGCTCTGCTTTGGCCGCTGCGGCACACACCTGTTCCATGACCTCTTCCGCAACGGAGGACCCCTGAATCATCTCGATCCGGCTTGCCATGGGATGCGCCTCCACAGCAATGCGGTTATGCTCGCGGATATCGATATCAACACCCAGAACGCGGCGCGCCGGGTTTTGCGGGTCCACAACCCCGCCGTTATTGACGGCGTCGGCATAGTCCAGCAAGGCCAGAAGCGAGGCGCTGTAAATGAGCGACCCACCATGTGCGATTCCGGTTTCGATGATCAGGTCGGGTTTCACGTCCCATACGATTTCCTGAAACGCCTGCATATCCTGCGGCAACTGGATAATAGGCCGCCCCATCCAGGAAAAATTGTACACGTATCTTTGTTGCAAGGCATGGAGCAGCCAATCATTCGACATTTTCTGCCATGCAGAATCTTTTCTATATGTCGCCGTTTTAGCGGCATTTTCTTCCCTGAAAAGCTCTTCCGGCGTTTTGTGTTTTGCGGTCATTTTTCACTCCCAATCTTCATCTTCATTTTCATCTACATTAACCTTCCCCCAGCGTCACGATACGGCAAGGCAGATCTTGCGGCAATGCGGCTAAAATCTCATCTTTGTAACGCTGGTTCATAATCCAAAGGCAATCATCCCCTGACAGGCCGCGCCAGTCTACGCTCTCCGGCGCAACGCAGGGATGCCCCGTCAACGAAATATAGTGTCCTTGCTTGCGCGGGTTGATATCAATCAAAACCGGAATATGCGTTTTGTCAGGATCAAGAATATTCGCAAAGGCAATTCCCTTCGCGCCTGCGCCCCAGACGTAATGCCTGCCCCCTCCTTCGACGATCGCTTTATGCTTGACGATCTCAGCCGTGAACAAATCGCTGTAATCCGGTTGCGGGCCGGCCGGGATGCTGTCCACTAGATCACCGATCAGCGCGTTCACCATCATATACTGGTCGCTGAATACGGGCGTAATCTCGCAGCGCTGCGCAAAAATCTTGCGGAAAAACTCTTCCGAGAAATAATTGCAATGCTCATGAAAAATATCCCAGAACGCCTTGTGTGCCGCAATCCATTCCACGCGGGGTATTTCGATGAAGATGCGGCACTCTGGCTTGAGGATGTCTTTCAGGCTGCGCAGAAAAGCATAAGGGGACTCTATGTGCTCCAGCGTATGACGCATAATGATGACATCCGCGGTCAAGCCCGCGGCGGTTTCCGGCCCGAAGTAGGCTTTCACAATATCGGGGTTCGATCCCTCGTATGTCGGGTCAAAGCCTTTGACATGCAAACCTTTGGACTTCAGCATTTCCAGGAAGTATCCCTTGCCGCATCCGATTTCGACGATGCCGTCAGTATTTTTCACCGCCGACAGGATGAGGCCGGCTACTTCATCCAGATACCCCTGAAAAGTCGGCGAATGATCCTGCGCGTTTTGGTAATCGCCATCATATTCCATCAGATTGTTGTCAAAAGCCGCGTTAAAAACAAAGCCGCAATCGCTGCATGCCGTCAGGTCAACACGCGCCGCGGGAGCGGACTGTGCCGCGGCTGCGGTGGGGAATAACTTATTCTGAAATGCAGGTATGCGCGGCAACGTATAAACCGTATATACATTCCCGCTATCACATGCATCACACACGGATTTCTTCATCCACCCTTACTCCCTTTATCTTCGCCATTTTGCCGATATCCGCCCAAAAAGAAAAAGGCTCATACGCCGGATAGCCGTAAACGCCTTTATGAAGGGACATCTGATAGTTTTCAACCGACAATATCTTCTCCACCAGTACCGAGACCTGAATAGCGCGGCCGCTGCCGATATTGATCGCTCCTGTTACATCCGTTTGCGCCGCCGCAAGCGCCGTGTTCCATGCCGCCGCCTCCACATGAATAAAATCACGGCTCTGGTCACCGGGAGACATATCGAAAGTCTTATCCCCGCGCGCCATCGCGGCGCGCAGCTGCGGTATAATGGCTTGCGGACGCTGCCCTTCGCCATAGACATAAAAGTAACGCAGCCATTTCAATGCCGCATCATCCGGCCCCGCCAAAACGAGCATGTCATGGAGCGTCTTTTTGGCAAGTCCATAGAAAGTCACCGGCAAGGCTTGGCCTTCTTCGGCGGCTGCACCTTCCTGCAGGCCGTATTCCAGGCAGGTTCCCGCAACCGTCATATTCCTGATGCCCGCCGTGAACATCGACTGCAGAAACAAAAATTGCGGCTCCAGATTGGCCAGCAGATTGGAGGGATCCGTATATTTGCCAACCTCTTCCCAGGCCAGATGGATCAAGGCATCATCGCCGGACAGCGACATTTGCCGCGCGGCATCAGACAAGTCCCTTACAACCTGCAATCGCAAACCGGCATGGCGCGGCAAAACTTTTTCAGCCTTTGCCGCATCGCGTACGACTGCCGTCACGGCATGCCCCTGCTGCAAGGCCGCCCCGACAACCGCCCGTCCTATAAATCCTGCCGCGCCTGTGACAATCATATGCATGCTACAGGATTTCCATCTTCGGCACGGCGACGACGAATTTGCCGCCCCAGTTGGCAATGTCTTTTTGCTGGGCGACGACTTCGGGGGCGATGTTCCAGGGCAGGATCAGAACCCAGTCGGGCTTTTTCTCCGCCATCGCGGCGGGCGGCAAAATGGGGATATGGCTGCCCGGCATGTATTTGCCCTGTTTGGACGGCGCGGCGTCGCAAACGAAGGGGATCATTTCCGCCGTCACGCCCGCATAATTCAGCAGCGTATTGCCCTTGGCCGCAGCGCCATAGGCGGCGACGGTTTTGCCGGCGGCGATTTGTTCTTGCAAAAACGCGCGCAGGTCGTTTTTCACCTTGTCGGCTTTCGGTTGGAACGCCGTATAAGTTTCCAACCTTTGCAGGCCGAAATCTTTTTCCTGTTGCAGCATCGCGGCGACGGTGGGACTGTCGGCGCGTTGATCGCCAGCATGACAGCCGTAAACGCGCAGACTGCCGCCGTGCGTCGGCAACGTTTCCACATCGCACACGCGCAAACCCGCGGCAGTAAAAATACGCGCCACGGTTTGCAGGGAAAGATAGGAATAATGCTCGTGATACACCGTATCGAACTGGTTCTGCGCGATCAGCTGCATCAGGTGCGGGAATTCCAGCGTTATCGTGCCGCCGTCCTTCAGCAGTTTTTTCATGCCTTTGGTGAAATCGTTGATATCCGGCACGTGGGCGTAAACGTTATTGCCGATGATGAGGTCGGCAGCTTTGCCCTCGCTTGCCAGCCTTGCGCCCAGTTCCTCGCCAAAAAACGTGCGCAGAACGGGGACACCCAGTTTTTCCGCCGCATCCGCCGTCGCATCCGTCGGCTCCACCCCGAGGCACGGGATGCCCGCCGCGACAAAATTGCGCAGCAGATAGCCGTCGTTGGAAGCCAGCTCGACCACAAAGCTTTGCGCATCCAGCGCGAGACGCGCCGTTATCATATCGGCATAGCTTTTCGCATGTTTCAGCCAGCCGGAGGAGACGGAGGAAAAATAAGCATAGTCGGATTTGAACAAATCATCCGCCGCCGCGTAATCTTCGGTCTGCACCAGCCAGCAATGATCGCACACATACAGCTTCAGCGGAAAAACACGCTCCGGCTTTTGCAGGTCTTCAGGGGCCAGGTAATCGTTGGACGGCGGCGCGGCGCCCAAATCCAGAAACACATGCTGCAAAGGCTTTTGACAATGGCGGCAGTTCATATCAACACTCCATCAAATCCTTCGGCCACCGGCGGGTGGCTTTTATCCCGGTCGGAAATATCGCTGACAGGCAGCGGCCAGGCGATGGCCAGCGCCGGATCGTCATAACGCAATCCGCCCTCCGCTGCCGGATTGTAAAACGCGGTATGCAGGTACAACATTTCGCTGTCCGGTTCCAGAACCTGAAACCCGTGCGCGAATCCTTCGGGAATGACCATCATGCGCGCATTATCGGGTGCAAGCTCTTCCGCATGGTATTGCAGGAAAGTCGGCGAATTTTTGCGAATATCCACGGCAACGTCCCAGACGCGCCCCTTCAGGCAGCGCACCATTTTCATCTCCGCATGCGGCGGGTATTGGAAGTGCAGCCCGCGCAAAGCGCCGGCCGCCGCCGTTTGCGAGTGATTGGCCTGCACGATCTGCCGCCCGCCGACGGCCTGCGCCAGATCGCGTTCGCAAAAAAGCCGCGCAAAAGCGCCGCGGCTGTCGGCGCGTTTTTGCGTTTCGGCGACATATAAACCGTCTATGGCCGTCTTGTTCAGTTTCATGCTGCCGCCCATGCAAGACCGGCTTTTGCTGCATCCTTCGTATAAGCGGCAATCTGCGCCTGCGTGAGCAGTTCGCCGGCTTCGTGTTGCCGGCGGTACCACGCCGCCGTCGCGGCGATGCACTGTTCCAGCGTCCAGACAGGCTGCCAGCCCAGCATTTGGCGGGCCTTATCGCTGATCAGGTGCAACAGCGTCGCCTCATGCGGCTGCGGCGATGCATCCACCTGCCATTCCAGCGCGGACCAGTTATCGCGCATATGCCCCAGCACCGTTTCCACAGTTTGGTTACCCGCGTCATCCGGCCCGAAGTTGAAGGCGGCGGCCGCGGCCTTATCTCCTTGCAGCAGTTTTTGGCCGAGCAGCAAATAGCCCGATAAAGGCTCCAGCACATGCTGCCACGGCCGCGTCGCCTTCGGGGAGCGGATCACCAGCGGCTTGCCGCCCGACACCGCGCGCACCAGATCGGGTACCAGCCGGTCTTCCGACCAATCGCCACCGCCGATAACGTTCCCGGCACGCGCCGTCGCCAACAGCGCCGCGTCCGCCGCGCTGAAAAAAGACTGCCTGTAGCTGCCCGCGACGATTTCGGCGCAGGCCTTGGATGCGCTATAGGGATCATAGCCGCCGAGCTTGTCGTCCTCGCGGTAACCGGCGGCCTGTTCTACGTTCTCGTAGCATTTATCGGTCGTGATCACGACGATCGCCTTGACGGAAGGCGTTTCCCGGCAGGCCTCCAGCACATGCGCCGTGCCCATGATGTTGGTCGAGAGCGTTTCCAGCGGATCGCGGTAGGAACGACGCACCAGCGGCTGCGCCGCCAGATGGAAAACGATTTCCGGCGCGACGGATTTGACCAGCGCCGCAGTTTTTGCGGCGTCGCGCACATCCTGTATATGGCTGTCGATGTCGGGCTTGAGCAGATCGAAATGGTTCGGCGTCGTTTCCGGCGCCAAAGCCATGCCTGTCAGTTGCGCACCCAGCGCAGTCAGCCATGCGGAAAGCCAAACGCCCTTAAAGCCGGAATGCCCCGTCAGCAGCACGCGGCAGCCCTTGTATATGCCGCCAAAGCCGTTTATCCGCTCTTCCGTCATGCCCAGACTTTCCAGGGGGCGTTCCCTTTGCTCCACATATCATCCAGCATGTTTTTTTCACGCAAGGTATCCATCGCCTGCCAAAAACCGCGGTGCCGGTAAGACGTCAACTGCCCTTCGGACGCCAGCTTTTGCAAGGGTGCAATCTCCCAGTGGGAATGGTCGCCCTCGATATAGTTCAGCACATCGGGTTCCAGCACGAAAAAACCGCCATTGATCCAGGCGCCTTCGGCCATGGGTTTTTCGCAAAAACTTTCGACAATCCCTCGCTCATTCATCGACATGACACCATAACGGCCCGGCGGCTGAATGGCCGTCACCGTCGCTTTTTTGCCCATGGATTTGTGATGCGCCAGCAGGGCCGCAATATCGATATCGGAAACGCCGTCGCCATAGGTCATGCAGAATGTGCCGTCGCTGACGTAATCCCGCACACGCTTCAACCGGCCGCCCGTCATCGTTTCCGGCCCCGTATCCACCAATGTCACGCGCCAGGGCTCCGCATTCTGGTTATGAACTTCCATTGAGTTATTGGCGATATCGAACGTCACATCCGACATATGCAGGAAATAGTTGGCGAAGTATTCCTTGATGACATAGCCCTTGTAACCGAGGCAAACGACAAAATCGTTCAACCCATAATGAGAATAAATCTTCATAATATGCCAAAGGATCGGCCGCCCGCCGACTTCAATCATCGGCTTCGGCTTCAGATGAGATTCCTCGCTGATGCGCGTTCCGAAACCACCGGCGAGAATAACAACTTTCATGACAGACCCCCTCAAGATAAGTTCTTGAGAAGTATAAATATCCCTCCCCGCTGCGTCCAGTCTTGAGGTTTATACATATATTCGCATTCATGTGGATTATGGTTATTTGCTTTATTCGGAAATAAAAAACCAAATCGTGGACGGAATCAAAAGACATCGCCAGATGAAGATATGCCGCATGATACGCGCCAGCATCGGCAACCACGCCAAAGAAAGGGCCTTCAACTTGCCCACTTTCATTGCAAATAACTGGCGTTTAGGACAAAAGATTGAGAATATCAATAATAAAGGCCCCCGACTTTATCGGGGGCCTTATTCTTAAGACTACGCTTTTCTAGACAGATCTGCCGGAGCTACGTCGCGACAGATACGTCCAAACTTAAGATCCGCAATACGCCCCTGGTTTAATCTATAGTCCGAAGCAATCTCTTCGTATTTATCCCCTCGCAAAATACGCGCTTTAATAACCGCTATTTCTGCGCGGGATAGTTGTTTTAGGGTTGTCATTTTTGTCTCCTTGTTCCTTGCATTGTTTACATGAAACAACCCTGGCCAGGCGCTGTTGGGAATCAACTTACATGAAGAGACGGAAAAAAAACAGATTTTTGAAATTCCAAAGTTAGATGGGTTTAGATATAACTAATTGATATTAAACATATTTTTATGGGGTGTGAACCTGCACAGGTCGCGCCCTGGACAGTTTTTTTAATTCCATCCCCAAGAACACCAGTGATATCTACCTGACAGGTGTTTAATAGGCACATTCGGCAATCCGGCTAATGCCCGCACTTTATGCCAGTATCCTATAAAATTTGTCATGTGCCCGCTTTTAGGTGAGTTCTTCGAGGGAAATAAGAATGGGCTATTCGGAAAGGTCTCCCTGTTGCGGCGTATAATATTTTTGAGCAACTCTACTCCCTTATCTTCCAGTCTATGCCCATAACATTTCTTTCTTTTAAATGCAGGTTTCAAATAAACGAAGGCGCGCTTTCTTGTTTTGCTGGAGAACATCTCTATCGGTCCTATCGGTACATTTCGTGTCACAATAAAAATTTCATCTACCTTTGCTTTTAGAAATCTATCTGGCGCAATTTGAGGACTCAGTAAAAACAGAAGGTGAATAAACTCTGCTTTCTGTACTTCAGTTTTTTCGTTCTTTAGAATCCGGAACAATCTATCAAAATCTTCTTTTTTAAGGTCGTGTATACTTTCATCCGGTTCTTTTACTTTTGAAGCCTCTAGCTTTTTATCCTTAAACTCCACGGCAACCTCACGAAAATCGGGGCACATTCGCCACGCTAAATTCAGCATATATCTCATAAAAGAGTAAAGATTATGGGCCTGAACACCCCGCTTCTCCATCGAAGTCAGGACAGAAAAAAACTCATCTGCAGTTATAATAACAGCTCTCTTCTGTTTTAATCTCACAGGAACATATTTATTAAAACGGCTCCAATTGTCATCAATATATTGGGACGTTCTACCATTCTCCTTTTGCTTTCGAATGGCCAGCTTGGCAAGCTCGTCAAGCGAGAGTTCTTTTAGTTTTAATGCCCACGCCTCTTTTGCGCGCTCGCGAAGAAGTCCCATCCCTTTCAACTCCCGAATTCTTTTGCTTGCTATTTTTCTTGCGATTTCTAAAAAATAACCGTGTGCCGGAGCTATACTCTCTCGAACGGTCCTTCCTTTTTTATCAGCTACTCTTATAGCAAAGGACTTTCCTGACGTTCGACCACCCCACAACCTGACTCCAAATCCGCGAATCTCCGTGTCGCGAATCCATCTCTCTCCCCGTATAGGAGGAACCAGTTGATCAATAAATTCGGGGGTCAGCTTTCTTCGCTCAACCATGGTGGCTTAATCGCTCTAAAAAATTTGGTTAAGTAAACTTGTCATACTTTATCACGGTCAAGAATAAATTTTTTAATAAAGAGGTTTCTTTGTATCCTGGACGAAAATTTTCGCCACGCCTCCAAGCATAGCTGGTACTTCTCTTTTAGGCCTTTCTTGCCTTTTTTGGGGATAAGCCATGACAGTATTGGACGCATATTTTCAACTGTAGATGACAATCTCTTTGATTCTTTTTATTTTAGCAGCAACCTCAGCAATTTTGTAGATTAGAACACAATGAAAAAGAGCGCCTGAGTTAGGACGCTCTTTTTCCGTAGGAGCAACAGCATCAAGCCACCAACAACTGCCCCGCCGCAACCATACCTGACCAGGAATCGTCCTGGGCAGTTTCTGCATCGTCCGCAATATCGACAATAATGTCTGCCGCATAGGTTGCGGAATTGAAGGTTTGACCGATCTTTTTCGGCATGGCTGTCGCTATAGTCCAGCAGTTGAAGCGTCAACGCCTTGGAACCCAGCCAGAAAAGCCGTTTCAGCTTTTGCCTGTCTTCTTCGGCATTGGACAGGTCAAGCGCGTATTCCTTGACCATTTCGGCAATATCGCCATCCGTATCGGCAAATTCATCCTCCATCGTGCCAGCAAGCCTCTGGTCAAAACCTTCGATCACTTGCAAGCACAGCTCCTTGCGCGGTCAGGCAGAGGGCCACTACGATCAATCATGGCTTTTTGTAACGCCAGTTCCTTGGCAAGGCTCGTTTCCACTATTGATTTGATCTCGATGTAATCCACGCGCTCTGCATCCATCACTGTTAAAATATTTTCTGAATGATACGCGAGAGCCTTGGCCAGCTTCAACGCTTGCCTTGGGCAGCGCGTCTTAAGAGATAGCCTTATCCGTTTGTTTCCAAATGGATAGCGGAAGTAATAGACATCATGGCGGGATTTGACGAGATAGCTAGGATTATACATCATGGTCGCACCTATTGGCGAACCTGCGATTTCCTAGCTTAAATTCTGCTGATATATCAGAATCTTATCAGAAAATTGGTTGCGGGGGCAGGATTTGAACCTGCGGCCTTCAGGTTATGAGCGCAAACCATCCATTCTTAAGTATCTGATATTTCACCATGAAATAGCGAAGTTTCGACACTGGGTAAGTTTTGGGTAAGTCGGCAATTAAAACTACCGCAGTATACTTTTTGCACTTTACGACGACATAAGAACAAAGGCAATGCGGTATTATTCACCACAGATTTTGCGGCGAATAATGCGCGTAAACGCCTTATAAAGATTGAAGCAAGATAGCTGGTTTTTCCTGAAGGAAGGAGCGATACAAATGCTTACAGATTAAAAGCCGTTACCACTTGCGTTACGCTTTGCAATCAATCTGTCTATTAGCGGCTTTACGACTAGCGTTCCCACTTTCTTAGATACACCTTCCAGCTCACCTTCTGACGTTGCATAGACATATCTATCCGCCTGAGCTACTACACGCCGATTGATCTCATTCAATATCGTACTCAGTGACCACCTTATACGATCAAATTGGGAGATCATATGGTGCCACAACAATCAACAAGACAAACACGAAGAGGAGAGCTTCGCAGAAGAGCTTAATACTCTCATTTATGAGATCTCTACCACCCCCCGTCCCATCCGTTACCACGACCAAGAAGATATTTTAGCTTCCTATGTAATTGAAAAGTTAAAGTGGCCAATTTACAAACAAAACGGCCGCTGGGTTGGCGCAGACTACCGCTCCATCCTTGAGCAAGGCGGGTTCGATGACTTAAACCAAGCAGAATTACTGCTAGCTGTAACAGGCCGTGTTCATACGGCTATCAAATATGGGCAGCACCATTATGATGATATGGAGCAAGGTCATAGGGAAATGGTAGCGGCGATTTTAGCAATTATCTTGTATAATAGATCAAATTAAACATGATGAGAATTAAAAATTGTCACGGTGGCACACTCCCTAATCAATTAATCCTTGAAACCGCCGATCACGAGCGTCAGTAGCCTTGATAATACGGTATTCCATGTTGCTGGCGGCCGCAATCTGGCGCGCGTATTGCTTCTTGGCTTGGACGACAGGATCGTCAATAAGGCCGTCTGCCTTAACCTCGACAATCACGTATGTCCCATCCTCCTTCTGGAAGAGGAAGTCGGGGTAGTAACTGCGCACCATATGTGAATCCGGGTCAATATACTGGATATAAAAATCAGACTGTCCGTGGGTCAACATACCGGTGAAATATATCTTCTTCACCTTATTCTGCTGGAGTAAATCCCAGAACAAGGTTTTTTCTGGTTTTGAGTCAAAGCAGTACGTATCAAGGTGAAAGCTCTTCTCACGGAAAGGGTGAACTTCGCTATCCTCATCCGTAATAACGTCCTCAGGACTGGCCGAGACCTCATAATAGTCCCTTCCGGCCGGTGGAAGACGTATAAGCTCGACCTCGTGCTCCTCACTGTCCTCGGTCGGTAGCAGGTCATAGAGCATGCCAAACAGGCGCGGGATTACAACATCGTATAAAAGTTCGTTGTAATCGTTTACAGCTTCGACAATGCCGTTCATGCCTTCCTTGGTAGAACCAAGGATATTCTCAATTTCAAGTGGCGGTCGGTTAAGGTAGCGGGAAACCTCCGCCACAAGGGTCATGGACGAAAAATCGCGCTTGGTTTTCAGGTGGGTCAAATCCTGCACCTTTGAGCCTGCTGTTTTATGGCGGTCGGCCGTCGGTAGGCCATCCTGAGACTTATGAATGAGGCGATATTTGCCAATAAGCTCTTCCCATTTGTCTTTGTCTTCTTTATCCAGCCCCAGAGCGACACCAGATTTGAGCTCTTTTTCTTTAATCTCGAAGCTTCGCCTGACGCGGCGGAGCTTGATCTTTTCAATAGGCATATTCACCCGGACTTGGAAAATCTCCTTATCCGAGTTGATCTGCTGCAATTCCTCCGATGTAACAAGGAAGTTCTGTTGTAACTCTTTATCTAAAATTTCCTTATTTTCTTCGCTAAGGTAAACATGACCAGTATGTTGTACCTCACCTATGCTGCGCAAGCAGCGCATTGTGGCTTGCAAAACAAAAACTTTAGATGATGGAGAGCGGAAAAGCGCCACAGCGAAAAGAGAGCGGCAATTCCAGCCCTCTCGTCCTTTATTTACAAGCAGAATAAACTGATGTTCGGATTCAGGGGTATCAAGACGGTTAAAAGCTCTAATATCATCGTTGGATGTTAATTTTTCATCTCCTACGTTCACTAGTATTTTGCTAACCGGTACCCCCCGTTCATTCAGAACGGCTTCGAGAGCGGGCTTTAGTTCCTTCTGTAACTCTTCAATTGTAGCGGCGAAGAAAGCCATTTTGGGCTTCATGCCCTCTGCCACAATATTCTCTGTTTCCTCTAGGAAGTTTCCCACAGTGAGGCGAACAAATTCTTCACTACGCACGTTAGAGTAATCATTAATTCTAACCTGTTTCAGATATTTACTTTTAATAGCCTGAGCCAAGCCATAGGCGTAGACCACCTCAGGCAGAACGGCACTGCCAACATAGGGGGTCCCCGTATAGTTAAAACAAGCCACAACCCGCGTGCCTGAACGAGTTAAACTGTCGGCTAGCCGGTCGATTGTAGTTCTTAAGCTAGTGTCCGATTGAGGGCCTACCCCCATGTCTTTGGCAAGGGCCTTACCAAAAGAGTGGTGCGCCTCATCAACATAAATGCCAAGCTGCTCTAGACGACGCAATTTTTCAAAACGCTGGTTTGTTGTAAGTTCAATCTCATCTTCTGGCGCATCGAGATCGTACAGATCAGCAGCATCTGCATAAGCTGTATTGGGGGCATACGTGACAGCCTGACGAACGCTAAAAAGTTTATCCGCCGGAGTAGCTGCTTTATTTTGACGCTTAAGAATAATCTTCTGGGTATTGGATACGATGATATTAAACCGTGAACGGTCGATAACGTTAAGGGCTGTTCCAGCCTCTTCCAGGTAATGAAAGCGGACATTTGTCGTCAAGAAGGCAGCGTACTCAGGGGGTACGACTTTCGCAAGGTCGAATGTCTCAATCTCACGTAATGACTGGAGGACTGTCTTATCCGGTGCAAAAACGAGAGCGTTGTGACAAAAACGCTCATCTTTTGGGAATTTGTTGGCTAGAAGGAACTCATAGAAAATGCAAGTTGCCATGAGGATGGTTTTTCCAGTCCCCATAGTAAGTGCGAAAATATAGTTCGGATATGAACGAGCATTTTCGCGCATCTGGTTAAAAATCGCCTCATAACCAGACTGAGAGAGTGTGTCGACCAACAGGTCACCTTGCTGTCGACCGCCGACATGGCCCGAGCTGCTGCGTCCTGCGAAGCGGCCAGTTTGGTCGTACCAATCCCGGAAGATGTGCTCTATGCGCTGATTGTCCAAAAACTCTTTCAGAAAAATGTAAATTTCAAGCGCCTCGAACTGCGGCTGGCGCAGAAAAGCTTTTGGATTGTTTTCAGGATCGTTGAAGTCGAGGAATTTCTTACTCAGTTCCTTGTAATGCTGCCGTACAGCCCCCCTGTTCTGAGCATAGAACAGCCAGATATAGTGAAAAAACCCAAAGGATACATCGACCTCTGCTGATTTTTTACGGCGCTTGGTTGTTTTTTTCTGTGCCGCTTCAGTCATGAACATTTCCTTCCCATGATTCAGACAGCAGGTCTGTGATCTTTACCCGGATAGTTCCGGCGTCTTTTGGTACAGGATATGTGCCAGAGACCACATCATCCATCTTTTCAGATATATCCAACGTCGTCGGGTTCAGGACTGCCCCATCATAATTCCAGTCAATAAGAACGCTCTCGACCAGCTCACGCCAGTCTTCAACATTTTCTTTCTGCAGGGATAGTTTTTGCAAAAGGTTCATGGGATAGAAGGCTTCGATGTTAAGCTGTCCATTTTTGACGACAAGACGTGCTTGGCTACCACGCTTGAACTCCAGATTGGCTTTGTCGCGTAAAATATCGACAACCTCCACATCAATTTTCAGGGGCTTTAATTCCAATTCCAACTGACCGGCCAAGTCCGGCTCATGCCCCATACAGACAAGCGTTATTTTCTCAACCGGCTTATTTGGGTTCTCACTCTGGCGCTTCTCGTAAGATTTCCAGTCAATACCGGTGATTATTTCACCAAGGTCCGCTTTAGTTGCGATCCTGTTGACAGGCATGATTTTTATCATACGGCCGTCTTTTTCACCGTCAAACACACCTCCTGTTTGAATAGTATTTACCTCAAGAGCTTCGAGGAGAAGTTCCTTTGCCTGAACAGGATTGCGGAATATATCGTAATGGTTAACGTTATAAAGTTCAAAACCGTTATATATCTTAGCTTGGCTTCCTATTAAGTCTTTCCCTTGCTCTTTGATAGAGTGCATCAGACGTTTAGTAGTAATTTGTATGGCTCCCAAGTTAATATCAGCACCTATAAAACGTCGCCCTAATTTTAGAGCAACCGCTTGAGTGGTTCCAGAACCCATAAATGGATCAAAGATAATGTCACCTGCATTAGAGGAGCCCAAAATAATTCTCTCTAGCAAGGCCTCAGGTTTTTGTGTTGGATACCCTGTATCATCTAAAGACTGTGAATTTACTGGAGGGATGTCATCCCAAAGAGACTGAAGGGGTATACCCTTTTGCTCCTCTAAGAACCTTTTGAAACGAGGAATCCCCCCGGATGGAGGCCAATAAATCAACTTTTGCTCATCTAACTCATCGAGCCTGTGTATAGGATACCGCCAAGGTTTTGAAATTCCTCTCCACTCTCTCACAGGATTAACGCCTTCGTGCCCCAAAAGACTCGTGGGCTGAAACCTCTTTCCCGTGACCTCATCTATCTGATTGTAGTATTTATCCATATACTCCTGAGTGTATTCCTTGAACTGGCTATTCCAGACAGATGCGTCTGACTTGGTATAAAAAAGAATGAAATCGGTAATTTCTGGATAACGAGTAGCCGCATTACCTCTCGGCGTGCTTCTCTTCCATACGATATGGTTTCTAAATCTGTCTGGACCAAAAACTTCATCTGCCAGTGCCTTTAAATAGTGGCCTTGGTTCCAATCGCAGTGAAGGAAAAAGCTACCTGATGGAGAAAGAAGCTCTCGTATCAGTATAAGCCTTTCATATATGAACTGTAGATACTCATCATTTGTCCATATATCTGTGTATTGCTTTTCTTCAAAAGAAGATTGGTCATTGTTAATGGCCTTACCTTTTAACTTAATACTCTTTTTATAGTCGGCCTTGGAGTCAAATGGCGGATCTATATAGGCTAAGTCAATTTTTCCTCTAAACTCTTTCAGCAGGTGGCTCATCACCTGTAAATTATCGCCCCAATAGATTTTGTTGCGCCAGCCATCGACTTCTTCACCGTGAACTTCTTTCAACTGAGCGGGGTAATACTGCGTCGATATAAACGGCCGCTTACCACGCCAATTTAGCATCGGATAGCCCTTGATAGGCTCAAACTTATACTGCTCGACGCTTTCTTCTTGTTCTTTGATCGCTAATTTTTCTTGCGTGGTCATACCGGCTCCTACTTCCTGCAGCTCTTAACTTTAGTCTCTTTGAAATCACAATAAAACCGCATGTCACAGTTTTCGCATAAGCGCACCGGCCGGGCGTGCATGGTGTAATCTTTGGCCTCGATCCGACTGACGGTCTGGTCGAATTGTGCGATTGTATCGTTGATAGATTTTGTGTCCCTCGGAAATGTCACATAAGGATTCCCAGATTCTTCGCCGGTATAATACAGGTGCATCTTGCTGACTGGATGGCCCGTTTTTTCCTCAACGAGGTGAGCATAGACCTTGAGCTGCCGTGCGTAGAGCTGGAGCCGGTCTTTGTCCTTCTCCATATCTGGCTTTTTCTCGGCCTTGAAATCGACTATTTCGACGGTATTATCTTCACCACGTATCAAGTCCACGCTACCAGTCAGAATATAGTGATCTTTCACCAGCGACAGCTCAACCTCTGCCTCTTTAATACGGTCCCAGTTCCTATGCTCCCGATCATAATACTGGAGCACTTGCTTGAGCGCTGCCTTTTTCGCAGGTTCGGCAAGGTATGTCTTCTCGCGTTGGATTAAGTTCGTATAGTTCGATTGGAACCAGTCTTCAATGTTCTTGGTCGTGACTTTATTTTCTTCTCCACGCAGTACAGCTTTGTGCATATCCTCAATCGTCTGGTGGACAAGCGTACCGAAGAGCTGAGGCGCTTGCCGGATCGGGTTGAACTCCAACTCCCGGAAGAAGCGGTACTGTTCCGGGCAAGTCTCAAACACCGTGATATGCGAGGTGAATGAGTATTCTTTTTTGAGGTTGATCGTCTTCACCGGTTCAAATTCTATTTTTGAGAGGTCGAATGCCCCATCTCTCCATGAAGGTAGCTCTTCAACAATATCCCGAAAATATTTTGATGGGGAAGTACCGGAACCGCGACTTGTCCGTTTTTGATCCGCTAGAACGAGTAGATTTTGCGCACGAGAGAATGCCGTATAAAACAGACGGCGGAAATCATAGAATTTTGTGTTTTCCAAAGGCTCATAGGGCGGCTTTGTCAGTAGATTGGTTTCTTCTAGCAGTGCGTCAATGTTGGTATGTTGACTTCTCGGCACGGCATGGAGCGAGCTGACGAGCACGACTGGAAACTCCAGCCCTTTGGATTGGTGGATGGTCATAAAGGACACGCAGCCCGATGGCGCGTATTCACTGTCATCTTCGAATTCATTAATTCCGCCAGCGCGCAAGAAGTGTAGAAACTGGTTGAATAATTTCCGAATATCTCTTTCGAGATACTCCGGGTTAAAAACCGTAATGCGGTTCAGCGACTCAAACTTCACAAGCAGTTTGGACAGCATGGCAAGGTTACGCGCAGCGCGTCCTTTATCAAGGCCGAGCATCTGCTCTTGATCGAGAAAATGGCTGAACAGCGGAAAGCGGAAAAGCTGATACAAGAGGCCAGAGAAGGCGTAGTCGGTCGGCTCAGCTAGTGCAAAATGTTCTTTGGCGCGGAAAGCACACCATTTTCGCAGATCTTCATTTTCTGGCTGGCGTAGACGTTCCGCAAAAAGCGCAAAACAGTCATTATCAAGATAGTCCCATATGTCCATGTGGGCATCTTCTGCCCATTTTCTGGCCTTCTGGAACTGCGGTAGCATGAAGATGATAGCGCCAAGCGCCAGACGGACTTCTTCGCGCTCAAAGAACATATTCGAACGCGGCGAATAGACCGGTATGCCCTTCTGTTCTAAAAACCGTGCTAAATCCAGAACACGATCATTTCGCACGGAATTAAAAAGAAAAGCGACTTGGTTCCAATCTTGCAGCTTACCGCTATCTTTCAGCTTGTGCAGGAAGGTCAGCACTTCATCGTGATAAACATCAGCCCCTGACTCTAGTAGTTTTACGACCGTGGCCGTCTCTAGAAATGCCACGTCCTGCCTGGGCTTAATAGCCTTATCAAAGCGGAAGGATTTTCCATCCTTCTCCCACTGTTCTTCCTCCATCCAGCGACCATAGAAGGAAATAATGCCGGGATGAGAGCGGTAATTGGTATCTAGCTTAATCTGTTTACACTTATCGGCGTCAAACAAGTTCGGAAATTCGAGAATGTTGCGAATTGTCGCGCCCCTAAACCTATAAAGGCCTTGATCGTCGTCTCCCACGACACAGATATTTTGATGATCGTCCAAGAGCCTATTCAGGATCATCTCTTGAATAGTATTTGTATCCTGATATTCATCTACCATGATATGAGTGAGGCGTTCTTTCAGACTATGAAGAACAGCTGGCGCACTGTCCAGAAGGCGCAAGGCTTCGAGCTGTATACCTGAAAAATCTAGGGCATTATTTTTATGCAGAAGCTCTTCATACAACTCATATATTTTTCCTAGGGCAACGAGAGCGTCTTCTCTGAAGCCCTTCAGCTTATCAGCAGTGAGAGCCTCTTCTGTAACCTTGTTGATAGATTTCATCAAGGCTTCAGATTGTGACCAGCGTGGCTGTGTTTTACCCACCACCAAATCATAGTTCTCGATCTTTGCGAACTCATATACGTTCTCATAAATGAAATACTGCTGATCGAACTGATCCATGAGAGTGAAGCTGCGTTTAAGGCGCGTAAACTCCCTGTATTCTTCCACTATCCTTAGACAAATCGAGTGAAACGTACCTATCAGCATTTCACTGTGATTAAACTCCAAGCCCAGCTCAAGAAGTCGGTTGGATATGCGAGTCATTAGCTCGCGGGCAGCCTTATCAGTGAATGTGCTTACCATCAGACTTTCGGGTGTCGCTTGTGCGGACGTAATCAGGTTGACAATTCGTTCTACGAGAGTGAACGTCTTACCCGATCCCGGACCTGCGATAATTAAAACCGGCCCTGCTGTTGCTTCGATTGCCTGTTGTTGATTAAGGTTAGCGGCCATTCAGGGCAATCTCCGCATGGTCGAAAGCTGGACATTTGCGCTTTCGCTTTTCTCTTTTATCCAAAGGTCAAGAACGTCTTTCTTAAAGCGCCACGCCCCGCCGACCTTGAAACCGGGGATTTTCCTCTCGGCTACAAGGCGGTAGGTCGTCTTCTCATTCAGCTTGAGGTATTCGGCAACCTCTCTGATGGTCAGTATATCAGACATACTCATCCCATTGTTTTCGCGCGTTTTATTGATTGTGAGAAAATAGCGGAAAAAGGCGGAACGCTCAAGCAATTCCATTGCATCAAGGGGATTAATTTAACGTAATTAACAAAAATCATCAAAGGTATCCCCGCCTGTCCACTTAAGCCCACGTGCAAGGCAAAACCTCTTTTCTGCACCAGCCTTTTCAAAGAATGTTCCGTGGCTCGTATGCACAAAAACACCATTTTCATGAGTGACCTGAGCTAGTGACCAGGGCTTGATCGCGCCAGCTTCTGCGTTTTCGCACATGACCCAGATAGATGTCCCCTGATCAGCAATTGCCACCTCGAGAACTATCGACTTTGAGAACTGGTTGCAGGCAAATATGCTTCCTACAGCCAAGCGGTCTAAGTAGGCCGCAAGTGGCTTCTCGCTGGCCTCTTGTGGGCAAGAAGGAAACTCGGATGGTGTCCGCCATTTACGTTGAGCGGCTCCTGGTGTTTTCGAGGCGACCAGGTCAGGCTCTGGCTCTGGCTCTGGCTCTGGTATCGCTGGGCGAAAAGATTGGACTTGAAATGGCTTCGTTACCTTTGTGGGAACAATTGGCTTAAATAGCCATTCCCCCAGAGAGCCGCCACCAGCGGACGGTTTATCGCTTTTTGCCCACAAATGCATACGTTCTCGACAGGCTTGGGCTTCTTCTGTTGTAACCGTGCGCATCCAGTTAAAGCTCCGGTCAAAGCTGCTGTGACGTAGCTTTGAGGGATCTTCAAGAAAGGCCTCTATACTACCGCAGACAAATTCGATCCGCTTCACTGTGATGGGGTTAAGAAGCGCATTTTCTAAACGCGTCAGCCAACGCAGATTTTCGGGACGGTTATTCCTGCGGTTTGTATCAATATGGTCGACAACATGCTCAGGCGTCGCCGGATTGCCATGAAATGCCGTTGCAACAATTCTGTGTATGCGTACCTGGGAAATGTACATGTAGCCGTTTTGAGTGTTTGGTTTGCCAAAAGTCCACTTCCCATCGTCTTTGCGCAGACGTTTACCCACGCGCGGGTGACGTAAGACCGCGCCATTGTCTCGGACGGAGTATCTTTCCTCATCGTAAATACAATCTACTTCGCGCTGGAAGTCCTGAACACTAATCTCCGTCATTGGGACACCCCATTTCCACGCTCTACGATTTTTTGTTCAGATGGATGCAGTGCCTCAAAAGAAACACGAGCGCCGCTATAGCCAATATGGCCTGCGACACGTGACAGCCTGATTAGAGTTTTAGCTACAAGGCGGAATTTATGCTCTGCGACTTGATGTGCTTGCCAAATATTTAATAGTATTTCGGCACCTTCAGATTTCATGTCGAAGATATGGTGCAGTACCGTGTCCCCTTGGCCAAGAATTTCCAAGGCCTCGCGGAAGTTTTCGTCGTTCTCAACCATATGGCGCGCCAGCTTTTCAAAGCTTCTAAATGGGGGAAACGGGCTTGATCCCCAATACTTATCGGCAAAAAGCGGAACATAAACAGCTTCTCCGAGAGTGTAGCTGTCGGGCAGGCTTGTCGGTAACCCTTCAAGCTCAGTGCGGCGCTGGTCGATGAATGAGTCGGTGGCCATCACGATAATCTGGGCTTGTCCCAAATTGCTCAACGGATATTGGACATCCGCCAAAAGGGCAGCGCGGGACTTATAGCCAAAATAGGCAGCGACTAGCTCATGCGCGTGGGAAGCCCCAAGCTTGATACCATGCTTGTCTTTAATGAAATTACGCAAAGAATCTGCGCAAATTTTAGTGATGTCAGGCTGTTTCATAGCAATCTCCATTTCGTTGCGCTGGGCTTGCGGTTATCGAGAAAGTTTAAGGACAACCTTGCCAGCAACTGAAATGAGACGCTGTTTGGTAGTCGATAGTACGTAGATCCAAGTCTTTACAGCCTTTCACAACTGGGGCGCTTGATTCCTTGAGAAAAGTTAGCCGGAAAGAACCGTAAAATCAAGAGAGGTTTAAATAACCTCCCCGCAGCAGTGGATTTTATAGGCTCGAACACTTTAACGGTATCCAATCGGCGGACGGTTGGCCTGGTGTCCAGAGGGCAGGAACGCCCTTTTGGTCATAGTGGGGTTTCGGGGAGACAGCAGGAGCGCTCCTCCTTGAACGGGCGGATTGAGCCGGCTGTAACAGTTCATGGCCTCATCCACGAAAGCAACATCAGCGGCGAATACACCCGAAGCATAGCCTACGCGCTGTGCGCAGGCTCGCATGGAAACGATTGTTGAAAATTCTTATTTCAATATTGCCATCATCCTTAGACCTGGCAACTCAACTGAATGGACAGGGAACTTAAGCTTTTTCTTTTCCTTTTTTAATCTCAAGATGGCCTTGCGCAGGCGAGGATTTAAAACGTTTAAAAAGTGAAACCATGTCTAAATTATTTTCCTCGATGATTTTCATTGCCGCGGCACGCCAGATAAGGTCGCCCTCTTCGTGAAGAGTTCTGCGAAGCTCACGAATAATTTGCAACGCATTCTTCCCCCATTTTTGATAGTCATGCAAAGACCAAAAGCTGAAGTAAGTAAGATGTGGTGCCGCACCTTCGGAAGCTTTTGTTATAGGCCCAACCAAGACAGAAACTATATCTGTGCCTTTTGGAAGATTTCCATTTTCGACTATCCAGTCTGGGTGACCTGCCGCCTGCCGCGCTTTGTCAGTGTACAAAGTATCTTGTTCGGCCCCAGAATAATCCTCAAAGACGATACAAAATTTATCAAGTGCCCACCAAGGGTCGGGCGAGCCATCACTCTCGACCTTTTGAGCGTTGAAACCTAAAAGATCACCAAGCATCTTTTGAGCGTTCTCAAAAGCAGAAGCTTCTTTCGAATGCAGGCCGTCAACTATCTCCTTCTCAAGCTTAGAGAATTTTTTATCATTAACAGTACCCAACTTCACAAGCGCTGCCTCAATATTTTCAACCTGCACTTGAGTTAGCGCATCACGTGTTTCGTCTTTTTTTGCTGGCATTTGAAATGCAGCCAGTTTAACCAACCACGCAATGTTTGGAGCTGCCTCTTTGGCCTTAGAATACTGCCCGCGCGCTTTAGCTTCGAGTGCCGGGGCACCCCCTCCGCGCCACGCAAACCAAGCAGCATTTCCAGCGAGATAATGCCAAAGGGCTCGATACCCCCTAAGCTCAGGAATTGTAAGTTTCGCCAGAACTTTCTCCGCCGCCTCATAAGCCTCCTCAAAATGACCCTGCCAGAGCCTCGCTTGATATTCGATTTCGTGTCTGACGACAGCGGAAAGCTCGCCTTCACCAGGAAACGGCACCTGAGTCACTGTGTCTCTAAGAGCAAGAATCTCTGAGTTTGCTTCCTCCCACTCATCATCGTTTTCCAAAAGAATCCTGAAGTTATCCAGCAAATCATCTGCGCTGACGCTGAGGGACTGATCTAAACCGAAACGAATTTCGGCTTGAAGCTCAGGGTGCAAATAAGCGATGCGATCCGAGTTTGCAAGATATGCCTCTAGCTCATCGCCAAGGACAACAACTGCAGAGTAATCATCCTGTGACCGTGTGCATCTTCCGATTGCTTGCAAAATCCGAGTTTGAATTCTCTCGTTTAGAAGAACCGTCGCTCCCATCTTGGCCATGAAGAAACGTTCTTGCGCGGTGGCTGCCTTTGGAAGCCCATTAACTACCAGCAGTCGGCAATCATCACCAGGGAAGTCAATTCCGTCATATCGGTTTGCGACAATGGCGACAGCTTTCTTTTCTCTAAGGAAATCCTTTTTGGATTCTTCAATATCAGCCGCATTAAAAGTCTTGAAACCAACGCTCGCTTCGACAAATTCTTTCATCTGCTCTGCTGCCGTACCGTTTGGTACGAGAACTAGGCTCCTTTCGGCCTTTTCGATCAAAGCTCCAACTAGCTTTTTAGCATGGCTTTCTTTCAACGACATTCCCGGGAATACAAAATATCTTCGACCAAACCCTTGGCGATTCCATTCTTCTTGGATTGGAAGGCGCAGAATCTTTTTACAGCCAGTTAAGCGTTCTAAGTCACCACCATTCCCAAGGGTAGCAGACATAAAAATTCTTTGCTTAGCATTAGCAAACGGCTTGTACGTCCATGTCGGCGGTATAATTGGGCGAATGACAATGTCATGCGTGGAGAGGTACATCTGACAACCACTCAGATTATCACGCACATTCTCCCACGCATACCCAGCATCAAGGTCGCGTACAAATTCGTCAATAACGCCACGCAACTCATCCTGAATGTCGTAGAAAAGCGGCCCAGGAATTTTATCAACCCAGACACGATCTGCTAGACCAAACCAGTTGCCCATCAGTCGGTCATAATCCCGAGAAGAAATATGAGGTTTAAGAACCCTCGCGATGGCGGCATGCAATTCGGCATGCTCCGGGCGCTCGGCTTCGACGCGGAAATTCCAATATGATGCAACATAGTTTTCGGCTGCATGCGCGTCATCGAGAATAATTGTGTGTGGGCTATCAAAGAAAGGGTTTCTATTAAACAGAGAACTATAATTGGTGATCGCGATCTTCGATCCGTTCATGTATTCAGCCTTTGCCGTGGCCACATAATCCTTGCTACGACCTGTAAATCCGTTAACATTCAATCCATATTGTGTCTGTGCCTGTTCAACGGCCTGATGTACCAGCTGCTTAGTTGGGCACAAGTAAACAACACGTTCTTGAAACTTCATCCTCCGCCACTCAGCTATCAGAAGGCCGACAAGGGTCTTGCCACTACCCGTCGGAAGTTGGAGAGCAACGTCGGAAGCCTCAACAGCTGCCTTAGCATACGCCTGCATCATAGCGCCTTGGTGATGTAGGACACCTTTAATTTTCTTTTTGGGCAGTTGTGCGAGAATTTTATCGGGGGAGTCTGGTACTTTTGGCGCTGGTGTGGTTTTTTTAAATGCCATCGTTATTTATTCCTTATTGTACACCCGGTGAAATCTCCTAAGGTGAGTTGTTAAATCAGCCGTTCCGACGCAAAAAAAACACATTATGTAGGCATCGTAGAAACATAAAGCACTTTTCCTATAATGAAAGCTGCGTTTTTGCATTAGAAACTCTCCAAGATGGTGGGCAATTTTAGCTGAGGGAAACGATACAAGCTACATTTATCGCTGATTATAATTACACTTTAGCCCACTTATTTGTTATATATTTTATTGATATTATTATATATTCTTATTAAGTGGAATATTTTTAAAAAATTAAGTTGAAATTAGTCCGCTTTCAGCTATGATGAGATTATAGGAAACTAATCAAAAAACCGAAATGTGAATACCATGCAAAAAAAGCCTGAAATTGCGGCGGATTTTCTACAACTTGCTCGAACCGCTTTGACGGGTCGAGTACAGGATGTCCAGTTGCTTATACATAGAGCAACTAAGGCTTATAAAGATTCGATGCCAGAAATGACCGAAGGCCTGATAGCACTCTTGCATGAAGCTCCAACAAGAGGCTCGCCCTTACGTCGTCAAGCCGATACCCCTATCCCCGTTGACTTGGATTCTCGCTTCCAATTGCTGCGGGTAGATAATGAGCCGCGCCTTGAACATGATCTCGTCTTAATGCCCGATATTGAAGCGAGCCTAAATCAATTAATAGTTGAGCGTCATAGCACTGAAGCGCTGCTCCAAGAAGGCCTCCAACCCACACGTTCTGTTTTGTTTACCGGCCCTCCCGGCGTTGGAAAGACAATGGCTGCTCGATGGGTGGCCAATATGCTTAACAGGCCCCTTCTAACATTAGACCTATCGGCGGTAATGAGCAGCCTTCTTGGCAGAACGGGAAACAATATTCGGCATGTACTTGACTATGCCAAAAGTATTGATTGCGTCCTTTTGCTCGATGAACTGGATGCAATTGCCAAACGCCGAGATGATGGCTCGGAAGTGGGCGAGCTGAAACGACTTGTGACTGTTTTGTTACAGGAAATTGACGATTGGCCTGCGAGTGGATTACTGCTAGCCGCGACAAACCATGCTGACCTATTAGATCCAGCTGTTTGGAGACGTTTTGATATGGTTATGGCGTTTTCTATGCCCGATCAAGAACGTGCTGAAAAAATGGTCACGACACTTCTTAAACCCCATCTCGCAGATAGTAAAACTTGGGGTAAAGTACTTTCTCTCGCCTTGAAAGATAAGTCGTTTAGCGATATTGAGCGCCAGATAAATATTGCGAGAAGGACTTCAGTGATAAAATCCCGACCACTTTTAGAGGAACTGAAATCGATAATTTCGTCACCCACAACTTTATCTCGCTCTGAAAAGATCGAGCTAGCTAGAGTACTCACCGAGAAAAAGATTGTCTCGCAAAGACAAGCACAGGAAATTACAGGGGTTTCGAGAGATACGATTAGAAAAGGCAATAACGCCGAAGATAAATAGAAAGAGAACCAATTATGACGAAAAGAAATTTTCTATTAGGCAAAGGAGAGCGTCTTACAGAAAAGGTCCGCGGAGTAACCGGCGGAGCACCTAAAATACCTCCATACACATTTCAGGAAGCCGTGAGCCGCGTGCGCCCCATGTTGAATAAAGTTGTGGATCGATTAGAAGCCCTGCCCGCCACAGCTTGTCCGAACGATCAGGCCGTAATCGCCCTAACTCTCAACCCCGAATATATCGCCAAGTCATATTTCCCAGCTAATCTTCTTCAATCGGTGGGATTGGAGGCGGTCGGCAGCCGCGCGAAGCGTGTGACACCCGAAAAAAGAAGCAATGGAAGAGTTCCAGAAGAAACAATTACCACTGAGCTATTCCTTCGCGGTCAGCGGTCAAACATTAGAGAATGGGCAGAGACACTTCCAGACTGGCAAGAAAATATGATGGGTGCCAAAGAGCTCCCAATGATCGAAATCCTCAACGTACAATCATCGGCAGATAAAATGAAACACGTACCGAAAACTGGCAAAAAGACAGTTTTTGAAGTCGTGCTCCATTTCGATGAACAACGAGGTGAAAATTATTACCTCTCAAAATTTAGAGACCATTTACAGTCGCTAGGCATTAAAAGTTCGTTTGAGCGGCGCTTCTATGCAAATGGTCTATGCTTTTTGGAAGTTGAAGCCCCTGCATCGCTTGCCAAGGAAATCGCGGACTTCGCATTTGTCCGCGTCGTACGTCCAATGCCCGCACTACGCATGCTCCGACCTTCACTAAGAGGCTCTGGTTTACCAGGCGCAGCGATAGCCTTACCAGCCGAGGACGCGATCGATATGACCATCAAAGCCGCAATATTTGATGGAGGCATCCCAAAGGCTCATCCCTTGACTAAATGGGCGACCGCGATCGATGTGGCAGGTATCGGCCCACCCTCGCAAGGTTTACTGGATCACGGTGTCGGCGTCACATCCGCGTTTCTGTTCGGGCATATTGATCCGAAGAAGCCTCTACCTCGACCGTACGCACCTGTGGACCATTATCGTGTTATTGACACAGTTCCGGGCGCTAATCCCTACGAGCTATATGAGATCCTCGAACGTATCCACAACGTTTTGAAGACTTCGAAATATGATTTCATCAACTTGAGCTTGGGCCCGCAGTTGCCAATTGACGACGACGAAGTTCATGCGTGGACTGCCGTTCTCGATCAGCATTTGGCGACTGCCGATACCTTAGTAACCGTTGCCGTCGGCAATGATGGCGAGGGCGACCCCAATATTAAAGCCAACCGTGTTCAGGTACCATCCGACTGTGTGAACGCTATGGCTATAGGGGCATGCGACGTACCCGATAATGGATGGAGTCGAGCCTCTTACAGTTCCGTTGGTCCAGGACGAAACCCAGGCATTATTAAGCCAGATTTGGTCGACTTCGGCGGCACTGACGAACGCCCCTTTATAGTGGTAGATGGTTCAGCAGGAACTAACGTTGCGCCAACAAGCGGGACCAGCTTTTCAAGCCCGACCACGCTCAGAATGGGCTCTGGCGTACGCGCTCACTTCGGGAACGCTCTTACCGCTTTAGCAATACGCACCTTACTAGTTCATTCGGCAGAAGGCGCTGATCTCCCGAAAAGTGAAATCGGTTTCGGCCGCGTAGCTAGAGCTCTGGAAGACGCTACAATTTGCGATGACGACACAGTCCGTGTCGTTTACCAAGGTACAATCTCTCCATCGAAATACATCCGCGTTCCGATCCCGTTCCCTAACGGTAAACTTGCGGGAATCGTGACGATTAAGGCTACTCTCTGTTTCATTACCCAAGTCGATCCACATCATCCGAGTAATTACACCCGTAGCGGCTTGGAAACCGTATTTCGGCCAAATAAAACGGTAAGAAAAGATCCTGAGTCGTTACATCCCTCTTCAAAAAGTTTTTTCGGTAAAAGCCACCATGGCCAAACGGAAGGTGACCTTCGCCGCGACGCGGGCAAATGGGAAAACTGTCAACATGCCGAGCATCGCTTTCAAGGAAAGACTTTAGACGCACCCGTTTTTGACATCCATTATAATGCCCGCATGGAAAGCCATAATGACTTGCGAACTGAAGAGCTAAAGTACGCTATGGTCATTACAGTCAAAGCTCCAAAAGTCCGTGACCTTTATGACCAAGTAGTCCGCAAATATGCCACTCAGTTAGAGGCATTCACGCCGGTTGTAGAGATCCCCGTAAAAGTTTAAGTCCAAGTAGAAGGAAAAAAATGACACGTAAAAAAGACATACACATCGTACCGCATAAAGACGGTTGGGCAGCAAAACGTGAGGGAAACAAGCGCGCCACCCTTGTGCGCCCAACAAAGGCCGATGCCTTAGACAAAGGACGGCAGCTTGCTAAGAAGGATAAGGTTGAGTTAGTTATTCACAAACGCGATGGCAAGATACAAGATAGTGATAGCTTTGGGAGAGATCCCAACCCTCCCCGTGACAAGAAGCATTGACCTGTTTTGAAATAGTCTGAAAACTAATTTTTTGATGCACTCGACCTTTTGTGATCGAAATCTGACCATGGCAGCCCCCTCATTCATAGAGTAGCGTTGCGGATGGGCATTGCATGGAACGCTCCTCCCTGAACGGGCGAATTGAACAGGCCGGAACGGTTCATGGACCAAAGGCCAGATAGGGCCTATACCGCATATCGGCGGTCATAGCATCAGCCACGAAAGCAACCCTCCGGTGAAGAATATGCCCAAAGCATAGCCGCCGCGTTGTGCGGTGCGGAAGTGGCTCGGGGTGATAAATCTCATGCGGGCGAGCATGATGTTTTGAGGGCGGCGTTAGCCCCCTACTCTTTCTTTCGGGGAGGGATGCAACGGGAGGGGTAAACAGGCAAGCCTCTGGCTTGCGGCATTACCCTTCCCTTGCCAAGGTCGGCCTCTAGGACAGATGACGAATCGCGTAGCGAAGCGGCGGCTGTCATACGGGGCACACCTTGCCCCAAACGCCTTTGGCGTTCTTCCGCAGGAAATTTTTCGATTTTGAAAAAACTACAAGACTCAATCGGTTGGCGCAAGCCTCTCCGAGATTGCTTCATTTATGAACGGGACGTTAATTTTTGATTGATAGCCTGAATAGATAACAAACCACGCATTGGCACAAAGGGACGCGCATATTTTTTGCGCATGGGGGAGTGTTACGTGGAAACAGACAAGCCGAAGTACGCTGTGCCGTACTCGTTCCGGATGACCACCGAAGAATACCAAAGGCTGTGCGAAGCGGCTGGGTCTCGGACTCTGAGTGACTATATTCGCCGCCAATTATTGGGCAATAATGTTGCGCCACGTGCGTCCCGCCGCCGTCCGGTCGAGGGGGACGAAATCCTCAGCATCTTGCTCTCCGAACTTGGACGGTCGCGGCTTTCCTCCAATCTCAACCAGCTGGCGCGGGCGGTAAATAGTGGCTCCCTGCCCGTCTCTCCTGAAACCGAAAAAGCCATCTTGGAGGCCTGTGCCGAGATCAAGGCGATGAGTAATAATCTTACAAAAGCCCTTGGTGTCGATACCGGAGGTCTGGACTCATGATCTTCTCCGCCAGTCAACGCGCAGGGGCGATGGAGCTGGCGGCGCATTTGCTGAACGGCGAAGAGAATGACCATGTCACGCTGCACGAGATACGCGGGTTTCTGGCCGATACGCTGGAGGGGGCGTTTCGGGAGATCGAGGCCATCAGCCGGGGCACTCGGTGCCAGAAGTTTCTGTTCTCCCTGTCTTTGAATCCGCCCGACTACGCCGATGTGCCGATTGAGGACTTCGAGGCGGCTATCGAGGAAATCGAGCGCAAATTAGGTCTGCTCGACCAGCCCCGTGTGATCGTGTTCCATGAGAAGAACGGACGCCGGCATTGCCATGTGGTCTGGTCGCGGCTCGTGTATTCGGAACATACGCACCGGATGGTCGCTATCCGCATGAGCCACTTCAAACACAAGCTCATGGACATCTCTCGCTTTCAGTTTCTTAAACACGGCTGGAAACTACCCGAGGGTATGAAACGCGCTGCCGACCGCAGCCCGTGGCACCTGAGCCGCGAAGAACACCGTCAGGCCGTGCGCCTGTCCGAAGATCCGAAAGCCCTCAAAGCCCTGTTCAAAGGCGCATGGGAGCAATCCGATACCCTACAGACCTTCGCCGCCGCGCTGCAAGAGCGTGGCATGCTGCTGGCGCGGGGCGACAGGCGCGGGTTTGTGGCTTTGGATATGGCAGGCAGCATATATTCCCTAACGCGGTGGATAGATATTGGGACGCGGGAGCTGAAGTCGCGGCTTGGAAAGCCGGAAACCCTGCCGACGGTCGAACAGGCCAAGGAATTTATGGCCGAGCGCATGGGCGAGAACCTGCAGCGATATATCGCTGAATCCCGCCAACGCGCCAAAACCGTCCGCCAGCCGCTGGTCGAGGAAATCCGCGCCATGGCGCTGGCGCAACGTGCCGAGCGGGCGCAGCTCATAGAAAACCAGCAAAGGCGCTGGGTTGAAGAAACCAAACTCCGCATGGCGCGGCTGCCCATCGGCATGAAATGGCTCTGGCACAAAGCCTCTGGCAAGTACCAGAAAATCCGCGCTCAGAATGAGGCGGAAACAAAGGCCTGCCTTGAGCGGGACAGGAAAGAGCTTCATGCGGTTGTCAGGGCGCACCTGACGGAGCGGCAGAAGCTGCAAGAAACGGTCAAAGCCTATAAAGAAGAACATAAAGCAGAAGCCCTGCGTATCCGGCGCGAAGTAGCGCGGTATGTCTCGACAGCGACAGCACCGCCTGCCCTACCGCAGGAAAATAAACCCTCTACAGCCGTGCCTCCGCTGGCGACACAAATGGCCGAGTTGGAAACCAAAATCGCGCTTCTGTCGGGTGATATTCACCAGCTGCAGGCCTCTCTTGAAAGTCACCTTCTGTCAGACGAGGCCAAAGCCCGCCTACGCCGCATCATCGAGAAAACTCTTGAAACCCTGCACATCAAAACCATCGAGAAAGAACAGCAGGCCGTCAAAACCAAAGAAGCGGCCAAAGAGGTCGAGCGCAAACAAGCGGAGCTTTATCAGGCTATACGGATTTATGCCGAGCTGCAGCATAAACGCGAAGAGGAACAGCGCCGGATAGAGGCCAACAAGACCTTCCATTCCATTGTCATGAATATGAGCTACAGCCTGAACGGCCTGCCGCGCTGGCCTGTGCGCATTCAAGCGCCGCCGCCGGAGCGTAGGCTGGATGAGAAGGCCTTCACCGCTACTTTGCGACAGCAGGATAACCGTACCCTCTCCAAACCCGTCCTTGCCGCTTGGAGCCGCCCGCCTCTTGATCCGCCTGCGGCAGCGCCTATTCTTCGCGCCAGCGTCCTTGAAGTCAAAGAGCTGCTGATACGCGGCGACATGCCAGCTGTCGGTTGCGGTATAAACCCTATCAAATCGCAACAAATCAAAGTCACATACGGCACAGTAAAAAGTTATCTTGATAGCGCAATCTTTTAATATCTTCGCAAGGAGGGTTAGAAATTAAAAGCCTTGACAAACGGAGGGTTATTTTGTATAATATGAAAATTATAATTTTAATTAGTATAGCCTTTAATAAACACTAAGGAAACATATGAACTCTCAAGAAAACTCTGAAAAAATTTTAAACCACATAAAAACCCTTCAAAATCAAGTGTATATTCAGGACGATGTGTTGATAATCAACGTAGCCTATGAGTATACCATCGCACTTGAAAGATGTGATACCTACGAAAAAATCTTGGGCTGGGTTTTCCACTTATTGGAAAAAACGTGGATGACAAATGATGTCGCTAGACGATTTATTTCCCTCGCCTGTAAACACCACAATCTTGAACGTCCATCAGCCCCCTGACCCCCTCTAGAATTACAGCCTCCCTTATTGTTCTCAATTCTTTCAACCTAGGGAGTATTTGGTCGATGAAGTGGGAAAAATCAGAGAGCATCTTCGCTATATCGGACGTAATAATGTGGACAGAAACCATCTGGCCGCAACGCAACCCGCGCAGCCGCAAAAAGCCAAGGCCTTGGGGCAAACAGAAAGTGACGGCGCAGATTACGGAGATAGAGGCGGAGTATCTCAAGCTGACGGTTTTGAAATCCGAAATCACCGAAAACATCATCGGCTCGGAACTCAAGCCTCACAAAGTCGGCACAACCATTACTAAGAAACGCGAAAACCTCCTGCGCGGCACACCTGAAAGACTGCTCTGGTCGGAAGAGGATGTGAGAAAAGCCCTTCTCTCCGAACCACAAACCCTTTGAAATTCCTGAAAAACACAGCATATTATATGTTATAGCATATTTAAACGTTTTAATATATGCTATAACATATGAAAGAGAATCGCCTCATAGAAGCCCTTAAAACCGCCCGCCAAGCCAAAGGCTTGAAGCAGGCCGAACTGGGCGCGAAGCTGGGATTGCCTCAAAGCCACCTTTCCAACATTGAGCGGGGCGGGATTGACCCGCGCCTTTCGACCGTTACTGAAATGGCAAGGTTACTTGACCTTGAACCCATGCTGATACCGCGCGAACTTGTTCCCGCCGTGCGGGGATTGTTGCGCGGCAAGAGCGATGATGCGCCAGCATGGGTCGCGGAAGAGGATGATGACGCATGACTCAAGTTTTGGATGTTTTTCTGCACGAAGAAAAAATCGGCACGTTGACACTACTCCCCAACGATACAACGCTTTTTGCTTTTGAAGAATCCTATATCAACGATTCCAATCGCGCCACCTTGAGCCAATCTTTCATCCGCCCTGAAAACGGAGAACTGATTACAGATACGCGCCCCTATCGGCAAAAACTGCCACCGTTTTTTTCCAATCTTCTGCCCGAAGGCCGGATGCGCGAGTATCTGGCAGAACGTGGCGGCGTAAAGAAGGAGCGAGAATTTTTCCTTTTGCGTTTGCTCGGCGATGACCTTGCGGGGGCGATTACCGTACGTGATTCCGGCGGTGTCGGCGCAAGAACGGCGCAAGACGCTATCGAGCATAAACCCGAAACCGCAGGCACATACCATTTCTCCTTGGCGGGGGTACAGCTTAAGTTTTCCGCACTTATGCGCCAAGGCGGTCTTACCATCCCAGCGCACGGCGTGGGCGGGGACTGGATCGTAAAACTGCCCTCCGCGCAATTCGCGCACGTGCCGGAAAACGAATATGCCATGATGCAGCTGGCGCAAAAAATCGGCATTGAAGTGCCGGAAACGCAGCTTATCCCTATCGGGAATATCACGGGCTTACCGGACTTGGGCGTATTGCAGGGCAAGCAAGCTCTCGCTGTCAAACGCTTCGACCGCACAAAGAACGGCGCGGTTCATATCGAAGACTTCGCGCAAGTCTATACCGTTTTCCCTGACGAAAAATACGCCAAGGCCGGATATAAAAGCATCGCCAATATGGTGTGGACGTTGACGGGAGAGGCCGGATTATCCGACTTTATCAGCCGCCTGACGTTTACCATCCTGACGGGTAACGGCGATATGCACCTGAAAAACTGGTCGTTCATTTATCCCGATAAAAAAATGCCACATCTTAGCCCTGCCTATGACCTTGTTTCCACCATTCCCTATATCCCCGAAGACGGACTTGCGCTAAAATTTTTGGACACTAAGGATATGCGGGTTATCACGCTCGCATCTTTCGAGCGTCTGGCACGGAAGGCAGAACTGCCCACATCTGTTGTCCTAAACGCCGTCAAGGAAACGGTCGAAAAAACGCAGGCGGGTTGGGAGTCCGATAAATCGCACTATGACCTGCCCGCCGATATTCGCAAGCGCATTGACGCGCATATAGCGGGATTGGCCTTGAAGTAAGGGGTGCCCTATGAGGAAAGCTCCATTTTCCCTTCTATAAGAGAAATATTGGCCTTGCTCACCTCATATTCCTTTGCCAATTTTTTCCAGCCAGACAGGGCGGATTTAGTTTGCTCAATGATTTGTTTGACTTTCGCCTTTGGCAACTGAGCTTCCGCGCCCAGCTTAGCCAAGTGTTCCACACCGGGGGTTTTACCCTCGCCCATTACCATCGTGCTTTGCTCACCACGGACACCAGATGAAAAAGTCAGGTCATAGGCTGGGGAAAGCTTCCATTCCCCTTTTTCATCCATCAGGAAGCTAAAATTCTTGGCATGGTCGTCACGGTTGTGCGCAAGAACATTGAAGACAGCAAGGCGGAACATTTTTTCCACTTCGCGCACATCACGGGTAAGCCTTCCCGTGAGCGCAATCAGGCCTTCGTAATCCAGAGAGGGCAATCGGAAATTTGAATGAAGCAATCCTCCTGCCGTGTGCATATGGATGCGCTTACTTCCGTCTCGGTCAAAGCGCTTAACGGCAAAATAGCCTGCGCCCCTCTTGGTCGGAAACAAGTGGGTATCAGGCATATGAACGCCCGCATCTCTCGCCATAAGGGCATAAACGTATTCGATTGCCCCTGCATCTATACCATCTTGCGTGTTGGCGAATTTTACCAGCCAGGGCTCATAGCCTTTAGGCAGTTTTGAAACGCCATGGACAATTTTTTTGCGCGTTTTATCTACGCCGATCAGCGCCTTTGGTCTTGCCCCCGCCGACGAACCATTTAAGGTGAGCAATTCTTGCAAGACTTCTTCAGAAGTTCCATTCAGCACCTCTTGGGATTCTTGGGCAAGAAGATCAAGATTAATCGCGTCCTTGCCCTCTTCAATACCGTAATCGGGCTCATAAACAAGCGCTCCCATTCCGTACTTACCGACGTATGCGAGCATATCTAGAGGTGTCATACTCGATGCATCAATCCCCTGTGACGTCATAAAACGCTCAAACAACAACTTCCCCCAGCCATCCGGCAGGCTATCGCTGAATACTCCGGCCAAACCTTCAAAAGGGTCGGGATCAAAACTGGTCACACCAGATTTAAGCGGTAATCGAAGAGGCGAAATTTCTAATCCGCTCTCTACAAAGGCAGTATCATATTCAAAGTAGATTTTCTGGCCGCGTATCGCCAAACGTCCAACAGGTTTAACGCCTGCGCCAAAATCTATACCAACCTTTACTTCATCAACGGGTTTATAATTTTTCATTTGCGCCGCCCCCTCTTGCGGGTAACACGGCCTTCGGCCTTTAGTACATCATCAATCGATGAGAAGGCGGCAGGAGTTGCTTCTGTCGCCTTTACGACTTCTTCAAGCCCGCCTACCACCATTAAAATCTTCAAAAGCGATTCCAAAGAAATCGCCCCCTGCTGTTCAAACTTGCGCAGCGTTGGCAAAGCCACGCCAGAGCGTTCTGCCAAGCCCGCTTGCGTGAGCCCCATATCCAACCGCCGAAGCCGTACATTTTCTGCCAGCTTGGCTTGGGCTTTAGATGGCGTCATAAGTAATAACATTATATTTCTTATCTCATAAAAACATACATAACTAATATTATAGTATTAATTATATCCGCAGTCAAAATGTCTTTTTATCATTTAAAATCAAAGTGTTTAAGCATTGCGCCGCAGCCCATAGCTGCGGCGCAATTTTTAATAGCCTAAACCCGCCCCGCGTTTCCTGCGCGGGGCGGGTTTGCCTTATGCGGGGGCGGTTTATGCCGCCGCTACCTCCCTCCTCCCCTGCAAAGATTGCAGATAGTCGGCAGCACGTTGCGCATGCGCCGCCGCGCTGAAGATGGCGCGTTTGTCTTCCTGCAGCACTTTCAGCCAATGGCCAAGATAGGCGGCATGATCGTCCCTAACTTCCGGCGTGATGCCGAGGTCTGCCGAGAGAAAGGCCGCGCCTAGCTCGGCAACCAGTTCCTCTCGCGCATAGCCATAATCGCCAAAGCGCTTGGCGTTAAAGCTGCGGTCAAGGCGGCTTTTGTGGCTCGTCCAGTGCGTGAGTTCATGAAGTAGCGTTGCATAATAGCTTTCCTTGTCTTTGAAGGCTTCAAAGGGCGGCATTTGCACAAGGTCTCTGCTCGGGGCATAAAAAGCGCTATTCCCGCCGTGGCGAATATCTGCGCCTGTCTGGCTAATAAAGCTTTCTACCTGCGCCAGCCGTTCCGAGAGCGGCAGCGGGTTCTCCGGCTGGCCGTAGTAATGGGCGGGCAATCCTTCGACCTGCTGCACATTAAACACGGCATAGGCTTTCATGAAAGGAATCTGCTTCTCGATTTCCTCGCCTTGGTCGCCTGTCTCCGTTCGGGTCAGTTTATTGGCATAAACCACAAGGGCGCTTTTCTCGCCTTTGCGCACGTTGCCGCCAAGCTCCTGCGCCTGTTTGTAGGTTACCCAGATCGGCGCGGTATAGCCTTTTTCTACGGCTTCACCCCAGAGCAAAAGAACATTCATTCCTTGATACGGGATGCTGTTATGCCGCAGGGGGCGGCATATTCTCCCCGCCGTATTCTCTGCGCTCCAAGGCTTCATCCAAACACGGACTCCGCGCTCAAGGTCGGCAATAATCCAGTCGGTTACGCGGCTGTAAACGTCTTTACGGTCGTTTGTCATGGCTGCTCCCTCCCTTACGCTGCTTGCGCTGTCAGCATTACATCGACAAAATCCGCCGCGCCGCCTGCCTGACGGATGAGGGATGCAGAGAAAATGTCATGAATAAGAGGCTGCGCAGATTTTGCCGTGGTCACTTTAAGACGGGTATATTTTTCGCCTGCGATACGGGAGAAAGTCTGGTTCGGCTCGGTGCAGATTTCCAGCATCAGGCCATTCCAGTTGATGGTTTGGTATTCAGTCATGTCTTGCTTTCCTTCTTGGGTTATACGGGTTTCGCATGAAACCCGAACGCCAAGCGGCGAGCGCGAATGGGGTGTGCAGCCGACAAGGGCGGCGCAGGACGAGGGGTATCACCCGTGTTGCACAAGCTCTTGCGCGGAAACATGGGGATACGGCCTGCGCCGTTCATCGAAGACCCTTGCGGTTGTGAGGGGTTTACCCCTCCTCTTCCTGATTTTCTAATTGATGGATTTCTTATTCCGCTTTTGCAAAAGCGGCTGTTACCCGTAATCTCTTTATTACCGGATCAATCTCGTCCGCATATCCCCGCGCCCATTCGATCCATTGCGGATCTGCGCTTCCCGCAGCTTCTGCAGCCTGCACAAATTGGCGTATTTTCTGCGCCTGCTGGTGATCTGCCGCCATTTGCAAGAGATCGTCAATCTGACGCTTCTTTTGCGCCCGCTGCTCTTTTAAATAACGGCGGCGGCATGACTTTACTTCCCTTCTGCGCGCATAGATTTTCTGACGTCGTTGATCCTCCAGGATTTTATAAACTTGCCTGTAAATCCCTAAAACAAAGGTATTCAGACGATCCTCAATGCGCCGGAGCTTGCTCCGCTCAATCAGAATGCTGTTATTACAGACGCCCCAAATCCCCTGCAGACGTAATAAACCTGTTCTGTGGTACTCATATTTCGAAGGGTCATAGATACCAAGACGCTGCTTTTCTCTTTCCTCTAAAGGAATGGGGCTGCGCCTCCAGATTTCCTCGACACGATAGTGGATTTCGAAACCCCGCACGATAAAAGTCGCATTGAAGGTTTCCTTTTTATCCCATACCACTTTCTGCGTCGTTATCTTGATACCGCGCTTTTCCAATGCTTTAAATAAAGCATCTGATACACGCAAAGCACGGTCGATAACCTGAGCATCCACAGATAGAGATATAACGGGCGCGTGTTCTGGCGTTGAACAGGTGCCTTTTAATCCCCCATGCGTCAGTACCGTCAAAGTATCCGCGACAATCGGATGAGGATTTTCGAGCTTTTCTGAAACCCTAATACGGTTTTCAGGTAATCTTTCGAAGACTTTTATCTCTTCGTATTCTTCTTGATAGGACTTATGTTTGGTCATTATTATTCTCTTTGCGGGGCTGAACCCCGCCGTTTGCTCCGGGCAGGCCTGCGCTTTTTTGGGGAGCGGCTGAACCGCTCCCTTTAAGGGCGGAATTTGTCAGGGGGACATCTGCCCCCTGCTCTTACAAATCCGCTTCTTCGCCTTCGTCGTCTTTTGATTTAGATGATTTCCTGGATTTTCTGACGTTGATAAGCCCCGCATCCAGCATATTCTTAATATGCGCAGCATAATGCTTCTCGATCATTTCAACGGAAGTACGGCAGTTCTTGGCGAGCTGATACACATCAGCCCCCTCCATTAGGCGTAAACAGATATAGGTATGACGCAGACTATAGGCTGTCCGCGCTTGTCCATCGCGGTCGTATTTGAGTTTTTCTCTATCCAGAAGGTTATTGAATAGTTTGATGTGACTTCCCGGGAATACAGGATCATGGGAAGTCGGCTTTATACTGTCTCCAGGCTTGATAAAACGTTTTGGCTTTTCACGTTCTCTCAGGCGCAAGTAAGGCTTCACGGCGTTGGGGGTGCTTTTGCAATAGCCTACCCCACGCTTGCCGCGCACCTCGATCACCAAAATCGTTTCATCGGTATCATCATCGTGCACAATCTCCACATCACGATGCTGCAGGTTGGCGGCCTCGTCCGGCCGCAAACCTGTATTAGCCATGAAGAGCACATAGTCGTGCACCTGCTCGGCGCTCCAGCGGATATGGGGCTGGGCGGCCTTGGCATAGGCACGAGTGGCTTTATAGAGCTCTTTGTATTCGTTCGGACTAAACCACGGCCTGTGGGATACCTTGCCGCTTTTGCGGAAAGGCGCGGATAAATCCGGCAGGCCCTCAATCAGACGGCGGCGCAAAGCGGCCTTGAGCACCAGTCTCAAGGTTACAATCTCGTTATGTAGGGTCTTTGCCGCCGGAACCTTGCCCGCCTTGTGCGGGCGGTTGTCTTCGGCATGGGGGTTTTTCTCTTCCTTCGGGGTCATCCGGTGGACGCGGTATTCCTGGATCTTGCCCGAATCAACTTTGGAGACGGGCATATCCCCGAAAAAGGGCAGTAAATGGATCCGCAGGCGGATTTCATGGCCTTGCACCCAGCGGGGGCTGCGCTGGCCTTCAGTAAGGACGCTATATTCTTGCATAAAGAGGTCGGCAACCTCGCGGAAGGTAATCTCTGCACTCTTCTCGGTCACCTGTGAGAGGGTTCCGGCCTCGGCTTTGCCGCGCAGGGAGAGATACCATTCCTCGGCATCATGGATTGCACCGGGAAGGTCGGTCAGTTTTGTGCTGTGGCGGTAATTCTTGCCGTCCATATAGGCGGCGGCATACCAATAGGGGGTTTCATTGCGTTTAAAGATATAGGCGCGACCGCCCAGAATCTCGTGCTTTTCTCGTTCCATAGAATCATCTCCAAATCGAGACCTATGACCAGAACTGGGTAAGTACTGGGTAAGTCTATTATGACAGATGATACTTAAGGAATGGTTGCTAAGTGATTGAAAAATTGGTTGCGGGGGCAGGATTTGAACCTGCGGCCTTCAGGTTATGAGCCTGACGAGCTACCGGGCTGCTCCACCCCGCGATAATCAGAAAAATGGCTGCTGGGAACAGCAGCGGCCCGAGCAGGACCGAATTCAGTGTGGTGAACATAACGGATTGGCCTAGCGGGTGCAAGCCTTTTTATTCCGCAAAATCCCCCAAATAATTGAAAAAAAGCCAAAATTCACACTTCCAAGCGCTAAGCCCTTCATTTATATGGCAATATTTCATATAAACGCCGCCATTTCAAAATCAACTCTTTACCCCCTCTTCCGCGCTGCCGTAAAATATGGCCTGTCGCATTTCAGGCAAATGGGGAGGCCGCCGCCATGGCACAGCAAAACAACCTGCAATATCAATCCGGTTTCGGGAATGAATTTGCGACCGAGGCGATCAAGGGCGCCTTGCCCGTTGGCCAGAATTCCCCGCAAAAAACGCCGCTGGGACTTTATGCGGAGCAACTGTCCGGCTCGGCCTTTACCGCGCCGCGCACGCATAACCGACGCACCTGGTTTTACCGCATCCGCCCCTCGGTGATGCACAAACCTTATACGCCCTACAGCCAGCCGCGGATCAAGAGCACGCCTTTTGCCAATACGCCCGCCACCCCCAGCCAGCTGCGCTGGGATCCGCTGGACTACCCCGCCGGCAAGGTCGACATCATCGACGGCATGCTGACCATGGCCGGCAACGGCGATACGGCCAGCTGGGCAGGCATGGCGGCGCACCGCTATGTGGCGACGGCATCGATGGAAAACCGCTTCTTTTACAACGCCGACGGCGAAATGCTCTTCGTGCCTGAAAGCGGCACGCTGCTCTTCCGTACCGAGATGGGGCATTTGCACGTCGCTCCCGGCGACATTTGCGTGATTCCGCGCGGTGTGAAATTCGCCGTCGATCTTTTCGACGGCAAAGCGCGCGGCTATATCTGCGAAAACTACGGCGCGCATTTTACCTTGCCCGATCTCGGCCCCATCGGGGCGAACGGTCTGGCCAATCCGCGCGATTTTCTCTACCCCGTCGCTGCTTATGAAGACAAGGAAGGTGATTTCACCGTCATCGCCAAATTCGATGGCGGCATGTGGCAATCTCCCATCGGCCATTCGCCGCTGGATGTGGTGGGCTGGCACGGCAATTACGCGCCGTATAAATATAACCTGAAGCATTTCCAGGCGATCAATACCGTCAGCTTCGACCACCCCGACCCGTCGATCTTCACCGTTTTGACATCCCCCAGCGGCACGCCGGGCGTGGCGAATGTGGATTTCGTCATTTTCCCCGACCGGTGGATGGTGGCCGAACATACCTTCCGCCCGCCCTATTTCCACCGCAACCTGATGAGCGAATTCATGGGCCTGATTTTCGGCGTTTATGACGGCAAGGAAGCGGACGGGTTCAACCCCGGCGGCTGCTCCTTGCACAATTCCATGTCCGCACACGGGCCGGATGCGCATGTAGTGGACAAAGCGGAAAGCACGGATTTGAAACCGGTATACCTTTCCGGCACGCTGGCCTTTATGTTCGAAAGCAAATACATCCTGCGCCCGACCGAAGCAGCGCTGGAGAACGGCGTGCAGGAAAACTATTACGAAGTTTGGCAGCGCATTCCGAAGAAGTTTAAGGGAAGGTAGAAAAAGGATGTGTAATGCACACAACCATTCCCCTTCATGCCGCTGCGGATTTGGAGGCTACGGATACGGAAGGTCTGTAAGAAGAAACGATTCTCCTGTTCTTCAAAATCATTACAAAAATTACTATCACGGGCTATGCTTTCAAACACAGTGCCCAGCAGGCTGCGGTGCCCTAGTATTTTATTGTGAACCCCCGCGTGGCGGAAGAATCTTTTTTGACCCTCCGCTAGGACCTCCTTGGCAGCCACACCCCTGCACAACAACAGAATACACCTCAATAAAAAACGTCCCTTCTGAAGGCGAAATAGTTGATGGTTTACAAATTGTTATCCCTATACAAATTTCCACCAACCCGGACGGAACATCAAAAAGCATCGAAATTAAAATAAATAATGAATATTTTTTATTTTACTTCAACCAAGAAATTACAGTCCGGAAAGACTTCTTTAAAGACATAAATACGAACCACTCACAAGAAACAGACTGTTACATATACAAAAAAAATGAAAATTTGTACTATGAAATAATCTTTGCAAAACGTAGAAAAATTACAACCACTCCCAAGCCGTACAAAGGCAGAGATACACAAGAGTTAACAATTTATGAGAATGAAAACTTCCCCAGAGCAGGATAGTTAATTACTGAATACCTCTCAGGCGTTCTTGAATAAACTCTTCACGTGTATAGGTTCTGCCCTTCCATTCGATCGGAAATGTCGTGGGCAGGCCGATGACGGCGGGAACGCATTTTTTCCAGCTGAGGTCGGCCAGTTGATAGCCCGCCTCCGTTTTCTTGAGCAGCAGGACAGCCTCCGATCCCTTATCATACGTATAAAGCGGCATGTAATGGCTGGCCCAGCCGTAGAGCCGCAGTTTTTTCTGTGCCGTTTCACCTTTATAGACGTTCAAAACCTCTACATCCGTCCAAGATTGCGGCGCATGCGGACTGCCGAGATTCGCATGATAATCAATGATTTTCACATGCGCGATCAAATCGGCACCCTCTTTGGTCGCTTCAAATTCGGCAGGCGTTTGCGGGACGCAAGGAGATGTGGCGACGGCTGCGGAGGGAACCATGAGAAAAAGCAGCATCCAGACAAAGCGCGACATTCCGTTTTTCCCTTAAAACTAAAACTGCATTGTTTTGCACATCATATGCGGGCGGGCGTTTTGCAGCTTGCGGCCGGCAAGCCAGAGGGCGCCGTCGATATCCTGCGCCGACAGGCCGCTGATTTCCGCGAGACGCTCACAGGCCACAACGGCGGCAGCGCGGAGCGCCGTGACCGCGTCGGCATTCTCGCGGAACATCTCGCGTTTTTGCAGTTTTTCCGTCAGCGCGGGGCTGAAGGACAAGACGCCGATATGATCGGCGTTCAAGACCTGCGGCAAAATATAATCCGCGGCGATCGTCATATCGGATACATCGGTTTTGACCCCGTGATGGTGGCCGTTGGCCGAAGCCATGAGCGCCGTCAGGATGGATTTCTTGAAAAACGGGTCATTGCCGAAACCTTCGGGCATCACTTGCGCGAGCTTTTCGGCGAAGGCCATATCAAAAGTATATTTCCCGCCGTCAAAGGCCCCGTCCAGCAAATCCATCACCGCCTGATGGCGCGCGGGATCGGCAAAGGATTTGAAAATGGCGATACGCTCATCGGCAAAGGGCACCCCCGCCAGCAAGGGGCGGATGTTCGCTTCGACCGCGGCGGGGCTCAGGTCGTAAAATGGCAACGCGCCGGCATCGCGAATCTCCGCCATTTTTTCAACCATCGCCCTGGCGCCGGAACCGTTCACCTGCCACTTTTGCGCGACACCCGCGGCGTCTTCGTAAATAAAGCCGCCCTGGTTCGCGACGATCATCGCCATCTCGTAAAACGCGCGTTTGAAATCATACTGCGCCTCGTCATTCGCAGCAGCGCTGATGTATTCTTTCCAGTCGGGAATAAAGCTCGATGCTTTCAGCGTTTGGGCGAAGGCTTCAAGCGCCTTGTCGTTGATCACGACATCCGACTGCCGCGCCAGAATGTCCTTGCAGTTTTCAATGAAGGCGCGATGGGTTTGGGATGTCATCTGCTTTTGTCCGCTGTCTATGTTGAAAGGAATGACACATTATTACGGCAAAAAGCGGGATCATGTCAACCTGCCGTGCCGATATGGCAATCCCCTGCGACCAGGCTGGTTTCGCGACGGCGGATGGTATCGCCGGCGTGAATGCTGGGGGTGAAATCTGCGGGGGCGTCGATGATCTCCAGCGTCTCGACCCGCAATTCCACAACGGCATCCATGGTCAATACTGTGGCGGTGACCCGCTGGGTGCCGATGGTTTCGCGCTTGCCGCGCTTTTTGCCGGGCGGCGCGAGCACAGGCTCCGTCCAGCGGAGCATGTCGCCGGCTTTCGGGCGCTTAGTGCAGGGTATCCATTGCATGACACACAAGTCCTTTTAAAAAACAGGTTCAAGACACGAGATTCAGGGCACAAAAAAACCGGTCTAAAAGACCGGCTGTTTTGTTTGCAACATGATATTGCAGATTGTGAATAGATTTACTTGTTAGGAGTTTTGAGTTTAGAAGACCTGGCGGCGACCTACTCTCCCGTGCCTTAAGACAAAGTACCATCGGCGATGAGGCTTTTCACGTCCGAGTTCGGAATGGGATCGGGTGTTTCATCCTCTCTATGACCACCAAGTCATCCAAACTCAAAATCCTAACTGACACCGGAAGCTGATTACAGCTTTTGGGTATGTTCTTTAAACATATGGGCTTATCACTGCGCGCAATTTCAGCATACCGAAGTATGCGCAGATTCAAGCCGATCGAAAATTAGTACCAGTAAGCTGAGGACATCACTGCCCTTACACATCTGGCCTATCAACGTCGTAGTCTTCGACGATTCTCAGGGAATACTTGTTTTGAGGTAAGTTTCACGCTTAGATGCTTTCAGCGTTTATCTCGTCCGTACGTAGCTACCCAGCTATGCCACTGGCGTGACAACTGGTCTACCAGAGGTACGTCCATCCCGGTCCTCTCGTACTAGGGACGGCTCCTCTCAATATTCCAACACCCACGGTAGATAGGGACCGAACTGTCTCACGACGTTCTGAACCCAGCTCACGTACCTCTTTAAATGGCGAACAGCCATACCCTTGGGACCTGCTCCAGCCCCAGGATGAGATGAGCCGACATCGAGGTGCCAAACACCACCGTCGCTGTGGACGCTTGGGTGGTATCAGCCTGTTATCCCTAGAGTACCTTTTATTCGTTGAGCGATGGCCCTTCCATGCGGAACCACCGGATCACTTTGACCGACTTTCGTCTCTGCTCGACTTGTCAGTCTTGCAGTCAGGCCAGCTTATGCCAATACACTCTAAATCTGATTTCCGACCAGATTGAGCTGACCATTGCGCGCCTCCGTTACTCTTTAGGAGGCGACCGCCCCAGTCAAACTACCCACCATGCAGGGTCCCGAAACAGGGTAACTGTTCCGGTTAGACATCAGAGATAACAAGGGTGGTATTTCACATTGCGGCTCCACTCGGACTGGCGTCCAAGGTTCAAAGCCTCCCACCTATTCTACACATGTCACCTCTAATGCCACTGCAAAGCTATAGTAAAGGTTCATAGGGTCTTTCCGTCTAGCCGCGGGTACTCCGCATCTTCACGGAGAATTCAATTTCGCTGAGGAGATGTTGGAGACAGTGTGGAAGTCGTTACGCCATTCATGCAGGTCGGAACTTACCCGACAAGGAGTTTCGCTACCTTAGGACCGTTATAGTTACGGCCGCCGTTTACCGGGGCTTCAATTCAGAGCTTGCACTCCTCCTTTTAACCTTCCGGCACCGGGCAGGCGTCAGACCCTATACGTCGTCTTAAACGACTTTGCAGAGCCCTGTGTTTTTGATAAACAGTCGCCACCACCATTTCTGTGCCCCTCTCCACTGGTTGCCCAATGAAGAGGCCTCCTTTTCCCGAAGTTACGGAGGTAATTTGCCGAGTTCCTTCAACATCCTTCTCTCAAGCGCCTTGGTATACTCTACCAGCCCACCTGTGTCGGTTTGGGGTACGGACTATACGCTGGGGCTATTTCCCGGGAGTACCAGGCTGCCCACACAATCCAATAAGTGTGAACAGCTTTCGTCCTCCGTCACATCCCAGCAGGCTCACGAATATTAACGTGATTTCCATCGACTACGCCTTTCGGCCTCGCCTTAGGATACCGGCTCACCCTGCGCGGATTAACCTTGCGCAGGAACCCTTGGGCTTTCGGCGACAGGGTCTCTCACCCTGTTTGTCGCTACTCATGTCTGCATTCTCACTTCTGATACCTCCATCCGACCTTACGATCGAACTTCACAGGCTTACAGAACGCTCCGCTACCGCGTGCACAAAGTGCACACCCGAAGCTTCGGTACATTGCTTGAGCCCCGTTACATCTTTGGCGCGAGAACTCTTATTTAGACCAGTGAGCTATTACGCTTTCTTTAAAGGATGGCTGCTTCTAAGCCAACCTCCTGGTTGTTTTGGAGTTTTCACATCCTTCCTGTCACTTAGCAATGATTTAGGGACCTTAGCTGTCGGTCTGGGCTTTTTCCCTTTTGACGACGGACCTTATCACCCGCCGTCTGACTCCTATGGTAAAACTCTACGGTATTCAGAGTTTGGTTAGATTTGGTAGGGCTCGCGCCCCCCTAGTCTATCCAGTGCTTTACCCCCGTAGGTTATTGGCATAGGGCTCTACCTAAATAGATTTCGCGGAGAACCAGCTATTACCCGGTTTGATTGGCCTTTCACCCCTTACCACAGCTCATCCCAACCTTTTTCAACAGGAACGGGTTCGGACCTCCAGCAAGAGTTACCTTGCTTTCATCCTGGCCATGGTAAGATCACCGGGTTTCGGGTCTAATCCCAGTAACTTGTCGCCCTATTCAGACTCGGTTTCCCTTCGCCTACGCCTAACGGCTTAAGCTTGCTACTGAGACTAACTCGCAGACCCATTATACAAAAGGTACGCTGTCACCCCATAAAGGGGCTCCAACTGCTTGTAGGCATCTCGTTTCAGGTCTATTTCACTCCCCTCATCGGGGTTCTTTTCACCTTTCCCTCACGGTACTAGTTCACTATCGGTCTCTAAGGAGTACTTAGGCTTGGAGGATGGTCCCCCCATGTTCAGACAGGATTACACGTGTCCCGCCCTACTCTTGGATCAGTTTGATTTCTACCTATACGGGGCTATCACCCACTTTGGCTTGCCTTTCCAGACAATTCTAGTTCTTACAGACTGACCACTGGCCTGGTCCGCGTTCGCTCGCCACTACTAACGGAGTCTCGGTTGATGTCCTTTCCTCCGGGTACTAAGATGTTTCAGTTCCCCGGGTTTGCTTCATCCAGCTATGTATTCACTGGTAGATACCACACAAGGTGGTGGGTTTCCCCATTCGGAAATCGTCGGATCAAAGCTTATTCGCAGCTAACCGACGCTTATCGCAGCGTATCACGTCCTTCATCGCCTCTTAGAGCCAAGGCATTCACGAGATGCCCTTGATAACGCTTGAATCGAAAAATCACGCGCAGAAATAAATCCACATGTGAAGAACGATATGCAAAAGTTGAATCAAGAGTTGGTTGCAGGTTTAATTAAAAACCACAACCGCATCTTTTTATTGCGATTTAAAACTTTGTCGAAACAAAGTAGTAAACCGCGGCTTACGGTGTCAGTAAATCTATTCACAATGTGCAATAACCGGATCGACGAGACGTCAATCGCTTCCATATTCATCAAGAATGTAGAAGAAAAAACTTTCTCTGTCATTACTTTGTACGATTTTATTCCACCATTTCTTGAAATGGTGGAGGTGAACGGGATCGAACCAGTCGGCTGCGCCGACCTGTAAAATCTGTCGGTTCGATTCACCCTTGCGGGCAGTTTGTTCCCACCACGTAGTGGTGGAGGTGAACGGGATCGAACCGATGACCTCCTGAATGCAAATCAGGCGCTCTCCCAGCTGAGCTACACCCCCTTAAAATCAGTCCGTCAACTTTCACCCTTCAACCGTTTGATTGAAGTTCATGCATGGCATGAGTGGTGGGCCTGGAAAGACTTGAACTTTCGACCTCACGCTTATCAAGCGCGCGCTCTAACCAACTGAGCTACAAGCCCTTAAAGTCTCAAGACCCGGTACAAAGTAAGAGAAGAGATACGAAGACAGCGGAGTGTTTTGGTTCTATCACGAACCAGATCACATGACATGTTCCTTAGAAAGGAGGTGATCCAGCCGCAGGTTCCCCTACGGCTACCTTGTTACGACTTAGTGCCAGTCGCTGATCCCACCGTGGTCGGCTGCCTCCTTACGGTCAGCGCCCCGCCTTCAGGTAGAACCAACTCCCATCACTTGACGGGCGGTGTGTACAAGACCCGGGAACGTATTCACCGTGGCATTCTGATCCACGATTACTAGCGATTCCAACTTCATGTACTCGAGTTGCAGAGTACAATCTGAACTGAGGTGGCTTTTAGAGATTTGCTTGGCATCACTGCCTCGCTGCCCATTGTCACCACCATTGTAGTACGTGTGTAGCCCAGGCCGTAAGGGCCATGAGGACTTGACGTCATCCCCGCCTTCCTCCGGCTTATCACCGGCAGTATCGTCAGAGTTCCCACCATTACGTGCTGGCAACTGACAAAAGGGGTTGCGCTCGTTGCGGGACTTAACCCAACATCTCACGACACGAGCTGACGACAGCCATGCAGCACCTGTCACCGATCCAGCCGAACTGACGAGATCCATCTCTGGCTCTCTTAATCGGGATGTCAAGGCCTGGTAAGGTTCTTCGCGTTGCGACGAATTAAACCACATACTCCACCGCTTGTGCGGGTCCCCGTCAATTCCTTTGAGTTTTAACCTTGCGGCCGTACTTCCCAGGCGGTGAGTTTAACGCGTTAACTACGTCACCGAAAATCTAAGATTTCCAACGACAAACTCACATCGTTTACGGCGTGGACTACCAGGGTATCTAATCCTGTTTGCTCCCCACGCTTTCGTGCCTCAGCGTCAATGTCGGTCCAGATAGCCGCTTGCGCCACTGGTGTTCCTGTCAATATCTACGCATTTCACTGCTACACTGACAATTCCGCTATCCTCTCCCGAATTCAAGTCTTGTAGTTTCAAGAGCAATTCCAAGGTTGAGCCCTGGGCTTTCACTCCTGACTTACAAAACAGCCTACGCACGCTTTACGCCCAGTGATTCCGAATAACGCTCGCCCCCTTCGTATTACCGCGGCTGCTGGCACGAAGTTAGCCGGGGCTTATTCTCCGACTACAGTCATTATATTCGTCGGCTAAAGAGCTTTACAACCCGAAGGCCTTCATCACTCACGCGGCATGGCTGGATCAGGCTTGCGCCCATTGTCCAATATTCCTAACTGCTGCCTCCCGTAGGAGTCTGGGCCGTGTCTCAGTCCCAGTGTGGCTGATCGTCCTCTCAGACCAGCTATAGATCGTCGCCTTGGTGAGCTCTTACCTCACCAACTAGCTAATCTAGCGCGGGCTAATCTTTTGGCGATAAATCTTTACCCCGAAGGGACCATACGGTATTAGCTTTCGTTTCCAAAAGTTGTTCCGTACCAAAAGGCATATTCCCACGTGTTACTCACCCGTGCGCCACTCTGTATTGCTACAGCGTTCGACTTGCATGTTTTAGGCCTGCCGCCAGCGTTCATTCTGAGCCAGGATCAAACTCTTAAGTTGAATTTAACCCTTCAATATCTCAAAGGATCTCTTTTAGTTTAGAGACCTGCATCTTATATGCTTGCTCACATTCACTGTCGGAGTAATAAAATCTTGCGACTTTATTACATCCTATTGTTGTGCGAGATACACAGATACAGGTCGTTTTGTAAAACACGAAACGCGATCAACAAACCGCTGCCTGCGTATCTCTTCTCATCGATCTACAATGTTCAATAACCCTGCGGCTGCGCCGCCATCTAACTTCACGGATTTCACCGCAAAATTCCCCCGCTCGAAAAACCGAAGTTTTTACAAACCGGAGAGAATCTGTCAGAGCCAGAAACCTATCGGAACTCGTTCCGAAGGTCAACAGGAAAAACAAAGTTTTTATTCTTTCTTTCGTCCTTCCTGCGGCGCCGCGTCAGCGGCAGACAGTGCGCTGGTTATACGTACAGCATTCCATCTTGTCAAAACTTTTTTTATAAATCCTTAAAAGCCTTTAAAACCACATTTTTTCTAGCATTTTCGACCCTCCGCCGCGGCGTTTTCGGGAATCCTTTTCCGCAATTTCACCTCGACTCGCCCCCTGAATCGCCCGATTCAATGCGTTCCTTATATCGCCGTTTCGATCCGCTGCCCTGCCCTTTTTGGCGGAACAATCCGGCCGAAGAGGCGTTGCTTTGCTATAGGTTCTTGGCTTCTGGCTTGGCTTCCGGGCATAAAACCGCCCGTAACCGCAGGATGGCAACCCGTCCTTCTCTGCATTTATCCCTTATTTGCAGGTACTTTCGGCTTTCCGACGAGTCGAAAGCCATTCTGCGATTCCTCGCGCAAGCGAATCTCCTGCTCTATGCCGGCAATGGCTCGTCCCAGATTCGCCATCGCATTGCGGTTCTGGATTTTCGGGTTAAAAGGGGTGTAACTGGCGGGGCTGCCATCGCTATACTCTTTGTGGCGGCTATGCGCCTCTTCAAAAATTTCCCAAAGCCTATCGCGAAGGGTTTCAAGGTCACGCGCCATCATTCGCTCTCCTGCCAATCTGTATATATAATTCACATGCGTATAAAGACCACTATATTTATGAAAAAAGATGCCCTATGTCAATAAATTCTGGAAAAACAATTATATTCAATGCATTATCCGTTATGGCGCTTTTGTAAAACCTGCCCCACACGGCTCGCCAGCGGTTTTTCAACGGAATCGGCGATAAAACGTCCCGCGGCGGCGAGCTTCTCCATATCCACGCCTGTCTCGATCCCCATGCCGGACAGCATATAGAGCACGTCTTCGGTGGCGACATTCCCCGTTGCGCCCTTGGCATAGGGGCAACCTCCCAACCCGCCGGCGGCACTGTCGATAACATTAATCCCCGCCTGCAACGCGACGAGGATATTGGCGAGCGCCTGCCCGTAGGTGTCATGAAAATGCACCGCCAGATGCGCCGCCGGGATATGCGGCAAAATCGCCACCAACAGATTCTCGGTTTTCACGGGCGTGCCCGTGCCGGTGGTATCGCCAAGCGAAATTTCATAGCAGCCCATATCCCGTAGCGCGCGCGCAACGCGTAAAACAGCATCAGGCGAGATATCCCCCTCATAAGGGCAGCCGAGCACGCAGGAAACATAGCCGCGCACTTTTATGCCGGCATCCGCCGCCATGCGCATGACAGGTTCAAACCGCGCGAGGCTTTCATCGATGCCGCAATTAATGTTTTTTTGGCTGAAAGATTCCGACGCGGCGGCGAAAACGGCCACTTCCGACACGCCCGCCGCCACCGCGGCATGCATGCCTTTTTCATTCGGCACCAGGACGGGATAGGATACGCCATCCTTTTTTTGGATCGCGGCGAAAACCTTGTCCGTATCCGCCATCTGCGGCACCCATTCGGGCGAGACGAAAGCGCCGACCTCGATCGTTTGCAAACCCGCATCCGTCAGCATATTAATGAAAGCGACTTTCGTCTCAACGCTCAGCAGCTTTTTTTCGTTCTGCAATCCGTCGCGCGCGCCGACTTCGACAATACGCACCTTTTGCGGCAGCTTCATATCATTCCCCCTTCATGCCTCGATACAGCTTCAACGCATGGTCGACCCCGCGCGGAATATTCTTCAACGAAATATAGCGGTAATCCTGCGTGCCGCGCGCATCGTTCGGTTTTTCAATGACGGTATAGCAGGCCCAGCGCTTGGCCTGCCACGTCGCCCATGTCAACGCATCGCCGTCATCGCGCAGCCATGCCTGAAGGCGTCTCAACGGATACAAAAGCGTATCGTGCCACGAGCCCATATAACGGCAGGCCAGCGGGCGGCAACCGAAAGAAACCGCCAGACGGTAAAAGGCCGCAGGCGTCCAGGGACGCACATGCGTCGGGTCGTCCCAGAAACTTAAAAAGGCATGATTTTCAGGGTCACCACTGCCGCGCACAAGCAAGGATCTGTCGGACGGCGCCTCGATGTAAATCCGCCCGCCGGGCTTGCAAATCCGCAAAAGCTCGGCAAACAGCGCCACCGGCTGCGTCACATGCTCCAGCACATGCGATGCCACGACCAGATCGAAGAGGTCATCCGCGCAATCGATTGTATTCGTCGCCGTATCGGTCAGGAAAAACGCGGCGCCTTCGGGCACCTGCGGCGGCGTGGAGATATCCGTGCCGCTATGCCGCACGTCATGCCGCCCCAGTTGCTGCGCGGCGGCATGGATCGTCCAGCCGAAACAGCCGTAATCCATCACCCGCGCCGCCGACGGCAGAGCGCGGATCAGCGCCTCCAGCGGCAAATCGCGCAAGGCGGAAGGGGGGGGGCGCTTGATCATGTCGCCGATACTTTTTTAAGGCTGTCCTGATACGCTTTCAGGTTTTGCACTTCGCGCTTGCCGCCGAATTCATCCCAGTAAAACGTCAGGGTATTGCGCGCAAGCTCGATTTCAAGAAAGCGGCTTTGCCAGCGATCCTCGCGCGTGAGAGTCTGGATCAGCTTGAGGGCTGCTTCACTCAGCCCCGCGTCCTTGCGCCGTTCCAGCTGCCACCCATTACCGACCTGATCGTCCGCCATCCGCCACGGCCGCCGCAGCAAAGCCCATTCCTCATTCAGCTCCACATGCTCGGGGAAAACATAGCGCGCGCAGGTTCTGCGTTGCAGTTCTTCGCGATGCGCGGCGGAATCCAACTCTACCGGCACATCGCGTTCCACATCATCAACGATAAAGCCCATGGCACGCGCGGCATCGCGGGTTTTTTGCCGTTCTTTTTTGCTCGGGAGAGCCTTTTTGCCGGCGGGGTGCTCGGCTGCCCCTTCGGTGATTTCCGCCGGCTGCAATCTGTGACGCATCAGCCAGAAAAACAGCGTCATGACGGCCATAATGCCGACGACGACAATCGCGGCGATAATAAATCCCTGCAATTCCGGCGGCACGACGTCGCGGACTTTATCGGTGGTTTCCCGGATATCAGCCATGGCCCCTCCCTTTCGCGGCAAGCTTATTCAAAGGCGATCAGGGCACTTTTCTCGTCCACCTGCTCGCCGACATTGGCATTGATCGCGGCAATCACGCCGTCGACGGGCGCGATGATGGTATGCTCCATCTTCATCGCCTCCACGATCATCAGCGGCTGACCGCGCTTGACGTTGTCGCCCAGCTGGACGCGTACGGCAACAACTTTGCCGGGCATCGGCGCATGCAGCCCGCCCGCCGCGCCGTCGTCTTCTGCTTCAAACGACAGCGGGTCGAGGTAATGCAACGTTTCCGAAACGCCTTCGCTCAGCACGGTCAGCTGCGTGTCTTCCTGCAAGACGGCGGCGGTATAATGCCGCCCCGCCATTTTCAACTCGAAACTGCGGTCATAGGCGGCGGGCATCAGATGCGCGCGATGAGTGCGGCCGTCGGGCAACGTCACATCAGGCGTCAGATAGCTTTCCGCATTATTCGCAACCGTCACGGTCACTGCGCTGTCGCCTTCCTTGAACACATAGGTTTCAATCTCCGCCCCGCCGATGCGCCAGCCGGAAAGGTCGTTCCACGGGGAAACGTCTTCCTGCCTCGCAAGGCTTGCCTGCGCGCGGCGCAGATAAACGCCGAGAGCGGCGAGCGCGAAAACCTCTGCCGCCGGCTTGCCGCGCGGGGGCAGCAGTGCCGCCGCGTGCTGCGCGATAAATCCAGTCGTCAGATCACCCGCGCGAAAGGCCGGATGCGCCGTCAGACGGCGCAGGAAGGCAAGGTTCGTTTTCGGCCCCGCCACCATGGTTTCATCCAGCGCCCTTTCCAGATTGTCAATCGCCGCCGCCCGCGTTTCGCCGTGCACGATGATCTTGGCGATCATCGGATCGTAGTGGATGGAAATGACATCGCCGTCGCCATAGGTCGTTTCGCGCACGGCGCTGTCGATGCGCACTGCATCGCTTTCAAACGGAAAAGACAGGAATTGGATCTGCCCCGCGCCCGGCAGGAAGTTATTGGCGGGGTCTTCCGCATAGAGCCGCACCTCGATCGCATGGCCGTCGATGGTGAGTTCTTCCTGCGTAATCGCAAGTTCTTCCCCCTCCGCCACACGGATTTGCCATTCGACAAGATCGAGGCCCGTAATCATTTCCGTGACGGGGTGTTCGACCTGCAGACGCGTATTCATTTCCATGAAATAGAACGCCCCGTCGCCATCGAGCAAAAACTCCACCGTGCCGGCGCCGACATAGCCGATCGCCTTCGCCGCCGCCACGGCGGCATCGCCCATTTTCATGCGCGTTTCGGGCGTCAGCCCCGGCGCGGGCGCTTCTTCCAGTACTTTTTGATGGCGGCGCTGGATGGAGCAGTCACGCTCGAACAAATAAACAGTATTGCCCTTTTGATCGGCAAAAACCTGAATTTCAACGTGGCGCGGGCGGGTCAAATATTTTTCGATCAGGACATGGTCATCCCCGAAAGCCGCTTGCGCCTCGCGCTTGGCGCCTGCGAGGGCTTCGTGAAAATCGGCAGCGGTTTCAACCACGCGCATCCCCTTGCCGCCGCCGCCCGCGGAAGCCTTGATGAGCACGGGATAGCCTATCTTCGCCGCTTCGGCGGACAGAAATTTTTCATCCTGATTGTCGCCGTGATAGCCCGGCACCAACGGCACACCCGCTTTTTCCATCAATGCCTTCGCTTCGGATTTGCCGCCCATGGCGCGAATGGCCGCAACGGGCGGGCCGATAAAGATCATGCCGGCGGCAGTGACCGCTTCGGCGAAATCCTCGTTCTCCGACAAAAAACCATAGCCGGGGTGGATGGCATCCGCACCCGCGCTTTTGGCGACAGCGATGATTTTTTGGTAATCGAGATAACTTTCCCGCGCCGGCGCCGCGCCGATCGGAAAGGCTTCATCGGCCATTTCCACGTGCAGTGCCTTGGCATCCGCATCGGCGTAAACAGCAGCGGTGGCGATCCCCATCTCGCGGCAGGTACGGATGACGCGGCAGGCGATTTCGCCACGGTTGGCGATCAGGATTTTTTGAATCGTCACGGCAGTTCCTCGGTATTGAAACGATATCAGGACTATACCCGCTCCCTCCCCGCATATCAACGGCGGACTTGGCAGTGGAAATCTCTAAGCAATTGAATTATATGTATTTTTCCAGAACGCCGCGCGCCGAGGTGGATGGCTGGCAAAATTTTACATTATGAAATATAATGATGACAGACATCCACGCGCAGGATTTAACCGGCTTATGACGCTGCTCGCTTCAGAAAACGATTTCGATTTTCGCGCCGCCGTCAAACGCGCGCTGGCGGAATTTCCCACTTTGAAGGGATTTTCGATTTTTTTGAATGCGGCCACCCCACAAAAAAACTACGGTCACTGGAAGGCCAAACTGAAAGCGACGGCCTCCGGTCAATGGATGCACAACGACCGCTACATCGCAAAGGCGCATGAAACCCATAGCTCTTATGCCTTCCCGCCTGAATTCCTGAACACGATAACAACCCTGGTGTTCAATCCGGATGACGGCATCCATGAAACGCTCGGGCAAACCGTCCCCCTCGGACAGGTCAGCCGCTTTGTTTTCAACCACGAACTGGGGCATTTGACCGTGCCCCGCGCCTTCGGCGACCCGCGCAACGGCAAGCCCTATCCCGAAAACGCGGCCGACAGTTTCGCCACCCTCAAGCATTTACAGGAAAACAAAGACGACATTCTGCTGCCGCTGGCGAACGGCTGGGCGCGGGCCTATCGTTTTATCGCCACCGGTAACGCGACGCATATGTCGTCTTTTACCACGGAAGCCCTGCTGGCCATGCGCCATGCCCTCAACCTGGACGACCTGCACGGAAAGACGCTGACCGATTTTGCAGCGGCGCATGCGGAAAAACACAGCCCCGAGCCAAACAACATTAACGACATAAAGCATATTTACAACCGCTACCGCGGATGGAACGCGTTATACCCGATAACGGCGGCAACATCGGCAAAGATTGTCTCGCTCGCGGAAACGGCTTTGAAGACGGAAAACGCCTTCGCCTTTCATGTCGGATTGACGCTTTTCCGTCCCTTCCTGCATCCGGCGGGCGCGGAAGTGAACGGCATCGTCCTCAAGCTTGACGAGGACAAGCGCGCGGATATGGAGGCGCGGTTTGAGGCAAGGGCACAAAGCCTCGGCATCCCCAGCCTGATCCGCACATGGAAAGAGAATGTCGACAGTTACTGCGCACACCGGCACGGCCCTGCGGAGCCCGTAGCTACCGCGCAACAAAAGCCGTTGAAGCTTTCCATTAACTGAACTTACCGGTCGTCGCCCGCGCCTTTGATCACGTCGCGTTGCTGACGGCTGCGGATTTTCTCGATGTTATGGGCGGCAACATCGGAAAGGTCGACGCCGATATCCTCCGCCAGCGCGGCGAGATACCAGAGCACATCGCCCATTTCTCCCTTGATGCCCTCGATCAGCGCGTCGCGGTTGCCGTCGCCGCGGATGATTTTCTTGACCTTGTTCGCCAGCTCCCCCGCCTCGCCCGCAAGGCCGAGGGCGGAATAGACGAGATTATCCTCCCCGGGATAAATACGCGTTTTCATGGCTTCGGTCTGGTAGGTTTTGAATTCGGCGGTCATTTGTTTTATATCCTTCAAGATTTTTTGCGCCACAACGGCTCGGTCTTGTTCAGGAAGGCGGAAAGGCCGTCCTTGCCTTCGTCGGAAGCGCGGGCCTCCGCGATCTGCTCCACCGTATGGCGGATCATGGCATCGTCGATCGGGCGGTTGGCGATGCCGAGGATCAGTTCCTTGCCGCGGCGTTGCGCATCGGGCGCGCCGTCCATGAGGGATTTCAGGATTTTGTCCAGCGCCGCATCCAGCGCGCCCTTTTCGCAGACTTCATGCACGAGGCCGATGTCTTTGGCCGTGGCGGCATCGAAACGCTCCGCCGTCATAAAATAGCGCCGCGCCCGGCGCTGGCCGATGGCGGCCATGACATAGGGCGCGATAATGCTGGGGATCAACCCGATGCGCACTTCGGAGAGGCAGAACTGCGTGCCTTCTTCCGCAATCGCGATATCGCAGCAAGCCGTCAGCCCCACGCCGCCGCCAAAGGCATTGCCCTGCACCAGCGCAATCGTGGGCTTTTGCAGCATGTTGATGGTCTTGAGCAGGATGCCGAGCTGCATGGCATCCTCGACGTTTTCGTCATAGGTGTAATCCGCCATGCGGCGCATCCAGTTGAGATCGCCGCCCGCCGAAAAGCTTTTGCCGTTGCCGCGCAGCACCACCGCGCGCACCAGCACATCCCCGCCCGCCGCCTGGAATTTCTCGGTCAGTTCCGCAATGACATGATCGTTAAAGGCATTGTGCAAATCGGGGCGGTTCAGCGTAATGGTGGCAACACCGTTTTCAACGTGGTACAGGACGGTATGTTCGGTCATAAAGTCACCTGACTTTTCGTGTGTGGAATTGAAATATACACTTTATAAGCAAAACAAATAGTTAAAGCCAAGCGCCCATTTCCTCTCCATTACCAGAATCCATGCGACAATCATGAAATTTACCCGCCGCACCCGAACCGCTATAGTGAGCCCACCATAAGATTTGAAAACCGCACGCCCTGAGGAATACACCATGCAAACCGCCCACCACATACCGAATATGGCTGTCTTGATCGACGCAGACAATACCTCGCCCCATATTGCCGAAGCCTTGTTTGACGAGATTGCCAAGATCGGCGCCGCCGGCGTGCGCCGCATATACGGCGATTTTACGAGTACGCGGTCAAAGCAATGGAACAAGATTCTGGCTTTGTATGCACTGGTGCCGCAGCAGCAGTTTGCCTATACGAAAGGCAAAAATGCCTCCGACATCACGCTGGTGATCGACGCGATGGATCTGCTGCACAAAGGCGGCATCGATGCGGTTTGCCTTGTCTCCTCGGACAGCGATTTCACGCGCCTTGCCCAGCGTATCCGCGAAGAAGGCATCGAAGTCTTCGGTTTTGGCGAAAAGAAAACGCCCGAAAGTTTTCGCATGGCCTGCACGCGGTTTATTTACACCGAAAACCTGTCTGTCACGCCCCTCGCCGACCAAGGCGCGACAACCGTCGGCACACAAACGCCGCCCGCACATACCGTACAGCCGCCAACCGCAGATAAAAAATACCCGCCGTCCAAAGCCAATCCTCTTTTGCAAAAAGCCCTGCAACAGGCGAATACGGATGACGATGGATGGGCACATCTGGGGGAAATCGGATCTTTGCTCAATAAAACCGCCCCCGATTTCGACAGCCGCACCTATGGCTGCAAACAGCTCAGCGAACTGGTTCGTAAATCCGGCGCTTTCGAAGTTCAAGGAAGCGGAGCGAACCTGTCCATACGCAAAAAAACCGCAGCTAAAAGCTAAATAAGCGGTTTTCAAAGGAGCCGCGTCACTCCGCCGCGTTTACCTGCTCGACCAATTCCTGCAGGTTTCCTTGCATATCGGTCAACAGGCGGTTGCGCTCCCGCACCACCTGCAAATGAAAATACATGAAAACCAGCATCGTGGTGACGACCGTCGCCGCCAAAACCCACGCGCATAATTTAAGGACACGCGCCCGCATTAACGGCTCCTGTTTATCGGCGGCATCCTGCGTCATGGGTTACATCCGAAACACGCCGAAGCGTGTTTTTTCGATCGGGGCGTTAAGCGTGGCGGAGAGGGAGAGGCCCAGCACCATGCGCGTATCGGCAGGGTCGATGATGCCGTCATCCCAGAGGCGGGCGGAGGCGTAATACGGATGGCCCTGCGTTTCGTATTGATCGCGGATGGGCGCTTTGAAAGCTTCTTCCTCGGCGGCGGGCCATGTTTCGCCTTTGGCCGCCAGAGCGTCCTTTTTCACCTGCGCCAGCACGCTCGCCGCCTGCTCCCCGCCCATGACGGAGATGCGGCTGTTCGGCCATGTAAACAGGAAGCGCGGGTTGAAGGCGCGGCCGCACATGCCGTAATTGCCCGCACCGAAGCTGCCGCCGATCAGGACGGTTAATTTGGGCACCTGCGCATTGGAAACGGCATGCACCAGCTTCGCGCCGTCCTTGGCAATGCCACCCGCCTCATATTTGCGGCCGACCATGAAACCCGTGATATTTTGCAGGAAGATCAGCGGAATGCCGCGCTGGCAGCACAGTTCCACGAAATGCGCGCCCTTCAGCGCGGATTCAGAGAATAAAATCCCGTTATTCGCGACAATGCCGACGGGATAGCCGAACAGATGCGCAAAACCGCAGACCAGCGTATCGCCGTAAAGCTTTTTGAATTCGTCAAATGCGCTATCGTCCACGATACGCGCGATGATTTCACGCACGTCATAGGGCTTGCGGCTGTCGGCGGGGATCAGGCCGTAAATTTCCTTCGGATCATATTTCGGCGGCGCAGGGTCGCGCAGCGCCATATCGACTTTCTTGGTGCGGTTAAGGTTTGCGACGATATTGCGCACGATGGAGAGCGCATGGCCGTCATTTTGCGCATAATGGTCGGTCACGCCAGATTGCTTGCAATGCACGTCGGCGCCGCCGAGATCCTCCGCGCTGACCTCTTCGCCCGTCGCGGCCTTGACCAATGGCGGGCCACCCAAAAAGATCGTGCCTTGGTTTTTGACGATCACGGATTCATCGGACATGGCAGGCACATAGGCGCCGCCCGCCGTGCAAGAGCCCATGACCGCCGCGATCTGCGGAATGCCCATCGCGGACATGTTGGCCTGATTGTAGAAAATGCGGCCGAAATGTTCCTTGTCGGGAAAAACCTCGTCCTGCAACGGCAGGAAAGCCCCGCCGCTGTCGACCAGATAAATGCACGGCAAATTGTTTTGCTGCGCGATTTCCTGTGCGCGCAGGTGTTTCTTTACCGTCAGCGGGTAATACGTGCCGCCCTTCACGGTGGCATCGTTCACGACGATCATGCATTCCTGCCCCGAGACGCGGCCGATGCCGGTGAGGATCCCCGCCGCCGGCACGTGGTCGGGGTAAACGCCATAAGCGGCGAAGGCGGAAAGTTCCAGAAAGGGCGATCCCGGGTCGATGAGGTTTTTCACGCGGTCGCGCGGCAGCATTTTGCCGCGAGCCAGATGTTTTGCCCGCGCGGTCTCCCCCCCGCCCTGCCGGATTTCCGCCAGCTTGTCCGTGAAGTCGGCAACAGTTTTTTCCATCGCTTCCGCATTGGTTTTGAAGTCGGCCGATTGCGGCGACAGGCGGGTGGCAAGCGCGGTCATGAAACAATCCCCAAAGTTATGATTCCTCGACAGACTCTAGAATAAGCTCCCTGCCAAAACAACAGGCTTGCATACCGCGCGTTTCACACGCGGTACACATATATCTTTTCCGGCAACAGCCCCGGCACGTCGACAACGCTTTCGGGCGTCAGCCCTTCGCATTTCTCTGAATTGCTGATGACATAGGCTCCCTTCGGCAATTCCGCGATTTTGGGCGCGAGGCGCGGCATGAATTCTGACGGCATGTAGATGAACAAAATCTGCGTATCGGCCAGGGAATAGCCGAAAAAATCCGCGCGCAAAAAACGCAGGTTGCCCAGACGCAGCGACAGGGCGCGCTTCATGCGCGACCAAAGATAGGGCAGCAGCGCGTATTCGATCCCGACGATCTGCTTGTCCGGACAGGCCCGCGCCGCCGCCAGCGCCATGCCGCCCCAGCCGGAGCCGAGATCCACGACCTTCCCGCCCGAAAGACCGGGCAACATGGCGGCGACCTTACGCACCGCCGCCGACGAACTCGGCACGGCGGCGACGCCCAGCTTCCAGTCATAATAAAGATAGGCCGCGCCGAAGATCAACAGCGCGGCTTCAAGAACATACACGATCAGAACAAGAAGCGTCATACCCGCATTATATGGTGTCCGGCAAGCTCTTGTAAACCTGCGGCAAAGGCTGCGCTTGCTCTTACCTGCCGCCCATTTTTGAAACGCGGTCCCAGAACTCCTCGATCTTCAAATCGGTCTCTTCCTGAGTGAAGGTATAATCTTCCCAGATTTCCAGTTTAGGCTTGCCGTTCTCATCCAGTTTCGGGGCCTCGTCCATGTTGGCGGGCGCCTGGACAATCGTCGGCGACATATCGTAACCGGTAGATTGCTCGAGTGCTTCCATGACCTTGCGGTCGGATCCAAACCATCTCCAAAACATTTTGAAATACTCCTTAGCTTCCGTACGGCTATCACCGTCAAATTTGCTTTTTCAGCTTCTTCTTTTTGACATCTGCGCTTCTGGCAGCGGCGGTGATGCTTAAATCTGACGGTACATTATGTTAATAGAAAGTTAATGTCAACCCCTATGCTTACTATAAAACACTAACACCATGATTAATATACAAATTTTATATTTTATCCCCAGACACTCCTTAACGCTTGCTGTGCAAACAAGAGGAAGCGATTCTTTTTTCAGCGTTAATCAATTGATTTACTTGAAAAAGCCAAGGCACTTTTTTTCAGAAGCTTCCCCCCACCACCCCCTACGGGAAACCATTTCATTTCAAAGAATTAGTCATATTTGTGCCACGCTGCGCCCTTCAGACGCGCGGAGTACGGCAGCGCGGCGGCTTTCACGGTGAAAACTTGTCACCGAAGTGTTTCTCGGGGAAGTGTTTCTCGGGATTTCAGGGCAAAAATGCGTGTTTTTGCTCCCGACAATGCTATCTTAATCCCTGTTTGAAAGGATTTTGCCCATGCCATCCCACATTCTGACGACGGATGAGATTTTTTACGCCAAGAACAACCTCGACCCGCAACGCGTTTCCCGGCTGGTCAGCGACAACCTGACGGGGGCCGATGACGGCGAATTGTATCTGGAATACGTGCAGTCCGAATTTTTCAGCTGGGACGACGGCCGCTTGAAAACCTGCACCTATGATACGGACATGGGTTTCGGCCTGCGCGCCGTGGCGGGAGAAACCTTCGGCTATGCCCATTCGTCGGAATTGACCGAAAAATCCATCGCCCGCGCCGGGGAAACCGTCATCAGCGTGGCGCAGGGCTATGGCGGCACGATGGATCTCGCCCCGCAAAAAACGAACCGGCAGCTTTATATCGACGACAACCCGCTATTGCTGGTTCCTTTCGAGAAAAAAGTCAAGCTGTTGCAGGACATCGACGCCTATGCGCGGGCGAAGGATGCGCGCGTGAAACAAGTTTCGGTGCAACTGGCGGCATCGTGGAAAGCCGTACAGATCGTGCGCAGCGGCGGAGAAAAAAGTGCGGATATCCGCCCCCTCGTCCGCATGAACGTATCGGTATATGTCGATGACGGCAACGGCCGCATGGAAGACGGTTATCACGGTATGGGCGGACGGTATAATTACGACCTGATCTTTGATGAAAAAACGTGGAAAGACGCGGTGGACGAAGCCTACCGTCAGGCGCTGGTGAACCTCGAAGCAACGGCGACGCCCGCGGGCGAAATGACCGTGGTGCTCGGCCCCGGCTGGCCCGGCATTTTGCTGCACGAAGCGATCGGCCACGGGCTGGAGGGGGACTTCAATCGCAAAAAAACCTCCGCCTTCTCCGGCCTTATCGGCAGGCAAGTCGCCGCCAAGGGCGTGACCGTTGTGGATGACGGCACGCTGGAAGGCCGCCGCGGATCGATCACGATAGACGACGAAGGCACGCCGTCGCAGCGCAACGTGCTGATCGAGGACGGCATCCTGACAGGTTATTTGCAAGACCGCATGAACGCCCGCCTAATGGGCGTGAAGCCCACCGGCAACGGCCGCCGCGAAAGCTATGCCGACCACCCCATGCCGCGCATGACCAATACCGTGATGCTGAACGGATCGCATACCGGGAGCGAGATTTTGCACTCCGTCAAAAAAGGCCTCTATGCCGTCAATTTCGGCGGCGGACAAGTGGATATCACCTCGGGCAAGTTCGTTTTCTCCGCCGCCGAAGCCTATCTGATCGAGGACGGCAAGATCGGCCGCCCCGTGAAGGGCGCGACGCTCATCGGCAACGGGCCGGATGCGCTGACCAAGGTCAAGATGGTCGGCAACGACATGAAGCTCGACGACGGCATCGGCACCTGCGGCAAGGACGGGCAAAGCGTGCCTGTCGGCGTCGGCCAGCCGACCTTGCGCATCGACGGCCTGACCGTCGGCGGAACGGAGGCATAAACCATGAAAAAATTTTGCAGCATCTTCTTCGCCCTTTGTCTTGTGACGGCGCTGGCCGCCTGCGCCGCTTCGCGCGAGCAAAGCATCAACAAAATGAACAGCTATCTTGGCAAAACCGAAAAAGACGTGATTGCCGGCTGGGGCGTGCCCGATAAAACCTACCAGATGGACGACGGCACCGATGTCATCGCCTACCGCGAGGAACGCGAGCGGTATGACCCGCCCGGCAGCACCGTCTGCATGGGCAACTACCCCGGCCCCTTCGGCTACTCCCTCTGCGGCGGCGGCGGGCGCAGCCGCAGCGTGAAGCTGACCTGCGAATACACCTTCTACCTCCGGCGCGGCGTGGTCGTGAAATGGGACCAGCACGGAAATAATTGCCCGGTGAGTGAATAAAAAAATCCCCCGATTTCTCGGGGGGATTTTTTGTTTGTTGAGTGGAAAACCTCAGCCGCCGTTTTTGGCGCCGGGGATGTAGATTTTCTTTTGCGCTTGTACCGGTGCCGGGGCGCGCAGGACGGACGGGTTGGCCTCGTAGGACATTTCGCGGAACAGATGGCCGATATCGCCCTTCCATTCGTTGCGGAAACGCTCTTCCAGACGCATGGCCCAGTTGCGGCCGCTGGTGGCGATTTCATGCAGAGGCTCCAGATAAATACGCTCGTCCTGGCCGTTTTCGTTCTGGATGCCGCGGCGCTTCAGTCCCGCTTCGGAAAGCGCGAGGCAGTTTTTCGCCATTTCCTGCACCGTCGTATTCATGAACGGCGTTTGCAGCCCGTGCTGCGGCGTCATGACGCGCAGATAATCGCGATCCTGGTTCGTCCAGTCCTTGACCATATCGTAAGCGGCGTCCAGGGATTGCTTATCGTAGAGCAGGCCGACCCAGAAAGCGGGCAGCGCCTTGATCATTTCCTGCGGGCCGTTGTCAGTGCCGCGCATTTCAAGGAAGCGGCGCAGGCGCACTTCGGGCCAGATGGTATTCAGGTGGTTTTGCCAATCGCTGATAGTCGCTTTCTGGCCGGGGCAGATGCCGAGGTTGCCTTCCATGAAGTCCTCGAACTTGCCGCCCTTGGCGTCGATAAAGACGTTGCCTTTATAGATGCCCAGCATCGGCATGGTCTTCATCGCGTAATCGGCGAATTTTTCGAAACCGAAACCTTCTTCGAAGGCAACGGGCAGCATGAAGCCGTAGCGACCGCCCATGTTGTTGTAGAGCTTATGGCTGCGATAGCTTTGGTAGCCCGTCAACTTGCCTTCGGAGAAAGGCGAGTTGGCGAACAGCGCCACCGCCACCGGCTGCAACGACAGGCTGACGCGCAGCATCTTCACCATATCGTCTTCGGATTGATACCCCATGTTGACCTGAACCGTGGAGGTGCAGGAGGCGACGTCAGCCGCGTTCGGGAATTGTTTTGCCTTGAACCAGTTGAACAGGCCTTCATAACGTGTCTTGGGCATGAAGGGCAGATCCTTCGACATATGCGTCGGGTGAAAGCCCTGCGCCAGAATGCCGATGCCCAGTTCCTTGGCGACGGCGACGGCTTCGGTGATGGTCTCGTCCGTTTCCTTGGCGCTTTGGTGCACGTTTTTCAACGGCGCGCCGCCGGTTTCCATTTGCAGGCCCGGCTCGAACGTCCAGTTCACGCCGTTGGGTTTGTGCATATCCACCACCTTGCCGTTTTCCGGTTCGCCCGGGTACCAGCCGCGCTCGGCGGTCATCTTGGCAATGAAATCGGAAATGCCCTTACGGACGCGCTGCTCCTGGCTTTGCTGGCCGCTCGCCGCGTCCATCGCTTCACGCATGATCGCACGGGACGCGTCCCCGCTTGCCAGGCATTCCTCGCGAATTAAATCATTGTGAATTTGCTCTACATCCGCGTTGCTGTGTTTTGCTGCGGTCATTTTGTCCGCAACGGCTTGCGCAACGGACAGGAAAGGCACGGGTGCGTTGTTATCCAGATAAAACGGCGGCTTTTCGTGCTCCACGCCGATCAGGAGCTTGTCCGCAGGGGTACACCCTTTTTCGAACCATTCGACCAATTCGCGTTTGCTTTCGATTGGCTTCTTATCAACCTGACTTGCACTGGACATTTACCGCACCCTGGAGAACCGATGTTTATATGGCATTATCGCCGAAAAAAATGACGATCTGTTTAACTTAAAAAATCCGGTCTGCCAATGTTTCTTTTATGGTTAAAAAAGAAGCAGATGGCACGACCCCCGACTTTATCGATTCATAATCCTTTTTTAAGGTTATGTCAATATTTTTTTGGTTATTGAAATTATATTACAGAAATATTGCGGCGCAATAACTTAGCGTCATTTGCCGGCCCAGTCGCCGGCCATGGCCTGCAAACAGGTCAGCCCGGCAACAAGGGCTGTCTCCGCCCGCAGAATACGCCCGCCGAGGGAAACAGGTTCCACACACGCCATCGCCGTCAGCATCTCTGCCTCCGCTTCGGTGAAACCGCCTTCGGGCCCGATCAGAACGGCCAGCGGCGGACGGAAGCCGCCGCTCTGCAACCGTGTCAGGATCATCGGTGCCTGCGCGCGCTCGATGCAAAAGAAGAGCTTTCTGTCAGAATTCCATGATTCTAATATATTTTTTAATCCTTGCAATGGCTGCACACGCATCACATCCAGACGCTCACATTGCTCTGCCGCTTCAACAGCGATCGTCTGTAAGCGGTCTTCGTTAATGCGGCTAACGACCGTGCGCTCGCAAGTGACAGGAAAAAAGGCCTTTGCCCCCAACTCGGAGGCTTTTTCGACCATAAAGTCCAGCGCGTCCTTTTTGACAGGCGAGGCCAGAACGTGGATATCGGGTACGTTAACCTGCTCGCGTATTTTCTCAGCAAAGGAAACGATCGCATTCTTTTTGCTGATTTCCTCCAGCCTTGCAAGCCATTCGCCATTGGTGCCGTCAAACACCCGCACCATGTCGCCGGGGTTGCAGCGCATGACGTTGCGCAAATAATGCAGCTGCCGCTCGGACAACGCGCATTGGCCACCCGTCGCAGGGGCCTCCTGCGGAGCATAAAGGCGTATCAGATTTTTATAGGCGCCCGTACTCATGCTTTTCTATTTTACCACTTTTCCCCGCGGGCGTTCAAATATACACTTCCTGCACCATGACTACTGACATAGAAAAAACACATTTCCTTTTTAAAACAATGCCAAAATCCTGGCATCCCTATCTGATGCTGGCGCGGCTGGACAGGCCCATCGGCACGTGGCTTTTGCTGCTGCCCTGCTGGTGGTCGCTGACGCTGGCCCATGGCGGATTGTTCCGCATGACGACGCGGGACTGGACATATGCCCTGCTTTTCGCCCTTGGCGCCTTGATCATGCGCGGCGCGGGCTGCATCATCAACGACCTGTGGGATCGCAAGCTGGATGCCGCCGTTGCACGTACGCAAAATCGCCCCCTGGCTTCGGGCGCCATTACCGTCACGCAAGCTTTATTATTTTTGGCCAGCCTGTTACTGGCCGGACTTATAATTTTGCTGCAATTCAATTTGCCGACGATTTTGCTCGCCGCCACGTCCCTTGCCCTTGTCGTCACCTATCCGCTGATGAAGCGCGTGACGTGGTGGCCGCAGCTTTTCCTCGGTTTTACCTTTAACTGGGGCGCGCTGGTCGGCTGGTCGGCAGTGACGGGAGAGATCGCCCTGCCTGCCTTGCTGCTGTATGCCGGCGGCATTTTTTGGACGCTGTCCTATGACACCATCTATGCGCATCAGGACAAGGAAGACGATGCGCTGGTCGGCATCAAATCCACCGCGCGGCTTTTTGCGGAAAACAGCAAAAAATGGGTCGGCACGTTTTTCATTCTCGCGCTCGCCTTTTTTACAGTCGCCAAAATGCTGAGCGGCGGGGTGAACCCCGCGCTCGCCCTGATGCTGTTGCCCGCCGCCCATGCGGCCTGGCAGATCAAAAACTGGGATATGGATAACCATCGCAGCAGTCTTGGCATGTTCAAGGCCAATCGGGACTTCGGCCTTTTGCTGTTGGCGGCCTTTGCCGTATAAGTGGCGGCGCAGCATTTTCCAGACTGCCTTGACAGGGCCAGCCCCGCGGCCTAACATGCCGTCGAATTTATATACATAACCATTTCACATCATATGCGTCCGCAAAGGCCGCAGGAGAAACCCTATGTCGATCCGCAAATTTTTTAACGACAAAGCCAAGGCTGCCGGCAAGAAAACCCGCGTGCTGACGGCTTCCGTCCTGCTTGCCCTCGGCGCGGCCGGCGGCGGCTATATCGGCCATGAAGCCGCCATCGACAGGACGCAGCCGCAGATCAGCGAATTCACCCTTGCGCAGCTGTCCGAGAATACGACCGAAGAACAATTCATGCGCGGCACCCTGCCCGCCGATGCGATCGCAGACCCGTTGCGCGCGGAACGCATGGCCGAATTCCGCCGGTCGATGACCGATATCCTGAGCCACCGTACGGCAGAGGGGCAACAAGCCGCCGCCGTCGAATTCATCAATAACCTGCGCCTTGCGGAAAACCTGTCGGAGCGGGATTACAAAACGCTGGCAGATGAATTCGACAGCCGTATCGGCATTGATGTGACAGGCATCACCGGCAATTACCGCGACGGCGTCATGTACTGGCAGGATGCGCAAATCGCGCAGGCCTTCGCCCTGTTCTTTGACGACGAGGATATGACGGATCAGGAGCGCGCCCGCGAGATCGGCGAGATGATGGCAATAGGGCAAAGCCACCATGATACCGCCGCGCTGACGGGCGCGCTGGGCGGGGCGGCCCTGGGGTCGATCTTCCTGCTGCCCTTCTGGATGCGCCGCCGCGAAGACGACAATATCAAGCTCCCCCTGCCGCCGGAGCCGGAGGGCCGCAACGACAATGCCCCGCCCGCGCCCAAGGCCCAGCGCAAGAACGGGCCGCAGGTTTGATGATCAAGAAACGCAATCATCCATCCGGCGATGAAGGGGTTATTACGTTTAAACCGTGAATGGACGCCCATAAACGCGCATAAGCATGTCATTCCGAACGCAGTGAGAAATCTTCATCAGTTGCCCTGTTAGGGAGAGGCTGAAGATTTCTCACTGCGTTCGGAATGTCAAAGAATTATTTTATGGGCATCTATGCGCGTTTATTCGCGGCTGTTATTCTTGCATGGCAGGGCCATTGCAAAAATCAGAACCATTTCGGCGCGATGCGGACGCGCAGGCGCACCGATGCGCCGCGGTCGGTGTCGTAGCGCACTTCGGGGCCGATGCTGTAGTTCACCCCTTTGCCGTCGCCCTTCAGGTCATTGAAGTAAATGCCGGCCTCCGCCCCGCTGCTGTCGCTGCCGACATAGGTTTTGACCATGCCCGAAAAACGGCCGATGCCGTTGCCGTCGGTCGCCGCGCCGTTGAACAGGGACGGAAAATCGATCTGCTGGTAAAGGCGCGCGCCTTCCTCGCGATGCTCGATATCGGGGCCGCTACGGCTGCCGTAGGACACGCCGATCACCATGTTGGCGCGCGTTTTGCCGAATTGCACATCGGTCGCGCCCTCGACATAGGCATTGAAAACGTTATTGCGGCTGTTGTCGCGGGTCTCACGGCGATCGGGGCTGTCAAAAGCGCCGATATACATGCCGCTGCCCATATGCCAGTCCTTGCCCAGCGCCGTCAGCGGCGTATTGACGGCAAGGTCGATGCCGTAGCCGACGCCCGTGGCACGACCGTACCATTCCTTGCGCAGGGGCTTGATATCAAGATACTGGCGGGTAATCGTGGCGCCGCTGTCATCGGGCAGGCTGATGAGCGGAAAATCATGGCGCGGCGGCTGGCCGATAAAAATGCTTTCCTTCGTCGCATAGACTTTAAGCTTCTGGTCAAAGAAATCGTCAGTCTTCTGGTCCAGACGGCGGCGGTCGGCGGTAGTGCCGCTTTGCACGTACGCCGCGCCCGGCAGATTATCCCATTCCGGCAATTGCAGCGGAGCGGTATCGGTCTCCGGCTGTTCCACCGCCTGCGCCAGCGCGGGCAGCGGCATTGCGCCCAATACCGCAGTTGCAAAAACCGCTTTCAAACGTTTTGTGAACGCCTTCCTCGCCATCAGCCTCTCCTTTGTGCTTATGCGGGGAGATTAAGACTTATGACAACAACGTGTCAATGCCGCAAGCGGGTAATAATCCTGCGTATTTGGGCAATGTCCTGCCCTTGCGGTGCAGCAATATCCTCAGGCCGCACCCTGCACGGGGACGGGAATGATATCGATCAGATCGTCCAGCACCGGCGGGTGATAATTCGGCCCTTTCATGACCTTGCCGTCCTCGCGGCGCACGGGCTTGCCCTCAGGCCCGAGCTTCGACATGTTGCTGTCGTGTACGCGGTCGAAAACCCGGTCGGCAGGCAGGCCGAAGGTCACGTTCATGCCGCTCAGGATATACTGCACATCCGCCGTTTCCTTCATGAGGTTCGCCAGCGTCTCGCGCCCGATGCGACCACCCGCGTTGATCTCGGCGATGCCCTTGTCGATTTCGGCGTAGAGCTCGGCGATTTCCTCCTCGATCAGCTTCTTGCGAAAGGCCAGCAGCGCCGCCGTGATCGGCTTGTCGACGTCGATATCGAAGGCGATGTGAAAATCGCGCACTTTGCGCTCATAGGGGTTCATGTCTTGCTCCTGTTTTTAACAAGAAAAACCCGCCCTGTTGCCAGCGCGGGTTTTCTTTATGTGCGGCCTGTCCGGCAGCGCGCGCGGACAAGCGCGGACATTACTTGCCAACGGCTTCTTTCAGCTCTTTCGCAGCGCGGAAAGCGATTTTCTTTTTCGCCGGGATTTTGATCGTTTCGCCGGTCGCCGGGTTGCGGCCCATGCGGGCAGCGCGTTTTTTAACTTGCAGGATGCCGAGGCCGGCGAGGCGGACACGGTTGCCTTTTTTCAGGTTTTTCACCAGCGCAGCCACCAGATCGTCCATGATCAGGTTGACGCTTTTTTTGGTCATTTCGTGCTTCTCGGCGATGTCGGCGGCGATGTGCTTGAGAGTAATGGTGGGTTGGGTTGCTTTAGCCATTTTATAACTCACTTCATATTGGTTGAACGACCGGCGCCGAACATGCGCGGAAAGCCTGTTAAATGCGGCTTTTCCCCAAAACCATCCCCTGCGCGCGGTGACTATTGATTCATGACAGATTCACTTGCCACCGCCAACAGTATTTTGCGTTTAAGGGCTATTTTTAGGGGTTTTTGGGCATTTTTTTCGCTTGAAAAGCCTGAAAAGCCCTGAAAACAGCCTTTTTTGCCAAGTTATCCACAGCCCCCGCCCCGATTAACCGCAGAGAATCAGGCGTTTCCACTACCCTTCCACAACCTGCCGCATATCCTCCAGCTCCAGCCAGCGGTGCTCGGCGGCGGCCAGATCGGCACGGCTGAGGACGAGCTTTTTGGATGCCGTTTCAAACAATCCCTGATTACGCTCATACAGCGTCGCGTCATCCAAAACCGCTTCCAGTTCCTCGATTTCTTTTTCCAGCTTCGCGATTTTTTCGGGCAGGTTGTCGAGCTCGTATTGCAATTTATACGTCAGCTTCTTTTGCATCTTCGGCGCGGGCGCCGTTTCTTTTTTGGGCGCCGGCCTTTTATCCGGCTGTTTGGCATTCAGCGCGGCGATATCGTCTTCATCGTAATCATCGCCCTTCAGCGCGCGCGCAAGGCGTTCCTGCCGCCGGCGGTCGCGCACGGCGAGATAATCGGAATAGCCGCCGATGCAGGCTTCGACCGCCGCACCGCCTTCAAAGGCCAGAATCTTGCTGACGGTCTGGTCCAGAAAGTCGCGGTCGTGGCTGACGACAATCAGCGTACCGGTATAATGCGACAGGATTTCCTCCAGCCTGTCCAGCGTATCCATGTCGAGGTCATTCGTCGGCTCGTCCAAAATCAGCAAAGGTTTCGGATCGGCCAGCACCTTGGCGAGCAGCAGGCGGTTTTTCTGCCCGCCCGACAGCGTGCCGACACGCTGGTGCACCATGGCGGGGTCGAACAAAAAATCTTTCAGATACCCGCAGACATGGCGCGATTTGCCCATGACGTTCAGGTGGTCGCCCCCGCTGGGGATCAGGGTATATTGCACGGTATGGTCGGGCGACAAGTCGGCGCGTTTCTGGTCGAAATAGGAAATCTCCAGATCCTTCGCCAGCTTCACCTTGCCCATATCGGGTTTTTCCTGCCCGATCAGCAATTTCAGGAACGATGTCTTGCCTGACCCGTTGCGGCCCAGAATGCCGATACGGTCGCCGCGCGTGATGCGCAGGCTGAATTTCTCCAGAATGGGAATATCGCGCCCGTCTTCGTTGGCATATTTCTTATCGACCTTGAAAAACTCGGCCAGCACGCGAGAGCCGAGCTCCGCTTCTTCCATCTCCCCCACCTGCACCCTGGCCATCATGCGGCGGAAAGCGCTCTGGTCGCGTTTCAGCCGCTCGCGCTCCTCGCGCATGGTTTGCAGGCGGCGCTGGTTGCGCTTGCGCCGCGCCTTCACGCCGCGGCTCGCCCATTCAACCTCCTGCTCCACCAACTTGGCGCGGTTTTTCAGCTCCCGCTCCTCCTGTTCCAGCAGCATGGTCGACCATTCGTCAAAATGGGCGAAACCCTTGGGACAGACGCGCATGCGCCCGCGGTCGAGCCAGAAGATCTTATCCGACGTATTGGCCAGAAAGGTTTTATCATGGCTGACGCACAGCACCGCGCCGCGGTAATGCTTTAAATAAGTCTCCAGCCACTCAATCACGTCAAGGTCCAGGTGGTTCGTCGGCTCGTCGAGCAGCAGGATATCCGGCTCCTCCACCAATGCGCGGGCAAGGGCGGCGCGGCGCAATTGCCCGCCCGACAGCCTGTCCATGCGGTCGTCGGGTTTCAACTCCAAAGGCTCGATCACCATATCGACCTTGTAGAGGTTTTCTTCCTCCTGCCCTGATTTCTTCAACTGCTGGAAAACAAAATCATATACGGTCTGGCCGGGAACGGGCGTAATCTCCTGCTGCAGATAGCCGATGGTCGTGCCGTGCAGCACCCATCGCTCCCCGCTATCAAGGTCCTTTTCATTTGTGATGATGTTCATCAGCGTCGACTTGCCCGTGCCGTTCTTGCCGACAAGGCAGATTTTATCCCCTTCATGGATATTGAAGGTGAGGTTGTCGAAAATAACCTTTTCGCCAAAGGCAATGCTGCCTTCCTGTACGCTGAGGATCAATCGCGATGCCATATAGTGCCTATCGTTCAGTCTAGTTTAACGCCGCGCCAATCTGCCACGAATGGGCGGGATTGTCACGTTATGCCGTTTGGCTATATAAATAACGATATAATCTTAAGGAAACCCCGATGCCCAAATCACCCCTCCCCAAAAACCTTGCCGCATGGGATCGCCGGTTGCGCGTAGCCGTGGCGGCGGGGCTGGTCTGGCTTTGGTGGACGGAAGCTCTGACCGGCTGGCTTGGCATTGCCGCGATGGTGCTGGCGGGCGGGCTCGTACTGAATGCCGCGCTGGGACGCTGCGGGCTTTATGCGGCCCTTGGCTTTTCCACCTGTCCCTTGCCGCCGCGCCGGAATGGCGCCGATACAGAAAAGAAACAATAAATACGTACCCCTCCGAACCGGATTTTGATTATCATAAAACGCGTTCACTCCAGATTCGGCCGAGCTTGCCCCATGCTTTCCATGACAGTCGATACCGCCCCCCGACCCCGCCGCTGGTGGGATATTTCCTATATCCGCCTGTGGCGCGAGGCCTGGGCCTATGCCGAAGGGCAGCGGCACATGATTATCCTTTACCACATCATGTTCGTGCTGGCCGTCGCGTTCGAGCTTGCCACCCCCTATCTCTTCGGGGAGCTGGTCAATACCCTGCAAAAGGCGGAGGACAGCCTGTTCCGCGACTGCGCCCGGTATCTGGGCCTGATCGTTTTTTGCAACTTCATGATGTGGACGCTGCACGGCCCCGGCCGCGTGCTCGAGCGCCGCGCCAGCCAGGTCGTGTATATCCATTACGTCACCCGCATGTTCGAGCGCTTGACGGCCCTGCCGCTCAGCTGGCATCAGGACCACCATTCGGGCAGCACCATCAACCGCGTGCGCACGGCGGCGCAGGCGCTGAAGGATTTTGTTTCTACGGGTTTTGTCAGTTTCCAACGGGTGGTCACGCTGCTCGGGGCGCTCGGCGTGCTGGTCTGGTTCAACTGGGCGATCGGCATCACCAGCCTGATCAGCTTTTGCCTGTCGATGGCGATCATCATCGCGCTCAACCGGAAAATGACTGAAGCCATCCACGACAGTAACGAAGCAACGCATGCCGCCAGCGCGACGTTTTTCGATTTCGTGAGCAATATCGTGAGCATCGTCATTCTGCGCTTGCAGGATTTCTCCCGCGACACGCTGGTCGGCAAGCTGCATCTGGCCGTGCCGCCCTTTATGCGCGAGGTCAAAATCAACGAATGGCGGTATTTCATCTATACCATGCTGAACGTCGGCATGCTGAGCATGATCTTGCTGGGCTATATTTGGTTCCAGCTGGATGCGGGCCTGACGATTGCCGCGGGCACGCTGGTGACCGTCTATATGTATCAGGACCGCGTGGGCCGGCAGGGTTTCGATTTCATGTCCATGCACAGCAACTGGCTGGGGGCGCTGACCAATTTGCGCGCGACCGCGGAAATCGTGCAGGATCATGCCCGCCTTGCCAAGGACGACATTCCGCCCGTCGCGACCGACTGGCAGGAGATTCATCTGCGCCACTTGACGTTTAAGCACAAGGGTGCGCCGGGCGGCCGCCCCGCCACCTTGCAGGGCGTCAATCTTGATATCCGCCGCGGGGAAAACATCGCCCTGATCGGCACCAGCGGCGCGGGCAAAAGCACGCTGCTGACCCTTTTGCGCGCCCTGCGCGCGCCCGAACATGTGGCGGTCAGCATCGACGGCGCGCCCGTCCCCTTTGCCGCACTGGCGCAATTGACAACCCTGATTCCGCAGGACCCGGAAGTTTTTGAAAACACCATGCGGTTTAACGTCAGCTTCGGCCTTGATGTGCCGGATACGGATGTGTACCGCGCGCTCAGCCTTGCCGAATTCCTGCCGGTGCTGATGCAGCTGCCGCAGGAACTGGATACGGATATACGTGAAAAAGGCGTCAACCTTTCCGTCGGCCAGCGCCAGCGCCTCGCCCTCGCGCGCGGCATTTTCGCCGCCGAGCAATCGGATATCGTCCTGCTGGACGAGCCGACCAGCAGCGTGGATTTGATGACGGAGGCGAAAATCTTCAAAAACATTTTCGCGCATTTCAAAGACAAAGCCGTCATTGCCACACTGCACCGCCTGCACCTGCTGCCCATGTTCGACAGGATCGTCTTCCTCGACGGCGGCACGATCGCGGCGGATTTGCCTACGCATGAAGCCTTGACGCAGCCCGGCCCGATACGCGATGTTTATCTGGCGTATCAACAAAACGAGGCCTGACCCCGATGCCGGAACAACAAAAACCGAAAGCCGCCGGCATCAAGCGCGCCGGCATCAAGCGCATCATCAACGCCTTTTTCTATTCCGTGGACGGGCTGAAGGCGACGTTCAAAAGCGAGGCCGCCTTTCGGCAGGAAATCATCCTTGCGGCCGTGGGCATGCCGCTCGCCTTTTTCCTGACTGACGTCAACCTCGCGCGCGCCGCCATGATCGGCAGCCTTTTGCTGGTACTGGTTGTCGAACTGCTCAACTCCGCGGTCGAAGCCGCCGTCAACCGCTTCGGACCGGAATACCATCCGCTTGCCAAACAGGCCAAGGATGCTGGCAGCGCGGCGGTGCTGGTCGCGCTGATTCTGGCGAGCATCGTCTGGCTTTTGTGCCTGTGGCCGTCCTGACATAACGCCGAAACAAAATTACCCCTTCACTTTCAATGGGATACATCCGTATTCTCACCATCATACGCCCCTAAATTCAAGTTGCCGCAAGGGGCGGGATAGGCTACTCCTATTCTTACGGCTGGACTGTATTCAAGACATCGGTTTTCGACGCGGCTTTGAGCACACCGGCTTCACTAGAAGGCAGCTTCGGCTGCCGGATGATAACTCGACGATAAGGAGAAACTGGTATGCCAAGCGGTACCGTAAAATGGTTCAACACCAAAAAAGGCTTCGGCTTCATCGTTCCCGATGAAGGCGGCAATGATGTGTTCGTGCACATCTCTGCTGTGGAGAAATCCGGCCTGCAGGGGTTGAACGAAGGCCAAAAAATCGAATTCGAACTGGCGCCCGACCGCGCCGGTCGTATGACGGCCGTCAATCTCAAGGCTGCGTAAGATCTGACTTGATATGAGGAAAAGCCCCTGAGCTTCTCAGGGGCTTTTTCTTATTCTTCCTTTGAACGACATAACCAGATTACCCTCATGCTTTCCTATCAACATATCTATCACGCGGGCAATTTCGCCGACGTGCAAAAACACGCGTTGCTGGCGCAGGTGATGAAATCCCTGGCCGCGAAACCCGCACCCATGGCGGCGCTGGACATGCATGCGGGGCGGGGCATCTACCGCCTGTCGGATCATGAAGCGGAAAAAAACCGCGAGTTCGACAACGGCATCACCCGGCTTTGGATGCGGCGGCACGACCTGCCTGCCGCGCTAAAGCCTTATCTGGACATTCTGGCAGCGCTGAATGAAAGCGGGCAAATGCGGGCCTATCCCGGCAGCGCCCATATCGCGCGCAAAATGATGCGCCCATCCGACAAGCTGACCGCCATCGAGCGCCACCCCGGAGAATTCATGAAGCTGCGCAAAGAAATGGCAGGGCAGCCGCAAACCGAATTATTGCAGGACGACAGCCTGAAGCTGCTCATGGAGCGTACCCCCCTGCCGAGCCGTCGCGGCATCGTCATCTGCGATCCCAGCTACGAGATCAAGACCGAATATGCCGATACCGCCCGCGTCCTCGCGCAGGCGTGGAAAAAATGGCCGCAAGGCTGCTATTTCATCTGGTATCCCCTCATGGAGGCGGGCGGGCACGAAACCTTGCTGGGCGGTTTGCGCAAGAACGGCGTCAGCAATATCCTGGTCAGTGAAGTCACACTGGATGCTACACCAGAAGAACATTTCCGCATGCGCGGCAGCGGTATCGCCATCATCAACCCGCCGTGGCCGCTCGCCGTGGCGCAAAGCGTGACGGATGCCGTCATTCCCTGCCTACACGGCGCGACGGGGCAGGTGTTCTGGCTCGACGATTACCACGTCGATCCGGATACGGGCAGATTGCAAAAATAACCTGCAAAAAACTCAGGCCAGCAACAGATCCACCCACATCGGCACCTGCGCCGTTGCGGGGCCATAGAGTGTTTGTTCGAAGGATGAATGCACGGCGGATCTTTCAAGATTGATTTCCACCGTCTCCGCGCCCGCGCGCAAGGCTACCTCGACAAACCCCGCGGCGGGATAGACATGGCCGGAGGTGCCGATGGCGGCGAAAACATCGCATTGCGCCAGCGCATCGTATATTTCGTCCATATACAGCGGCATTTCGCCGAACCAGACAACATGCGGGCGCAGATGCCCCGCCGCACCGCAGGCGGGACACGCCGTTTGATGGTCGAAATCGCCGTCAAAATCCGGCGCCGCACCGCAGGCCGTGCAGCGCGTTTTGCGCAGCTCGCCATGCATGGGCAGGATGCGCTTGCTGCCCGCGCGTTTGTGCAGGTCGTCGATATTCTGCGTCACCAACAGGAAATCGTCGCCCAGTTCGGCTTCCAACGCCGCCAGCGCCAGATGCGCGGCATTGGGCCGGATATCGGGGCCGACCAGTTGGCGGCGACGTTCGTTGTAAAAACGGTAAACGGTTGCGGGATCACGCAAAAAACCTTCAGGCGATGCGACATCCTCGATGCGGTGGCCTTCCCACAACCCGTCCGCGCCGCGAAAGGTGCGGATACCGGATTCGGCGGAAATACCCGCCCCTGTCAAAACCACAACGCGCATACTTGAACCTCTCCCCGCCTTGCGGCAGAATGATGGCAACTATTCCCAAGAAAGGTTTTATAGCATGTACTGGGCCGCTGCCAAACTGCTGATTTCCGCGGGCATCATCGCCTTTGCCTCGTGGTTGTCGCATAAAAAGCCGGAGCTGGCGGGATTTATCATCGCTCTGCCCCTGACGACCCTGCTTGCCCTTGCCTTTTCCCATGCGGAACATCAGGACGCCGAGAGTAGCGTGCGTTTTGCCAAAAGCATACTGGTGGCCGTGCCGTTGTCGCTCACCTTTTTTATTCCCTTTTTGCTGGCGCAGAAATTGAATATCGGCTTTTGGGGGCTTTACGGCATCGGCATCGCCTTGCTGGCCGCGGGTTATTTTGCCCATACCTTTCTGATGAGGCATATCGCATGACATCTTACCCCGACCGCCTGACTTATATCCGCGATCTTTTCGCACCCGAAAACGCGGCACAGCAAGCCGCGCGTGAAAGCCTGACCGGCGCCAACGACAAGATCAGCATTTATGCGGAGGAAGGCAAGCTGTTGCAACTGCTCATCCGCCTTGCGGGCGTCAAGACGATTGTGGAAGTCGGCGCGCTCGGCGGTTATGCCGCGCTCTGGATGGCCGCGTCCCTGCCCGAAGACGGGCATCTTTACACCATCGAAAAAGACCCCGCCCGCGCCGCGATTGCGAGACGGAACATCGCGGCGGCGGGTAACATCACCCTTCTGGAGGGCGACGCGCGGCAGGTGCTGGCGGCACTTGACGGCAAGGCGCCGTTCGACATGATCTTTATCGATGCCGACAAGCTGAATTACCTGCATTACCTCGACTGGGCGGAACAACATATCCGCAAAGGCGGGTTGATTATCGGCGATAACAGCCTGCTCTTCGATGCCGTCTGGATGGAAGAGTTGCCGCCCCGCGTAAGGCAGACCGCATTGCAGGCCATGCGCGCCTTCAATCAGCGCCTTGCCGATCCTGCGCGCTATCACGGCATCTTGCTGCCCACGCAGGAAGGCATGACCATCGCGCAGAAACTGTTCTAGACCATCCGTAGACCGCCGCGGCGCGCTTCACGCGACCATATCCGGCATGCTGCCGGAAACCGCGCGGCGCAAAACCGTGGCGAGCGCGGCAACTTCGCCCTTCACGTTCCCCCAGACCCTGATCGGCGACATGCCGTCGCGATCGTATTCGGCCTGTAAAACAGTTTCCACCACATCGCCGCGCTTGTCCTTGATGTCGACAACCTTCAGCTTGAAACGGCTTTTGTTAATGGCCGCGGCGACGAGCACGTCCTTCAGACCCGCGGCAACCGTATCGCCCGCGGCGGCTGCTGCACCCGGCAGGGGTACGGCTTCGCCGGTTTCCTGCCCCGGCGGAATAATCATCAATACGCCCGGCTTGGCCATCACGCATTGCGGCATGCCGGAAACCTGCAACGGGGCGCGCGGCGCGGACGCCTGCGTCATGGCGTCAACCGTTACTTCCTTTTCAGCCTTGAGGCCTGACAGGTTTTCGCCGAGAAAAATCATCGCCTGCGCGAAATCCACTTCTTTTCCCTTTAGCAGTGCCTGGAAACCGCGCAAGCCCATGACCGCATCGGCGTCGTTTTCCGACTGCATCATTTTCACCAGCTTTTGCAATGTATCGTTATCCATGTCCGGCACTCCTTCCAAAGTTTAGTCTTTGCTGAAAAAATCGGGCTTTTGCGGCCTGTATTTCACCTCATAGGCATCTTCAAAAGAATTGATCGCCCTGTCAAGCGCGATCAGTCGCGCGGTTGCGGCGCGCAATTCCGTCGCTTCGGGCGAGGCCTTTGCGGCCTCCCCCGCCTGTATCTTCGTTTGCATCATCCGCGCCACGCGCTGCAGGTTGATCCCTTCCAGAAAATGCGCGGCAACGCCCAATCCCTGCACCACGCGGTGTTCTTCCTGCCCGCCGGCCGCCGCGAAGTTGAACGTTTTATCGCGGCCGTTCGCACGGTGAATAACGCCGCAACGCAGGATATCGGCGCTGTCCGTCACGATTGCCGCCACGTTGGACGAATGCGTGATCCGCACGGCGCGCCCGACCTGCCGCATGACTTGCTCCGTCACATTCATGGCCGCGTCGTAATTATCGATGCTGAGCAGGGCGCATTGCTCCACAATATCCACAAAAGGAGACGCCACGGTTTTAAAAACGGACTGGCCGTTGATATAGACCGCCGCCCAGAGATCCGGGTAATACGTACGCTCGAAATCCGACAGCAGCCCGTCCCATTGCACCTGCCAGTCGTACGGCTCCGGGCGCGGCAGCAACAGCCCGTTGCGGTAATAGCTGAACATCACGCGGCTCGCAAGACGCAGGGCGCTCGGCATCGTCTGGGTGCGGATGACGACTTTTTCCGGCGGGCCGTTATCGCCCGACAGGGTCAGCAGGATGCGGTTGCTGCGCACGACGGCGGGCGACGGCGCCGTTTGGGCGCCTGCATCCGCATCGTTGATAAAAACGATTTTCTCCCGCACCAGCGATGTCGCAAAATCCGCCATGGCCTTTTCCCGTTCGCCTTGAAAGCATGCCACGATGGTTTGTGAATTGCAAAGGGGCGGAAGCGTTTTTTGCGCCATTTTCCCGCCGATTACGCGGATTTACGCACCTGCGCGTGGAAACGGGTGACGACGGCGTCGTAACGGGTTCTATTTTGCTGTTCTGTCAATACGCTCAGCACCGGCATATTGGCATCCAGGCGCAGCATGCTGACGCCGTCTGCCTCCAGATCGGACAGCATATCCAGCATTTCGGACATGCAGGCGATTTCGGCCTCGGCGTCGCGGGCGAAGCGCGCGTTGTCGTTGGCGGCAACCAGGTTGAACGGGCGGGCCAGACGGCGCTCGAAGATCGGATCGTTGCGACGGCCTTCCGGATAGTTGTCCAGCTTGCGCTGGCGGTTCTTGTTGGCTTTTTCATCCCAGGCCATAGCAACGCCGTCAAATACGGCGCACAGGGTCGGATCGGCCGCGGTATCGAACAAATCGATGTTCCCGCCCAGCATGTCTTCCATGCCGATTTCCAGACCCTGCATGAAAGGCGTCCAGGTCAGCATGCTGAACAGCAGGCTGCCGACCATGCTTTCTTCCGTGCTCGAATGGGAGGCACGGCCGAAAGCGTTTTTGGGGTCTAGGCGCTTGTAGGCGTCTTGCAGGCGGTTTTGCACCTGGCTGCGCAGATCGCTGACGGCAACGATGGCTTCGTTATTATTGCCCGCCTGTTTATTGAAACCCCACTTCATCTCCGTATTCCCCCAAAAGTGTTTTTAAGTACCCCTGAGGTGAGACTACGTTTGAGCTATGAAAAATATATTAAGGAAATGAATTATGGCATTAATGATCTGTTAACCGGCCTTAAGGAAGGGTTGCTTTGCCGAAAAAAGCCTTTATTGTCAGAACTATAAAAAACCGCATCGGAGGCAAAAATGGCCGCAAAAAAGCAAAAAAAATTTTCATCCGCCTCCACGATTGATGAAAAAGACCTGCAACAATTCGAACGGCTGGGCGAAAAATGGTGGGATGAATCGGGCCCGATGAAGCCCTTGCACCGTCTGAACCCGACTCGCCTTGACTACATCCGCCGCAGCGCCTGCGCGCATTTCGGCAAGGATGCCGAGAAAGTCGGATCGCTGGCGGGCTTGACGGCGCTGGATATCGGTTGCGGCGGCGGCCTTGTGGCCGAACCGCTGGCCCGCATGGGGCTGCACGTCACCGGTGCAGATGCGGGCGCGGAAAACATTCGCGTGGCCAAGGCGCATGCGAATGCGGAAGGATTAAAAATAGATTACCAAACCACGACGGCCGAAGCGCTTGCCTCTGCCGGCAGGCAATACGACCTCGTCACCGCGCTGGAGATTGTCGAACACGTGGCCGATGTGCCGTTGTTCCTCGCCTCTTGCGCAGCGCTGGTGAAACCGAAAGGCATGCTGGCCCTCTCCACGCTCAACCGCACGGCAAAATCCTTCGCGCTCGGCATTGTCGCCGCGGAATATATCCTGCGCTGGCTGCCCGCAGGCACGCATGACTGGCAAAAATTCCTGAAACCCTCCGAAGTCGCCGCCCCTCTGACCGCCGCCGGCCTCACGCTCACCGATGTGCGCGGCCTTGTCTATCATCCCCTTTCCGGCACCTTCGCCCTCAGCACCGATGATCTGGATGTGAATTATTTCGTCACGGCGGTGAAAAAGTAAATCGCTAGGCGCGCGGCGGCTTCGGCTGCTGCCTGTTGCCGAATTTTTCTCTGAATTCCGGCAGCACTTCAGGCTTGGGCCAAGCGGGATCGACATCCCAGAAAGCATAGCGTCCGTGGTAAACGGCAGGGTTCGGCCCCCAGCCCTCGAATGTGACGGGCCCCATGGTATTCGCATCCTTGCCATTTGCGCGGAATTCAACCATCATGCCGTGTACCATATCCATGGATGAGCGCAAGGCGATGTGGCTGTGCAGCGCTCCCTCGGTCATATCTTTTTGCAGCTGCTGAAAAAATGCATTCCCGTCTTTGGGAAAGAACCCGTTTTCATGCATTTTTGCAAGCGGGCTTTTTTCACTGGTAATCACGCTTAAAAAAAGATGGTCGCCCCAAATGGCATTACTGCCCATGATATGACAGTCAATATCGGGAAATTTTTCAATGAAGGCGAGCTGGAAAGCCGCAACGATTTTATCGGCCTGATCTTTCTCCCGCGCAGGGCTCAGCGGAATTTGCGCAAGAATAATGTCCTTATGAGGATCTTCCGCAGCCGTCGCTGCCATTTTAGCCGGCAAAGCCTCCATGAATTGATCCAGGCGCGCGGCCAGTGTGCGGCCATGTTGATCTGCCGTATTGAAAGCATCGGAAAGCTTGCGTGCCATATGCGCCCTGCCCTTTTAAAAATCTTTGTTTTGGAATGCGCACAAGCTAGCGCGCGTCCCGCAATATGTCAATCTGCATTTATGGCGTTGCCTTGTCGTCGGTTTTAACCTCTTCCGTCCTCAAAGCATCGGCAAGACGCACGGCGGCGGTGCCGGGCTTCAGAGGTTTTTGCTGGCTTTCGTGCGGATTCCAGCCGATGGCATAAATCACCTGGAATGTGGCGGGTATGCGGCCCGTCAGGCGGCCGAATTTTTCCTGATAGATTTTACCCGCTTCCAGCAAGACCGCGCGCCGCGTCGGAATCATCAGTCGGTTGCGCGTCGCGTTGCTCGCCCCCATGCCGCGCAGATCCTGCATCAGTTTCAGGGCATGCGGGTAATCGACGGTGATCGTATCACTGTCGACCACGGGCAGCGCAAAGCCCGCGCGCTGCATCAGCCCGCCCATGTCCCGCATATCGATGAAAGGAGAGATGCGCGGGCTGGCGCCGCCGGTGACGGCAAGCTCGGCCTGCATCAGGCTTTCACGCAACTCGCGCAGGCTTTCCCCGCCCAGCACGGCGGCGAGAAACAAGCCGTCGGGTTTCAGCGCATGGCGGATTTGCAGTAAGGCGCCCGGCAGGTCGTTCACCCAGTGCAGGGACAGGTTGCTGACCACAGCGTCCATGCATGCGGCGCGAAAGGGCAAAAAATCCTCATCCGCCACGATGCTGGGCACGGTTGCGCGGGCGGCCAGGCGCGGCGACATGTCGCAGGCAAAAACCTCTGCCGTACCCGGGCGGTTTTTCAGCATATCGGCCAGCAGCCCGTGATGCGCGCCGAGATCCAGCACGCGCGCAAAATCGCGTTTGACCAGTGACAGGCGGTCCAGCAGCCGCTCCGCGACATCGCGCAGCAGGAAATCATAATCGCCGATGCTCATGGCGGCGCGGTCGCGGCGCATGCGCAGGAGCTGTCGGTCAAAAACCTCGATGGCGGATGGGCTGGACATGGGCATTAACGCCGGCCGCCTTTGTGCGGGTCGACAGGCGGCACGGGCGCCGACGGCGTCAGTTCCAGTCTTCTCAACCGGTTTGCGACACTGTCGATGTCTTGGTCGACAGCCTTCACCGCCGGCGTTTCAGTGACCTTGATATTCGGCTCGTCACGGCCGCCGCGTTTGGCCATGGCATAGCTGTCGGACAGGCGCGGGCCGACGCGCGGCGCCATGATGGTTTCGATCAGCGCCTGCGCGGCCTTGCTCTCGGCCATTATTTCCGGATCGGCCGCCGGCGGCGTCCACATCGGCTCTTCCGGTTTTGCGGCAACGCCCGGCGCGCCCGCTCCGCCCCGCTGACCCAGAATGCGCGACGGCACGGCGGAATAACCCGCGTTCTTGCGCTCGACGGCGGTTTTCTCGGTCGACAACTCGGTAGCCTTGTGTTTCAGGTTCACGGGGCTTCGGTGCAGCATCATGTCATGCGTAATATCCATCGACATATGCAGGCGCGCGATCGCCTTGAGCAATAAGCCGCTGAAGTGCTGGAAAAAGCCCAGCATCCAGAGCCGTTTCAGCGGCGCATATTGCCATTTCGCCGTCTCGCCGCCTTCGGGCGGGGAGGAAACGCAGAAAGGATAAACCCGCTGCGGCGTCACGCCCGTATGGGTGAAATAACTCTCGCCCAGCATGCCCACCTGTTCCACCGGCACGCGGAATTTATTGGCGATGAACATTTTGGCTTCGTCGATATTGCGAATGTCCTTGGGCAGCACGAAGCTCGGCGCGTTCAGCATCGCGCCGTCGCCGCCCAGGCGGTTCGGCACGGGCAGGATTTTCGGTTCCAGCGCGACGAGCAGGTTATCGTCCCAGTCGCGGGTGATGGGGATGACGACGGCGATATTCTCGATCCCGTCGTCGGTGACGATGAATTCGATATCCTGCGCCGACAGGCCGCGCGTGCCGCGCCCGACCTTGCCTTCCTCGACGAATACAGCCTTCACGGGTTTCAGCTGGATGGCGCCCTTTTTCTCTTCCTCGAACTCCGCGGGCGTTACTTCCGCCAGCAGGTCTTCGGGATCGCGCACCTTGACGGGCTGCCCCGGCAGGCGCGGCATCGTCTCGCCGATCCATCGGGGGAAGGGAATGTTATAGCGCGACATCAATTCGAAAACATGCAGTTCCAGCCGCGGTTCGGGCAGCAGGCCGACTTGCGAGGCCAACAAAATATCGGAAGCGTCCAGCTCCGTGATCGTGCCGATCTCGGTAAAGGCGACGTCTTTATCCTCGGCAATCTTCCATGTCGTGCGCTGCGGGTTTTCGACCTCCACGAAGACGGGCTCGATGGCTTCGTCGATACGATCCGGCGAGGGGAAATAGGTTTCACCCACATACCAGCTTTCATCCGTTTTCGGGCGCAGCGTGCTGTAATCGCGCACGTAATCGAAAATCATTTTGCGGTTTTCCTCGACGTCATCCGTCATGCTGACGGTATCCATCGTGATCGGCTCGATCAGGTGGCCCGACCATTTCTTGCCGTCGAGGTTATGCGAACCGCGCGACACCGCGTTGACGATCGGGCGCGGATAGCCGCTGCGCACGTAAATCAGCAAACGGTTGTCGGGCGTGATGCGGTACGGCACGATGTCGCAGTATTCGCCGGGGCGCTTGACCAGCTCGTGCAGATGGCCGCTCTTTTTATCCCGCACGATCATGATTTGCAGATCGCCCACGGGTTTTTGCGACGGGCGGCGCTCTTCAATCGTCAGGCTTTGCTTGTCCGCCACTTTTTGCGACACGATGAAGTAATTCGTCGCGGGCGGGCCCATGGGCGTGTAGTTCTCGTTATAGAGCTGGAAACGCCCCTTAAAGCAGTTCTTCACCACCCACGGGTTCCAGTACGGCGCGGAGAAGACCATCCGCATGCCCAGGCGCGCGAATTCGCGCTTGAAATCGTGATGCGTGGCGAAGGTATATTCGTCCTTCAGCTCCTGTTCCCAGTTGGCGCGGCTGTTCTTGCGGTGAACGAATTCCAGCGCCCATTTGTGCAACAGGCGGAACAGGCGCGTGCCTTCGCGGCGCGGCATCAGTTCCTCGATAAAAAAGCCTTCGCATTCATTGACCATCGGGCGCGCCGTCTGGGAAAACTGCACCAGCAAATCCGCATCGGACAGGCTGCGCGGGTCGTTCCCGCGGCTGGGCAGGTTCGGCAGCTCCAGCAGCACATATTCGTCGTCACTCGGCAGCATGTAATCGCGTATCAGCATCGTGCCGCCGACTTTCAGTTTCTGGATTTGCTTTTCCAGCAGATTGAAAACCTCGTCGGCGTTATAGCCGCCCGCGGAATACACGCGGTGCAGCACGTTGGAATTGATAATGCCGTCGACGGAGGCATCTTCGAGATCCGGAATGGCGATATCGGTCTGGCGGAAGGACAGATTGGGCAGACGATATGTCTTGCGCGCGAATTCGATCGCTCTGGGGTCGCGGTCGATGCCGATGATTTCGGTGCGCGGGTTCAATAAAGCGAGCGCGTAGGTCACCTCCCCCGTCTCGCAAGCCATGTCCACAATCCGCGATCCGGCGGGCAACAGGAAGTGCGCCGAGATCAATGCGGCTTTCTTTTGGATAAACTCAGGCATTTCAATGACAAGGCGCTCACGCGAGGCCTCGTCCTTCGCCAGCATAGAGAAATTCTTAATACTGGCTGCAATTTGCTCGTCTATGTCTGTTTTATCAACCTTCGACACTGCGCTTTTGCTTCCAAAGATTCGCTAAACCATTCTTTATTATAGCGAAAAGCGATTGTTCTACTCCAGTCTGCCGCTTTGCGCAAAATTTTATAACAATATATACGTAAAATCAAGCCTCAAATTCGCCCGTTTATTTATTGATTTTAAAGGGTTTTATTGGCAAATTTCCTTTATGCAAGAATATAGTTCAGAAAATGCCTCCGGCGAGCTTTTCGCCCGGCCGCCGCCGGACCCGCGCGGATTCCTGCACAAAATGCTCGACCTCCTGCTGCCGCCGCGCTGCCTGGGCACCGGCGAGATTGTGGACAGGCAGGGCATGGTCACGCCCGCTTTCTGGTCGCAGCTGACGTTCATTGATACGCCCTATTGCCAAACCTGCGGCCTGCCTTTTCCCTTCGCCACGCCGGAAGGCACGCTCTGCGCGGCCTGTATCGAGGAAGAGCCCGTTTTTGACGCCGCCCGCGCCGCCGTCGTTTATTGCAAGGCCAGCCGCCAGTTGATCCTCGATTTCAAATACGGGGACCGCCTGCATGCGGTCGATACTTTCCTGCCCTGGCTGGCGCGCGCGGGCACGGAAATGCTGGCGGAAACGAACCTCATTATCCCCGTCCCCCTGCACCGCAAGCGGCTGTGGCAGCGGCGGTTTAACCAATCCGCCCTTCTGGCGCAAAAACTGGCGCGCGCCGGCGGCAAAACCTATATGCCGAACGGCCTGATCCGCCGCCGGCATACCATCCCGCAAAAAGGCCTCAGCCGGAAGGAGCGCTACCGGAACGTCAAAAACGCCTTTGCCGTCCCGCCGCCGGCACAGACAGCCTTAAACGGCAAAACCGTCATGATCGTCGATGACGTTTTCACCAGCGGCGCGACACTGAACGAATGCGCGCGCATCCTGAAAAAGGCGGGCGCGGCCAAGGTCTTCGTCCTGACCGTCGCCCGCGTGACGCGGGAAGATTTTTGAATTGACCCCCGCCCGCGCAGCCTTTACACCTTTCCCAACCGTATATGCATAAACAAGGAAACCCCAAGATGACCGCCCAGCCGCAATGCAAAGCCTGCGAAACGCCTATCGATGCCGCCGCCAAGATCGGCCATAAAAACGGCTATGACATTGTCAAATGCGGCACTTGCGGCTCCGCCGTCATCACGCCTTTCCCGACCCTCGACCAATTGATGGACTATTACCAGGCTTATGAGGGCACGGTGGATTACCAAAAGAAAGCGGCCAAAAAAATCGCCCGCGCCAAAAAACGCATCCGCCGTCTGGGCGGCATGACCGCTGGCAAGAAGTTTCTGGACGTCGGCTGCAATTACGGCTTTACCATCAAGGCGGCGCTGGATCTCGGCCTTGACGCGCACGGCATCGACATCGACGATACGGCGGTGACGCAGAGCAAGAAATCCTTCGGCGACCGATATTTCGAAACCATCTCGATCGAGGATTACGCCGCCGCCGGATACAAAGCCGATATCATCTATACCAGCGAAGTGATCGAGCACGTTTTCAACCCCGATACTTTCGTCGCCGCGCTTGCTGCCATCTTAAATGAGGGGGGCATCATTTACCTGACCACGCCCGACGGCGGCCACTGGCGCGTGCCCAAGCCTTTCGATACATGGGAACAGGTGATCCCGCCGGAGCATATCCATTACTTTACCAAACAGGGTCTGACGACTCTCTTTGCCAAGCATGGCCTGAAGATCGAGAAATTCGGATTCAACCTGAAACCCGGCATCCGCCTTTTCGCACGCAAGAAATAATGCCTGTGCCGTAGGCACTGATTTAATGCCTGTACTGCAGGCACTTCTTGCACCGTTCCGATGCGCCGCATAAAAAATTTTATTGAAAATTTTCAGGCCTTATGGTGTAATCAAGGAACCATTAAGGAGAACAACCATGTCTTGCTGCATGCAGCACATCACAGCGAAACGGAACGCTTGGGCGATTGCCCCGCAAACCGCCATTGCCGTCAATAACGGCATGGCAGCGGCGTTCCTTTATGCGCCGGAATCCTTTGCGGGCACCGCCCCGAAGGGTACGACCGAAGGCTGATGATGTAAGGTTTTCCATCTGTCAGCCGACGACAGGCTGGCAGGATAAATTTCCCCGACTTCATAAATCCTGACCGACTTACAGATAAAAACCGTCCGGCCTTACCGGTGTTTTTGCTGCCCGCCTGTTTATTTCTTAACGACTTTTTGAACAGGCGACTTATCATGCGTGCCGATCGAAACATAAGACTGCTGGAAGCACATGCCGTTTGCATCAATATGGCTTTCATCATCCCCGTCATCGTTCCCTATTACAGGGACCGCATGGGGCTGGGCTTTGACGATTTCCTGATCTCGGAGGCAGCCTTTGCCGCGACCGTCGTGCTGCTGGAAGTCCCCAGCGGCTGGCTGTCCGATGTCTGGAAGCGCCGCCATGTCCTGCTTGTCGGAACGCTGGTAACGTTCATCGGTTATGCACTGATGCTGGCGGCTGATAACCTTATTCCGGCCATGCTGGCGCAATCCGTCATCGGCGTCGGCATCAGCCTGCTGTCGGGCACGAATACCGCGTTGCTGTACGACAGCCTGCTGTCCGAAGGCCGCGAGGCCGAATACCGGCGGCACGAAGGGCGCCGCATGGGGCTGGGTCTTTACAGCGTGGCAACGGCCAGCGTGCTGGGCGGCTTCATCTATGCCGTCGATGCGCGCCTGCCCGTGATCCTGACGCTGATGACGCTGGCCATGGGCGCCGCGTGCTGCCTGTTCATGGCCGAGCCTGAACGGCACCGGCAAGCAGCGGAAAAACACCCCGTTGCCGACATGATCGAAACGGCGCGCTACGCGCTGGCGGGCCATGCGGAAATCGGGCTGATCATCTTGTTCGCCGCCGTCATGTTCTCGGCGACCAAGGTGGTGATGTGGGCGCAGCAACCCTATTATGCGGCGCTGGGGTTGAAGGAGGAAGCTTACGGCCTGCTGATGGCCGCCGGCTTCGTGCTGGGCGGAATGTCCAGCCACTTCGCCCACCTGCTCGACGGCAAGGTATCGAGCCTGAGAGCGCTGGTGGCCGTCTGGCTGGTGGCTGTCGCCTGCTGCGTGCTGGCGAGCCTCTCGGTCGGCTGGAGCGGCGTGGGGTTGCTGATGCTGGCGGGAACCTGCCTTTACGGGCTGGCCGCCCCCCGCGTCAGCGAGGCGATCAACAGGAATGTCGGCTCGGAACGCCGGGCGACGATCCTGTCCACGCAGAGCCTGATCACCTCTCTCGCCTTCGTCCCCTTGAGCATCGGGATGGGGCATGTGGCCGAAACGCATGGTGTCAACATCATGCTGGCCGCAATGGCCGGATGGCTGTCGATGGCCGGGCTGGCTTTGGCGCTGTGGTGTTTGCGAAAACGTTTTCGCGCCACCCGCATCAAAACCGCCGCCTGAGGCGAAAAACCGCCGTGCACGCGCTGTCTGCACGGCGGTTTTTTTCGACTGCGCGGCGGTTTTTCGTGGCGGCACAACACCTTGGCAGACGGTTGACTATCGCCGGATTATCTATATTTTCTAGGATTATAAAAGAAACAGAGGTGCGCCCATGCGCTATGACATCCTGATTATCGGCGGCGGCCCCATCGGCCTCGGCTTTGCGCGTATGATGGCGCCCACGGGCTGCAAAATCGGCATCGTCGAAAAACAGCCGGCCGAAAAACTTGCTGCCGCCCCCGATGACGGGCGCGAGGTCGCCATCACGCACCGCGCGCACGGCCTGCTGGCGCGCTACGGCATTCTGCCGCATATTCCCGAAAAGGAAATCCACATCCTGCACGCGGCGGAGGTCATCAATCAGGGCTCCCCTTCCTCCCTGCATTTCAGCCCGGAGGACAGTGACAAGGAAAACATCGGCTTCGTAATATCGAATTACCTGATACGCCGCGCTGCCTACAAGGCCATACGGGATTGCGACAACATCGCATTGATCGAAGGCGCCGTCTCCGCGCTCGACCTCGGCCGCGATGCAGCGGCCGTCACGCTGGGCGGCGGCAGGAAGCTCTCGGCAAAACTGGTGGCCGCGGCCGACAGCCGTTTTTCCACCTTGCGCGACATGGCGGGCATTCGAACGGACAAGCTGGATTTCAAACGCCTTTGCATCGTGTGCCGCATCGACCACGACAAAAGCCACAGGCATATCGCCAGCGAATGCTTTCTGAACGGCCTGACGCTGGCGACCATCCCGTTGGCGGATTACACGTCCTCCCTCGTCCTGACGATGACAAAGGAAAAAGGCGAGAGCGTATTGGCGCTGGATGACGCGGCGTTCATCGAAAAAGTCAATGCATGGACGGCCAAGCGGCTCGGCCGCGTCAAAATCGCCGGCAAGCGCCATGCCTATCCGCTGGTCGGGGTTTACGCGCAAAGTTTTTCGGCGCCGCGCTTCGCCCTGCTGGGCGATGCGGCGGTCGGCATGCATCCCGTCTCCGCGCACGGATTCAATTTCGGCATGTACGGCGCGCAGGCGCTGGCGGAAATCGTGACCGGCGCGATGCTGAACGGGCTGGACATCGGATCGCCCTTGCTTTTGCAAAACTACACCGCCCGCCACCGTGCCACCACGCGCCCGATGTATGAAGGCACCAATGCGATCGTGCAGCTTTACACCGACGACCGCCCGCTGGCCCGGCTGGCGCGCAAGGGCGTTTTAACGGCAGGCAAGATCCTCACCCCCGTCCGCAAGATGCTGGTCAAAACATTGACGCAGGAAGACAAAGTTTCTTGATATATAGTCACCGCTGCCGCCGGGCATGTTTTACAGGCAAAGCATGATCTGCGGACATGACAGGAAAAGAGCCGTCGCAAGCCCCGATAAACCTATCCGGGCGTTCCTTCCGGCGGTTCGATGACGGCTGCGCCGGGGGCAATTTGTTCGGCATTCGACGGTACGGTCTTTGCCGCCGCGCGGTCGAGCGGCTTGTAAAACTCGAAATAATCCACCAGCGCCAGCGTTTCCGCAACGTCCTGCCGCAGTGCGCTCAAAGCCTCCGCATCGGTCGCGGGAAAGGTGATATCGGCGGGCTCGAAAAGGTTTTTTTTCGTCTGCACCAGAATGAGAATCCGCTTGTCCTTATAGGACGCCAACACTCCGCCCGACACGTGGGAATGCTGTATGCGCACGATGCGGTCGATCATGGCAGGATCGAGCAGGTATCGCGCCTCCACCTGGTCGTTCGTGAAAACGGAATATTTTTTCTCGAATACCGGGTCGACGAGATCGGCGCGCTGCAAGCCGGTCATCTTTTCCCTGAGCCATTCCATCGAACCGTCGGCGGTAAGGATGGTGTGGCCGTAAAACCGCGCCCGCGGCAGGTCGATGAGAATCGCCATGCCTTTGAATACCGTGTCGTAATAGCTGTGCTTGCCGGACCGGCGGCGCTTTTCCAGCTTGATTTCGGCGAATTTGATTGTTGCGCCCTTGTGCGCGCCTTCGAAATAGTCCTCGGATTCATAACGGTCATGGGCAGGGACAATGCGGGTCGGGCGCATCTCTTCCATGGGGATTTTGCCGTTCACGTCAAACCGCAGGCCGAAAAGCGCGGCGATCGCGGGCATGATCTCCTGTTTGTACGCCTTGGCATAGGCACGCTTGGGCGCCGTCACCCAGGCATAAATCCCGCCCAGCACGGCCAGCGTCACCCCCCCGCCCCCGTCGTCCGACGATTGCATCCAGGCGAACAGCAGGTTGTAATCGATCCAGCCCGTCAGCGGTGTCACCGCCGCAGCGACCCAGCTGCCGATCTTGCGGCGCCAGACGTAACTGCCGTATTTCTCCACCCGCAGCTTTTCCATTTTCTCAAGCTGCGGCTTCACGCGGTGAAAGAAATCAACGCTGTCTTCCTGCCCCACGCTGTCAAAATCAGGGGGTGTCATTACGGCGTCGCTACTCCCGTCGGGCCGTAGCTTTGGACGAGGGAGCCGGCGATGAGGTGCCAGCCGTCGACGAGCACGAAGAACACGATCTTGAACGGCAACGCGATCATGATCGGCGGCAGCATCATCATCCCCATGGACATCAAAATCGACGCCGTCACCATATCGATGATCAGAAACGGCAGGAAGATCAGAAAGCCGATTTCAAACGCGCGGCGCAACTCGGAGATCATGAAAGACGGGATGACGACCTGCAACGGCACGGCCATGGGCTCCTCCACAGCCTCGGTCTTGCTAAGATTCATGAACAGCGTCAGGTCTTTTTCGCGCGTGTGCTTGAGCATGAATTCCTTAAACGGCTGCACGGCGCGCTGCACGCCTTCCATTTCCTCGACCTGTTCCTCCATCATGGGGCGGATGCCCTGCTCGTACGACGCCTGAAACGTCGGCATCATGATGAAAAGCGTCAGGAACATGGCAAGGCTGATGAGTACAGTATTCGGCGGCGTTTGCTGCGTGCCCAGCGCCGTACGCAGGAAGGACAGTACAACGACGATACGCGTAAAGGATGTCATCATCATAAGGATGGACGGTGCCAGCGACAGGACGGTCAGCAGCATCACCAACTGCACCACGCGCGTCGCGACCGATCCGCCGCCTCCGCTGTCGTCGGCGAGCGACCCGCCCATGTCGATCGTCACGCTTTGCGCCAGAGCCTCCGCCGGCACAAGGAAAACCGCAAGAGCGGCCAGCAGGCACAACATGCGCCGGAAACGCGCGGATTTAAGCATGATCGGTTTCCTTTTCATTCTCGCCGGCGGACGGTACGGCCACGGCATCGGCGGGAGCCGTGATATTGCTTTCCACCACCGTCTCGCCGCCCGCACCCAGCACCAGCAGGTGCTCCTTGTCATCACGGCGCACCAGCACCAGCCGGCGGCGGTGATCGATGGGTAAAAACTCGACGATCTTCAAACGGCGCTTGCCGTTCGGCAGCAGCGAATGCCCCGCCAGTCCCATGCGTTTGAGCGCCCAGGACAGCAAAAACATCATCGCCAGCACGAAGGCGAAAGCGCTGATGAACTTCAGCAGGATCTCGCTATCCGGCATCAGCCCTCACCGTCCTGCAATCCTTGCTGCGCCTTCATGGATTTGGCCAGCGTTTCGAGATCCTTGATCAGCGCCGACATGGCAGCTTCATGTTTTTCGACTTCGTCCTCGGGCAATTGCGCCATGGCATCGCAGATTTCCATGACGGTTTTATCCAGCCCCTGCAAGTCCATGATCTCGCCGCGGTTTACGCGGCGGTCGCAATCCTTGACGTAATCGGTCACCTGCTTCAGCCTCTCGCCAACTTCCTTGCTGTCGGCGGCGGCGTTATTGCTGGATGTCATCGGCTTGCTCCTTCGGGGAATGCCCCGTTTGTGACTTCGTCTTGCTAGATTGATACGTTCCGTTCACTTTGTAAACATAGGCGAGAATTTCGGCAACGGCGATCAGCGCCTCGGAGGGAATGTCGCTATCCAGCTCGATCGCGGCCAGCATCTGGGCAAGGTCCTTGTCCTCGCGCACCTTGACGCCATTCTGGAAAGCGATCTCGACGATCTGCTCCGCAAGCTTGCCGTAGCCGGCGGCCACGACCTTGGGCAACGCGGCTTCATCGATGCCGTATTTCTTCAGCGCCACCGCCGCCGCGCGGCGCGATTGCTCCGGCGTTTCCTTTTTCGGCGCGTCGTCGTTATCCGTAATATCCACGAAAGACTCTCCCTCGTCCGCCCGCATTGTAGCAAAAATGAACAAGTTATTAACGGCAATAATGCGGCACCGGAAATTCAGCGCATGAAATCCGGTATCTATGTTATAGTGGCCCTTGGGGAAAGTTTCGGGTTTTGCCGGTTTGGCCTGCCACTGTCTGGCACAGTGTTTGCAAGGCTTCTGTCAAACCCGTGCGAGGGGAGGAAAAAATGACCACCCAGAATTTGACATTATTGAACGCCATGGTTCAGAAAATGGACTGGGTTGAAGAGCGCCAGAAAATCATCGCGCAGAACATCGCCAATGCGGATACGCCGGCATACCGCCCGCAGGACTTAACCCCTTTGAATTTCAAGACGATGCTGGCCGATGTGGGCAAGAAAACCACCCTGAACAGCACCGTTTCCGGCCCCGCCCTCGCCGGCCTTGCGACGACGAACAGCGCGCATCTCAGCCTCGGCGGCGCTTCCGCCACGGCAGACGGCGCACAAAAGCACGAGCAGAAAAAAACCTACGAGGTCGCCCCGGCAGGAAATGCCGTGGTACTGGAAGAGCAGGTGCTGAAAATGAACGAAAACTACACCGAGCACCGCTTCATTACCAATTTGTACCAAAAAAACATAGACATGCTGAAACTGGCTATCAAATCGCAATAAGAAACGGCCGCACCGCCCAGAATTAAAGTGGAGGATTAAATGGATCTCGTTAAGGCAATGGAATTGGCGGCAAAAGGCATGAAGGCGCAAGGTGTGCGCATGCGCGTCATTTCCGAGAACATGGCCAATGCGGAGACCACGCCGACCGCCCCCGGGCAGGATCCCTATCGCCGCCAGGTCGTCACCTTCAAGAACGAATTGAACCGTTCCGACAGCCTGCGCTATGTGGAGGTCGACAAGGTTTCCGCCGACCAAAGCGACTTCAAGGTAAAATACGACCCGCACCACCCCGCGGCGGACGGGCAAGGATACATTCGTACGCCGAACGTGAATACGTTGATAGAGATGATGGACATGCGAGAGTCCCAACGCTCTTACGAGGCGAACCTCGGCGTTATCGAAATGGCGCGTTCCATGCTGATGCGCATGGTTGATTTGATCCGCAGCTAAGATTAAAGGACGGAGAAACAGGATATGGCAAACATTAACGACGCCACCAACGCCTATACCAATGCCCTGAAGCAACTGCAAAACGTACAGGAAGCCCAACAGGGCGGCGCGGCGAAAAAAGCGGAGGGTATCCCCTCCTTCGGCGAGATTTTGAAACAATCCGGCCAGGCCGCGATTGACGCCCAGCACCGCAGCGAGGAAACAGCCGCGAAATCCCTGCTCGGCCAGGCGGATATGACGGACGTGCTGCAGGCCGTCAACGATGCCGAAATCGCGCTGAATACAGTGCTTGCGGTACGCGACAGAGTGGTGCAAGCTTATCAGGAAATTATGCGGACGCCGATCTGACGGAGCCTATGCCGCCACGCGCCGCCGCACCACGCATGGGAATACTGGGGCGCCGATATGACAGAAGCTGAAATTATGGATTTCGCCCGCGAAGCGATCTTGATCACGATCAAGATTGCCGCGCCTGTCATGATCGTGGGGCTGGTGACGGGCCTGATCATCGCGCTGATCCAGGCGCTGACGCAGATTCAGGAAATGACCCTGTCCTTCGTGCCCAAGATCATCACCATTTTTCTGGCGATCTTTTTGATGCTGCCGCTGATGGCCGAAGCGCTGATCTCCTTTACCGAGAAAATTGCCGACAAAATCATCGGCATGTCATAGGCGGCGGCCGATGGAAACGCTGTTGCAGGACATTATCGTTTCGCATGTTTTCGCCTTTTTGCTGATTTTCATGCGCTTCGGCACGGCGCTGATGCTGATGCCGGGGCTTGGCGACAATTTCGTCAGCCCGCAAGTGCGGCTTTGCTTTGCCCTCGCCTTTTGCTTTTTGCTGACTCCCTTTCTGGCGTCCGGCCTGCCGCCGATGCCCGCCTCCACGCCCGCCTTCATCCTGCTGCTGCTGGCGGAAGGGCTGATCGGCATTTTCATCGGCACGGTCATGCGCATCATGATGTCCGCGCTCGATACCGCGGGCGCCACCGTTTCCATCCAGGCGGGTTTTGCGAACGCCCTTGTCTTCAACCCGTCGACCGCGACGCAAGGTTCTCTCATCGGGGCGCTTTATTCCATGCTGGGGGTTGCGCTGCTGTTCATCGTCAACCTGCACCACTTCCTGCTGGCCGCCGTGGTGGAAAGCTACACGCTTTTCCCCGCCGACGGTACGCTGCTTGAAATGGATTCCGTCGCCCTCGTGGTAACGCGGGCGGTCTCCACCGCCTTTAAAACCGGTGTGCAGATGGCGCTGCCCTTTATCGTCGTGGGGCTTTTGGTGCATATATGCTTCGGCTTGCTCGGCCGCCTGATGCCGCAGGTGCAAATCTTTTTCCTCGCCCTCCCGGTGCAGATTTTGATGAGCCTGATTTTGCTGACCATGGTGCTCTCCGCCGGCATGATCTACTGGTTGAACACCTATGCCGGCACCGTTTCCGCTCTGCTGGGTTTTTAAGGAGGCGCGATGGCAGAGGGTGAAGACAGCACAGACAAGAGTCAAAAGACGGAAGAACCTACCGCCCGGAAGCTCGAAGAAGCGCGCAAGCGCGGACAGGTCATCAACAGCCGCGAGGTGTCGAATTTCCTCATGCTCTTTGCCGGCACGATGGTCGTCGGCATTGCCGGCCCCGGCATCATGCGGGAACTGCGCGCGACCTTGCAAAAATACATCGGGCTTGCGCACCAGTTTCCCACGGATCCCGTCGGCATCCGCAACGCGATGGCACAGCTGTTTTTGGACGTCGGCGGCATTTTGTTCGTGCCGCTGCTGGTTTTGATGTTCGTCGCCTTCATGTCCGGCTTCGTGCAGACCGGCCCCTTGTTCACGGCGGAGCCGATGAAACCGGATATTTCAAAAATATCGCCGATGAAGGGGTTCGAGCGCCTTTTCTCCATGCGCTCCATCGTCGAGTTCTTGAAAGGCATCTTCAAGCTGGTGGTCGTTTTCGGCGCCTGCCTTATGGCGCTCTATCCTTATTTCGGCGGCGTGGAGCATTTCGTGGGGCAGGATTTCGGCCCCGCGATGTTCGATCTGCGCGCCTTGTTCCTCAAGATGATGACCGCGGCACTGGTCGTCCTTTTCATCATGGCGATCGCCGATTACATTTATCAACGCTATGACTTCATGCAGAAAATGCGCATGAGCAAGCAGGAGATCAAGGACGAGTTCAAGCAGACCGAAGGGGACCCTTTCGTCAAGGGCAAGCTGCGCGCCCTGCGCGAGCAAAAAGCCCGCCAGCGCATGATGCAGGCCGTGCCGGAAGCCGACGTCGTCATCACCAACCCGACCCACTTTGCCGTCGCGCTGAAATACAAACCCGAGGAAATGGACGCGCCCGTGATGGTCGCCAAGGGTGCGGACGCCGTCGCCACGCGCATCCGCGAGGTTGCCAGGGAAAACAAGATCCCCATCGTGGAAAACCCGCCGCTGGCCCGCGCCCTGTACGATTCCATGGAGATCGACCAGATGATCCCCGGCGAGCATTACAAAGCCGTGGCGGAGGTTATTTCCTACGTCTTCAAGCTGCGCCGATGATCTTTCCCTAACACGCTCCTGCCGCCCCTTGCGCGGCGGGTACATTTTCCGGCCATCGGCATGGATTTTTCGCCCCGAAATCGCTAGAATGACAGCATCAGGGAGAAAAATATCGTGACCACACCTCAGCCCGAACAAAACGGATTCTTTCTGGAGAAAAAAACCGAGAAATCCTCCGTCAAAACCCCGCGCAACAATGCGCCCAAAAACATGATGATTTTTCTGTGCAGCGCGGGTTACGGCTTTATCCTGCTGCTGATCCTGTATATCCAGCTCTACGGCAGTATCGGGCTGTCGATGTTTGCGATTTATGCTTACGGCCTTATCGGCGGACTTTCCATCCTTTTGCTCAACAAGAGCTATACCAATGCCGACCGCAGCCGCCAGGTGCTGACCGAAGTCCTCGAAAAAAGCGCGGAAGCGCGGCTGATTACCGATGCAGCGGGCGGGACGGTCTATTCCAACGACCGTTTCAACAAGCTGGTGGAGGATCTGGGCGCGCCGACGCTGCATGCCTTCACGCGCCTGTTCGAACATACCGGCAAGATCGAGAAAATTCTGCATGACCTGCAGGCCAAGGCCGCCCCCGCCGGATCGGCCGGCACGGAAATCCATACCCGCATCCGTGGTCGCGCGACGTGGTTTCAGGTCAGCTGCCAGTATATCATCGGCTGGCCGGGCTATGTGCACTGGCGTTTCGACGACATCACCCACCGCCATATGATGGAAGTCGCTATCCGCGAAGAGCGCGAGAAGCTGCGCGATTTCACCGATAACGCCCCCGTCGGCTTCTTTACGGTGGATGAAGACGGCAAATTCCGCTTTGCCAACGATACGCTGCTGCGCCTTTTCGGCACCGACCTCGGCACGCTGATCGGCAAGATGCGGCTGCACGACTTTTTGCTGAACCCGCCCGCCACGGGCCGCCCTTACGACTGTTTCACGGAAGGCGGATTCCACCAGCACGGCGAATTGCTGATGAAGGGCGCGGGCGGACGCGTTTTCAAGGCGGCGATCACCCACTCCATCACCAAAACGGATGACGACACCATCATTTCCCGCTCCATCGTCTATGACCTGACGAACGAGCAAAAAATGCAACAGGCATTGCGCGAATCCGAAGACCGTTTCGAGCGCCTGTTCGAAGAGGCGCCCGTGGGCATCTGCATGCTCAACGCCGACGGCATGATCAGCGACACCAACCAGACGCTGGCCGGCATGATGAAACTGCCCGTCAATGCCATCAACGGCAAGCCGCTGCTGCATTTCATTTCCCCCGATATGCAAAACCGCGTGGAGGAATGGCTGAAGCAGCTGTCCCGCGGGCTGCGTCCGGAATCCTTTATCGAGGTGAAGATTAAAGGATCCGTCGATCTCGTCGCGCAACTCTATGCCCGGAAATTCAAGGCGGGCGACAGCTTCGTTTTGCACTTCATCGACCTGACGGAGCAAAAGAACCTCGAAAAGCAGTTCACCCAGTCGCAGAAAATGCAGGCTGTCGGCCAGCTGGCGGGCGGCATCGCACATGACTTCAACAACCTTTTAACGGCCATGATCGGCTTTTGCGACCTGCTGTTGCTGCGCCACAAACCGGGCGACCCGTCATTCGCGGACATCATGCAGATCAAGCAAAACGCCAACCGCGCCGCCAACCTGGTCCGCCAGCTGCTCGCCTTCTCCCGCCAGCAGACCTTGCAGCCGCGCGTGCTGGATATGACGGATGTCCTCAGCGAGCTGTCCCACTTGCTGCGCCGCCTGATCGGCGCGAATATCGAGCTGGAGATGAGCCACGGATCCGACCTCGGCCTGATCAAAGCCGATCAGGGGCAGATGGACCAGGTACTCATCAACCTTGTCGTCAACGCGCGGGATGCCATGCCGATGGGCGGCAAAGTGACCGTCCGCACCCAGAACCTGAAAAACACGCACGGCATCAAGCTGTCCAATGACGACGTTCTGCCGCCGGGCGACTGGGTAACGATCGTGGTCGAGGATACGGGAACGGGCATTCCCGCCGACATCCTGCCGCATATTTTCGAGCCCTTCTTCTCCACCAAGGATGTCGGCGCGGGCACGGGCCTGGGCCTTGCGACCGTGCACGGGATCATCCACCAGACGGGCGGCTTTATCTCCGTTTCCAGCGTGGCGCATAAAGGCACCGTCTTTACCCTCTATATGCCGCGCTATACCGAAACGGCGACCGAGCAAAAAACCGACGTGACGGAAGAAAAACAGGCGACGAGCGATCTCACCGGCTCCGCCCGCATTTTACTGGTGGAGGATGAGGACGCTGTGCGCACATTCTCCGCCCGCGCGCTGTCGAACAAGGGGTATCAGGTGATGGATGCCCCCGGCGGCGCGGCGGCGTTGCAATTGCTGGAGGAAGGCAAGATCGTGCCGGAAATCCTGGTGACCGACGTCATGATGCCGGAAATGGACGGCACCACCCTTGCCAAACAGGTGAAGGAAAAATACCCGAGCGTGAAGATCATTTTCATCTCCGGCTATGCCGAAGACCGTTTCAAGGAACACCTCGGCGCCGACGTCTGGTTCCTGCCCAAGCCCTTCACGCTCAAGCAGCTGGCCACAAAGGTCAAGGAAGTCATCGACAGCACGGGCTAAGCCGCGCCTCCCGCCGGCCAAATGCCACGTAGGGGCGTACCGTAACGACGTGCGGCGGCAATCAGGCCGCGTTTTTGCGCGGCGCGGCGGGAGCGTTGGCGTTGGCGGGCGTACCGGGCGCGTTGCCGCTCTCCGTTACCGGATGCGGCTCCATGCCGCGGCCGAAGTCGGAACGGCTGGACTTATCCGCCAACCCCGACCTTCCCTCAACGGGCATAATAGCCTCTCCCGTGCGAACCTTTGGCGCTTTCATGCCGAACACGCGGCCCAGACGGCGCATATCCCGGCCGATGCACACGAAGGCATCCGCCATGAAGTCCGTTTCCTTGCTGAATTCCTTTTTCAGGTCGCGCATGCCGTGCGGTGCGACCGCGGCGATCAGAAGAGGAAAGCCGATAAAACCGAGAAAGATCGGCTCCACCACGCACATCGCGGCACAGGCTGCCGACAAGACGACGGAACCGTAAGCCTTGAGACGATTCATCTTGCCGTAGAGTTTTTCGTAGGCGGGCGCGGGCGCCTCTTCGGTTGTAACGTGCTGTTCCATGTCTTCATCCTTTTGCGAAAAAAGCGATCCAAACCGCTTCGCGTTGCATTATCGGGTACAGGTTATGGTGATTCTTTACGCGCCCTTTCAAGTTATGTCAACGCCTTCACGTCGAGACATTTTGTTTCACGCGAAAGCACAAAAGATCAACAGGCTAGGGATTAATCATTCTTAATGTCCGCGATCTCCCACCGTATCGACCGGCACCGACTCCGCGCCGCGCACAACATGGCCATGCATCCGTCCCCGCATCCGAAACGGCGATCATGAAGGCAAATGAATAATTGCGAATAATGCAAAGCTTGGAGAAACACGCCCAAAGGCCCGCCGCAACACGAGCGTGGGCACGTCAGGCGGCTTTCCCGCACCCCTATCGGGTTTTGTCAAGGTTGTTTCGGCTTGGCACCTGCGGCATTGTTCCGGCGCGGCGCGGCGGGCGCATTACCGTTGGCTGGCGTTGCCGGCTTGTCCGCGTGTTCATTGAAATCGAAAGTCTTGCCTGCGGCATCAAAAACGACGCCCTTGCTGATCGGCCCTTGCGTGCGCGGACGCGTATCGGGCTTGTCCGCCTGTCGGGGATCTTTCTTTTTGCCAAAGGATGCGCCGAGACGCTTCAGCAGGCCCGGACGCGCCTGACGGTCGGCCCAGCGTTCTTCCGCCGCGCCGACTTCATTGGACACAAAGCGGCTTTGCGCGACAGCCTTGAAATTGTGAAAAGCCTTGAAGGCGAAGTGGATCGCCGCGACGGAGGAAGCCAGCGACACCACCAGCGGCAACAACGGCACCGCCGCAATCGCGGGGATGACAACCATCTGGGCAACGGCCAGCGTGCCGAGAGAAACGGCGCTGTTCTTCGCCCCTGCCTGCGCGTCGCGCTTCGTCGTATAATCGCCAAAGGCTTTGAAAAACGCTTTGGTGTTTTGATAGCCGTACCAGAGCTTGTTCGGCGATTTGCCTTTATATTGAATGGCCATGAGGAGCTTCTCCGTTCGATCGGTTACATGCCCTCAACGCTAACGGGGTTTACGGCCCAAGGCAATGCTCCTTGCACCGGAGAGAACAAAAACCCGCAGGGAAGAACAATTAATATCATTAAATATCAATGGTATATAATTTTGTTCTCTTTTTGTATCTTTTTCCTTGCGAGCGAGAACAAATAACGTACAATTGAGAACAGAGATTCGGAATTGATCTTCCGGACACAGCATGAGACAACAAGGGGAAATCAAATCATGTCCGTTACACCACTTCGTCAGGGTACTGAAATGAACGCAGCAGAAAAACAAAAAGCGCTGGATGCCGCGCTGGGCCAGATCGAACGCGCCTTTGGCAAGGGCTCCATCATGAAGCTCGGCAGCGATGCCAAGCAGGAGATCGAAGCAATCTCCACCGGTTCCCTCGGTCTTGACCTCGCGCTCGGGATCGGCGGTCTGCCGCGCGGCCGTATTATCGAGATTTACGGGCCGGAAAGCTCGGGTAAAACCACCCTCGCCCTGCAGGTGATCGCCGCCGCGCAGCGCATGGGCGGCCAGTGCGCCATCATCGATGCGGAACACGCGCTTGATCCGTCCTATGCGGGCAAGCTGGGATGCGATGTGGAAAACCTCCTCATCTCCCAGCCGGATGCCGGCGAACAGGCGCTGGAAATCGCCGATACGCTGGTGCGCTCCGGCGCGCTGGATGTTCTGGTCGTCGACTCCGTCGCCGCCCTCGTGCCGAAGGCGGAACTGGAAGGCGAAATGGGCGACAGCCACATGGGCCTGCATGCCCGCCTGATGAGCCAGGCCTTGCGCAAACTGACCGGCTCCATTTCCAAATCGCGTACCGTCGTCATCTTCATCAACCAGATTCGCATGAAAATCGGCGTTATGTTCGGCAGCCCCGAAACGACGACGGGGGGCAACGCGCTGAAATTCTACGCCTCCGTCCGTCTCGACATCCGCCGCATCGGCGCGCTGAAAGACAAGGACACAGTCGTCGGCAACCAGACGCGCGTGAAAGTCGTGAAAAACAAGCTGGCTCCGCCCTTCCGCCAAGTCGAATTCGATATCATGTACGGCGAAGGCATTTCCCGCACGGGCGAGTTGCTCGACCACGGTGTCAATGCCGGCATCGTCGACAAGGCCGGCGCATGGTTCTCCTTCAACGGGGAGCGTATCGGCCAGGGCCGCGAAAACGCCCGTACCTTCCTCAAAGACAACCCGCATATCGCGGCCGAGATCGAGAAAAAGATTTTTGAAAACGCGGGCCTCGTCTCCAACCACATGCTGGCCGGCGCGGAAGAGACCAACGATGACGAGATCGCCGAGGACGACGCCGGAGAGGTGAAGTCCAAAGCCAAGTCACGCAAAGAGAAGGACGAAGACTCCGCTGAATAACCCCTGACACCCTTCTCTTCGTACCCTGAGAAAGAGCCGGTTCCTTCCCTGACCGGCTCTTTTTCCGTTTACTCCATGCAAAGGCCGGAGATGATTGTGATTAACAATGCCGCTTTTATTGCCATAGAATCACAAAGAGAGAAAAATGCCCCATACCTGCAACCCTGGCCATTTCCGCGACCCGTTCTGGGTGACGACGAATGCCGCAGTTAAACATTGCGATGGCATACGGCAGAGCATCGCACATCGGCAGCAACGCGAAAACGACGCGAAAATCCTGCGCTGCGGAAAGAATACGTACAGCCGCAACGACTTCACCGTCGTCCTCGCAACAATTTTTCTTGACGATCTATTCAACGGGGTGACCGTGTAAAAACTTAATAAAAGCATTCGTTTAGACAAACATGCCGGCTCCGCGCAGTAAGCTTCGCATGTAAAACATGCTGCGAGCATGACGGGAGCTTTACGAAGCCGCCCCTCTTGGAATCAAGACAGGATGATTTTCGTCTTGACAGATGCCATTATTATGACTATTTGTTAAGCTCTTTTTTACGGTCATCATGAACGGACGTCATGCGATGAAAGATGCTTTCTGGACAGCCGGCAACCGCGAATACGCGCCCTATGAATTCGCGCGCCGTGCGATTGCTGCCAAAACTGAAGACGAAAAGCCGCAGCCGCCGCCCTTACCGCCCGCGCCACCTGTTGTTATGTATAAATACTTGACCCTTCTTTATTGAGAGTCATCATGAACGGATATCGTACGATGAAAGATGCTTTTTGGACAGCTGGCAGCCGCGAATACGTGCCCTATGAATTCGTGCGGCGGGCGATTGTCGCCAAAATCGAAGATGAAAAACCAAAACCGCCGCCTGCCCGCCCGGAACAGCGCGAATGCCGGTCCTGCGGGCGCATGACATCAAACCCCTGCCGCTAAAGCTACCACCCCATGCGCATGATGATGCTGTTTAACCACCTTCAACGAAACGAAACGCCGCCGCCCGTCGCGAAGCCGGATGGTTTTTGGGTGACGCAGGAACAGAAAAGCACCGCGTACCGCATCTTGCGCGATCGTTTCGCCACGCAGGCCGACATGGAAAAACGCGCCAAAAAGATTCTGGCGGAGAGCCGTTTTACCAAAGTCGCCTACCGCCTGTCGTCGAACGGAAAATCCGGCGCCATTATCTTCGACTAACGAAAAAGATACAGCCGTAATGGATCCGTATTATACCTACAGGCATGTCAAGGATCGCAAAGACCGCGACGAATGGCCGCCCCGCCCGATCGCCGTCGCGCATATAGTCCGAAAAAATAAAGCAATACAAGCGCCGAAACCGTAGCCCGTCAAAAGAAAGCGGCGCCGCCTGCGCCCGTTTATTAACCCTTCTCGCGCATGATGCGTGATTTTTCGCGCTGCCAGTCGCGGGTCTTGATCGTCTCGCGCTTGTCATGCTGCTTCTTGCCCGTGGCAATCCCCAGCTCCACTTTCGCGATACCGCGGTTGTTGAAGTAAATTGACAGCGGAATGAGAGTCGTGCCCTTGCGCTGCACCGCGCCGATCAGCTTGCTCATTTGGTTTTTGTGCAGCAGCAGCTTGCGCGGGCGGCGCACCTCGTGCTGCAGCTTGACATGCGCCTTGTTGTATTCGGGGATATAGGCGTTGACGAGGAATATCTCGCTCCCGTCCACGCTGGCGTAACTTTCGTTCACGCTGGCCTGTCCGGCGCGCAGGGATTTCACCTCCGTTCCCGTCAGGACGATACCTGCTTCCAGCGTCTCCTCGATAAAGTAATCGAACCGCGCCCTGCGGTTCCGGGCGACGGTCTTGTTATCGGCATCGGCTTTGCCTGCATTTTTATTTTTCCCGGCCATCTCGGTTCGACTTATCTTTTAACGCCCGCCTCCTTCATGGCGGCATCCAGCAGCTTGCGCGTCGGCGCCGATACGGGCAGCAACGGCAAACGCAGGGAATTCTCGATCTTGCCCAGTTTCGACAGGCAGTATTTCGCCGGCGCCGGATTGGTTTCCGAAAACAGCGTCTTATGCAGCGGCATCAGCGCGTCGCGTACCTTGGAAAAGGTTTTCCAGTCTTTCTTCTGCCAACTGTTGTGCAGTTGCGCGCAGAGCTTCGGCGCCACATTGGCCGTCACGGAAATGCAACCGTGACCACCCTGCGCCAGATAGGCCGCAACCGTGCCGTCCTCGCCCGACAGCTGGATGAAATCGTCACCAAGCGCGCGGCGGATTTGCAGCGGGCGCGTCAGATCGACCGAGGCATCCTTGATGCCCGCAATGCGTTTCAACGCCCCCAAGCGAATGACCGTCTCGACCGAAAGTTCCACGCCCGTGCGGCCGGGCACGTTATACAAAATCACCGGCAGGCCCTGTTTGTCGCTCAGGGTTTTATAATGCCGGAACATCCCCTCCTGGCTGGGCTTGTTATAATAGGGGGTTACGACTAGAATACCGTCAGCACCGCTTTTTTCGGCAAAGCGCGCAAGCTCCAGAGCCTTCTCGGTCGCATTCGACCCGGCGCCCGCAATCACGGGCACGCGTCCTGCCGCCGCCTCGATACAGGCTTCGATCAGGGATTTGTGCTCGCTGTCGGACAAGGTCGGCGTTTCACCCGTCGTACCGCAAGGAATAAGACCATGAGTCCCGCTGGCGATATGCCATTCGACAAGCTTTTGAAACGCATCCAGATCCACCTTCCCCTTTTTAAAGGGCGTGACGAGCGCAACGCAGGAACCATGAAATTTCTTTTGAGCCATTTTTATTCTCCTTGGCAAATGCCCCCCACTTTAACCGCACAAGCGGCGGCGGGCAAGAAGATGTCCGCCCGAAACCGGGCGTCCGGAGGCTTTTTCTCCCTGTTTTGCGGGATTTTGTCCCTGATGGTAACCGGTTTTGCGGCGCCGAGGCCGCTCCATGCCGATGCGACGCCGCAGGAGCTGCAAAAAAGCGCCGGCCTGCTCTCCCAGCGGCAGGACCCACTGGCGCGCAAATTGCTCGTCTGGCTCTATGCGACCGAAAGCAAGCTGCCCATCCATGCGCCCGACCTGATCGCCTTTACGCGCAACAACAAAGACTGGCCCCGCCTGCACGCCATTCGCCTGAAGATCGAGGAAAATATCGGCGACAGCGTTTCACCCGCCGACACCATCACATGGTTCAACGAAAACCCGCCCGAAACCGCGGACGGGATCAAGGCCTACATGCGCGCCCTGCTGGCGACAAACCAGCACGACCGCGCCAAACACGCCCTGAAATCCTTCTGGCAGCGCGCGGCGCTCAGCAAAAAAGACACAGTCAGCCTCATCGGCATTTATCCGCGCTTTCTCTCGGCGGAAGATCACGCAAAACGGCTGAACCGCCTACTCTGGGACGGACGATACGGCGAAGCGGAGGCCTTGTTGCCTTTCGTCGCGGCGCATGACCGCGCGATTGCCGCGGCGCGCATCTCCCTTGCGCAAAACCTGCGCGATGCCAATACGCGCATCCAGCAACTGACGCCCGCGCAGCTCAAGGACGAGGGTATTATTTTCGAGCGCATGCGCTGGCGCCGCCGCCGCGGCATGGACAGCGGCGCGCTTGAAATGCTCGCCCTGAAGCCCGCCGCCCCCGCCGAACCCGCCGCATGGTGGGGCGAGATGAACATCCTCGCCCGCCGCAAGCTGGAGGAAAAGGATTACCGCGGCGCCTATGACATTATCAAACGGCATAAAATGACCGAAGGCAGCGGCTATGCCCAGGCCGAATGGCTGGCGGGCTGGATCGCCCTGCGGTTTTTAAAACAGCCGGGCGAAGCCTTTTCGCGGTTCAGCAAGCTGTACGACAAAGTCGGCTCTGCCATCAGCAAGGGGCGTGCGGCCTATTGGGCGGCACGGGCGGCGGAGGCGCTGCCGGACAGCGTGCTCGCCAATACCTGGCATCGGAAGGCTGCCGCCTATGCATCGACTTTCTACGGCCAGATCAGCTACGCCAAGATCCACGGCGCCGCAAAACCGGCAACGTTTCGCGACCCCGTGGTGACAGCCGAAAAAGCCGATGCCTTTGCCGCCAGGGAAACGGTGCGTGTGGTGCGCATGCTGCATGCCGCGGGATTGCCGCAATTCCTCGACCCCTTCCTCGCCCGCCTGCTGCTGGACGCCAAAACGCCGGATGATTACGTGCTGGTGGCGCGTCTGGCGCGCGAGACGGGGCGGTATTATTACGCCGTGCAGGCAAACAAGGACATACAGGTCAACGAAGGGCTTTTCATGCCCGCGGAAGGCTATCCCGTCCTGCCGCCGCTGCCGTTGCAGGCGCCCGAAAAGGCGCTGGTGCATGCGATCATCTACCGCGAAAGCATGTTCAATACCAATGCCGTCAGCCATGCGGGCGCGCGCGGGCTGATGCAGCTGATGCCCGGCACGGCGCGCGACATGGCGCGCAAAACCGGCGAAGGCTATAACCTCGAAAAACTGACGCTGGATGCGCGGTTTAACGTACTGCTCGGCTCCACCTACCTGCAGCAGCTGATCCGCCGTTATGACGGCTTCTATCCCATGGCCGTGGCCGCCTATAACGCCGGTCCCGCGCGCGTGAGCAGCTGGATAGAAGCCTTCGGTGACCCGCGCGACGGCAAGATCGACCTCATCGACTGGATCGAGCAAATCCCCATCTATGAAACCCGCAACTACGTGCAGCGCGTCATGGAGTCATACTATATGTATCGCCTGCGCTTCGGCGAGTCGGCGCGGACGGTACTGGATCTTGAATAATCTTCAGCCGCTGGCATTCGTTTTGCAAATAGCAGGCGATTGCGAAAACATAGAGGAAGCCTGCGCCGGATTTAAGAAAAAGGCGGTTTAAGAACATCAGGATATCAGGGGATAGGCTTCGCGGTTATTTCGTCGGAGCGGCAGGGCCTTGCTCGGCGGGGCGCGACGGCTGTTTCGCAGGGGAGCCCGGAACGAAAGGTTGGCTCTTCGAAGGAGACTGACCCAGTTTCGCTTTCATGCTCATCTTATTTATACCCCGCGATCATTTCATTGAATAATGATGTTGGGTTATTCTAGGGAATGCAGGGGCACAAAGTCAAACACCTTATTGTACCCCAGATTAAATTTTTTATATTTCAATTACTTAATCCCGCTTTCGCGCCACCAGACACCGATCATCCCGATCATCAGAATCGTCAGGAACAGGCCGTTTGGCAAAAGGGCGTGGCTGCTGACGCTTTCCACCGTATAGGCATCGTTGCGCGTCACGCCGATCCAGTCGCTGCCGCCCGCATTCCGGCTGCCCTTGCCGATGGTTTTCAAGGTCAGGTCCGGATTCTCGGAAAACCAGATCATGCCGCCGCCCGTCGCCTCCACGACCGGCTTCAGCTTTTCCGGCGTCGTGCGCACATTGGCGAATTCCTCGTTCATGGCGGCGCCGACAATCACATAGGCCTGACGCTTGCCGTTACTGAAGCGGTAAATGCCGTTCTGCTCCACTTGTTGCACGGCGGTGACCCAACCCTCTTCTTTCTTATCGAGCGTAAAGGTCGCGCTCTCGCCCGCGGGCGCTGTCATCTCCACCACTTTCGGCGCATCGCCGATATCACGCTGGCTGACCTTGACGGTAAAGCCGTTGGCTTCGGCCTTGATGTAATCCTCCTCCAGCTCCGGTTCCTTCATCAGCCAGTGGGCGAGGTTGCGCAGCAATTCCGTGTAGGGCCCCGCCGTTTTCTTGCCTTTGGACCACAGCCAGATATTATCGCTGCCCAGCACGGCGATGCGCCCCTTCTCCACACGGTCGACGACCAGCAGCGGCGTATCGCCGGCGCCGTTCATCAGCGTCGTGCCGCTGGTTTTATTGATTTTGGCGGAGGTAAACCATTCGCCCCAACGCCCCGCCGCATCTTCCGCGGCAAGATCCGCCGTGATCGGGTGGGTTTTGCCCTCCGCCGACAGGCGCGGCGTGAAGGTATCGTCCAGAATGGTCGCCTTCAAGTCGTTATCCGGCCGCGCGGGCAGGAGTTTGCCAAGGGCGCTGCGGTACAAAATCATATTATCGTTGTCCGTCCCCAGCGCCATAAGGAAAGCGCCGCCGTCGCGGATGAAATCGGCGATGTTCTGGAAGTAATGCGGCAACAATAGGCCGAACTGCTGGTAGCGGTCAAAAATGATCAGGTCGAAATCCCGGATGCGGCGGTTGAAAAGCTCGTCCACCGGAAAGGCGATCAGCGACATCTCGTGGCTCGGCGTATTGTCGATCGCGCCTGGGGGCCGTAAAATCGAGAAATGCACCAGATCGATGGCAGGATCCGATTTCAGAAGGTTGCGCCACGCGCGCTTGCCCATATGCGGCGCATCGGAAACCAGCAGCACGCGCAACCGGTCGCGGATGCCGTTCACGATCACGGGCGCCGTATTGTTGTGCGGCGACATTTCGCCTTCCGCCACGGGAATTTTGAACTCGAAAATATTCTGGCCGGGGTGCCTGACCTTGAAGGTGAAATCGCGCGTTTCATCGGCACGCAAGGAGGTTTCGGCCACCGGCTCGCCGTCCTGATAGACCGTCATCGGCAGCATTTCGCGTCCGCTGCGGCCGAATTCGTCGACACGCACCGTCATGCGGATGTCTTCTTCCAGTACGCCGTATTTGGGGGCGGCCAACACCGTCACCTTGCGGTCGAATTCGTCTTTCCGGCCGGTCAGCACCACATGGAACGGCCCGAAGCGGGACAGCGGACCGAGGGTATCCGGCACGTCATGCACCTCGCCATCCGTAATAAAGACGGTGCCCGCCACCTGCGACAACGGAATGCTGATCATATTCTCGCGCAGCTGGGCGAAAAGCTCGGTCGTTTCCCCCTTGCCGTCCTGCGCCGCGCTGCGATGCCCGGCGCGGAGCACGATGGGCTCCATGCCCTGCATTCTGGCGGCTTCCCCGGTTATGCGCTGCAACGCCTGCTCGGCCACCCTGTCGCGCCCGCCGATGCGCTGGCTGGAGGATTCATCCACGACGATCACCAGCTTGTCCGGCAGGGATTTGCGTTCTTCCTTCATCACCACGGGATTGAGCAGCAAAAAGATCAGCAACAGGCAGAAAGCCCCGCGCCAGGATGCATCCGGCGCGCGCTTCCATACCGCCAGCACGATGACGACAACCGCCAGCGCCGCCAACAGGCCGTAATAAAACATGGATAAAAACGGGAACCATTGAAAGGATGTCGTCATTTTTTCATCCTTTGCAAGATATAGGGCACGTGGATCTGGTCGGCCTTGTAATTGCCCGACAACGCCGTCATGGCAAGATTGACGCCGAAACGCAGCGCCATTTCACGCTGGCGTGGGCTCACGCCGCCCTGCTGCTGCCTTGCGCGGTCTTCCGGCGCATTCGACCAGGCGGCGGCCCAGTCGTTGCCGCCGATCAAAACGCTGGTGACGCCGTCATGGCTGGTGCTGGGTTCTTTTTCCACCCAGATTTTGCCGCCGGCATAGCGCCCGGGGAAACTGTCGAGCAGGTAGAAGCTTTTCGTCAGGATATGCCCCTGTTCCACCGGCATCAGTTCGGATATTTGCAGGTTCTGCGTCAAAATCTGCAAACGGCGCGCGCCGAGGGAGGACACGTTATGCGCGGCATTGCCGTCACCGGCGAATTGCTGGTCGCGGGTATCGAAGATGATCAACCCGCCTTCGGCCATATAATTCTGGATATGGCGCGCGGCGCTGGGCGGCAGGGAGGCTTGCGATTCCGACATCGGCCAGTAGAGGAAGGGGTAATAATAAAGCGCGTCCGACGACGGATTGACCCCGCGCACGCCCTTTACCTTGATATTCGTGCGCATGTTGATCACGTCTTTCAGCCCCATCAGCCCGTTATAGCTGATACGGTCGGTCGTCATATCGCCCGTTTCGACATAGGCAAGATAAATTCCCGTCATCAAATCCGACGGATCGACCGTTTGCGCGGCCGCCGCAGGCGCCTGCAATACGAGAGCAGAAGCGATCGCTACGCCCGCCGCGCGCGCGGCGGAGAAAGACAATACGCCCCGCAGGAACAAGGTGACCACCGTGTCGAGCAGCAAAAGCCAGAGCGCGATGCGGAAGAAATCCGGCTTCATGCTATGTTCGCCCGCGAGATCATAAGTCTGCTCCGTCACATCCAGCGGCACCTTGCCCAGTTTTTGCATCTGCGGCAGGGCATTGCCGAGGTTATACACCTTGAACTGGCTTTTCACGCCGTAAAGCCCCGGCGGCGTTTGCGGCGTGGGCGTAAAGGGCAGGCGCGGGTCGATCGGCTGCACGGCGCTGTTGACATCGGGCGGGAACGGCTTGCCGAAACCGTCCAGCACCATCATCGGCGCGAGAATGCGGTCGCCCTTGAAATCCGCCGCGCCGGTGCTGAGCGAAATCAGCCGCTGCAGCATTTCGACATAAAGGCCGGAATAGCAAAAATTCGACCAGTCCGGCCCCGCGGTGGTATGCACCAGCACCATCGTGCCCTGCCCCGTGCGCGCGCCGGTGAGCAACGGCGTACCGTCCGACAATTGCAGCCATGTTTTTTCAAAAACCTCCGGCGTCGCATCGGCCAGCACCTGCCGCGATACGGTGACATCCTCCGGCACCGGCAGGCCCAGCAAGGGGCTGTGATCGGCGATGGGGCCGAGTTTCAGGGGTTTTTCCCACGTAAGCGCGCCCTGCAAAGCACGTTGGCCGTAACGCAGGTTCACGGGCAGCAGAATATCATCGGGGCTGCCCGCAAGGTTCGGTCCCGCAAAGCGGATCAGGAAGCCGCCCTTTTTCACCCATTCCAAAAGATTGTTACGCTCGACCGCCGTCAGCGCCGTGCTGTCGGGCCAGATGATGGCGGACATCGGTTGCGTCGTCAGGCTGTCGACCGTATCAACGGTGGGGACGCTGTTCGCCTCCAGCGCGCGCTTCAGGTAATAGGTTTCATCCAAAAATCCTTCCCTGCCGCTTTTGCCATCAGAAACGATGCCGACGGGGTGCTGCTGCCACTGGGAATCCGTCATGAAAACGGCGGAAGCCATCGGCGCCTGCCGCAGGCTGACCCGCGCGATGCGATTGCGCATTTCGGGCAGCACGTCCCATTTCACGTCCACCTTGGTCGCCCCGCCCGGAAAGACGAAAGCATATTCATCGATCACATTGCCTTCAAAGGCATGGGCGACCAGCGTCATTTCCTGATCCATCGCCAGCGGTGCCAGACGCTCGACCGTAAAATCAAGCAGCGTATTCGCCGTGCCGTTGCGGCGCAGGATGTAAGGCGTATTGACTTTACCGTCGCGCACCAGCGTCAATCCGCCCAGCGCGGCAAGGTCGGCGATCAATGCCTCTGCCTGCCCGTCCGGCGTCGTCGTGCCGTCGCTGAGAAAAACGCTATGGCTGATGCGCTGCGCGGCACGCAGCGCGCCGAGATCGCTGCGCAAATCCTTGTAATTGACGGGCCACGGATGCGGGCGCAGCTGGGAGAGGAACTTTTGCGCCTCTGCCGGATCCATCGGGCCGAAAGAGCGCACTTTGCCGTCCATCGGATCCGCCGCCGTGGGCAGGAAAACAACCGACCGTTTGGAGCGGCTGATCTGCGGCAGGAACTCCTCCAGCCGCGCCATGCGGTCTTCCCAATGCGCGGCGGCGGCATAGCCGTTATCCACCACCACCAGAACGGAACCGTATCTGCCGGCCAGCTCCTCTCCGGCCTTCAGGACGGGTTCGGCCAGCGCCAGGATCAGGCACAGCAAGATCAGCGAGCGCAGCAAAAGCAGCCACCACGGCGTGCGTGCCGCCGTGCGGATGTTCGTTTTCAGGTCTTTCAGCAAAAAGAACGCCGGAAATTTGACGGCGCGCGGACGGGGCGGCATAACGCGCAGCAGCCACCACAGTGCGGGGATGACCGCCGCCGCCGCCAGCAACGCCGGAAAAAGAAAGCTCATGCCGCCCAAGGAAAACATGCGCCTACCCCTTTGCCGACATCAGGTGATAAAGGCGCGTCAGGGCCGCTTCGGGTTTTTCATCCGTGCGCACAGCAAAAAACTGCCAGCCGACGGCAGCGGCGGCTTTTTCCAGCGCGGCGCGGTGGGCATGGAATTTTTCGCGGTAAGCCTCCCGCACGGCTTCCACCTGCGGGATATTCAGCGGGGCGGCGGACGTATCCTCCATATCATGAAAGCGCATGCGCCCCGTGAACGGCAAATCTTCCTCTGCCGGGTCGCAGACCTGCAACAGGATGCCACGGACATGCTTGCCGGCCAGCGGCGCGATGAAGGCCGTGACTTTTTCGACGGGCATCATGAAATCGCCGATCAAAATCATTTGCGATTTGCTGGCGACGGGGCGCCCGTATTCGACCATTTCCTTTTGCATGGGCAGGTGCCGGTACAGCCGTTCCACCGCGCCCGCATGCGCCTGCGGGGAGATGTCGGCGCCGAGCAGGCCGACCTGTTCCCCGCCGTCCAGCACCAGCATGGCAAGCGCGAGCAGCAAAACCTCTGCGTAATCTTTCTTATACGGCAGTTTTTGCGAAGAGCGGTAATGCATGGATTCCGTGCCGTCGCGGTAGAGCCAGACGGTTTGCGAGGCTTCCCATTCCAGCTGGCGCACATAGGCATCTTCGCGCTTCGCCGTCTGGCGCCAGTCGATGTCGCGGCTGGAATCCCCGGGCTGGTAATCGCGGAACTGCCAGAAGGTCTCACCCTGCCCCACGCGGCGGCGGCCATGCACACCGCGCATGACGGTATGGGCGATCTTCTCGGCCTGCAGCAGCAGCGCCGGCACATTGCCGGCCAGCCGCGCCGCATGGCTGATATTATCTGTTTCGTGCCGCGTCATTCCGCCTCTTCTTTCGCAGGTTTTCCGATGACAGCATCCTTGCTGCGGATCAGAACAGCGGCAAAGAAACCGTCGGTGTCGTGCCGCGCGGGCGTCATCTGCAAATACGTATCCGCGCCCGGCACATCCATGAACGAACGGACGGGGCGAACGGAAAATTCCGGATGATCCCGCACAAATGCTTCGACCTGATCCTCGTTCTCATCCGGCAGCAGGGAACATGTCGCGTAAACCAGCCGCCCGCCGGGCTTGACCATGCGATAGGCGCTTTCAAGAATGCTGCGCTGAAGGGGCACGAGCGCGGAAAGCCCCGGCCCCAGCTGGCGCCAGCGCTTGTCGGGATCGCGGCGCCATGTCCCCACGCCCGTGCAGGGCGCATCGACCAGCACAAGGTCGAACTTGCCGGGGTGGCGCTTCACGTATTTGTCGCGCTCGCTCGTCAGCGCGCGGGTTTCGATGTTATGCAGGCCCGCGCGGCGAAAACGCTCTTTCGCGCGGTTCAAACGGCCGCCCAGCACATCCATGGCGATAATGCGCCCCTTGTTTTGCATGGCAGCGCCGAGCGCGAGTGTTTTACCGCCCGCGCCCGCACAAAAATCCACCACCTGCTCGCCCGGTTGCGCAGCCGCCGCCAGCGCGACCATTTGCGAGCCTTCGTCCTGAATCTCGATATGCCCGTCCTGATACAGCGGATGCTGCGTGATCGACGGGCGGTCATGCACGCGGATGCTGTAGGGGGAGATTTTACCGACCTCCACGTTGAAACCCTCATCTTGCAGCCGTTTCAAAACCTCGTCCCGCGCCGCCTTGACGGGATTGACGCGCAGATCCATCGGCGCCGTACCGAGCATGGCTTTCATTTCATCTTCGAAACGGTCGCCCAGCGCTTTTTGCAACGGGCTAAAGGCCCAATCGGGGCATTCCATGCGCTGCTGCAAAGGCATGTCGGGATGGTCAAGCCTTTGCCCCTCCAGCGCGGCGGCAAGCCTTTTCTCCGCCAGCGTCAATTCGGACGGCGCGAATTTTTCGCCGGAAAAAATCTTCGGCAAGGAAGCCGCACTGTGCTCCTTGTCCAAGATCAGCGCAGCGATCACCAGATAGCGCGGCGTCGGCGGCAGGTTGGATTGCTTGACCCACCAGCCCAAACGGAAATATTCGCGCATAACGCGGTAAAAGCGGGTATTGATGGCGGCGCGGTCCTTGGAGCCGATAAAACGGCGGGCGCGGAAATAAAGGCTGGCCAGCGTATCGGCGGGGCGCGGCGTTGCCTCGACCTCCGTCAAGAGTTCTATCACCGCCTGTATGCGGGCAGCCGGAGTCATATCATCAACACCCTATCTTTTCTTTTTCGTTACTTTGCGCGCACCAGTTCGGCCATGTCGCGGAAAGCGGCGATATCCTTGCACCCCGTATAGGCCATGGCGGTGCGCAGCCCCGCGGCCATCTGTCCCGCGATATGCGCGACCGGGCCGCGATACGGCACGGATGTATCCACCGCATCCTCGTCAAGGCGCAGCGCATCCGCGACAAACGTCGAAGCCTGCGGACGGTGCTGGGACTTGGCTTCCGGATTGACGACCTTATAGGCCCGCGCATCCTGATAAACGACTTTGCCGGGCGCTTCGTCGGTGCCGGCAAAAATGTCGGAGACCATCACGCTTTCCGCACCGGCGGCAATCGCCTTGGCAAAATCCGAGGGGCGCAGAACGCCGCCGTCGACGATAACCGGCAGGCCCATCATATCGCATTGCTCCACCACATCCAGCACGGCGGTCAGCTGCGGCATGCCGACGCCGGCAAGACGGCGGCTGGCCGCCGCACGCCCTGCGCCGATACCGACCTTGACGGCATCCGCGCCCGCATCCGCAAGGCTGCGCGCGGCATCCGCCGTCACGACATTCCCCGCCACGATCTGCACTTCGCTGGTGCGCTGCTGGCGGATCATGCTGACGGTCGCGGCGACCTCGCGCATATGACCGTGCGCGGCATCGACGAAAACGACGTCCAGCCCCGCATCGGCCATCGCACTGGCGCGATCCACCGCATCCTTGCCAAGACTCACGGCGGCGCCGACGCGCAGACGGCCGAAAATATCGCGTGTGGCATGCGGGTGGCGGGACAGCTTTTCAAAATCCTTGACGGTAATCAGGCCCGCGCAGCGCCCCTGCTCGTCCAGCACGACGAGTTTCTCGATGCGGTTTTCATGCATCAGACGCTTGGCTTCGGCATCTTCGATGCCATGCTGCGCCGTGACGACCTTGGCCGTCATCAGTTCGCTGACGGGCTTGGCGTAATCTTCAAAAAAACGCACATCGCGGTTGGTGATGATGCCGACGACTTTTTGCGACCCGCCCTCCACCACGGGCAGGCCGGAAATGCGGTAAGTGGTCATGAGGTCGATCGCTTCCGCCACGCTGGAATCCGGCGCGATCGTGATCGGGTGCATGACCATGCGGCCTTCCGCGCGCTTGACGCGGCGGACTTCCTCCACCTGCTTACCCAGCGGCATGTTGTCGTGAATAACGCCAAGGCCGCCCAGTTGCGCCAGCGCAATCGCCATTTTGCTTTCCGTCACGTAATCGAGACCGGCGGAGATCAACGGAACGAATAATTCGATATCGCGGGTCAGGCGCGTTTTGGTGGTCACCTCCTCCGGCTTCACCTGGCTTTCGGCAGGCACCAGCAGGACGTCATCGAAATTGAACGCTTCGCGCATAACACCGTTTCTTTTCATATCGCATCCCCTGTTAAAAAACCGTCCATGGCGTAATTTTATCCGCGGAACCCCAGCGCGACAACATACATTTCGGACGAATCCGCGCGGCTGGCGGGCGGCTTGACGTGTTTGACCTGTTCGAAGTCTTTTTTCAGCTGGTTAAGGAAATCACGCTCCGCCCCGCCTTGAAAAACCTTGGCCAAAAATACGCCGCCCGGCAACAGGGTATCCTTGGCAAAGTCGTAGGCCAGCTCCGCCAATGCCATAATACGCAAGTGATCCGTCTGCTTGTGCCCGATGGTCGGCGGCGCCATATCGCTCATCACCACATGCGCCTTGCCGCCGATGGCTTTTTTAAGCACCTCCGGCGCTGCGTCATCGGTGAAATCCATCTGGAAAAACGCGGCCTCCGCGACCGGCTTCATTTCAAGGTAATCGATCGCCACGACCTTGCCGCCGTTTGCGCCCGGCTTCACGATGTCGCAAACCACCTGCGTCCAGCCGCCGGGCGCGGCACCCAGATCCACGACCTTCATCCCGGGCTTGAAGATCTGCAACTCCTCGTTCATCTCCAAAAGCTTATAGGCGGCGCGGCTGTGATAGCCCTCCGCCTTTGCGGCGGCCACATACGGATCGTTCAATTGCCGCTCCAGCCAGCGCGCGGAAGAGACGCTGCGCTTGGCGCGCGTCTTGACGCGCACTTTTTTTTGCAGCCCTCTTGGGTTGGTGCCGCCTTTGCCGGGCGGCTTGGGTGGTTTTTTACCGGTCATGGTGATCGTTTATCCGTTTGGTTTTCAGGGCGCGAAACGCACCCGCTGTGAAATTGCCCGATCAGGCGATATCGGTGATATTGAAGTCCTTGTCGAAGGTAAAGTCCAGCGTGGCGCCGCTTTCCGCGGCTGCACGGATACGCGCGATCAAGGCATCATGACGCTCCCCCGCCACGATCTTGAAATACCCCGCATGATTGGGAAAGGAGACCATAAAGCGCCCGTCGCGCTCGACAATTTTGCGCACTACGCCGGTGGATTGGGGCATGGCGCCGCTCCTTCCTGCGTGGTTCCGGGCGCATGCCATTGGCGGCGAAACGCGCTCATGAATACGGACGGCTTGACGGTGTCCTGCATCTTGCAATAATCGCGCATGACTTTTTCGGCCTTTCTGTCGGTCGAAAAATTCGTGCGGTGAAAGGGCGTATAATCCCCTTTGTAATTTTCAGGCGCGCTGCCGCAGGGCGTGACGCTGACCTGAGATATATCGGCGTTCATTTTATCCGTCCATTGCCGCAAGCCCACCGGCCCGTCGAACATGGAGGGATCCAGAACCATTTTCGCCGTCGTGCCGTCCGGCATATCCACCTGCACAACAGGGGCGACATGAAACCACCATGTTTGCTCCTTGCCGTTCGGGTAATGCACCACCAGCTCGCGGTCTTCCGTTTCAAAGGCCCAGGCCTTTTCCGGCACGATGCCCATACCCAGCAGCTTGCGGCACATCAGGTGCGCGCGGGCATAACAGCCGTCATCCGTATAGCCGTAGGCGAGGTTCCGCATATTCGCGAGCTTGTCAAAAGCCTCCACCGCCTCGACGCAGGAAATCGCTGCGCGCGCACCGTCCCCGGGCGCGAAGAGCGATGCACGATCGCTCCGGCCGTTAAACATGTCCAGCAGTACATTTTTAATAAACGCCACCATGCCGCATTATAACAAACTTCGCCTTAACAGGCGATTAAATGTCAAACCTTTGATACAAAAAGAAATATCAGATTTTTTCGCGTCTCATCTGCCATTGGACGGCCGTTTCGGGCCCCATGGTCACGCCCGTCAGCACCACTTGCAGGGCACGGCGGGGCGTTTCCCCTTCGCCGGCGTAAACGCTGTCCTCGATCGCCACGGCGGCACCGAGGGCGCTGAAGCGCCAGCCGATGCCGCTGCGCGCGCGCAACAGAACCTCGGCGCCGTCCTGGATCAGCGATGCCTGAATGAAGGGATGCAAGTGGAAGCGCAGCGCAAAATGCACACCCGCCTTGCCGTTCAGCACATCCGTGCCGCAAAGCACCTCGCCGTTATCCATCAACTGGACGCTGCGCCGATGCGTCATGCCGTAGCGCGGCACATACCCCGTATGCGCGGCATCGATCCGCGCGATATCGTGATCTTCATGGCGGCCGGCCGTCACCTCGGGCCGCGTGGTCAATTGCCCGCTATCATCGAATTGCAAAACGTTGCGGTTGTCCAACACCAGCGTGGAGTGTGCCGCCGTGGCGCGCAACAGGTCGCGCCAGCGACCGTCAATGGCGGAGGAACCGCAATTCACGATCACGCGGTCCTTGCCGAAACCGTATTCGAAGCTCAGCAAGCCCGCATGGGCGCGAGTGCTGTATTTGGGCAAGCCCGGCAGGCCGATATCCATGATGAGAGCGGCGCGGCCCTGCTGGATTTTCTCAAATCCCGCATGCGGCAGCGATTTCATGGCACGGCCGCGCGCGCCGGAGTGCATCAGCGTCGCATCGCAGATATAGGGATTGCCTTCCTGTCCGCCGTTGAACTGGCAGAAAGCACCGTCGCCATGGCGGAAGAATTTCACGGCCGGCGCCAGACGGTCAATCGCATGCTGCAATTCCTCCGGCATATCGAGACGCGCGGCGGACAGCGCGGTGCGCAAATCGACAAGGCATTGCAAAAATTCAAAAGTCGCCTGCGGGCTGCGCGACACATGGCCGCCGTCGGGCAGCACCTGAATCTTGATTTCGCGCAGGATCATGCGAAAGCCCTGCTCCAGCCGCTCTTCCCCGTCCTCCAGCGCAAGGCCGGAATAGGCCAGCCCTTTCAGCGCGCGCATGAGCGGAATGCCCGACAGCGTGCCGGGCAGGCTGCGCGCCAGCTGCCGCGCCTGTTTGACAAGGCTCGCAAACCACGCATGGCGGAAATCGTCATCGGCGGAGGCGCAGAAAAAGTCATGGAAGGAAATCCAGGCCGCAAGGCGCACCCCCGTCACATCGGCGCGGAACGGCAGACCGCCGGGGCGCTTTTCGTGATGTTCCATCCAATAGGCGACCATTTCGCGGGCCATGCGGCGCGCGCGGTCGCCGCCGACGGAGCGCAGGTCGCGCAGCCATTCGAAACCGTGCAATTCGGCGAGCCATTCGGGCTTGGCCTGCTGCGGCGCCCATGACAGATGCTCGCGCTCGATGCTTTGGCCTGCGAAACGGAAAACCCCCGCGATCATATCGCGCCCGCGCTGCGCATCCCCTGCCCACGGATCGGGCGGCACGACGCGCAATCTGTCTGGCACGCGCTGGGACATCGTCATCCCCGCAAAGGGATTGAGCGCGCCAAGGCGCGATAAATCACCCAGCTTTTGCAGCGGGCGGATTCCGCGATAGATGAGACTCTGCTCCGTCAGCAACATTCCCCAAATCCCCAAACCCGAAATGAATCGGACTCAATCGTTGAACGCCGAACCCCTTCGGCGCACAAACCCCCGTTATCACCACCGACACACCGGAAAGCTCTACCCGCGCAGGCGGGCGATGGCCTCCTTGTAGTCTTTTTCCTTGAAAACGGCCGTCCCCGCCACGAGCACGTCGGCGCCCGCGGCAATCACTTGCTTTGCGGTTTCGGCATTGACGCCGCCGTCGATTTGAAGGTCGATGTCGCGCCCCGTCGCATCAATGCGGCGGCGGACTTCGGCAATCTTGTCGAGCAGCGGTATGAATTTCTGTCCCCCGAACCCCGGATTGACCGTCATGACCAAAACAAGGTCGAGGTCGTCCATCAAATGGTCCAGCACATTCACGGGCGTGGCAGGGTTCAGCGACAACCCCGCCCTCTTGCCATAAGATTTAATCAGCTGAACCGTGCGGTGCGGATGCACGCCCGCCTCGGGGTGGAAGGTAATGATATCGGCGCCCGCCTTGGCAAATCCTTCGATATACGGATCCACCGGTGCGATCATCAGATGCACATCGAAGGTTTTTTTTGTCACGGGGCGGATGGATTCAACGATCGCGGGGCCAAAAGTGATGTTTGGCACGTAATGTCCATCCATGACATCAAGATGTATGTAATCCGCCCCCGCCTCGTCGATGGCCTGAACTTCAGCGCCAAGCTTCGAGAAATCTGCGGAAAGAATAGAAGGAGCTATGCGAACCCGTTGACTCATAAATCTTTTATACCAATTCGCTGCGAATCGGGCAACGCGGAAATAGAGACTCTGGTAAAAAAATCGGGGAATATGGAATCAGGTGTACAAAAAACCGCAGCGGCGATTCAGTTTGACTCGTTTTTGCCGTCCTCGTTACGATGACCTGTCATTTTCCGCAAAAAGAAAGAAACCCGCCCGATGAATAGCAGCGTCAGCAAATATACCCTTCGCTTTGCCCTCGTTTATACGGCCGTTTTGATTATCGCAGGGATTGTCATGACGGTTCTGGACATGGACAACGGTAACGCCGGCATTCAGGTCGTGCTTGTCATGTGCTCGGGCATGATCGTGGCCGACAAATTCGTCAAGGACCATATGCGTGTTCCCGATAAAGCCGAAAAGCGCGGACTTGTTTACGGCTCTTTTGCTTACTCAATCCTCATTTCCTGCATGGGCGCCGCCTTGATTTATTTTGCCGCCAGCGCCGAGGAAAAACAAGCCTTGCTGGACATGGCGGGACAAGTGCCGCCGCTTTTCTATGCAGGTATTTTCGCCTTTACGGCGATCATCCTGCTCATGGCGCTTTCCTTCAGCTACGGCCATATGGCGAAAAAAATACTGGAGGGATACGAAAAGCGCGCACAGAAAAACAAGGCGCTCTAAACCTTAAACCTTCACAAACCGCACCGCATAAAACCCGTCGATGCCGCCGTGTTCCGCCCAGTGGTGCGGCAGCGCGCGGAATTCGCAGCGGGCGGTGAGCATGGGATTGATCCCCGCGATTTCACCGGGACGGATGGGATCGAGCCGCAGCGGCAGTCCTTCGGCCAGCACCCAATCGGTCTGCGCTTCCCCTTCCGCTTTCTGGATGGAACAGGTGCAATAAAGCAAAACACCGCCGGGTTTCAGCATCGCCGCCGCATTTTTCAACAGGCGTTTTTGCAAGGCGGCGAGTTTTTCCTGATCCCGCATGTCTTTTAAATAAAACACATCTGGCTGGTGGCGAATGGTGCCCGTCGCGCTGCAGGGCGCATCCAGCAAAACGGCATCCACAGGCTCCGGCGGCTGCCAGACGGCGCCATCGGCAATGACGGAGGTCACATGTTCCAGCGCCAGACGGTCGACATTTTCCTGCAAGCGCGCCATGCGCTGCGCGGAGCGGTCGAGCGCAATCACCTTTGCCCCCGCCGCCGCCAATTGCGCGGTTTTACCGCCGGGGGCCGCGCATAAATCCACAACCGTTTTACCGCGCACATCGCCCAGAAACTTCACGGGCATGGCAGCGGCTGCATTTTGCACCCACCATGCGCCTTCTTCAAACCCCGCCAGCCCCGGCACAAACCCGGCGCTTTTCAGCCGCAGGGAACCGCTCGGCAGCAGCGTCGCACCCAAACGCTCCGCCCATTGCTGCGGGTTCGCGCGCACGGTGAAATCGACCGGCGCCTCCGTCAAATGCGCGGCGGCAATATCGAGCGCGGTTTCAACGCCGTAATCCTGCATCCATTGCGTCCAGAGCCATTCGGGCGTATTCACCCGCCCCGCATCGCGGTGATCACGTTTGGGGATCCTCTCCTGCGCGACGCGGCGCATAACGGCATTGACCAGCGGTTTTTGGTGCGCGATGTCTTCTGCCGCGGCAAGAGCCACCGTCGTATTCACCGCGGCATGCGGCGGCGTTTGCAAAAAAACGATCTGCGCCATGCCAAGGCGGAAGATGTTCAAAAGCTGCTGCGGCTTCAGGCGCGTCAGCGGGTCGCGCAGCAGCCCCGCCAGCGCTTCGTCCAGTTCCGGCGCACGTTTTAAAACCGTCGCCACCAGCAAGCGCACAAAGCCGCGGTCGCGGCTTTCCAGCGCGTCGAAATCACCGGCGGCGCGGGCATAGGCTTCGTCCAGCGATTTACGCTGAAAAAAAATGTCGTTCAAAACCGCAAAGGCCGCCTGCCGCGCGGCAAGCCCGCCGCCCGCGGCATCGGCCGTATCCTGTTTTGCGTTTGGGTCGGACATTATTTTTTCTTAACGGTTTTCTTTTTCGCTTTTTGCTGCGCTTCGTGTTTCAGGATTTCTTCCTCGGCGCAGGACTGGTAAATCAGCATCGTATACAGCGTGCGCACAAAATCGGGATCCACGCCGTATTTCCGGCCGTGGGCGACGGCATTGTTGCGCACCTCGTTCACGCGGCCGCCGAGAAAGGCGGGAATGTCATGCGCGATCTTCACCTTGGCGACATCCCGCACGACACCGAAACGCCGGCCCAGCAGCTTCATCATCTGCGCATCGATTTTATCGATTTTCCGGCGGTGTTTTTTCAACACTGCCGCCGCCAACAGATGCTTGTCCTGCGGCTGCTTGGCGGCGGTTTTTCGTGATTTTTTGGCTGTCATCTGCTCTACCCTGATTTAGAAAATATGCTTTATAGGCAAAATACACAAAACCACCCGCAAACGCACACTTTTATCCGTCGCCCCGCAACATTACGGAATATCAAAAAATTGGCGAAAACTTTCAATCTCTGTTAAATAATGGCATTCATAATCAAGCAATAATCAGCACCACCCTATTTTTGAGGAGTAACGGTTGCGATGCGTCTATTCCGGTGTATTTATTTACTGGCCTTTCTCACATGCGCCGCGCTGCCGGCCGTGGCTGCGGAAAAGCTTTTCAATGCCGAAAGCATGACGCTGCAAAACGGGATGAAGGTCGTCGTCATTTCCAACCACCGCGCGCCGGTGGTGACGCATATGGTATGGTACAAATTCGGCGCAGCGGACGAACAGCCCGGCAAATCCGGCATCGCCCATTTTCTGGAGCACCTGATGTTCAAAGGCACCCCCAAGGTGCCGGACGGCCAGTTTTCACGCATTGTCAAAAAGCTGGGCGGCAATGACAATGCCTTCACCACGCAAGATTACACCGCCTATTACCAAAACGTGCCGCTGGGCAGCCTTGAAACCGTCATGCGCATGGAAGCCGACCGGATGAAAAACCTGGTTTTGCGGGAGGAGGAGGTCGCCTCCGAGCGGCAAGTGATTATCGAAGAGCGCCGCCAGCGCATAGACAACCAGCCGCAGGCGAAGTTCCAGGAACAGATGATGAGCGCGCTTTTCGTCAATCATCCCTACGGCCTGCCCGTCATCGGCTGGCTGCACGAAATGCGGGAGCTGACGCGCAACGACGCCTTTGATTACTACAACGAATGGTACGCGCCCAATAACGCCATCCTGATCGTCTCGGGCGATATTACGCTCGAAAAACTAAAGCCGCTGGCGGAAAAATATTACGGCGTCATCGCTGCGCAAACCTTGCCGGAGCGCAACCGCACGCGCCCCGCGCCCATCGTGGCGGCGCAGCGGCTGATCATGGAGGACCCGCGCATCGGCCAGCCCGTGCTGATGAAAATATGGCGCGTGCCGCGCGGCAACGATGCGTTGAACGTCCTTGCCGAAATTCTGGGCGGCACTTCCACGGCACGCCTTTACAAAAGTCTGGTCGTGGATAAAAAGCTCGCCATTTCCGTCGGCGCCAGTTACGACCCGATGAGCCTGAATGAAACCACCTTCAGCATTTACGCCACGCCTACGCCCGGCACCAGCATTGCCGCGCTGGAAACCGCGCTGGCGCAGGAAATCACTCATGTGCTGGCCAAGGGCGTCACGCTGGAGGAACTGAACAGCGCCAAAAGCCGCAGCCGGGCCAGCGTGACCTATTATCTCGACAGCCTGCAGGGTCCGGCCATTCTTTTCGGACGGGCGCTGGCCAGCGGCTTCAGCCTCGATTATGTCGAAAACCGCCTGATCCGTCTGGAAAAACTGACGATTGACGATATTGCGGCCGCAGCACGGCTTGTTTTCCAAAGCACGGACCTGCCTGTCACCGGTATTTTGCTGCCGCAGGACAAAGCGCCCCAAGCTGCCGATAAAGGAGCCGTGGAATGATCCGCCTCATCACAACACTGACCTTTGCCTTTTTCACGCTTATCGCTGTTCCTGCCTTTGCAACGGAAACGGCGTCCGCCAAGGTGCTGGACGTCAAGGCCTTCACTACGACCGCCGGCATCAAGGTCTGGCTGGTGGAAGATCACAGCATTCCCGTCATCTCCCTCAATTTTTCTTTCGAAGGCGGCCTTGCGCATGATCCGGACGGCAAGCCGGGCGTGGCCCGTCTCGTCTCCATCTTGCTCGACGAAGGCGCGGAGAATATGGACAGCCAGGCTTTTCAGGCCAAGATGACGGATAACGCCATCTCCATGGGCTTCACCGCGGGGCGTGATGCGTTTTTCGGCGAGTTGCGCACCATTACAGACAACCGAACCCTCGCCTTCGACCTCTTGCGCGCCGCGCTCTCTGCCCCCCGCTTTGACGAGGATGCGATCGAGCGCATGAAGAATGCCAATGCCGCCCAGATCAAGCGCGACATGGGCGACCCGGCATGGCTGTCGGCGCGGACGTTCAACGGCGTTCTTTTCGAAGGGCACGCCTATGCCCTGCCCGGCTACGGCAACCTGGCCAGCATGCAGAAAATCACCCGAAAAGACCTTGTCAATTTTACGCGGGCGCAATTCAGCCGCGATGTTTTGCAAGTCGCCCTTGCCGGCGACATTACCGCGACGGAAGCCGCGACGCTGATCGACAAAACCTTTGGCGGCCTGCCCGCGAAAGGCATGGCCGTCGATGGCAAGGACATCACGCCGCAATATGCGGGCAAGACGATTTTGCTGCCGCTGGATACGCCGCAAACCTATATCGCCCTCGGCGCGTCCGGCATTCCGCGCGCGGATAACGACTGGCACGCGGCGGTCGTGATGAACTATATCCTCGGCGGCGGCAGTTTCGATTCCTGGCTGATGCGCGAGGTTCGCGAAAAACGCGGCCTGACCTACGGGGTCTACAGCAGCCTGCAAAGCATGAAACATGCCGCCATTGCGCAGATCAGCCTGTCCAGCAGCAATGAAAGCGTGGCGGAGGCGCTGTCCATCATCCGCGCGCAACTGCAACGCATGGCCGAGGCCGGCCCGGCGGAGCAGGAGCTGAAAGATGCCAAGGCCTATCTGACCGGCTCGCTGATGCTGGAGCTGACCTCCACCGGCGATATAGCCGCGGTGCTGAACGGCCTGCAGCGGGACGATATGGATGCCGAATACATCAACCGCCGCAATGCCATGCTGAACGCCCTCACGCTGGCCGACGTGCGCCGCGTGGCCAGGCGGCTGTTGAAACCGGATATGCTGACGACCGTGCTGGTCGGCAAGCCCGATAACGTCAAGGCCGACATCATGCTGGACAAACCGCCCGGCATGGCCATGCCCGAAACCAAATAACGCCGTGCAAGGACAAACATGACCGAAGCGACCCGAAAGAAAAACGATCCCGCCCCCCTGAAGGCATTGCAGGCGCATTACGCGGAAATGTTTTCCCTGCATATCAAAGACCTGTTTGCGCAGGATGCCGCGCGGTTTGAAAAAATGTCGCTGCAACTGCCCGGCCTGCTGGCGGATTTTTCCAAAAACCGCATCACCGATGAAACGCTGAAGCTGCTGCTGCGCTATGCGGAAGATTCCGGTATTGTCGATGCCCGCGCACGGTTTTTCGGCGGCGGGAAAATCAACAACACCGAAAACCGCGCCGTGCTGCATATGGCCTTGCGCGCCGATGAGGACGATATTTTCACCGTGGACGGCAAGAATGTGGTGCCGGAGGTGCGCGACACCCTCGCCCGTATGGCGGCTTTCGCCGAAGCGGTGCGCAGCGGCGGTTGGAAAGGCCGCAGCGGCAAGGAAATCACGGATATCGTCAATATCGGCATCGGCGGTTCCAGCCTCGGCCCGCAACTGGTGACGCAGGCGCTGTCCTATTACCACCACCCGCGTCTTTCCGCGCATTACGTGGCGAATGTGGAGGCATCGGATCTCGCCCGCACGCTGGCGGCGCTAAACCCTGAAACCACGTTGTTCATCGTCGCTTCCAAAACCTTCACCACCGCGGAAACGATGCAGAACGCGCGCATCGCGCGTGAATGGCTGCTGGCCCATTACAAAGGAGATGAAACCGCGGTGGCGAAGCATTTCGTCGCGGCGTCGACCAACGCCGAGGCCGTCGGCGCATTCGGCATTGCCCCGCAAAACATGTTCCCCTTTCACGACTGGGTCGGCGGACGCTACAGCCTGTGGTCGGCGATCGGTCTTTCCTGCATGCTCATGGTGGGAGCTGAAAACTTCCACGCGTTGCTGTCGGGCGCGCGCGATATGGATCAGCATTTCAAAACCGCGCCGCTGGCGGAAAACCTGCCCGTGTTGACGGCCCTGATCGGATTCTGGCACCGCGATATTTGCGGCTACCCCGCCCTCGCCGTCATTCCCTATCATGCGCAACTGGCGCGCTTGCCCGCTTTTTTGCAGCAACTGGATATGGAAAGCAACGGCAAGCGCGTCGACCGCGACGGCCGCCCGCTGCAAATACCCAGCGGCCCGATGATTTTCGGCGAGCCCGGCACGGATGCGCAACACAGTTTCTTTCAGTGGCTGCATCAGGGCACCGATATCGTTCCCGTCGATTTCATCGCCGCCGTCAACACGCCCTATGGCAACCAGACGCAGCAAAACATGCTACTCGCCAACTGCCTCGCCCAGAGCGCGGCGCTCATGGGCGGGCGCGACAATCCGGCGGAGCCCCACCGCCATTTCCCCGGCAACCGCCCTTCCACCACCCTCCTGCTGGATGAGTTGACCCCCAAAACGCTCGGCATGCTGCTGGCGCTATACGAGCACAAGGTTTTCGTGCAAGGCATGCTGTGGCAGGTCAACAGCTTCGACCAATGGGGCGTAGAGCTGGGCAAAGTGCTGGCCAAGAATCTGGAGCCTGAAATCGCGGGAGCCTCCCCGATCGGCGCGCATGACGCCTCTACCAAGGGGCTGATCGGCCATATCCGCGCAAAAAACGCCTAAATATATGAAAATTACAAGCGCCTTGCCCTTTATAGACATAATTTGTAAAATCTAGACCGATTTTAGCAATTCTATTTCGTCTATGACAGGAGGCTCCGATGGCGCTTGGCCGTTCTTTGCGTAACATTGCCAATAAATTTTTTGGCAAGGAACCCCCGGCAAACGATAACCGGGCGCCCAATTACAGCTTTACCGTCTCCCCCGAAGAACTGGCCCGCGCCAAAAACCCGCCGGTCGATAACAGCCTGGTGGAGTTGCATCACGGCATTGCCGTTTCCGACCCCTTCCGCCCGCTGGAGGATCTGGACGCCCCTGAAACCGCCGCCTGGGTGGACAAGCAAAACCGGCGCTTTGCCGATTTCATCAAGGGCATGGAGGAATCCATGCAGCGCGCCGAAACCTTCCTGACCGACGCCCTTGATTACGACAGCGAAAGCCTGCCCGCCCGTTACGGCAAGAAATATTTCCGCACGTTCCACAAATCCCTCGCCGCCCAGAGCGTGATCGAAACCGCCGACAGCGCGGAAGGCCCGTGGGAAACCTTCATCGACCCCAATACGCTGAGCAAGGACGGCACCGTCGCCCTGTCCGGCTGGGTGCCAAGCCCCGACGGCACGCGCGTGGCCTATATGATTTCCGAGGCCGGCAGCGATGCGCAGACGCTGAGAATCCGCGACGTCGCAACAGGCAAGGATCTGCCCGATGAAATTAAAGACTGCCGGTTTACCAGCGTCCTGTGGGACCGCCAGAGCAACGACAGTTTCCAGTACACCTATCCCACGCACGACAATACGCGCCGCACGAACATCAAGCATCACAAGATCGGCGATGCGGTCGAAAATGATAAAAAGGTGTTTGAAGCGGCGGCGGAAGACAGTTTTCTTTCTCCCTCCCGCCTGTCCACCGGAAAATACGAATGGGTCTGGCACAGCATCGGCACGGATAAAAACAGCGGATTGCTGTTCCGTCCCTTCGGCAGCGACGAAGATTTCAAGGAAATCGTCGCGCCCAGGACATACACCGTGCAGCCGATTTTCGAAAATGCCGACGGCACCGTTCTGGCCGTCACCAACAAGGACGCCCCGCGCGGCAAGCTGGTCAAGCTCGACCCAGGCAACCCGCAGCCCGAAAACTGGACGACCGTGATCGAACAGCATGCCGAAGACGTTCTGGACAGCGCCCGAATCCACAAAGGCAAGCTCTTCGCCTTTTACACGCATGACACCGCCGATGCGGTCAAGGTTTTCACGCCTGAAGGCAAGCACCTGCACGACATGCCCCTGCCGCCGCAAACGGTGGCGGGATACGGCCGCATCCATCCGGAAGACGACACCTTTACAATGCAGATTTCCGGCTTCCAGTTCTCCGGCGACGTTTACAGCTATGACGTTGAAAAGAACGAGCTGAGCTTTGTCAAGGAAGGCCCCGCGAAATACGATCTTTGCGATTGCGTCGTGGAGCGTGTGCACGCCACATCAAAAGACGGCATAAAAGTGCCGATGACCATCATCCGCCATCCCGATACCAAGCTGGATGGCAGCGCGGCGACGATTTTGTACGGCTACGGCGGGTTTAACGTGCCGCTGACGCCCGGCATCGGCAGCAGCATGATGCACTTCGTCAAGTCCGGCGGCATTTACGTGCAGGCCAACCTGCGCGGCGGCGGGGAATTCGGGGAGGACTGGTACAATCAAGGCCGCAAGGAAAACAAGCAAAACGTTTTCAACGATTTCATCGCCTGCGCCGAGCACCTGCAAAAAGAAGGCTATACGTCGAAGGAGCGCCTTGTCATCCGCGGCGGCAGCAACGGCGGGCTTTTGACTTCCGCCACCATGCTGCAGCGGCCCGATCTCTTCGGCGCCGTAATTACGGAAGTGCCCGTGACCGATCTTTTCCGCTTTCACCTCGCCACCTACGGCGCGGCATGGAAATCCGATTACGGCGATCCCGGCATCAAGAAAGATTTCAACATCGCGGCACGCTATTCGCCGCTGCATAATGTCAAGCCGGATGCGAAATACCCGCCGCACCTGATCAAAACGGCGGATCATGATGACCGCGTCGTGCCGTGGCATTCCTACAAGCTCGCCGCCACGCTGCAAGCCCGCAGCGCGGCAGATAACAAGACGCTGTTGCGCGTGGAAAAAGATGCGGGCCACGGCGCGGGCAAATCCATCCAGAAAATTATCCAGGACTGGGCGGAAACTTTCGCCTTCATCGAAAAAGCGGTCGGCCCCGTCGATCAGGCGGCTTATAAAGCGGCGCTGGAAGCGAAAAATGCGCCGAAGCCCGAAAGCAAAGTCATCGATTTCTTCAAAAGGTTCAAACCATGACAAGTACGGTCGTTTTCTATGATACCGAGTTCACCACATGGGAAGGCGCAATGGAAAACGACTGGTCGGCTCCCGGTCAATACCGCGAACTGGTGCAGATCGGCGCGGTGCGGTTTGATCTGGACACGTTGACGGAGGTTGACGAATTTCAACTGCTCATCAAGCCCGTCAAAAACCCGGTGCTGTCCGATTTCTTTTGCGAACTGACGGGCATTACGAACGATGACGTCACGCGGGAGGGACTCAGCTTTCCCGATGCCTATCATGCTTTTCTTGCCTTCGTGCAGGGCGACCGCACGGCCTGCTACGGCTGGGATGCGCGGGTGATGCGCGAAAACCTGGGTTTTAACGGCATGCCGCACGGCGAGGACGACTTTGACAGCCTCAACATCGGCCTTTGGTTCCAGGGCAAGGGCGCGGCCTTCGGCATTACGCCCAAGACCAATTCCGGCAAGCTCGCCGCCACGGTCGGCGCGGAAATGGCCGCCATTCAGGAACACAACGCCCTGCATGACGCCCGCAGCATCGCCGCGGCCTATCGTTTCATGGTTCAAAAAGGGATTGAGAACCCTTTTTAAAACTCAATTAGTCACTCCGAACGCCGTGAAGAATCCAGTACGGTCGCAACAATTGCAACGCTGAAGTTTCCTCACCGCGTTCGGAATGACTTGAAATATCACTTATCGTCACTCATGCGCAGGGCGGAGATGAAGGCCGATTGCGGGATTTCGACGTTCCCGTACTGGCGCATCTTTTTCTTGCCCTCTTTTTGCTTGTCCAGCAGCTTGCGCTTGCGCGACACGTCGCCGCCGTAGCATTTCGCCGTCACGTCCTTGCGCATGGCCGAAACATCCTCACGCGCGATGATCTTGCCGCCGATGGAGGCCTGAATGGCGACTTTGAACAACTGGCGCGGGATCAGCTCTTTCAGGCGCTCGCAGAGCTGGCGGCCGCGGCGTTCGGCCTGCGAGCGGTGGACGATCATGGACAGCGCGTCCAGCGCCTCGCCGTTCACCAGAATGTTCATGCGCACAAGATCTCCTTCCTCGAAACCGTCGAGCTGGTAGTCCATGCTCGCATAGCCGCGGCTGATGGATTTCAGGCGGTCGTAGAAATCGAAAACCACTTCATTGAGCGGCAGGCGATACACCGCCATCGCGCGGCTGCCGACCCATGTCAATTCTAACTGTACGCCGCGGCGTTCCTGGCAAAGCTGCAGAATACCGCCCAGGTATTCGTCGGGCACGAAGATCGTCGCCTTGATCCACGGCTCCTCGATCTTGGCAATGCGTACCACGTCGGGCATGTCGGCGGGGTTGTAAAGGTCGATCTGCTCGCCGTTCGTCATGTGGATTTTATACACTACCGATGGCGCGGTCGGGATAAGATCAAGGTTATATTCGCGGTCGAGACGTTCTTGAATGATCTCGAGATGCAACAGGCCGAGAAAACCGCAACGGAATCCCATGCCGAGCGCGTTGGAGTTTTCCGCCTCGTAATGCAGGCTCGCATCGTTCAGCGCCAGTTTACCGAGGGATTCACGCAGTTTTTCAAACTCGCTGGAATCCAGCGGGAAGATGGAGCAGAAAACCATCGGCACGGAAGGCTTAAAACCCGGCAGGCGCGTATCGCAAGGATTGCGGTCCAGCGTGATCGTATCGCCGATCTTGGTTTCATGGATGCTTTTGATGCCGCAGGTGATGAAACCCATTTCGCCGGCCTTGAGCTCACCCGTCATCACGTGCTTGGGCGTAAAGACCCCCACGCGGTCGGCTTCGTATGCCGCACCCGTGCTCATGAAGCGCAGCTTGTCCTTCACTTTCACCGTGCCTTCGACCACGCGCACCAGAATGACGACGCCGAGATAGGGGTCGTACCAGCTGTCCACCAGCAGCGCCTTCAGCTTGGCGCCCGTATCGCCCTTCGGAGAGGGAAGCCGCGTGACGATGGCCTCCAGAAGGTCGTCGATGCCGATGCCCGTTTTGGCCGAAGTCAGCACCGCGTCGGAAGCGTCAATACCGATGACGTCCTCGATCTGCGCGCGCACGCGCTCCACGTCGGCGGCGGGCAGGTCGACCTTGTTGATGACGGGCACGATTTCAAGGTTGTTGTCGATGGCCTGATAGACGTTGGCGAGCGTTTGCGCCTCCACCCCTTGCGAGGCGTCGACGACCAGCAGCGCGCCTTCGCAGGCGGCCAGGCTGCGGCTGACTTCATAGGCGAAATCCACGTGGCCGGGCGTATCCATCAGGTTCAGGATGAATTTCTCGCCGCTTTGCGCCGTATATGCCAGACGCACGGTCTGCGCCTTGATGGTGATACCGCGCTCGCGCTCCAGCTCCATATTGTCAAGGATCTGTTCCTTCATTTCACGGTCGGTCAACCCGCCGCATTTTTGGATAATCCTGTCGGCAAGTGTTGACTTCCCATGGTCGATATGGGCAATAATCGAGAAGTTCCGGATGTGTTTTTGATCTGTCATAATTTTTTTTTGTAAAGCCCGGGGTTTCGAGGATTTATGCAGCGCCTGCCAATCGCCCTTTTGTTTTTCCTAATTGCGCTCTGTTTTAACTGGAATACGGCCAAAGCTCAAGAGCCGGCGGCGCTTCCCGACCAGATTCAGGGCAACTGGGCCCTGCCGGACTGCGGAACCTATGACGAAGCCCTCGTTTTCAGCCGCTATTTTTACCTAAGATCGCTGGCGGATACCCAGACCCTTCTGCCCGCCCGGCTGGAGCGCCAGGCCGAAAATTATGCGATTCTGTCCCTGAAAGACCAAAAGGCCCCCGTCCGGTTCGAAAATGACGGGATTCTGACCATGGCCATGCTGGAAACCGCCCCCGCCCGCCGCGTGCGCAACTGGCCGAGGGATTGGGAAAAGCTGCCCATCGACCAAACCGTCGAATACACGGCCTGTACCGATGCGCCGACCCTCGTGCCGCAAAGCCTGCAACGGCTGATGCGCTACATCGACCGCATACAGGCGGCCTGCACCGTTTCCCTGACCAATAACTGCACGCGCGTGCTGTTCAAATATGCCGATACGAATAACAACAACAAGCTTGAACGGACGGAATTGCAAAAGGGCCTTGACCACCTCGCTTTCTTATCGGTACTCGCAAGCGGCGTGCCTGTGACGGTTGAAGAAGGCCGGCAGTCTATCGATGCCATCCGCACGGAAGAGGCCGGCATCGTGAAAACGCTGATGGATACCTATGATACCGATGGGTCCGGGGATCTCGACTATAACGAAATCGTCGCCGATGTCGCCGTGCCGCCCCTGCCGATGGTACCGTCGATGCTTGATAAAATCGGCGCCCTGCTACCCGCTTTTAAAATGGCGGCTGTCGCCTTGCCTGCCGCACCTGTTATGACGGAACAGACGCCGGAGAAGGAAACGGTAAAGACAAAAGCGACAAGCGCCGAAAAAAGCCCCTGGCAAAAAGATTATTGACGCAAAGATTATTGACGCTCAGGCCTGCTGCGCACCTGCCGCGCGGCGCAGACGGTCGTTGATGGCAAGGCCGAGGCCCGTATCCGGAATATTCATCACGGCAATCGCCGTAAATCCGCCTTGATCCAACTGATGCAGCATGCTGAAAAGATTGGCCGCCGCTTCGGTCAAATCCCCCTGTTCGCTGAGGTTCATGCATTGGTTTGTCGGCAGGTCGCGGGCAAAACCGCCGCCTTCCACGCCCATGAAGCGCAGCTTGCCGAAACCGAGCAAGGCCTCGCCCTTTTTCACATCCACCGCGTTCAGCCGCAGCGGCGTATGGGGCGCGTAATGCTTTAACAGCTGGCCGGGGGAACGGGGCTTGTCGCCCGCCGCCTCGATCTCCACCCGCACCGCGCCGACGTGCATGTCGAGATCATCCGGCGTGATGGCGCCGGGACGCAGCAAAACAGGTATATCCCCCGTCATATCGACGACGGTGGATTCAAGCCCCACCGTCGCCTTGCCGCCCGCAAGGATCATCCCCGCTTTTTCACCCAAGCTTTCGGCCACGTGCTGCGGCGTCGTGGGGCTGAGCATGCCGGAGGCATTTGCGCTCGGCGCGGCAATCGGACGGCCCAGCTTCTGAATCAGCTGCCGCGCCACCGGATGCGCGGGGCAGCGTATGGCCAGCGTCGGCAGGCCCGCGGAGCATAATTTCGAAACGGCGCAGTCATCGCGCATCGGCAGGATAAGCGTCAACGGCCCCGGCCAGAAAATCTCCGCCAGCAGCCGCGCGCGCATATTGAAAACAACCAGTTCCTCCGCCGCCGCGCGGTCGTTCACATGCACGATGACGGGATTGAAGACCGGCCTTCCTTTCGCCTCGAAAATGCGCGCGACAGCACGGTCGTTCGTGGCATCGGCGCCCAGCCCGTAGACGGTTTCCGTCGGCAGGGCGACGAGTCCCCCCCCCCGCAGGCGTTCGGCGGCAAGGTTCAGGTTTTCTTCGGTCGGCAGGACGATCAGCGACATCTTCAGGCGGCTTCCGGCATATTCAGCTTGCCGCCCGGCATCGGCTGCGGCACACCCGTCGTGGTGGGAAAGCTGATCGGCAATCCCTTTACGCTGCGCACGGCCATATAGGCAAAGGCCTCCGCCTCGATCGCATCGCCGTTAAAGCCGACGTCTTCGATCGCGTTCACGGGTACGCCCAGTTTCTCGCGCAATTGTTGCATCAAATAACCGTTCAGGCGGCCGCCGCCGGAAACGATCCAGCGCGCGGGCGCAACGGGCAGGAAATCCACCGCTTTTGCGATGCTGCGCACCGTAAAGGCGGAGAGCGTCGCCGCCCCCGCCTCCAGCGAGAGGCCCTGCCACAGCGGCGAGACGAAATCATTGCGGTCGAGCGACTTGGGCGGCGGCGCATTGAAAAACGGATGCGACATCAGCGCGCCGACGATATCCTCGTCCGGCTTGCCGCTCGCCGCCGTTTTACCGCCGTCGTCATATCTCTGTCCCGCGTGCTGCAACATCCAGTCATCCATCAGCGCGTTGCCGGGGCCGGTATCGAAAGCGATGATCGTCCCGTCCGTGCCGATATACGTCACGTTCGCAACGCCGCCGATATTCAAAAAAGCGACAGGCTTATCAAGGTTCGTCGCCAACGCGCGGTGATACACCGGCGCCAGCGGCGCGCCCTGCCCGCCTGACAGCACGTCTGCGGTGCGGAAATCATTCACGACCTTGATACCCGTCAAATGCGCGAGCAATGTGCCGTCGCCCAGCTGGCAGGTATATTTTTCCTGCGGCGCATGGGCGATGGTCTGGCCGTGAAAACCGATGAGATCGACGTCCCGCGCCGGCAGATTTTTTTCCGCCAGCAGCTTTGCGACGACGCGGGCATGCGCCTCGGTCAGGGCATGCTCCACGGCGGCGGCATTGCCGCGTTTTTCGCGCGGAAGATTGAGACAGCTGCGGATATGCTGGCGCAAGCCTTCGGGATAGGCTTCGTGGACGAAGCCTTCGCGCAGGATATATCCCTCTCCGTCCGTCGTGATCAGGGCGGCGTCAATCCCGTCCAGCGACGTGCCGCTCATGAGGCCGATAACCTTGTATTCCTTCATTTTTCCAAACCTTGGCTTTTTCAATACATAAGGATAATATACCCCCGACGGAACAAAGAGGTAAATATGAATTCAGACTTCATCGCCATCATGGAAGAACGCGGTTTTCTGCACCAGTGCACGGATGTCGACGCGCTGAAACGAAAACTCGCGACCGGCACCGTGACCTGTTACACAGGTTACGACGCCACGGCGCGCAGCCTGCATGTCGGCAGCCTTTTGTCGATCATGATGATGCGCTGGTTCCAAAAATGCGGGCACCGCCCGATTGTCCTGATGGGCGGCGGCACGACCAAGGTGGGCGACCCCTCCGGCAAGGACGAAAGCCGCAGGATGCTGACGGCGGAAGATATCGACAACAATATCGCGGGCATCCGCCGCGTGTTTGAAAAATTCCTCTCCTTCGGCAGCGGTAAAACGGATGCCCTGATGGTGAATAATGCAGACTGGCTGGAAAAGCTGAACTATATCGATTTCCTGCGCGATTACGGCACCCATTTCACGATCAACCGCATGATGGCCTTTGACAGCGTCAAAACGCGGCTGGAACGCGAACAGCCGCTGACCTTCCTGGAATTCAACTACATGATCCTGCAGGCCTACGATTTCCTGGAGCTGAACCGCGCCTACGGCTGCGCCGTGCAGTTCGGCGGATCGGACCAATGGGGCAATATCGTGAACGGCATCGAGCTGGCGCGCCGCATCGACCGTGCGGAGCTTTACGGGCTCACCACACCACTGCTGACCACCGCGTCGGGCGCCAAAATGGGCAAAACCGCCGCCGGCGCCGTCTGGTTGAACCAGGATATGCTGAGCGCCTATGACTACTATCAATTCTGGCGCAATACCGAAGACGCCGATGTCGGCCGCATGCTGAAATATTACACAGAACTGCCGATGGACGAGATTGCGAAACTGGAAGCATTGAAAGGCAGCGAGATCAACGAAGCGAAAAAAGTGCTGGCCTTTGAAGCCACAAAAATGTGCCATGGCGAAGCCGCCGCTCAGGACGCCGCCGAAACCGCGCGCAGAACGTTTGAGGAAGGCGCCAGCGCAGAGGGCCTGCCGACCATTACACTCTCCCGCAGCAAACTGGCCGAAGGCATTCCTGCCTTCATGCTGTTCAAGGATGCCGGCCTTGCCGCCTCCGGCGGAGAGGCCCGCCGGCTGATTTCCGGCGGCGGCGCGCGCGTGAATGACGTGAAAATCGACGACGACCAGCAGATCATTTCCCTCGCCGACCTGCAAGACGGCCACGCGGTCAAATTATCCGCGGGCAAGAAAAAACACGCGCTTGTCGTGGCGGGTGATTAAGCGCTGCGTCCTTATTCAAAGAAAACCTTGCGCAGAATGCCGGGCGCCAGCACGGCCAGCGGATTGACCGTCACAATCGGCTGCGACATGGCGCCCTTGATCGTATATGTCGCCGCGAGCAGCCCTTCGCCGCCGGCGGTCAGGATATCGCCCACCAGCGGGATGCCGCTGAGGATGGAACTGACTTCGGAAACCGGGATGATCGTGCCGTCGAGATCAAGCCGCCGCGCCCAGTAATCGATATTGCCTTCAAACGTCAGGCCCAAAGAAGTGCCGGAAGTACGGCCGTCCTTGAGGCGGATCCGGCGCATATTCTCGGTCTGATGCGGCTGGCCGCGGTCCGTCCAGCTGAAATTGACGCGCGCTTTGGTAAAGGACAGCCCCTCCCCGTTCAGCAGATCCAGAATGCCGATCAGCGACATGGCGTTCAAAAGCTTGGCGAGAACGGGCGTATCTTTCAAGGTGAAATTGTTCATTTGCGCCACACCTGCAAGATCGCGCGGCCCGCCGTTCGGCTGTGCTTCGCCGCGCACCGTCAAGGTGCCGCCGCGGATGCTTTTCGTGATCCCCAGCGTGGTCAGCGCGGCGCCGGCGTTATCGGCTTCAAACCGCAGGCTATGGCCGTTTTCTTCCGGCATATAGCGCAGGTACACCGCCTTGCCGCCCGCGGCGGCGTCCATTTCCATCTGGTCGATGCGCTGCCATTTGTTGCGCTTTAAAACCATTTTAACATCGTCCAGCGCGCGGTCTCTGCCCAGCACCAGCTTTTTGACATCCATGACGACATGCAGCGGCGTCACGATCTCCGCCGCCTTGGCATCGGTATTGGGAACAGGCGCCACATCATCGGCGCCTGCAAAGGGGCGTGCATCCAGCTGCTGGCCGGAAACCTTGAGCATATAGCCCGTCGCGCCGCGATCCTCCGCCGTCACCGCAACATCCGTTTCGCCGTACATCAGGCGCGACAGGCGCGCGGTTTCAAATGCCGTTGCACCCGCAGCATCGCGCCCGAAATCAAGATCCCCTTGCAAAAGCATGCCCGCCGTCTCCAGTGACAGGTCGCGGATGCTTTGCAGGTTGTTGTTTTTAAGGCCCAGCGTCAGGCTGATGCCGCCTTCCGCTGCCGGCGGTTTTGTAAATTCGACAAAAGGCAACGTCAGCCCCAGCCCTGCGAGATTGCCCTTCAGCTCGACCTTCGCCGCATCGTCAAACCCCCGCTGGTATACAACGTCGGCGGCCATGCGCCCCTTGACCGCCAGCAGGTCGGGTACGCCGAAATGCTTCAGCAGCTTTTCATCCAGCACCAGCCCGGCCGTCGCGCGCTGGTCAAAAGCCGCCGTCCTTGTAAAGTTTTTCGTCCAGTCGAACTGCACGGGCGTACCGGAGAGAAGCCCGTTGCCCTTGATATTCAGCGACCCGTTGCTGACCGTCAGGTCCATCGGCCCGCCCGTCAGCGGCAAGCCGGCGATAACGCCGTTCAGAGAAACGTCATTGGCCTTGGCCGTCGCCTTTACCTGAACCTCCGCAATGTCCAATTGTTTATGAATGGGGAATTTGAAGCTGACCTCCACATCCGCCGTGCCGCTCACGCCGGCGGAATCCAGCCCCAGCATTTTCGGGTATTCCAGCGGCTTTGAATCCAGCACCGACAAAGCCGTTTTGAGCGGCCCCGTCAGGGAAACGGCGATGTCGATTTCCGCATGCACGTCGTCGGATGTGGCGTGTTCAAGATTGGTAATGCGGATGGTCGATTTCGTCGCCTTCATATCGGCGATCCGGCCGCCGCTGATATCCAGATTGAATGAGTTGGCATCGTAATAGGCGCGGCCCTTCGCGCCTTCCACCGGCAACAACGGCGGAAAGTAATCCACCTTGATGCCGTCGAAAAAAATCTCGCCGCCCAGCTTTTCCACGGATACTTTTTTTTCGTCTCCTTCCTGCACATAGCTGACCAGCGCATCGATCGTCGCGCGGTGCGCCGTTCCGGCGGAAAGATGCGTCGTCACCCACGCGCGCGGGTCGGGGGCCAGCGCCTGCGGCCAAAAGCGGTGCAAATCATCCATCGGCGTATCGAAAAGCGTACCGGTCAGCGCGGCCTTGTAAACGCCCGTCTCATCGCGCGTGACGCCGATCGTGGCATCCAGCACGGGCCCCGCGCCCGTTTTGATCTTCAGTTGCTCCAGAACAAAACTGCCCTTCAGCGGATCGGTCGCGCCGTCGGCATAAAGAGAGGCGACAGGCAACGGCGCCGCCGCGGTATAAAGATCAAAGCCGCTGAACATGCCGTTCTCGCCGCCGACGACGAATTCGAACGCGCCGGGCTTGAAATCGCGGTCCAGCACGAATTTAACCGCGCCGTACAGGTCTATATCGAGGCCTTTCGCCGGTTCGAAAGCCGCGCTTTTCGCGCTCATTTCGGCAAGATCGAGATCGGAAAAACTGACGACGACGGCCGTCGTTTCCGTCGCCCAATGGTGCTTCACGCTGGCCGACCAGACGGCGCGCTTATCCGCGGAGAGATCGACCGCCATATCGGCCCGCGCCTCCAGGCCGCCTCTCTGCCGCAGGATTTGCAGCGTGGTATCGGAACTCGTCCAGCTGGTGCCGAGGATTTTATCCTCGTATACAACCTCCGCATGGCGCACCGAGATTTCACGCAGGCCGCCCAGCAAGGCCGCAAATCCCGTGCGGTCGCGTAATTGCGAAAGCAGGCTGCGGATAAACGCGACACGCGCCTGCGCCGCCTGCGCCGCCATTTCGGGCGGCAACGGCGGACCGAAAACCGGCAACGGCGCTTCGTTGAGGTTAAAGCTGAAATGGCCATCCTCCCACCGCATTACGCGGAAAGAAGGATGATAGACGCGGATGACCCGCGGCATCAGCTTGCCCAGGAACAAATGCCGCTTGGAAAGCTGCACGCCCAGTTTCCTGACCGACAGCAGCGGCGTATCATCGGCACGGACAATATCCACATCGCGCAATTCGATTTCAAAGGGCTGCATCCGTCCGCCCCAGGTCAGCAGGGTTTTGCCGACGGTGAATTTGAAATCGGGGTTGCGCTCCTGCATGGCGGTTTCCATCCGCTGCGTCACGAAGCCCAGATCAATCGGCCCTTGCGACAAGCGCCACATCAGCCCGCACCAGCCCAGAAAAACAACCACGGCCAGAATGCCGATGATCTCGAATCCGATCATCAGCCCGCGGTTGAATGTCTTTATTGCTTTTTTCAGCATTTATCCCCGATACTGGACAAGGTTCATGGTTGCCCCGCCGCTATCAAAAGAGTAATCCCTTTGCGCCGCAATTTTCCACAAAAAAGCAGAAAAAAACAAGAAAAATCAGCCGCTTCGGATACCTCTCCCACGGCCGAGACCCTGCTGGCGCAAAGTCCCTTTTTACACGGGCTGCACACCCGTTTCCCTGTGCTGACGAAGAAAAATCCGCATGCGGCGCTGTCCGCCCTTTTGCACGATACACAAAGCAAGGCAGCGGCCGCACAAACGCGCGACGGAATTATGTCTACCCTGCGGCAGGCCAAGCAGCAAGCCGCGCTGATCATCGGCCATGCCGATCTGGCGGGCATCTGGGATGATGCGGCAGTCATGCGGCACCTTTCCGACTTTGCGGATATGACCGTGCAAGCATCGCTGCATTTTTTGCTGCGCATGGCCGACGACGACGGCGTGCTGCGCCTGCCCGACCGCAAAAATCCTGCAAAGGATTGCGGCGTTTGCATGATCGCGCTTGGCAAATGGGGCGCGCATGAATTGAACTATTCCAGCGACATCGACCTGATGGTGCTTTTCGATCCCGCGCGATCGCCCGTTGCCGACAAGCAGAATACGCAACAATTCTTCATCCGCCTGACGCGGGAGCTAGCCCGCATACTGGAGGAATTGACGGCGGACGGTTACATTTTCCGCTGCGATCTGCGCCTGCGTCCCGATCCGGGCGCAATGCCGCTGGCCGTATCGATCGACACGGCGGAAACCTATTACGGCAGCCTCGGCCAGAACTGGGAGCGCGCCGCGATGATCAAGGCGCGGCCCGTTGCGGGCGATGCTGCATTGAGCACGGATTTCAAAAAACTGATGGACAGCTGGATATGGCGCCGAAACCTCGATTTTGCCGCCATACAGGATATTCATTCCATCAAGCGGCAAATCAACGCAAAGCAGAAAAAAAACCAGCGCGGCAGCAAAAACGACAATCCGTTTTTAGGTTTCAACGTCAAACTCGGTCACGGCGGCATACGAGAGATCGAGTTTTTCGCGCAAACACAGCAACTGATATACGGCGGACGCGATACGACGCTGCGCAGTCCTTCCACAATCGCGGCGCTTGACGCCTTGGCGCGCAGCAACCATATCAGCGAAAAGGATGCGGCGGCGTTGAAGGAAGCCTATCTTTTCCTGCGGCATATCGAACACCGCCTGCAAATGATCGACGACCGGCAAACCCACAGCCTGCCCGCACATCTCGGTGATTTTACAGCGGCGGCGCGATTTGCAGGCTACACGGACGGCGCCGCCCTGATCCGCGACCTGCAACACCATACGGATAAGGTGCGCAAATGCTATGCCGCGCTATTCACAGAATCCGAAAGCCTGTCATCGGAAGGCAACCTTGTTTTCACCGGCGTTGAGGATGATCCGGAAACACTGGAAACGCTGGGGAAAATGGGTTTTTCGCATCCCGCACGCGTCACCGCCGCCGTGCGCGGCTGGCACCACGGGCGTTATCGCGCCACGCGCAGTGAGCGGGCGCGGCAGATTTTGACGGAGATCACGCCGCCGCTGCTCAAGGCAATCGGCGCGACGCCCCATGCGGATGACGCCTTCGCGCGGTTTGACCGCTTCCTGGAAAAGCTGCCTTCCGGCATTCCGATTTTTTCGATGTTTTTGCGCAACCCGCTACAGATGCAGCTCGTCGCCGACGTCATGGGCATGGCGCCCGCACTGGCGGACTGGCTGGGCACGCATCCGCAGGTGCTGGACGGCGTTTTATCCCGCGACTTCTTCGGACACCTGCCGGATTTTGCCTTTTTACAGCAGGAGCTTTCCCGCCTGCTCGCCGCCGCGCGCGATTATCAGGACGTGCTCGACCTGACCCGCCGCTTCGCGCGCGAAAAGCGTTTTCATGCGGGCATCCACATCCTGAAAAACCTGTCGCCGCCGCGCGTGGTGTCGCGCTATCTCTCGGATATTGCGGAAACGTCGCTAACGATACTCATCCCCTATGTCGAAAACGAATTCGCCGCACAGCACGGACGTTTCAGGACGGGAGAGCTTATCCTTCTCGGCATGGGCAGCTTTGCCGCGCAGAGCATGTTCACGGATTCCGACCTTGATCTTATCGGGCTTTATCAGGTCGATGCCGCCGAAACCAAAAGCGACGGCGACAAGCCGCTGATGCCCGGCGTTTATTACATCCGCCTGATGCAACGGCTGATCGCCGCCATTTCCGCACCGACATCGGAGAGTATTTTATACGATATAGACACGCGCTTGCGCCCCGCGGGCAACGACGGGCCGCTGGCCGTCAGCATGGACGGTTTTTTCAGCTATCAAAAAAACAACGCCTGGACATGGGAGCATATGTGCCTCATCCGCTCCCGCGTGGTTTATGCCAGCGCCGCAACCAGGCGCCGCTTTGCGCGCAAGGCGACCGTGTCACTCTCACAGCCCCGCGATGCTGTAAAACTGTTGCGGGATATGCGAGACATGCAAGCAAAGGTCAAAAAGCAATTCGGCCATAAAGACCCGTGGCATATCAAATACCGAGACGGCGGATTCATGGATATGATGTTCGCGCTGCATTATCTTGTCCTGAAAAACGCCACGACGCATAAAAATCTTTTCCATCCGTCGCTGGCCGCGACCATCCAAAACCTCAAGGCTGCGAAGCTGCTGACGGTGAAAGATGCCAAAGCCTTGACCGCCGCCGCCGATATGGCCGTCGCAGTGCAAGGATTTTTGCGCCTGACATCAGAGCATCCCTTCAACCCCGCCCAAGCACCCGCGGGATTTAAAAAGCAATTGATCGACAGCCTTTTTCCCACGCGCAAAAAACAGGGCTTTGCCGCCGCAACGCAGGAAATGAACCGGATTTTCAAAGAAGCGGATGCCGTTTGCCGCAAGATACTGGCCTCGCCGAAAACGAAAGCACAAAAGAAAAAGTAAGCGTTTCCCTGGCCTCTCCTATGCGAAGGAATTGAGAAGCTTGTCAAGCCCGTCCCGGTCCATCGGCGTTTCATCAAGCCCCAGGACATTCCAAAGACCCTTGTCACGTATGACGGGTTTGGGATGGTGCAAGCCGAGCCATTGGGCGGAAGGGCGGCAACCGTCGCAAGCGGCAATCACGCTCAGCAAGCCGGATTCCGCCTTCAAACGGTCTTCCTTGCCCTCCACCTGCAACACGGCAAAGGAAAAATGCGCGTTCATATACTCGCTGACTTCCCGCTCGACATCGGCCAGTCTTTTTTGATCCACCGAATGCCCGAATTTTTCCCGCGCCTGCCGCGTAGTCAAATCGATTTCCCATGTTGCAAGAAAAGGATCGCCGCGCCGTGCCAGAAGGCTTCTGCCGATATGCTTCCTGAAAACGCTTCTGTCCTTATTCGGCGTATAGAGATGCTCCCTAAGACGTTTGGGAAGATTGTTTTGCCCCGTATGCGTGCCGACCCGCACGATGCGCGCGCCGCCATGCGCGCATTCCCCTTTTTCAAACAAAAAGTAAAGCCCGTTTGGGGAAATATCCGCAGGATCGAAACCATGCCGGAAACGCGGAAGCTTGGCCAGCGCGCCATGCAGAAACGCACAAACGGTCATGTACCAGCCTTTTCGGAGAGCCATTGCAGTTGCTTCCCGAAAGAGAGGCCCTCCATCGGCACTTCGCAATGCGCGATATGCGGGACTAAATTTTCACGGTACGGCATGCCCGCAAGGAAGATAAAACGATCCGCCTGCATGTCCGTTTCCCGCCTTAATTTTGCGAGAACGCGCTCCGCCCACGCCTGCCGTTCGTGCGCCTTCATCTTTTTCAGGGTCTTTTCATAGGGCGAAATCGTATCGTCCGGTCTCAACAGGCCGTATTCGGCGGAAAGAATGAAAATCCTGCCGGGCTGCAGGCTGCGGGCATATTGCAACATGCCGCGAAACAAGGGGCTGATATACATATCCTGCGCGGCGCAGGGCAATCCGCGTTTTGACTTCACGCATGACAGAAGAACATTTATCTCCGCCACTTCCCAAATTCCTTATGCCCTCGGACGGCAAAATAAAAATACGGCCATCCATGCCGAAAACAGATGGCAGCAACGAAAATCAATCAAAAGGATCAATCCTCGTCGTGGGCCTTATCGCGGGCGCGGCGGGCGAGTTTTTCGATTTCCTTTGCCACGACTTTCTCGATCACGCGCGGCAGGTTCTGGTCCAGCCAGGTCTTGATCAGCGGGCGCATCAGGTCGCGGGCGATGTCTTCCAGCGTGACCCGGCCGACGCGGGCCGGCTCATCGCGCTCGACCGCCACGTTGGAAGCCAGCAGTTTTGCCATTTCGGCAGCCGCGGCATCGGCCGTGATTTCGGACAGAAGGCTGTCATCATCCGCGTCTTCCTTCAAGGGATTATCCTCCAGCATAATATTCGGCGGCGGATCGGGGTCGTAAGACATGTCCACACGCGTATCATCGATTTCTTCCTCGACTTTATCGGTCAGGTCCAGAATTTTTCCGGAAGATTCCTCGGGCGCCACCTCTTGCGACAGATCGAGATCGGCGGAAAAATCGTCCTCTTTCCGCTCGGGTGGCGCGGGCGTTTCCGGCGCGGCGGGCGTTTCAGCATCGTCGGAAATGATCTGACGAATGGATTCCAGAATTTCTTCGATCGACGGATCTTGATCAGTTTTTGCGTCTGCCATCGGATGAACCAACCGTTTTCTGCTAAAGTCTTGAATACTTTATTTAGTTTTACGGGATTCAAGCCGGAAAAGCCAGTCTGATTATGCGATCGCGCGGAGCCTTTGGCAGATCATTCGTCTATGCGGGTGCCGATCCAGCGATTTTTGACCTTCTGGAAATTATCCGTCGGATCATAAGCCGCGACACCCAGCCCCAGGCCCTCCGCCGTCAACTCCCCGATCGAGGCCATAACGCGGTACAACGCCACGATCTTGTTGCGCTCGGCAATTACGTAACCGGTTTGCGCATCCAGATATTCCTGCTCCGCATCCAGAAGATCCAGCGTCGTACGCGAGCCATAATCCGTCTCGATCCGCACCCCGTCGAGCGCGAGTTTGGTCGCATCGATCTGGCTTCTACGCGCCGCCATTTCAGCATCCGCCGCGGTCAGGGCCGTCCAGGCGTCGATGACTTCCTGACGCACCGCCCGCTCCGCCCTGTGCAGCTCCATACGGCGCTGGGATTCAATTTGCCGCGCCTGGCGCGCCCGGGAGTCCACCCCGCCGCCGGTATAAAGCGGCACGGTCGCCCGCACCCCCACAACAGTGGAGTCGATTTCGTCATCTATGCGCAGCGCGGGGTCGTAGGTCCGGCCGATGCTGCCGGTAAAATCCACTTGCGGCAATAACTCGCCCGTCACAGATCGGGTGGCATGTCGGGCGGCGGATGCCGAAAAGCGCGCGAAGTGCAAATCGGGGTTTTTATTTTCCGCAATCACCAAGGCATCATCCACGCTGGCCGGCATATTGACCGTGTAAACAGGGCGGCCCGGCACGCCATCGGGGGCCGTGCCGATCACGCGTTCGAACCGTGCCTTGCTGGCACGCAAATTGCCCTCCGCCGTCACGCGGCCCGCACGGGCATTGGCAAGGCGTGCTTCCGATTGGCTGACATCCGTTTTGGTAATGTCGCCGAGCTCGAAACGTTTACGTGCCGCATCAAGTTGCGCCGTCAAGACATTCTCATTATTGATATTCAGCTTCAGCAATTCGGCATCCCGCACAACATCCATGTAGACGGTGACGGCATCGAGCAGCACGTCTTGCTCCGCTGCATGAAGAATGGCGCGTTGCGCCTTGATTCTACTATGAGATGATTTGACATTTGCCTGCGTCGAGCCGCCCCTGTACAACGGCTGCTTCAATTCGATGGCCAGCGTCTTAGCATCGGCATGCGTATCGAAAATATCCCCGCGGTCGCGCGACGAAGTATAGTCCGCAATACCGTTCAAGCGCGGGCGATAGCCGGCCATCGCCTGCGCATAGGTTTCATCGATACTGCGCAGTTCCGCGCGGGCGGCCGTGAGCGTCGGATTGTATTGATATGCCGCGATCAGGGCCCGATCAAAAGAGATACCGGAAGATTCTGTTTTCTCAAGCCTTTCGGGCCTTGGCACCATCTGGGGCGCCATCTGGGCCGCCGGGACGTTCAACAAGGCAGGTCTTGGATTATCGCTTTGCGCAAAAGCCGCACCCGTCACAGCGCAAAATACGAAACCAGAGATAACAAAAGCGTTCAGATATTTTTTACAAGCCATTAAAATACAAATGTTTCCAGCTTCTGAAACCCGGGCAGCGGCGGCGTGGCGGCATCAAACAGCACACGCGTCGAAAAGTTATCGCCCGTCCGGGTCATCAAAACGGCCGGCCCCATATGCCCCCTTTTTGAAATAACCGTTACCAGCCGCCCCCCATCGGCCAACTGGTGCATCAATTGCGCCGGCACCGCGGGCACCGAGCCGTTGATCAGGATCGCATGATACGGCGCCTGCTTATCGAAACCCGCGGCCATATCCGCCTGTTCGATGACGACCGTATTGCAGATATCAAGCTCACGCAGGAGGCGGTCGGCTTCCGCCGCCAGCACCTTGTCGGATTCCAGCGCCACAACCGTGGCCGCCAGCCGGCCGAGCAGCGCGGTGGAATAGCCGCTGCCGCACCCGATATCCAGCGCGACCTCGCCTTCCTGAATATCCAGCGCCTGCAGCAGGCGCGCCAGGATAACCGGCTCCGGCAAATAACGCCCCTTGGCGATTTCCACATCTTCATCGACATAGGCGATGCGTTGCAAATGACGGGGCACGAATTTTTCGCGCGGCACGGTCTGTAAAGCGGCCAAAAGCGCGGGCGCCTCGATTCCGTTCGGACGCAACTGCCCGTGGATCATATTTTCTCTTGCAACATCAAAGTTTTGCATGGTTTTTGCACCTAAGGGTTGCGGGCTGAAAACAGCCCTAGGTTGTATTATCGCACTTCTGCCTGGATTTGAAAGCGAATTCTCATCCGGCACAAGAAATATTTATACTCTTTTTCATAGATTGAACAGAGGACGGCACCGATGAACGTAGCGTCGTCATCTAACGCGGCGACAGCATGCGCCCGCGCTACATGGACGAAGACGTCATCATCATCAACCGCGCCGTGCCGCCGGCCAAGGGCAGGGACTGCGTGTTTGATATCCGCGGCGGCGCAACCCACGTCAAAACATAACTCGGTGCCGACAAGGCTTTTTACTATTTTCGGCAGTACAACCCCGAGCGGGAAATAAAAATCCCGCGCGCCGATGTCATCTGCATCTATGCCGTGACCGGTAGGGTATATCTTTAATCCGCCGTGGCAGGCTTATAAAGCCGGTTCCATATCTCCGCCAGCACCAACAATATCGCTGAAGTGATCATCACGATAATACTGCACAAGATGCCCACATCGGTGCTGACGCTGAATAAAAACACGACGCCGGCAACAAACGCGGCACCCGCGACAAAGCGCAACGCTTTCCCTACGGCATCGCCGTTCAACAAGGCAAAAACGAAGCCGAATCCGCCGACGGCCAGGCATGCAATTAAAACAACCATCATCATAATTTGTTTTCCTTTTCTTTCTCTTCAACGGCGCAATCCAACGCCTGCTTAACATCTGTCAACTCGGCCAGCGCTTGTTCTTCGTCCACCGGGCGAATCGAATTGAACTGCTCTTCCTCTTTCTCCGATCCCTGCGCCGATAACAGCGCCGCTGTGCCCAGAATGGGAATCATCGTAGCTGCAGACATCGCGCCGTTCAACCCGACGCGGTAATAATACCGTTGCCCGCCCTTCACCTGTATTGTCTTGAACGCCATGCGCGAAGGGCCTTGCCGCAGCTCCACCTTGTGCACGCCGGGCGGCAGCATCACGGTCTGGAACCCGTTCACGGGTATCTTGCAGCCTTCCACACCATCGATAATCATCTTCATCGAACTGCCGTCCCCGATAAACAGCGGCTTGCGGTACACCGTCACCGCCGCCACGCGCGGTGCGGCCTTGGCATGCGTATCGCGGCTGAAAACATCACCCGTCGCGGCGCAACCTCCAAGAATAAAAACGGCAATAAGCGCAGCAAAACGCACCGCAGTATCCTTATTAAAATGAACAATCCTAAATTGCATATAATCATATCTAACCCAAACGCCTGAAATCACAAAGCAAAAAACTACCTCGCAAAATATCGCATAAAATAACAAACAGAAACGGCGCCGATCAAACGTTATGAATCTCCGGCCTTCCCGCCGCCTCCCGCCATGATATGCCAGGCCAGCACATCGAAATAATTATCGATGACGACACCTTCCGCGTTTCCCGCAGGGCCCATATGCGCCTTGGGCGCATCGGCGCGGGCAAACAGGATGCGGGACAGGCCTTGCGCACGCCAATCGGCGACAATCTGCCGCATGGCCTCCTCGACGGGCGCGGGCGTGCCCGCTTTTTTCGCGGCCTCTTCCGCCGCCAGCAAGACTTCGGCCTGCGCATCATCCGGCGTCACGGCCCGCGCGCCGAAAAGCTCCGCAATGCGTTGCTTTGCGGGTCGCATGTGAATAACACCCAGCTGCGGCACATCCTTGAAATAGGCCGTCAGGGCATCGGCGAGGCGCACAATGGGTTTGCCGAGCGCCTTTTCCACGCCGTCATGAAAACCGATCATCGACATGCAGGGCATGCAGCGCACATCCGCCGACGGCGCGCCGATGGCAAAGGCATCGCCCGCGACGGCCGCGAAAAGCTCTTCCTTTTTCACCGGATCTTGCAAAGCCTCGCCGCGCAAAGGCCGGCCGGGGGCCGAGACCGCCGCCGCGTTCGGATAAGGCGCCGCGCAGGCAAGCGCAACCGCCGTGCCGCCCGGCTGCTTTTGCAAACCGATGGCAAAGGCCTCATAACTGGCCTGATTCAGCGCGCCGAATGCCGCAATTTTGATTTTTGCCGTCATTTTTTGCTCCGCATATCATCCTATGGGCCTTTTTTATATGCTTAGCACAACTCGAAATTCTTTCAAAATTCTATATTTTTCAATCCATTAAGATACAAACTGTTCGCGCCCTATCCCCGCCGTCCCGCCGCCCAAAAAAAAGCTGGAAATCGCGGCAGAGATATCTTATCTATCTAGTTCTTAAATACCACGCGATGTTCCCTGGTAGCTCAGTGGTAGAGCAAGCGACTGTTAATCGCTTGGCCGTAGGTTCGAGTCCTACCCAGGGAGCCATTTTCTCCTCCGTTATTTATCCAAAACCCTGTCCAACAAGGACTCGATCAGCTTTTCCGGCTTGCTGGCGCCGGTGATGTCCAGTTTGCCGGTCAGGGACAAAACGCAAATGCCGTGGATGCTGGCCCAGAGGAGCTTAGCGGTCTCGGACGGGTCTTCGCCTGTTGCCAGATGCGGACGCAGCGCGTTTTCGAGCAGATAAAACAGGCGGGAGATTTTTTCCGCATACCAGGGCGGCATCGCGCGCGGCGCATCGCCGCCGCCGTCCGAAAACAGCATGACCCAGCGGTCGCGGTGCTGCCGCGCATAAGCAAGGTAGCTGCCCGCCAGATAATGCAGCGGATCCTTGCGGCTGCGCTTCATGCCCGCCTGCAGATCGCAGTGCCAGTCATCCAGGATACGGCCGTTCACATGCAGCAAGAACGTATCCAGATCGCCAAAGGCATGGTAAAGTGTGCCGACCGTATAGCCCATCGCCGCCGTCACCCGCCGCGCGCTTAGGCCGGCGATACCGGAAGAATCAATGATGTCAATAGCCTTGTCGATAGCAAGGGTTCTCAGTTCTTCCGCCGTATGGTCTGACCGTCGTGCCATATCACCCTTAAATTTAACACCGTTCAATATTTATTAAACACTGTATAATAATATGATAGGATACGGGCCGGCGTCAAGGAACGGACGATTCTTTTTTTAATACGCGAGGTTACCATGTGGGCATTGCTGGGCATCCTTCTTGTGATTGTGATTATTGCGGGCTGGATATTGCCATGGACAAACCGCAACGGGCTTCAGGAGCTGCGCGGCGATGTCGCCAAGATTAACGAGCGCCTGCGCCAGCTGGAATATAAATTGCGCCAGCCCGCCGACCCCGCACCGCCGGCGCAACCCGTAAAAGACACGCCGCAAACAGAACAAAGTACCGAAGCGCCGCGCGCGCCCGCGCCGTTTATGCCGCCCGCCAGCCCCGTCCCCCCCATGACGGGAGATATATCGGCACGCGCAACATCCGTTCCCGCCTCCAGACAAACGAATGCGGAAGACATTGACCGGGTGATCGAAGAAGACGCGCACCCTATGAACACGCAAACTGCCGCAACTGCCGCCGCGGCCCAAAGACCGCAGGCGGCTTCCGAAGCCTCCCCCGCGCGCGCGGACAGCGGGTTCGAACTGCAATTCGGCGCGAAACTGCCCGTGTGGTTCGGCGGGATTGCCCTTGCCTTTGCCGGATTTTATCTGGTGAAATATTCCATCGACGTCGGCCTGCTGACGCCGGCGGTGCGCACGTTTATCGGCGCGCTTTTTGGCCTCGGCCTGCTGGCGGCGGGCAAAACCATTCGTACAAAAGAAAACTTTGCCAATGGCGCGCGCATCGCGCAGGCCCTGACAGGCGCGGGGATCGCCGATTTGTATATCTGCACTTTTGCCGCCGCCAATCTTTATAGCCTCATCGCGCCGCTGACCGGCTTCATCTGCATGGGCGTTGTCACGGCGGCTGCCGTCATCCTGTCGCTCCGCCACGGCGCGCCGATTGCGCTGCTGGGCATGACGGGCGGTTTTTTAACGCCGGCGCTGATGGGGGCAGATCAACCGTCCGCGCTGCTGCTTTTCGGCTATCTTTACCTCGTACTGGCGGGGCTGATGTTCGTCATCCGCCGTCAGGGCTGGTGGCATATGGGCTATCTTGCCATGGCAGGCGCCTTTGTCTGGGCGGTTTTGTGGCTGCTGTCCGGCAACTTCGGCGTTTACGACGGTATCTGGCTGGGCCTGTTCCTGGCGGCCTGCAGCATGACGCTGCTGGGCAATCCCGCCACGCCTTGCGCGGGCAACAGCAATACGGGCAACCCCGCCCTGCGCACCGCACCGCGCGCGCTGCAGATCGCAAGTTTCATCGGCACCTTGATCCTGATGGGTTTTACGGTGGCAAAAGCCGGTTTCGGCATGACGGAATGGGGACTCTTCGGCTTAATCGCCGCGGGCAGCATGGCTCTTGCCTATTTCCGCATGGAGGAATACCGCTTCATCCCTTATGCCTCGCTGGCCGTTAACCTGATGATGCTTTGGCAATGGCAGGCCGCGGATACGGGCAGCTACACGCTTGTCTTTATCCTTTTTGCGGCGTTGTATGCTTTGGGCGGTTATCTGCTGCAGTGGAAAACCGGCCGGCCGTTTTACTGGGCGGCGCTTTGCGTGACGGCGGGCTTTGCCTTCTTCTTGCTCGCCTATCACCGATTGCAGGACGTTTACCAGACGGATCACCTCTGGGCGGTCGTCGCGCTCGGCCTTGCCGCCGTCGCCACGCATATGACATGGCGCGTATACGAAACCTTTCAGGCGGATCATCCGGAGCGGGACAAGATGCTCGCGCTTTATGCCGGTACGGCCAGCGGTTTTATCGCCCTCGGCCTCTTGATCGAAATACCGCATGAATTTCTCTCTGTTGCCATCGCCTTCGAACTATTGGCGCTGAGCTGGATACAAACCCGTATCGATATCCCCGGCATGCGCCGGATCATCGCGCTTGTCGCGGCGGGGTTCGCGCTTTTGCTGATCCCGCAAATGATCGCGCTGATGCAAATCTCCACCTGGGCGCTGCTGGAGCAGAAAATCTATGCCGCCCGCAGCCTGCCGCTCGTGAACTGGCCGCTGTTCCAGCTGGGCCTGCCGGCGATGTGCTTTATGCTGTCGTCGGTTTTGCTGCGCCGGAATGGCGATACGCGCATGGTACGCGTTTTTGAGATCGCCGCCATTTCCCTGCTGGGGCTGGCGGGATATTACCTGACACGTCACCTGCTGCATCCCGGCGAAAACATCCTTTCCCTCACCGCTGGCTTCGGAGAGCGCGGGATCATCACCAACGTGATTTTCCTCTTCGGCCTTGCCTGCCTTGCGCTCGGCCGCAAGTTCGGCCGCGACGCGGTAATCCTGAGCGGTATCACGCTTTGCTGTTTGGCTCTCTTCCGCATCGGCTACTTCGACTTGCTGGTGCATAACCCGCTATGGAACGGCAGCCAGCGGGTGGGAGACACGCCTGTCCTGAACTGGCTGCTGGTCACCTACGGCCTGCCGATGGTATTCGCGGGCGCTCTGGCGCGGCTTGCGCTGCCGCTGGAAGCCCTGAAAACCGTCAACATGGCGCGGCTTGTCCTGTTCATCCTCGCCTTTGCGCTGCTGACGTTCGAGGTACGCCAGTATTTCCACGGCGCAACCCTCAAGGGCGGCATCGTGCCCGATGCCGAAATCTATGCCTATTCCGCCGTCTGGCTGGTCTTCGGCCTGTTCTTGCTCTTTTACGGCGTCTGGCGCAAAATGCCGCTGGTGCGCAAGGCCTCTCTCGCCGTCGTCATCCTCGTCGTTGGCAAGGTATTCCTCTACGATGCCGCCGAGCTGACGGGGCTTTACCGCGTGGCCGCCTTCTTCGGCCTGGGCGTCAGTCTGCTCGGAATCAGCTGGTTTTATACCCGCTTTGTTCTCCCGCAAGAAGCCGCATCGTCACAAAACCGGCATTAGTAGCGGCAGCACCGGGAACGGCAAAGAACAGTTAATCTTTTTCGCTTAAGATAATGCTTAAGGTGATATTGGAAGAGCAAGAAAGGCCGCCCGAAACCATGTTGTCCGACCCGCGCGTTTTGATTGTCGAAGACCGCTTTGCCGATGCGGAGATTATCAAGAAACAGCTTGGCCACTTCATGCCTTCCGGCATGATGGAGGTCGCGCGCACAACCAAACAGGCGCTCGAAATATTGGAAAAAGAAAGTTTCGACTGCATTTTGCTGGATCTGAACCTGCCGGATTCCATCGGCCCCAGTTCCATCACCGAAATACTGGGGGCCGATCCGCGCATCCCGATTGTCGTGCTGACGGGCTTCGCCTCGGCGGTGACGGTCGAGGAAGCCCTGAAAGCCGGCGCACGCAAGGTTCTTTCCAAAAACGACCTTGATTCCGGCATCTTGAAGAAAGCGCTGCAAACGGTCATGCCCCATCGCCGTTTCTCCTGAGCTTATTTACGCGGCAAAACGGCTGTTTTGAACCAGAATGTTTCCAGCGCCTGCATCAATACCTGCATATCGTTAAAGTCGCGCGGTTTGACGACATAAGCGTTGGCATGATATTCGTAACTGCCGAAAAGGTCTTTATCGGCATCCGAACCGGAGAGCATGATGACAGGCAAATGCATGATCTCCGGATCCGATTTGATTTCAGAAAGGATTTCATGCCCGCTTTTGCCGGGCATGTTGATGTCCAGCAAGACCATATCCGGCCGGGGCGCGGAAGCATAGACGCCGGTACGCTTTAAAAAATCAATCACAGCCTGCCCCGACGGCACGATGTGAAGCCGCGTCAGCGTTTCCAGGCGTTTTGCGGCCTCTTGCAAAAAGAAACCATCGGTTTCCTGATCCTCGCCCACAAGAATGACGAAGGGTTCCGCATTCGGTCGCATGGCATGTTCCGGCATCATATAAACCCCCGGCAAAAAAAAATAAAAAAACTATCGACCGTTTTTAATATCCGGCAACGTCATGACAAAACGGCACCCGTCATGATAATCCGGATCCAGCCAGATTTGCCCGCCGTGATAATGAATAATCCGCTGGCAAACCGCAAGGCCGATGCCCGCGCCCGCATAGGCGCTGTCTTCGCCATGCAGCCGCTGAAACAGCTGAAAAATTTTCGTGGAAAACTTGGAATCTATCCCGATACCGTTGTCGCTGACCGACAGTTCCCACTGCCCTTCGCGCTTGTGCGCCTTGACCCTGACGACGGGCGATACGCCGTCGCGGCGATACTTGATGGCGTTCTCCACAAGGTTCTGGAATACGCGCGTCATCTCCATCTGGGAGCCGCGGATGGACGGCAGCGCATCGGCCTGCACGACTGCGGCGCAAGCCTCAATCTGCGGCGTCAGCGCGATCAGCGCATCGGCGAGCGCGCGGTTGAGGTCGACGAGCTTGTATTCGCCGGCAGCGCGGCCGATCTTGGAATAATCCAGCAGGCTTTCAATCATGATCCGCATTTTCTCGCTGCTGTCGCGCATGATGTTGAGGAGTTTTCTGGAGTCATCATCCAGCTTTTCCTGCATGCTTTCCTCAAAAAAGCTGGCGCACATGGAAATATGCCGAAGCGGCGCTTTCAGGTCGTGGGAGACGACATAAGCGAATTCCTCCAACGCTGCGTTGGAGCGTAAAAGCTCCGCCTTGGAGTTTTTCGCATCGGTAATAACCTCGGTAAACATAATGATGCCGCCGATATTCCCCGTATCGTCGCGCCAGGGATGCAGCGCCCAGCGCAACCATTCCGTACGTCCGTCCGCGCGCTGCCAGATATCCTCGTCGCGCGACAAGCTTTCTCCCGCCAAGGCGCGGCGGTGGTGCTCCATCCATTCCGGCATCATCCTGATTTCCGGGAAAAGCTCGTAATGACTGCGCCCCAGCACTTCCTTGCCGAAAAGGTTATAATCGCGTATCCAGCGCTCGCTCGTCATGATATACCGCATATCGCGGTCGAGCATGGCGACCGCTGCGGGCGTGTGGCGCACCAGCATGCGCATGCGCCCTTCGCTTGCGACATATTGCTGGGTTTTGCGCTCCACCTCGCGCTTGATCGTTTCCGTACGTTGCGAAATCACGATCAGGAACATGCTCAATAACGATGTAAACGTCATCCCTGAGAACAAAATGATAAACGGCTCGTTACTGATGATGCGGCGCTCGAAAACGGGCGTGCTGCTCCAGACCAGGGTCCAGTTTTGCTGGAAGATATCAACGTTATGCACGCGCTCGTACATAGAGCCGATCAGGTTGAAAATCTGCCTGTTGCTGTAAATAATGTCGGCAGGGTCTTTGGAATTCCCGTCGTAGGCCTGTAAATACAAATCGATCTCTCGTGCGCCGTCGCGTACATCCGGCTGCATGGCGCTCCTGGCTGTAAAAGGTGCATAGATCCAGCCCAGAAAAGCCGTGCGCCTTTCTTCAACTGTCGCGATCGGCATGCCGTTGCGATAAACGGGATGCAGAAGCAAAAATCCCGGCGTATTGCCGGCGTCCTGCACAAGGGAAATCCGGCGGGTGATGGTCGTCATGCCGCTATCCCGCGCCCGGATCGCCGCGTCGTAGCGTTTTTTTTCAAAAGCTATATTCAGGCCGACAGCCTTGGCATTTGCCTCCGCCGGTTCGATATACTGGACAATGAAAAAGTTTTCGGCATTGCGGTCCGGACGGATATCAAAATCGGGGCGCCCTTCCGCACGCTGCCCCGCGACATAGGCGTCAAGATCCTCTTTGGCGACCGGTTTGATGAATCCGATGCCGTTGATGCCCTTATAGTTCTTTTCGATCTCCAGCGACCTGACAAAGCGCTGCCATTCATCCAGATCGATACTTGTCGAGCCGGCAAAAAAACCGCTCGCCCCTAAAAGGCCGCTTTGGTAGGAAGAGAATTTGTAGAAAAGCGCCCTTTGCGCCTCGTACACACGCCCCGCAAAGATGTCTTCGTTCTTATGCTCAAGATGCGCAATCATGATCTTCCATGCCAGCAATGTGGCAAAAATGGAAAGCAAAACGGCAAGAAAAGCGCCCGGCGACAGCGGCGATAGCCCGCGACCGTGCTTGTGCCCGCCTTTCAGGTTGGAGCATACGATCAGCGTAAGCGGCATAAAGGCGAGAACGCCGAAAGTATCGCCCGCCCACCATGCCATCCAGTTGGCCATGACTTTAGAGGACGGCCAGTCCAGCAAGAAGTAAAGCGACAAGGTGCCCACCGTTGCGGATACGAGGCAGCTGACGGGCCCGGCCAGCGCCAGAAAACCGAAAGCATCCCGCGCCCGCTCGACATGCAAAGGAAAATCGAAAATCTTGAGGATAAGATAACGTCCGATGACCGCCTGCAGCGCCGCCCCGATGCCCGCCAATACGGACGCAAGGCCCGTGGCGCTCAAAAACATCTCCATGGATTCAAACGATCCCGCCAGATGCCCGTGAACCAACATGGCGCCGATCAGCGCGCCCGGCCAAAGACGGTAGCCGTAAACAAGCAACATCCCAAGGGCGATACCCGATGGCGGCCAGATGACGGTGGCAAATTCGGTTTGCGCTGCCAAAAGCAACCCGAGCTTTCCCGTCACGGCATAAAGCCCCGCCAAAAGCGCGATATGAATAACGTGTTGCGGCATAGAATCCTGTTTGCAGCGGCGTCCGAACAACGCCGGCGTCAGGGGCCAGTCTATCGTAAATGTGTTAACAACTTGTCAAATATAAGAAATCCACGCTTTTTACAAAAACGGGGATTTTTCGCGGCGTTATGAAAGTTATAAACCGGGCCCGCCGCCCGCTTTTCTGCCGGGCGCGGCGGTTTTTGCCGCCACCTGCGGCCCGGGCGATGCCAGAACGGAAGGCGGTATGTCGAAAGCCGCCACCAGCGTTTGCGCCTGCGGGCGCAGTTTTTCCTGCAGCTTTTGCTCCAGCTCCGCCAGCGCCTTCGTCTTTTGCGGCTTCATGAAACCGTTTTCAATGTACCACAAGGCATTCTTGCGCATGGTATGCACGGCATAAAGATCGCAGACGTCCTTCAGCAACTGTTTGACGGCAGGATCTTTTTGCGCCTGTACCGCGCGGCTGAATTTATCCATCATGATCCGCTCGGCATAGGCATCGGCATAGGCCAGCATATCCGTCTGATACTTGTTGGCTGCCGCATCCGCGCCCTCCGTCTTGGCGGTTTTGAGGATTTTGCCGCTGAGGGCATACATCATCGACCGCTCGCGGCTGACGAACATCTGCTTCTGGAAGCCCGGATCAAGCAAATGACGGGTGCCGGTTTTGCCGCTGCCGGCATTCAACTGCGCCACACGCCGGCGGACGGACATCGCAATGCCCCTGGCCAGTTTTTGCAGTCCGGTCGCATGGTTGAATTTTTGCGAAAGGCGCGACATCTGGTTTTTCGCCACCAGCATGCGCAGGACGGTATTATCCCCCTCGAAAGTGCGAAAGATATCCATGTCGTTGCGCAGGCCGCCATAGCGTTCATCGGACATGTACCCCTTGCCGCCCGCCAGCTTGCGCCCTTCATCCACGGCGTCAATGGAAAGGTCAGAGGCAACGGATTTGATCGCCGCCGCCATCGTTTCCAAATTTGGGTTATTATCTTTCTTGAACTCTTCCATCAGGTGGCGCGTGGCGAAGTGAAGCGCATAGGCGTTTGCCAGATGCGGCAGCAGCCGTGCCTGCGTGGCCTGTTTGTCCATCAGCGTATCGCCGAAGACCTTGCGGTTTTCGGCAAAATCAACGGAAGCCGCCAAAGCGTTCTTCATGCCGCTGAGCGATACCATGGAGACGAAAATGCGCCCCGTCACCAGCGTGCTGATCATCTTGAAAAAGCGCTTGGATTTTTTTTCGATATCGCTTTGGTAATTGCCGCCCGCGTCGATCTGCGCAAAACGATCAAGCATGGCATCATACGGCACCGTGACCTTGTCAAACGACAAATAGCCGTTATCAATGCCGTTCAGCCCGACCTTGTGCCCGCAATCCTCGATGGTCACGCCGGGCTTGGCATTGCCGGCCTTGTCGCGGATCGGCACCATAAAGGCATGCACGCCCTGGCTCTCGCCTTCCGGCGACATTTTCAACTGTGCGAAAACGACCATCATCTCGCCGTGCAGGGCGGCATTGCCGATATAGGCTTTCTTGGCGTTGTCATCGGGTGTGTCGATCGTAAAGCTGCGTGTGGCGTGGTCATAGACGGCTTCGGTTGCGGTGCCCTGCACATCGGAGCCGCCGCCGACTTCCGTCATGGCAAAACCGCCCAGCAATTTGCCGGACATGATGTCGGGCAGGTATCGGCTGTGATGCTTGTCCGTGCCCAGCGCATACATGCTCATGCCGAACAGGCCGAACTGCACGCCTTGCTTCACGGCAAGGCTCATGTCCTGATGCGCGATAACCTCGACGATATTCATGTATTCCTGGTTTTTGCCCGCTCCGCCGTATTTCGGATCGTAGGGCAACTTGGTAAAGCCTGCGGCGATCATGTCCTTGATCCAGCCCAGCGTTTTTTCGCGATATTGTTCCTTGGGAATATCCGGATGCACCGGCGTCATTTCGGGACGGGAAATAAAGGCCCGGGCTGCATCGCGGGCATCGGCCTGCTCTCCGTCCAATACGGCCTTGAGCCTTTGGGAAAGGGGCGTTTTATCATCAGGCAGCTGAATGACATTCGACATCTGTTCACTCGCTTATGTTATGTTCAGGGTATTAAAATACCGCACGGCAGCGCGCAAAACAAGCTTCCTTGCAAGATGAAATGCCTTTGTAAAATCGCTATAATTCAAGAGTTAAGGAGTCAGCATGTGAATGACGCAGCGCACAAAGACCGGCCGTTATACAAATCCCTGCTGGGCGATTCATGGCATGCCCTGCCCGATGAAATACGCCGCATGCACGATTTTACAAGCACGGCAATCGCCCGCGGCGAAGGCTGCGTGACACGGGGCCGCCATCCGCTGGCGCGGCTGATCGCCCGCCTCGTCGGTTTTCCCCGCGCCGCGAAACGCCTTGATGTGCGCGTCATATTTGCATCCGAAAGCGGCATCGAAACATGGACGCGCCATTTCGGCAACGAATGTTTTCATAGCAAACAGTATCGTAAAAACGGCCTGCTCGTCGAAACCTTCGGCCCCTTGCGGTTTTACATGGAAGTGCCGTTTGAAAACGGCAGGCTGCACCTGAATCTGAAACGCTGGTCTTTTCTCAAACTCCCGTTGCCGATGTTTTTATGCCCGCAATCGGAAAGCTATGAATACGTCGCAAACGGCAAGTTTCACTTCCATGTGCACATCAGCCACCCGCTTTGCGGCCTCATCGTGCATTATCACGGCTGGCTTTTACGCACGTCGTAACGCGCATGCCAGAGGCCGGGATTCAAGTGCGTGAACAATCCTGTTTTCACGCCGCCCAGCGTTCGCAGCATTTGCGTTTTGACATAGGGCGTTTTGCACATCAGCCCGAAGGTCATGTCCCGCACGAAGGCCGCCGGCTTGCTGTCCGACTGGAAAAACGGCGTCAGCCAACGGCTGGCAACCTGATAAAAATGCGTATGTTTCCGGCGCGCCGCCGAATAGCGCGCGAGCGACCCATTGACATCATCGGCCTGCAATACTTCGGACAACACCAACGCATCCGCCAATCCCAAATTCGCCCCCTGCCCCAGTTGGGGGCTGGTGCAATGTGCGGCATCGCCGATAAATACCAGCCGGTCATCATGCCATTTGCGCATGATCACATCGCTGTATCTGGCAAAAGTCAGATCGTCCGCCGTTTTAAACTGATTGGCAAACGGCGCCATCTCGGGCCAGTAATCCGTCACGCGCTGCCGCCAGCCCGCCATGCCTTGCGCCCGCCAGTCCTTATATGCATCTACCGGCAGGCTCCAGAAAAACGCCAGCGTGTCCTTGCCGTCCTCGGGCCGTTTGCCGATCGCAAGGGCGCCGATCATGACGCCAGCGCCGTCATAACGCTGTTGCAAATAATCCTTGCCGAATACCTGCCCCGCATCTTCGCAAACGCCCCAGACGGCGCCGTAGGGATAAGGCTTGTTATATTTTATATCGCCGTATTTTTCACGCAGGGCGGATTGCGCGCCGCTGGCGTCGACGACCAGATCGTATCCGCCGTAAACCACTCCCGCCGCATCCAGCAGCACGCGCTTGCCTGCCGCCACCCGGCTGTCGGCAATCGCCGCATGGGTGATGACGGCAATACCCTGCCGTTGCACCACCTGATACAGCGTGCCGAAAAGCGCGCCGCGATGAATCCCGAGGCCGAAGCGGTTCGGGTGCAGGCCGCGATAGGCAATGTCGAAAATCACGCGTCCCTTGGCCGTGCGGCCGTAGAGATGGCGGATTTTCGCGCCGGCGGCAATTACCGCTTCGTCAAGCCCCAGCGCGGCAAGACAGGCAAGACCCGTCGGCTGCAACAGCAGGCCCGCCCCCAGCGGGCGCGGCGCATCAAACCGCTCCAGCAGCGTCACGCGGTGGCCGCGCCGCGTCAAAAACAACGCCGCCGCCAGCCCCGACGTGCCGCACCCCACAATGGCGATATCCAGTTTCCGCATAAAAGCCCTCTCGCCTGCCATTAAACACCATCCGCTTCGCTTGAAAAAGCGGGCAAAAACGCCTATGTTGTTATGTCAACGCTCAAAGACCGCTTTTCAAATGGCATTCCCATGAAGATCACCATCAAAGTCGGCACGCAGGCCATTCTGGCCGCCGACGGCACATTGCAGGAAAATGTTTTGCAGGACCTGACCGGCAGTATCGCCCGTTTGCAAAAGGCAGGGCATCATGTCGCGCTGGTCAGCTCCGGCGCCGTCGGGTCGGGACGCAAGGTCGCCGGCGACACCCTGGGCCGCCGTTACGGCAACACGATCGGCGAAAAGCAAATGCTCGCGAGCCTCGGCCAGCATGAACTGATGGCCGCCTATGCCCGCCTGTTCCGCCCGCACGGCCTTGCCGTCGCACAACTGTTGCTGACCAAACAGGATTTCCAGACACGCCAGCACTACCTGAACATCGCCCGCCTGTTGCGGGAGATCATGGGGCAAAAAAACATCATCCCCGTCATCAACGAAAACGACAGCGTGGCGATTGAAGAGCTCATGTTTACCGATAACGACGAGCTGGCGGGGCTTGTCGCCGCGCAGATCAATGCGGAAAAATTGATTATCCTGACCAGCATCGACGGCGTCTATGACGGCCCGCCCGATCAGGCGGGATCGAAACGCATCGCCCGGATCGATCCTGAAAAAGACGGCTGGCCGGAAGTTTCCGCCGGCAAGACGGCACAGGGCCGCGGCGGCATGCTGACCAAGCTCGGCACCGCGCGTAAAATGTCGGATCTTGGCATTACGACGCATATCACCACGCTGCGCGAAAAAGACGCCATTGCCCGCACGGTTTCGGGCGACGCCATCGGCACGACCATCCTGCCGATGCGCAAAAAATCCAACGTCAAGAAATGGATGGCCTACAGCAACGCGCCGCATGCGGGCAGCATCCGCGTCAATGCGCCGCTTTTGGACATCCTGCGCGATAAAAACCGCATCATCAGCATCCTCCCCGTGGGGTTGGAGGCTTGCGATGGAACCTTTAAAAAAGGGGATTTGATCGACATTCTCGCACCCGATGGCCGCAAGATCGGCATCGGCATCGCCAAATACGCGGCGGAACGCCTGCGCGAATACCTCGGCCGGAAAGACAAGCCGGAGATCATCCATTACGACCACCTGCATATTGATACGGGAGCCTGAGCATGGGCGACGTCACCCGCCTTTTGATCCAAACCCGCCATGCCGCACCGCATTTGGCCGCCATATCGGATACCTTGCGCAACACCGTCTTGCAAGATCTGGCGAAAAGCCTGGTTGCCCGTACCGACGACATTATTGCCGCCAACCAAAAAGACCTTGCCCGCATGCCGCAGGATAACCCGCGGTATGACCGCCTGCGGCTGGATGCGCTGCGCATCCGGGCAATTGCCGATGACGTGGCGAAGGTCGCCGCCCTGCCCGCGCCGACCGGCAAGGTGCTGGAGCAGCGTATGCTTGAAAACGGCCTGTCCCTCACCCGCATCGCCGTGCCGCTGGGCGTGGTCGGCGTCATTTACGAATCCCGCCCGAATGTCACCGTGGATGTTTTTGCGCTGTGCTTCAAAGCCGGCAATGCCGCCGTACTCAAAGGCGGCAAAGAAGCCGATGACAGCAACCGCGCCATGATCGGTATTATTCACAACACACTCCGCACGCACGGCTTGCCCGCCGAACTTTGCTGCCTGTTGCCGACGCCACGGGAAGCGACGCATGTTTTGCTGAATGCCGTCGGCCTTGTCGACATTTGCATTCCGCGCGGCAGCCAGGGGCTGATCGACTTTGTGCGCGATACCGCCAAAATTCCCGTGATCGAGACCGGCGCGGGGATCGTGCACACCTATTTCGACGCCAGCGGCGACGTGAAAAAGGGGCAAAAGATCATCACCAATGCGAAAACACGCCGTGTCAGCGTGTGCAATGCGCTTGATACGCTGGTGATGCACCAAAGCCGCCTCGGCGATCTGCCTGCCCTGCTGACAAAATTGCCCGAAAAGAATGTCACGATTTTTGCCGATGCCGAAAGCCATGACGTTTTAAAAGGCGCATATCCTGAAAATCTGCTGCACCCGGCTACCGAGGAAGATTTCGGCCGCGAATTTCTGGATTATAAAATGTCCGTCAAAACCGTACCGAACCTGGAGGCGGCACTGGCGCATATCGCAAAATACAGTTCGCAACACAGCGAAGCGATTGTGGCGGAAGATGCCGAAGCGGTCGAAACCTTCCTGAACCGCGTCGATGCTGCCGCCGTTTACGCCAATGCCTCCACCGCCTTTACGGACGGCGCGCAATTCGGCATGGGCGCGGAAATCGGCATCAGCACGCAAAAACTGCATGCCCGCGGCCCCATGGCGCTTGATGCGCTGACCAGTTATAAATGGATCGTCCGCGGCAACGGGCAAACGCGCGAATAATCATCCTCGATAGCCGTTTATTTTTTAACCGCCAGTTTTTCGCTGAGATATGCTTCGTCAAAGCCCAGTATCATATCATGATCTTTGATAATTAAAGGGCGTTTCAGGATAGAGGGGTTTTCAAGCGCGATTTTCATCGCTTTGGCCTTGGTCATGTTCTCCCGCACATCTTCGGGCAATTTGCGCCAGCTGGTGCCTTTGCGGTTCAGGGCCTCTTCCCAGCCGAAAACCTCAAAAGCCCTTTCCACGACGGCCTTGTCGGCACCCAGTTTTTTATAATCGTGAAAATCATAGTCGATTTTATGTTTATCGAGCCATTGAAAGGCTTTTTTCATCGTATCACAATTTTTTATGCCATAAATAATCGGCTTTTTCATGGAACCTCTCGCGGAATTATTGCTTTGTGGCTTTTGAAACGATAGCACGGATGTTAACATTCCGCCATGGCACCAAAAAAATCCAAACCGTTTTTTTTCATTGTCATGCCGCTGGCGGCGCTGGGCGCGCTGGCGCTGGCATGGTTTTTCTACAACAACAGTTACGCGCGCGATACGGCGCCCGTCGCGCGCGCGGATACCTACAAAACCGTCACCCTCGCGCAAGAACTGTCTTTCCCCTGGTCGCTGGCTTTCCTGCCGGACAACGGCGGCTTTCTGGTAACGGAGCGTGACGGCAAGCTGCTGCACATCAGCGCCGACGGCCAGGCAAAAACGGAAATCAAGGGCTTGCCGGAAATTTACGCCGGCGGGCAGGCGGGGTTGTTCGATATTACCCTTTCCCCCTCCTTTGCCAAAAACAAACAGGTCTATTTCGCCTTTGCCGAAGGCTCGGCAGAAGAAAACAATACCGCGCTTGCCCGCGCGACGCTCGATATGGGCAAGCACCGCCTGAAGAATGTACGCGTCATTTTTCGCGCGACGCCCAAAGTCAAGGGTAACAACCACTATGGCGGGCGCATTCTCTTCGCCCCTGACGGCACGTTGTTTTTGACGCTGGGCGACCGTTTTGCTTATCGGGACCAGGCACAGGCCACCGTCAACCACCTCGGCACGATCGTACGCCTGACGGCGGATGGCGGCATCCCCAAGGACAATCCGTTTACAGACGACAAGCAGTCGAAGCCGGAGATTTATTCATACGGCCACCGCAATGTGCAGGGCATCGCCCTGCAGCCGGGCACCACCAAGATCTGGGTGCATGAGCACGGCCCGCGCGGCGGCGACGAGGTGAATATCCTGAAAGCCGGCGCAAATTACGGCTGGCCCGTCGTCACCTTCGGCCGCGAGTATTCAGGGCTTGAAATCACCAGCCAAACGACGGCGCCCGGCATGGAAGATTCCGTTATCCACTGGACGCCGTCCATCGCGCCCAGCGGCATGGCCTTTTATGACGGCGACAAGTTCCCCGAATGGAAAGGCGATATTTTTGTCGGCGCGCTGGCCGGCCAGCATTTGCGCCACCTGACGGTCACGGACGGCAAAATTACCCATCAGGCCATGATGCTGAAACCGATGGAAGAACGCATCCGCGATGTGCGCAGCGGACCGGACGGGTATATCTATATCCTGACCGACAACCCCGACGGCCGCCTGATCCGCATCGAGCCGAAATAAATCAACCGGACAGGTTCGACCAGTCATAATGAATCGCCAGCACGATGGCGACCGAAACGGCAAGGCCGATCATCATTTTCAAAAAGTCCTTGCCGATCAGCGGGAAGACATATCCGAGTTTGTACGACTCGTTCGTCGAGGCGATCGCCAGTTCCCGTCCGCACAGCACGCCGACGAAGACCCAGGTCGTCGACATCGGCAAATCGTTGACTTCCTTGAAAACAAGCAAGATCAGCGCATAAACGACATCGATGATGGTGGCCGAGCGCATGAAACGCGAGCCTGTTTTCTCCAGGATGATTTTCTGGATCTTGCCGCCCTGCGTTTTGAAAATCAGCGCCAGCCAGCCGCAGAGCACCGCCATGGCCGCCAGCAATAATTCCAGTGGAACGGGGCGCGGCAGAAAAACGACGATATTGGCCAGATCGTGCGTCAGCCAGGTAAACCACAAAAATCCCGTCGACAGCCATTGCGCCGAGCGCCAGCGCAAGCGGTTTTCTTTTTTCACCGTATTGAATTTTTCATTGATGAAACGGGACAGCACCAGCCAGATCAAATAGGAGCTCACCGCCGCCACGCCGTAACCGATAAAGCTTTTGACCAGCATGTCCTGCATGACGACACCGCTGGCAAAGGTGGACAGCACTAAAAATGTCGTCGAAACGGGAATGCCCATGCGCGTCAGCAGCAAAAGCCCGAAAGGCGCGGCCGCGTGATACCACTCGACATCCATTTCCGGAATGCGATTAAGGCGGCCGAAGGAAATATCCCCGCCATGCGCGTACCAGCCGTAAAACAGCGTCAGGACAAGCACGCCCGATGTCGCAAGCCAGAGCCAGTACCACTTGAACACGCGAATGTTCGAGGCGATAAAAGTGCCCAGCGTTTGCACAGAGTCATTGCCGATGACCGCATAGGACGCGAACAAAAAGCCGATAGCGGCATAGATGATATGTATATCCATCGCTTTAATTCCCTTCCCTTACCGCTGCGCAAGTTCCGTCCTAACGCATATGGGAAGGCGCGAAAAGAGTTTTTTTGCGCTGCGCCAAAAAAGGATTGGCGAAAAAAATCAAATGGCCGATAATGCGGCTACCAAGCTTTCCTGCCCACCCGATTCTGGAGCCATTTCAACATGTGCGGTGTCATCGGCGTTATCGGTCCTGAGTCCCCCGAGACTCGGAGCGTGACTTCTGCTTGCATGGCGTCTTATGAAACTTTCCGCGGGCTTCTGGCGCTTCAGCACCGTGGACAGGACGCGGCGGGCATCCTCAGCTACGACAGCAGAACGCGCATGTTCGTGACCGAGAAGGATCTCGGTCTTGTCTCCCATGTCTTCGACCAGAAAAGAATTGAAAAGCTGACCGGCAATATGGCGATCGGCCATACGCGTTACGCGACGATGGGCACGGACGGCAAGCGCGACATCCAGCCCATGGTGACGGGCGTGCCCTTCGGCCTTGGCATGGTGCATAACGGCAATATCCTCAACTACCCCGTGCTTGCCCGCCGGCTTTCCGCCGATTTCCAGCGGCAATTGCTGACCTCCAACGATCTGGAAGTCATGATCCATTACTGGGCGCATTTCCTGATGGGCGATGCGGTCATTCCGGCGGAGCATACCTTCAGCTTTGACAATATCAAACGCGCCACGCAAAAAATGTTCGATACGCTGGTCGGCGGTTATGCCGTGCTGGCCCTGATTGCGGGCCAGGGCCTTATCGCATTCCGCGATCCCAAGGGCATTCGCCCCCTTGTCCTCGGCAGCCGCCGGAATGACGACGGCAGCGTTTCCTATTGCCTTGCCTCCGAAAGCATTGCGGTTACCTATCTGGGCTATACCTACGAGCGCGACATCGCCCCCGGCGAGGTTTTGTACATTACGTTGGAGGGCGAACTGCACAGCGCGGTCGTGCACAAGGAAGAGACCAAGGCGCATTGCATGTTCGAATGGGTCTATTTCTCCGGCGCGGAAAGCACGATCGACCAGCACCCCGTTTATGCCGCGCGCCTGCGCCTTGGCGAAAAGCTCGCCGCGCGCGCGCAGGAAGCGATCGACAAGGGCGAGATCACGCCCGATGTCGTCATGCCCGTGCCGGACACCAGCCGCCCCGCGGCCATTTCCGTCGCCGATACGCTGGAACTGCCCTACCGCGAAGGGTTGATCAAAAACCGCTACGTCGCGCGCAGCTTTATCCTCAGCGGGCAGGACAAGCGCGAATGGGCCGTCGATTTAAAGCTCAGCCCCGTCCGCAGCGAGATCGAAGGCAAAAGTATTTTGTTGATCGACGACAGCATCGTGCGCGGCACGACATCGCGCCGGATCGTCGATTTGCTCAAAAAACACGGGGCGCGGGATGTGACGCTTGCTATCACCTGCCCGCCGCATCGCCATGCGTGTTTTTACGGCATTGATTTCCCCGATCCCGCCGACCTCGTCGCGCACGGAAAAACCGTCGACCAGATCGCCGAAACGCTGGGCGTCAATAAGGTGATTTACCTGGACGAACAAGATCTTCGCGACGCCATCGGCCTGACGGGCCTTTGCATGGCCTGCATCAATAACAAATACCCGACGCCGCTCGAAGACGCCGCGCAGTTTTCCAAGGAACGCAAACGCCTGAGGGCCACAGGATAAACCGATCATTCAAAGTGACAGAGGAGCGCATCACATGAAGATTTTTGTCGTTTTCGGCAGCACATCCGACAGTCCTGTCTCCGCGCCGCTGGTGGAAAAACTCTCCAAACATTTTGACGTGACTCTGGAGGTCATTTCCGCTCACCGCGACCTCGAAAAGTTGCAAAACAGGCTCATGACATGGCAGGGCGATGCCATCATCGCCGGCGCCGGTCTTGCCGCCGCGCTGCCGGGCGTTGTCGCCGCCATGACGCGCCTGCCCGTTTTCGGCATTCCGGTCGCCGCCCAGTTCGCGGGGCTGGATTCCCTGGCGTCCATCGCGCAAATGCCGCCGGGCGTGCCGGTCATGACCTGCGGACCGGACAGGACGGACAGCATTGTCGACTTCCTGCTGCAATCCGAGGGGCGCATTTTTGACCGCATCCATGTCGTCTTGCCCGAGGCCGCGCTGATGCAGGATGCGGAGCTTCTCGCCGAGCTTGCCAAAGTCAAGGATACCGACATGACCTACGGCACCGAAGCGGATGCCGGGCGCCTGAACATTTATGTCGTGACCAAGAATGCCGACGTCAAGCCCGCTGCTTTCGGCCTTTTCGTCCCCTATATGCCCAAGTCCGATACCGCGCTGCCCGAAAACTACCTGAAGATTTTCGGCTACGCGCAAAAAGGCGGGCTATGGCTCGGCGTCAACAACTTCCGCAATGCCGCCGCCGCCGCAAAGCGCCTCGGCCGGATGGGCGTTGCCGCGCTGCCGCCGCTGCTTTATCAGGGCTCCGTCAAGAACGTGCGCGGCACCGCGGGCGTAACGCCGTATATTTTTGAATTCTCGGATCGTTATTCCATTTTCGACTGGGGCCAGATGCCGGACAGCCTCGACAACAAGGGCGCGGCCCTTGCCTGGATGGCGCATTTCTTCTGCGACTATCTGGGACAACCCGAAGGCTGGCAGGCATGGCAAGTGCCCGCCGCGCTTGCCGCACATCCGCTGCTTGAAAAATTGAAGGAAAGCGGCGCCGCCCACCATGCATTCGGCCCGCTGGATGGCGCGCCGCGCTGCCTTGCCGTGAAGCCCGTCAGCGTCGTGCCGCCCGCCAGCCGCAAAGAGAACGGCAAGCTCGTCTGGGATTACGCGTCTTACCGGAAAAAACCCGAGCATGCGCTGGTACCGCTGGAAGTCATTTTCCGCTTCGGCGTGCCGGAGGGCAGCTCCCTCCTCTCCCGCACGGGCGATGCAGCTTATTGCCAAACCCTCGGCCTTGATAAAGCCCCGCAATCGGGCGACCGTTTCGATACGCCCATCATCGAATTTTCCACCAAGCTCGAAACCGGCGACCGCTACCTGCCTTATGGCGAGGCGCAGGAGATTGCGGCGCTCAGTGATGCGGAGCTTGATACCCTCGCCACCCTGACCAAACTGCTAGCGCTGCGCCTCAAGGAGTGTTTCGCGGGCATCGGGCTGGAACTTTGGGACGGCAAGCTGGAGTTCGCCTTCGGCGCCACGGATGCAAAGGGCAACCGCAGCTTTACGCTGGTCGATTCCATCGGGCCGGATGAATTGCGCCTGACGCGCGACGGCGTGCACCTTTCCAAGGAAGCGCTGCGCAGTTTCTATCGCCCGCTTGCCTGGTACGGACATCTGGAGACGGCCAAGAAACTGGCAAAAGAACGCGGCGAGAAGGACTGGAAAAAAATCTGCATTGAAGAATTGAAAGCCTTGCCGCCCCACCTGCCGCCGGACGTAAAAAAACAGGCGGAGATGGTCTATACCGGCATCGCCAAGGCCCTATCGCAAAAATACGGCACTGGGAATGCCTTTACGAATGCCTGGGACCTTGCCGACGTCATCCGCAGCTTTGCCGATTTGAAAAAGGATGCCGCATAATGGCGCGCATTCTTCTTTTGGGCGGCGGCGGACGGGAACATGCGCTGGCATGGAAGCTGGCGCAATCGCCCGAGGTAGCCGAAATTATCGCCATGCCCGGCAGCGATGGCATTGCCGCCGTCGACAAAACCCGCTGCATCAGCGGTAATGCCGCAGCGTCTGCCGCCGTACTGGCGGCGGTGCAAGCGGAAAAGCCGGACCTTGTCATCATCGGCCCCGAAGCGCCGATGGCCGCCGGTATTTCCGACGCGCTGAGCCAGGCGGGCTTTGCCGTCGCCGCACCATCGAAAGCCGCAGCGCAACTGGAAAGCTCCAAGATTTTTTCCAAAAGTTTCATGGCGCGGCACAATATCCCGACAGCCTCCTTCACCGCCTGTCCCGATTATGAGTCGGCAAGGGGCATCATCGCCGCATGGCCGATTGAAGAAAAGGGCATTGTGCTGAAAGCCGACGGTCTTGCCGCCGGCAAAGGCGTGGTGGTCACGCATGACCGCGCGACGGCGGAAAAAACACTCTACGACTTCATGCAAAATCCGTCCTGCGCCGTTAAAACCGAGCAGATCCTGATCGAAGCGTTGCTGGACGGCAAAGAGGTTTCCGCCTTTGCCATTTGCGACGGAAAAACGTTTTTGCCCGTCGGTTATGTCTGCGATTACAAACGCGTCCGCGACAATAACGAAGGGCCGAATACGGGCGGCATGGGCGGCTATGCGCCGCAAGGCTGGCCCAGCGCGGCGATGAAGGATTATATCAATCTGCATGTTTTCAAACCCGTGGTGGACGGCATGGCTGCGGAAGGCATCCCCTTCAAAGGCATTCTTTTCGCAGGATTGATGGTGCAAGGCGACGATGTGCATGTCATCGAATTCAACGTGCGCTTTGGCGACCCCGAAACGCAAATCCTGTTGCCGCTGCTGGAAGACGATATTTATCCGCTGTTCAAGGCCGCCGCGGAAGGCGCCCTTGCCGGCCTGCCCGCCCCGCAACTGAAAAAGGGCACCGCCGTGCATGTCGTCATGACATCCGAAGGCTATCCCGAAACCCTGGGCACTGGCATGCGCCTTGGCGAAACGGTGGACATGCCGGAAGACCTGCTAGCGCAAAGGTCGAACGACAACAGCCTGCTGTTCATCGCGGGCGCGGACAAGCAGGATGGCGTATGGAAAAATACCGGCGGACGCGTACTAGGGGTCACCGCCCTCGGCGCCTCGCTGGAAGAGGCACGCCGCAAAGCCTATGACAGCCTTGGCAAAATCCGCTTCAACGGCGCGCATTGGAGGACGGATATTGGCACCTGACCGCAGCCCTCTCATCCGCGCCGCCGTTCTTGCTTCCGGCAACGGCAGCAATGCGGAGAATATCGCGCATTTCGCCGATGAAAAAGGCGACCGCATGTCGATCCCCCTCATTATCACCGACCGGCGCGGCGCGGGCGTGATCCGCCGCGCGGAAAAACTCGGCATCCCCTGTGCGATCCTGCCTGTCGACCCCGCGGGGCATCCCACCCGCGCCGCCGCCCGGCAAGCGCAGGAAGACAAGCTTTTATCCCTTTTGAAAGCCGAAAACGTGCAATGGCTTTTTCTGGCAGGATATATGCGCCTGCTTTCCCCCACCTTCCTGCAACATTTTTACGATCCGGCGACGGGTGTGAACCGCGTCGTCAATGTGCACCCCGCCTTGCTGCCCGCCTTTCCCGGCAAGGAAGCCTATCGCCAAAGCTATGATGCCGGCGCGCCGGAGGGGGGCATTACCCTGCATTTCGTCGACGAAGGCATGGATACGGGGCCGATCATCGCACAGCAATCCTTCCCGAAGGGCACTCTTTCCTACGAGGATTTCTGCGCCGCCGGCCGCGCGATCGAGCATGCGCTTTACAGACAGTTCCTGGAAAACCTGCTGGACGGCAGCTGGCGCACAAAACATACCCGCAAAGGATAACCCATGACGGCGCAAACGGTACGGATCGAAATCACGGAAAACAATACTGACCCGTCCCGCGACCGCCGTATCGCCGCCGCCCGTGATTTTCTGGGCGTCGCGCTGACGGGGATTGAGGAAGTCAAAGTCTATAAAATCTCCGCAAAAACAAAACTGCCCGATAACGATACCCTGCGAGCCGTTTTCGCCGATCCGGTTTTGCAGCAGTTTCATGCCGCACCACCTGACGCCCCGCAAAATAAACCGGCCTTTGCCGTGGAAATTTCTTTCCGTCCGGGCGTCACCGATAATCCGGCGCGGGCGGCGGAGACGGCGCTCGACCTCACCGGATATGCTGCCAGCGTTGCAAGCAGCAGCTTGTTTTTCCTGTATGGCGATATCGGAGAAGCGGATGCGCAGCTTGTCGGCGCGGAATTGCTGGCCAATGACCTTATCCAGAAAATCGACATTTATGGCTTCGACGATTTTTTGCGGCAGCCCCGCTTTGCAAATGTGCGCCTGCCGGCAGTCGCCTTGCCCAAAGTCCCATGTCTGTACAAAACAATACCTCTGGATATCGACGATGCGGCACTGAAAAAACTCAGCCTCGATCGCTGCCTTGCCCTGACGCTTTCGGAAATGCGCCACATCCGCAGCCACTATGCGAACGATGCCGTACGGCAGCCGCGCATCGCCGCAGGCCTGCCGCCGATACCGACCGATGTCGAGCTGGAAATTCTGGCGCAAAGCTGGAGCGAACACTGCAAGCACAAAATTTTCGCAGGCGACATCGACTACACCGGCCCTGACGGCACGCAAAAGAAAATCCGCAGCCTTTACAAAACCTATATTAAACGCGCCACACAGGACATTCGGGAAGACCGCAATCTGGGCTGGCTGGTTTCCGTTTTCACCGACAACGCGGGCATTGTGCGCTTCGATGACAACATCGACCTTTGCATCAAGGCGGAAACGCATAACAGCCCCTCCGCGCTCGACCCTTACGGCGGAGCGCTGACGGGCATTCTCGGCGTCAACCGGGACATTCTGGGCGCGGGACTGGGCGCGAAGCCGATTGCGAATACGGATGTTTTCTGCTTTGCCGAACCCGATATGCCCCGCGCCGATGAAAAACCCTTTATGCCCAAAGGCCCTAAATCTCCCCGCCGCATGCTGGAAGGCGTGCACAAGGGCGTGGAGGACGGCGGCAATAAAAGCGGCATCCCCACCGTCAACGGCGCCATTTTCTTTGACCGCGATTATGCGGGCAAGCCGCTTGTTTTCGTCGGCACGGTCGGCGTCATGCCGCATACGCTGCCCGATGGCCGCAGCACGGCGGAGAAATCTGTTATCCCTGGCGACCGCATCTTCATGGTCGGGGGCGCGATCGGCGCGGACGGCATTCACGGCGCGACCTTCAGCTCTCTGGAGCTCAATGAAAACGCCCCCGCCACGGCGGTGCAAATCGGCGATCCGCTCACCCAAAAGCGCGTGACGGACTTTTTGCTGGAGGCGCGCGACCGCGGCTTGTTCCGCGCCGTGACCGATAACGGCGCGGGCGGGCTCAGCTCCAGTGTGGGGGAAATGGCGGCCCTGTCGGGCGGTGCGACGCTTGATCTCGCCCTCTGCCCCGTCAAATACCCTGGCCTGCAGCCGTGGGAAATGATGGTCAGCGAAAGCCAGGAGCGCATGACCTTTGCCGTTCCCGCCGACAAGGCGGCCGCCTTCACGGCGCTGGCCGCGCGGCGCGACGTGGCCGCAACCGACCTTGGCCGTTTCAGCGATAACGGCATGCTGCATGTGCTGTATGACGGCGTAACGGTCGGCATGCTTTCCCTTGGCTTCATCCACGACTCCCTGCCGCCGATGCAAATGACGGCTAAATGGGAAGGCCCGATGCCCCGCGCCGCCTGGTCCGCCACATCGAACCTGCGCAGCACGCGTAAACCGTTGCCGCCGACCGCGGCGGAAAAGCTGCTGACCTTGTTGCAAAGTCCCAATATTACTTCCAAGGAAAAATGGGTGCGCGCCTACGACCATGAAGTGCAGGCCGCCACGGAAACCAAGCCTTTTTGCGGCAAGAAAGCCGACGGCCCCGCCGATGCGGGCGTGATCTGGCTGCAACCGCACGGCGGTGCGGAAAATGCCACCGCCGTCATCGGCTGCGGCATGGCGCCCCGCGTGTCCTTGCACGATCCTTACCGGATGGCGATGTATGCGGTCGATGAAGCGCTGCGTAATATCGTCGCCGCCGGCGGCAATCCGAATATGTGCTGTTTGCTGGATAATTTTTGCTGGCCCGACCCCGTCCTCTCACCCAAAAACCCGCAGGGCGATATAAAACTCGGCCAGTTGGTGCGTACTTGCGAAGGGCTTTACGATATTTGCCGCGCCTACGGCACGCCGCTGGTCAGCGGCAAGGATAGCATGAAGAACGATTTCCGCGGCAAAGACGGCCGCGGAGAACATATCGACATCAGCATCCTGCCCACGCTTTTGGTGACGGCGCTGGCCCGCGGCGAAACCGGCCTTTCCATCGGCAGCGATTTCAAGGCCGCCGGAGACGTCATTTATCTTCTTGGCCAAAACGATAGCGGATTTGCCGCCAGCGAATATGCCCGTATTTTCGACGTGCCGGAAGACAAACTGCCCGCCTGCCTGCCGGAGAAAAACATTGCGCTCTACCGCAGCATTCATGAAGCACTGAAACAAGAACGGCTGCGCAGCATTCATGATCTTTCCGACGGCGGGTTGCTGGTGGCGCTGGCCGAGAGCATGATCGGCGGGCGCATGGGCGCATGCGTTGACATTGAGGGAGACGATGCGCTTTTCAACGAAGCGCCCGGGCGGTTTGTGGTTTCCGTGTCGCCTGAGCAGCAAGCCGCGTTTGAGAAGCTGATGCGCTGCCACGACTTGCATTTGATCGGCAGAACGACCGCCGAGGCCGCGCTTGCCTTGCCGCAAGAAACAATCCCGCTTGGGGATATCATCGCCGCATGGAAAAAAGGATTTTAATCATGACGCCCCAAAAACCGCTTTTCCTTGTTATCGCCGGCGACGGCATCAATTGCGAAAAAGAAACCGCCGCCGCCCTGCGTCTTGCGGGAGGGAAGGCCGAAATCCTTCACATGAACGACCTTGCCGCCGCGCCCGAGAAAATGGCGCAATACGACGGCCTTGCCGTTCCAGGCGGTTTTTCCTTTGGCGACGAGCTTGGCAGCGGTCAGATCATGGCGCTCAAGATGCGCCATAAGCTGGGTGATGCCCTGCATACCTTCGTGACGGCGCAAAAACCTGTTATCGGCATCTGCAACGGTTTTCAAATTCTCGTCAAGCTGGGCCTGCTGCCCTTCCCTGATCAAACGGAGCGCTGTCTTGCCCTTGCGCCCAACAGCCACGGCAGCTTTACCGATAAATGGGCCGGCATGACGGTGCAAAAAACCCACTCTCCATGGCTGAAAAATCTTGAAGGCCGAACCATCGCCCTGCCCATGCGCCATGGCGAAGGGCGTATTGTTTTAAAAGACCCGGGCTTGCTCGCCACCCTGCAAAAAAACGGGCAGGCGCCGCTGGTTTATACGGAGGATGTGAACGGCTCCGCCGGACGGATCGCCGCCCTGACCGACCCCGGCGGTATGATCCTTGGCATGATGCCGCACCCCGAAGCCTTCGTATCGCAACACACATATCGCCAGCCGGGCCGCAAAGGCCGCGGCGACGGATTGCTGATTTTTGAAAACATGATCCAATACCTCAAAGGACAGGAGACAGAGCATGCCAAACGCCGCGCTTAAAATCACCCGCGCCCTTATCAGTGTGAGCGACAAGACGGGGCTCGAAAAGCTCGCCACCGCCCTGCATGCGGCGAGAGTCGAAATCATTTCCTCCGGCGGCACACTGAAATATCTTGCCGAACGCGACATTCCCGCAACGCCGATCGAACAGGTGACGGGCAATCCGGAATCCTTCGGTGGCCGCATGAAGACCATCAGTTTTCAGGTCGCCAGCGGCATCCTCTACCGCCGCGATCATGATGGTGATGTAAAAGAAGCGCAAGAACTCGGCATCCGCCCGATTGACCTTGTCGTCTGCAACCTGTACCCGTTTGAAGAAACGGCCAGAAACAATCCGCCGTTTGACGCACTCATCGAAAACATAGACATCGGCGGTCCGACCCTCATCCGCGCTGCGGCAAAAAACCATGCGCATGTCGCCGTTGTGACCGATCCCGCGCAATACGATGCCGTTTTATCCGATCTGCAATCCCTGCAAGGAGCCGTCAGTCATAAATTGCGGCAAACGCTTTGCCTGGACGCCTTCCGCCACACGGCGCGGTATGACAGCCTGATCGCTTCTAAACTGGAAGATATCTGGGAAGCGCCGGAAAAAACCATCGTGATCACGCCGCAGGGCGCGAAAACGCTGCGCTACGGTGAAAATCCGCACCAGACGTCACGCGTACATGCCGATCCCTTCCATGCAGGCATTGCCGGCACAGAGCCGCTGCAAGGGAAGGAACTCTCTTATAATAACCTTCTGGATGCCGATGCCGCCTGGCGCAGCTGCGGCGATGCGGCAACGGTTGCCACGGATGCTTTCCCCGCCGTAACCTCGATCATCAAGCACCTGAGTCCTTGCGGGATTGCGGCGGCGGAAACGCCGCTGAAGGCGCTCCGGATGGCCTGGGCGGGCGACCCAGTCAGCAGCTTCGGCGGCATTTTATGCTTTAATAAAACGGTCGATGCCGATATCGCCGATTGGCTGGCCGACAAATTTGTCGAGGTGATTGCGGCACCGGCCTTTACGCCGCATGCCCTTGAAAAATTCGCCGCAAAACCGGGCCTCCGCCTGCTGGCCGTGCCTGTTTACAACGGCCGGGATATGCGGCCGATGGTGCGCTCCATCTCCGGCGGTTATGTCGTGCAGCAGGAAGATACGGGCGCGGATGCCGATTTCAGCCCGGTGACCGCCAATCCCTTCCCGCCCGCCCGCAATGCGCTGGCGCGTTTTGGCGTCATGGCCTGCAAACATTTGAAAAGCAATGCCATCGGGCTGTTCCTGGAAAGCACGGAAGGTTTTTCCATGATCGGCGCCGGCATGGGCAACCCCAACCGCCTTGTCAGCCTGAAACAGGCCGTGGAAAAGGCGGCGGAAAACGGCCATACCGACCTTTCCGAAGCACTGCTGGTCTCCGACGCCTTCTTTCCCTTTGCGGATAATATCCAGATCGCCGCCGCCGCGGGCATTCGCTACATCGTCCAGCCGGGGGGCAGCGTGAAGGATAAAGACGTGATCAAAGCCTGTGAAGAACAGGATATTTCCATGGCCTTTACCGGCCGCCGCCACTTCCGCCACTAAACAGACAAGGAAACCGTCATGGCACAGCCGCAAAAAACCAGCTACCGCGATGCAGGCGTCGATGTGGAACGCGGCGACGCCTTTGTGGAACGGATCAAGGAAAAAGTCAAAAGCACCTACGGCGCGCGCGTCGTCTCCGGCATCGGCGGGTTTGCCGCCCTTTACGACATGGGCGATAAATTGCTGGCCGCCGGCACGGACGGCGTCGGCACCAAGGTCAAGCTTGCCCAAATGCTGGGCAAGCACGACACCATCGGCATCGACCTTGTCGCCATGTGCGTCAACGACGTGATCTGCACGGGCGCGCGTCCGCTGTTTTTTCTGGACTACATAGCCACCGGCAAGCTGGAACTGCCCGCCGCCGAAGCGATCGTCAGCGGCATCGTGGACGGCTGCAAACAAGCCGAAATGGCCCTGATCGGCGGGGAGACGGCCGAAATGCCCGGCATGTACCCGCCGGGGGAATACGACCTTGCCGGTTTTTGTGTCGGGGAAGTTGCCAAGCCTTACCTGATCGACGGCCGGCAGATCAGGGACGGCGATGCGCTGCTCGCCCTGCCGTCGTCGGGGGTGCATTCAAACGGCTATTCGCTGGTGCGCAAACTCGTCAAAGCAGATGAAAAAGACCTGATGGCCGCCTGTCTGACGCCGACGCGCATTTACTGGAAAGCCGTACAGCAGGCGCTGCCCTATATCACCGGCATGGCGCATGTCACAGGCGGCGGCTTTGCGAATATTCCGCGCATGAGTGAAGAATTCGACTACATCATCGATGCCCTGCCGCCTCTGAGCGACATACCGTCCATTTTTGCCACGCTCGCGGAACGGTCGGGCCTGGGGGCCGCAGAGCTGTACCAGACCTTTAACATGGGGGTCGGTTTTGTGATCGCCACGAACGATCCGCATGCCGTGACGCAGAAACTCGCCGCCGCCGGTGAAAAAACCCTGCGAATCGGCCATGTCCGCACGGGCAAAGGGCGCGTCGTCGTCGAAGGCGCGGACGGTTTCAGCATTTAACAGGCGCCTTCATTGCGGCTTTGCTTTACCTTCGCGGGCGGATATGTCATAAGCTACAGCCATTATGTTGTCTGTATCGAACCTGACATACCGCATCGGCGGACGCACGATTTTGGAAGACTGTACCGTGAATGTCATGGACGGCTGGAAAGTCGGCGTGGTCGGCCCGAACGGCGCGGGAAAATCGACCCTGTTCAAGCTGATCGCGGGCGAATTGCAGCCCGATGCCGGCAGTATTTCCATCAACGAGCGGCAGCGCTTCGGTATGGTGCGCCAGGATATTCCCGTCACCGATACGCCGATCATCGATATCGTCATGCACGCGGATGAAGAGCTGTCGCACCTGCTCATAGCCGCCGAGACGGAAACCGACCCCTATAAAATCGGTGACATCCACATGCGCCTGGCCGAACTGGACGCCTATGCCGCGCCGTCCCGCGCCGCGATTTTGCTGACGGGTCTCGGCTTCCGCGACGACCAGTTACAGGCACCTTTCTCTTCGCTCAGCGGCGGCTGGCGTATGCGCGTGGCGCTGGCGGCGGCGCTTTTCGTCCAGCCCGATGTTTTATTGCTGGACGAGCCGACCAACCACCTCGACCTTGAAGCAATCATGTGGCTGGAGGACTATCTGGCCGCCTATCCGCATACGCTGCTGGTCATTTCGCATGACCGCGACCTGCTGAACAAATGCGCCGACCATATCGTGCATGTCGATAAGCAAAGCCTGACGCTTTATACCGGCAATTACGACACGTTTGAGCGGGAACGCGCCGAGCGGCTGATGCACCAGCAGGCGCTGTTCGAACGCCAGCAGGCCCAGCGTGCCCACATGCAGGCCTTTGTCGACCGTTTCCGCGCCAAGGCCAGCAAGGCGCGGCAGGCGCAAAGCCGCATCAAGGCGTTGGAAAAAATGGATCTGGTCGACGCCGTGATCGGCGCACGCATCCTGCGTTTCAGCTTCCCCCAGCCGGACAAGCTGTCTTCCCCCCTTATCGCCCTGCGCGGCGTGGATGTGGGCTACAGCGCCGGCAATCCCGTTTTGAAACGCGTCAGCCATAACATCGACATGGACGACCGCATCGCCCTGATGGGCGCCAACGGCAACGGCAAATCGACGCTGATCAAACTGATCGCCGGCAAGTTGCCGGCCATGGACGGGGAAATGACCCGCTCCGCCAAGCTGCGCATCGGTTATTTTTCCCAGCACCAGACGGAAGAGCTGGACGTGAACGCCACGCCTTACGAAGAACTTTACCGGCTGATGGCGAAAAAGAATCCGGATATCAGGGAATCCGTCGTCCGCGCGAAGCTAGGCGCCTTTCATTTCCCGAAAACGCTGGCCGATAATCGCATCGGCAGCCTGAGCGGCGGAGAAAAGGCGCGCCTGCTTTTCGCCTTCATGAGCATTGACGCGCCACATGTGCTGCTGCTGGACGAGCCGACCAACCACCTCGATATCGACGCGCGCCAGGCGCTGATTCAGGCGTTGAACGCGTATGAAGGCGCGGTGATCATCGTCAGCCACGACCCCGGCATGGTGGAGCGCGTGGCCGATCGCCTGTGGCTGATCCATGACGGCAAGGTCGAGAGTTTCGACGGCGATCTGGAGGATTACCGCCGTTTCGTCATCCAGCAGCGCCGTAACGCCCGCCGCAAGGAACGCGCGGAAAAATCCGCCGCGGTGCAGGACAACCAAAAACCCGTAAAACAGGCCGCCAATCTGTCACAGTTGAAAAAGCAGGCAGAAAAAGCCGAAAAGGAAATGGAAAAACTGCAAAGCCGCAAGGACAAGCTGGAGCAGGAAATGGCCAACCCCGGGTTTTACGACGATGCCGACCGCGCCGCTGCTAAGCAAAAAGACTACGCCGTCTTGACCGAAAAAATGGCAACGCAGGAAACGCTCTGGCTGGAAGCGCAGGCCGCGCTGGAGGCCGCAAGCGCCTAGACGGCGACAGCCTGCGTTTGCTGGCGGTCGCGCATAAATTTGACGTATCCGTAAAGGTTTTCCGCATCCAGCCCGTGCAGCATCAGGCGGTATCCGGCTTCCATGGTCGATAAAGGCACCATCGGGTGCTTGTTATTCACAAGCCCCAGAATCTCCGGCGTATTGAAAATCTGCGCCACATAAATGGCGATCGTTTCATCCAGTTGCAGGGAGTTGCTGGCCCGCCAGAAATCCTTGTCGGACAAAAATACGGCGAAAAGCGGCGTATAAAGTTCTATCGCGCTTTGCAGGTCGAGGATGTTTGTCCAACGGTCCGGCAGCTCTTCCAGCCTGTCTTCAAAATCCTCGATGGCGGAAAAATCGATCCGGTCATGCGGCACGGGCTTGATCTGCTTTCCTTTCGCCGTCAGTTGCGCACCGACCTGAATGATAAAGTTATAAATATTCAGATCGTGCTGCACGAAAGTATTATCCCCCAGATCGCGAATATTGTTCGGCAGCAGGGGATGGGATCTGACCTCAATATCAGGGATATTATCGGCAATAAAACGCAAAAGCTGCGTGCCGATATTGAAGTGCCGGATGATCAGGTAATTCGCATCGCGGTGCACGAAATTCTTCATGCCGAAAACGATCAGCGCATGCAGCATGCGCGATGACGTCAGGCTGTTCGGCAAAATAATCCGCACCAACTGCACCAGCATGATCGACAATCGCGCCAGCGGCCGTATCAGCGGCAGCAAAAACTGCCGCGATTTCGTCGCGTTATTGCGCATCAGCGCTTCCTTGGCCGGCGGGTCGAAAAACGTGCTACGGTCCAGCGCCAGCGCAATCCACGGATCGGGATCGGCAAAATTATGATTTTCAAGATCGTACTGCATGGTCAGTAGTTTCCCAGCTCTTCCAGCTGCAGACGGTACAGCCGTGCGACGATTTTGGCCGTGCGCACGATGTCCTTGCCCATGCCGGGGATATCAAGAATGCCGCTTTCCAGCGTTTCCTCGAATTCCTTCATATGGTCGTCGTCATTCGCGCCGTGATAAAGAAGAAAACTGACCTGATCGTCTTCCAGATTCAATTGTTCGCGGATCTTCTCGCCCCATTGCGTGGCTTTTTGCTGGCCGAGTCCCTCGATAATGAACATGCCCCCCAACAAGCCGAAGGGGTTCGGCGCGCTCGCCCGCTGGAACATAAAGGCATGCAAGGCCTCCGTGCCGATATTCTTTTCCGCCGTCGTGATCTCCTCCTCCGTTCCGCCCAGAGACATATAGTTCTTCTCCAGCATGCGGAAATCGCGGTGCTCGGTCACCGCATGGCGCATGAAACGGGAACGGATGTCGAAATATTCTTCCGTCACGCTGGAAGCGGCGCGGGCGATCCAGCGCGCGCCTTCCACCACCTGCTGGCGATGGTTGCACAGCAGAAGCTTGTAATCCTCCACGCGAAACTTGCCGCGATTCAGCTTGTCGATCAGCGGCACGGTATCCAGCGCCGTTGAAAAATCGGCCCAGACCTTGACAAGGCCGCGCATGACTTCTTCGGATTTTCGGGACATTCTTCTAAGTAACCTCCAATAACATGAAACCGTTGAGCGCACGGCCGCTTTCCGGCACGTGGCAAAGAATAGTCTCGCCCTTTTTCAGGCGGCCGGAATGAAAAAGCTCTTCCAGCAAAATAAAAATCGAGGCCGTGCCCGTATTGCCCTTGGTATAAAGGTTGCTGAACCATTTATCCTCGTCGATCATCGCGCCAGCAGCTTTCAGCAGGGCAATCGTCTCCTCGCGCAATGAATGGGAGGAATAATGGCTGACAACATGGTCGATCTTATCAATTGCAATGCGTCCGTCATCGATGAGATCAAGGTAATGCGATACCCAGACCGGCAGCATGCGCTTCATGAGGTCGAAATCCTGCATCAGGACGAAGGCGCCCGCCCGCACCGCAGCCTGCGGGCTTTCGAAATGGCTCCAATACATCTCTTCCGCGCCCGCCCCCGCGCCGCCCGCCTGCATGCAGGTATCGAAGCGGTCGGCGAAAGAGCGGATATCGATCCATTTGATTTTAAGAGACGGATAATGCGTATTCGCGCGGTTTTCCAATACGGCGGCGCCTGCGCCATCCGACAGGGTAAAGCGCAGGAAATCGGCATTCAGCGTCAGGCGCCGCCCGTTTTTGCAAAAATCCGTCGGCTCGTAAAAACCCGGGCGGAAATAGCGGCTGGCAAATTCACTGCCCGTAACAAGGGCGGCATCATGCTCGCCGCAGCGCAATTGTAACCAGGCGGATTTGATCGCCATCAGAGCGCTGGCGCATACGCTTTGGAAATTGGCGATTTCGATCGGCGGCAGCTTCAGGCCCGCATGCACATGCGAGGCCAGCCCCGGCACCAGCAAATCCCCCAGCGTGGCCGCGCTGGCAAGATACGTCATATCCTTCACCGTGGTTTCGGATTTGGCAAGCGCGTCATTCGCTGCCAGCACCGCCATTTGCGCACTCGTATAGCGCGGGCGGCCGTCGCGCCCCAGCGCGTAATGGCGGGTTTTAATACGGTTCTGGCGCAACACGATGGATTTATAGCGGGATCCTGCGCCGCCGATACGGCCGATATAATCTTCGATATCCGCATTCGATACGGGCTCGCCGGGCAAAAAACATCCCAGGCTATTAATGTAAACGTCGCGCATCGAAAAACCGGCTGTATGAAACGATGCCCGTATTCTAAAGGTTTTGACGCCGGAGTCTCGCTAAAAATCCTTTCCCGCGCCCTTGCGTTCTTCGGCGTTTCCTTGACAGGCACAGGTCTGCGCATACGACATGGATGCCGGAACCCCCGTCGATGCGTCGCGCTTATGGCAATATAGTTTACGGTATTTTAATACCACAAATCGCCGCAGCGATAGGTCTATGATGAAGCCCTCATATTTACATTAGCCGGAAGGAAGCACCTTATGGCCAAACGCCCTCTGACCGCGGGAGAAATCGCGCTCGCCAAAACCGTTTTCGGCGACAGCATCGATTATGCCGCCGTGCGCCTGCACAACCGCCGCCTGCTCCCCTTCGGCCTGCAGGAAAAACATCAGGCCATAGCCTACCGCAGCCACACATCCTTTCCGCGCAGCGCCTATAGCGACGATTTTGCAAAAGAGACCGACCCGATCAAGCAATCGGTTTTCATCCATGAACTGGTGCATGTCTGGCAACACCAGAACCGCGTGCTTTCCACACCCAAAGAAGCCGTGCGCGAAACGCTGAAGCATAAATTCAATTATCAGAAAAGCTATCACTATACCCTCTCCCACAACCGCGACCTGACGTCCTACGGCTTTGAACAACAAGCCGCGATGGTGCAGGATTACTTCCTACTGACGCGGCACGGCGTGACGGCATCCTTCAAGCACCGCCGCCGTCCAGGACATGACCTGCAAACCTTGCAAAAAGATTACGAAGCCGTTTTGAAAAATTTTTTGCAAGATCCCGCTTATGCCCGCCGCCCTTTGCGCCGCAAGGTACGGAAAAACCGCAAGCACGGCCTGTGATCAATCCTGTTTCAACTGAGCCGCAATTTCCTGCAGCTCGGGCGCATAAAGGCTACCCGCCCGCCAAACAAGACCGACGGCGCGACTGTAGCGCGGATTGTTAAACGGAATATAGACGATGCCGTCATTCTTTTTGCGGGCCATTTCCGGCATCAGCGTAATCCCCGAATGCGTTGCCACCATGTGGCGCAGAGTTTCAAGGCTCGTCGCGCGAAAAGAATGGCCGTAAACAGGGCTTGCGGGGCTGCGTACCTTTTCGCAAATGCCAAGCATCTGGTCTTTCAGGCAATGGCCGTCATCCAAAAGCAGCCAGTCCGCCTCGGGCAATTCGCCAGGCTCCACCATTTTCAAATCCGCAAATCTGTGCCCCTGCGGAACCGCCAGATAAAACGGCTCCTGAAACAGCTTTTTCATCTTCAGCCCGTCCAGCGGCACGGGCAGGCTTAAAATCGCACCATCCAGCTTGCCTTCGGCGAGATGCTGGAGCAAGCGCTCGGTTTTTTCCTCATGGATTTGCCAATTGATATTTCTTGCTCTGGCCTTTTTGCCGATGCGGCTGAAAAAATCGGGCAGGTAATATGGCGCGATGGTCGGGATGACTCCAAGGTTGATGATCTTGGACTGCCGTCCCTCGCGGTGCAGCTTGGCATATTTTTTGATTTCCGAGACGTTATCGAGAATGCGGCGCGCGTGGGCGAGCACGAAGGCGGCTTCGGGGGTCGTCGCGACCTCGCGCGTGGTGCGGTCAAACAATCTGATGCCGAGTGATTCCTCCAGCTTTTTGATCTGCGCGCTAAGCGCAGGCTGGCTGACATGGCACGCCTCCGCCGCAAGGCCGAAATGCCGCTTTTCGGCAACGGCAATCACATATTCAAGGTCACGGATGTTCATGTAAGCTTCTCATAAGCAAAAGTTATTATTTTTGAATAATTCATACCGTTTCATATATAAGGAAACGCCGCCCCGATTACAATATTTTTCCCGATTGCCGCACACCGGATTTTTGCAATACCCCCTAAAAGCCGCATATCTCCTGCAAAAACCGGGCCGGCTGAAAGCGGTTGCGGCAGGGGCGGCTTTTGTCTATAAAAACAGGCATATGGAACGCACCGAGGAGAAACCCTTTGAAAACGCTCGCGGAACTGACAGAGCCGGAAGTCCTGGCCCTTGCCATCTCGAACGAGGAGGAGGACTCCCGCATTTACATGCAATTCGCCCATCGCCTGCGCAACGAATACCCCGCCACCGCGCAGATGTTCGAGGAAATGGCCGCCGAAGAGCAAGATCACAAAAACATGTTGCTGGATGTTTACAGCGCCCGCTTCGGTCAGCAAATGCCCTATATCACCCGTCAGGACGTGCGCGGCTTTTTGAAACGCAGCCCGATCTGGCTAATGGACAATCTGCGCATCGAGGCCGTTCGCCGTCAGGCGGAGCTGATGGAGCTGGAGGCCGCCCAATTTTACGAGAAAGCCGCCGCGCAGGCGCGCGATGTGGATGTGCGAAAATTGCTGGGCGATCTTGCGCTCATCGAAAAACATCACGAAGCGCGCGCGCAGGACATCGAAAACAAGACCGTCACCGATGATGCGCGCTCGGAGGAGGCGGAAGTTTCCCGCCGTCTGCTGCTGCTGCAAATCGTGCAACCCGGCCTCAGCGGCCTGATCGACGGTTCCATTTCCACCCTCGCCCCAATTTTCGCAGCGGCTTTTGCCACGGGCAATTCCTGGGATGCCTTTGTGGTCGGCCTTGCCGCTTCCGTCGGCGGCGGGATCAGCATGGGCCTGACAGAAGCTATGTCCGATGACGGTGAAATCACCGGACGCGGCAACCCCTGGATCCGCGGGCTCGCCTGCGGCGGCATGACGGCCGTCGGCGGTCTCGGCCATACGCTGCCTTACCTGATTCACGATTTCAAGACAGCCACCGCCGTGGCCATTGCCATCGTGATCATGGAACTCATCGCCATTTCGTGGATCCGCTGGAAATACATGGACACGCCCTTCCATTCCGCGATGATCCAGATCTTGCTGGGCGGCGCGCTGGTGCTGGGCGCGGGTATCCTGATCGGCCTTGCTTAACCCTGCCGCTTGATAAAATGCGCGATATCCGCGGCGGCCATTGCCGCCTGCTCCACGGTATTGCCGTGCCCGAAGCATATCCGCACGCTTTGCGCGATTGCCTGCGGCGTGAGCCCGATGGCCGCGAGCACGCGGGACGACCGGCCGTTGCGGCAAGCGGCGCCGCTTGAAAAAATAATATCCTTGGCAAAGTGCAGCAGCAGGTCATCCGCCGTCACATCATGCAGCCGTATATTCAACGATCCCTCCAGACGCGGCGTTTTCGCCCCGTTCAGATGGAAGGAAATCTCCTGCACTGCGAGCATGGATAAAAAAGCCGCCGCGCAAGCCGCGCGGTGGGCGGCCATATCGTTCATACCCCGCGCCGCAACGTCCGCCGCCTTGCCAAAACCCGCCGCCAGCGCCAGCGGCACCGTACCGGGACGCCATTTTTGCTGCGCGCCGCCCTGCATAACGCGCGCCAGCGGCAACGGCGGCGTCCGGCGCGTATAAAGCGCGCCGATTCCCTGCGGCCCGCCCATTTTATGGGCGGAAAAACTGAGAAGATCGACTCCCGCCGCCGCAACATCCACAGGAATTTTTCCAACCGCCTGCGTCGCATCCGTATGCATATACGCGCCTGCGGCCTTTGCAAGGGCGGCGATTTTTTCAATCGGTTGTATCGTCCCGATCTCGTGGTTGACCCACATGACGGAGACCAGCAGGGTTTGATCCGACACCATATCCGCCACGACAGCGGGGTCGACCAGCCCCGCCGTTGTCACGGGAATCACGCGCACGGTAAATCCCGCTTTTTGCAATACCGGAAGCTGCTCCAGAATACTGTCATGCTCTATCGCGCTGACCAGTATGTCGCGCCGTGTGCCCGTGGCCGCGTGGGCGATGCCGGAAAGCGCAAGATTGTTCGCCTCCGTGGCGCCGCCGGTGAAGGTGATGCCGCCCATCGGCGCGCCAATAAGCTTTGCCAGCTTGTCCGCCGCATCGGCCAGAACCGCATCATTTTCATGACGCGGCAAAACGGTTTGCCAATAGGGCTGCATGGCGGCCGCAACCGCGGGCCAAACGGGCGCGGTTGCGTGATGATCGATGAATATCGGATAATCCGTCATGCCGTTTTTGACGTGCCGGCAATGCCGCATGACAACAATTCCGCCGCCACGGCAATGGCGATTTCGCGCGGATGCTTGCCCTTGACGCCGCCGATGCCGATGGGGCACGTCAGTTTTTCCAGGTCCGCAGCGGCAATGCCCTCCACCTGCAAACGCTTATCAAATCGCGCGCGTTTGGTGGCCGAGCCGATGAGGCCCAGATAGGCAAAGCCGCCGATCTTCATCGCGTGGCGCACAATCTCGTAATCCAGATCATGGTTATGGGTCATGACTAGAATATAGTCGTCACCCGATATTTCCTCCAGCACCGAAACGGGCGCGGCGGTGACAATCTTTCGGCATTCTGCGGGCATGTGTGCGGGGAATTCATTTTCGCGTTCATCCACCCAGATGATAGGGACAGGCAGGCCGGACAGAACCTTTACCACCTCGCGCCCGACATGCCCCGCGCCGAAAAGCCAGAGCTTTTTCGTATGGGGAATAAAAGGCTCCAGCAAAACGGTGACCGCACCGCCGCAGCATTGCGCCAGCTTCGGCCCCAGCGGGTAATCCTTCATTTCCGGCACGGTGGCCGTCGCCGCCAGCAGTTTTCGCGCTTCATCGATGGCCTGGAATTCCAGATTGCCGCCGCCGATGGTGCAAAATTGCTCCGTTGCCGTGACGACCATTTTTGTGCCGGCTTCGCGCGGGGTGGAGCCTTTGGCCTCCGTCACGGTGATCAGCACATGCGGCTCCTGCCGCGCCGCCAAATCCGCCAGCACGGCAAGCCAGTTAAACGTTTGCGCGGGCATTTCTGCGCTCATTGTTCCCCTTTCTTCACCGCCATGACGGCCTTCAGCACGGCTTCGGGCGTGGCGGGCGCCTGCAGCGGCGGCAGGACTTTTTCCCCCGCGCCGCCCGCCGCCGCCACGGCATCGCGCAGGGCAAGGAAAACGGAAATGCCGAGCATCAATGGCGGTTCGCCCACGGCCTTGGAGCGGTAGACGGTATCCTCCCCATTCTCGCCGGCGAAAAGCGCCACGCGAAAATCATTCGGCACATCGCGCCCCGTCGGGATTTTATAGGTGCTGGGCGCATGGGTTTTGAGCATGCCTTTATCGTTCCACCACAGCTCTTCCGACGTCAGCCACCCCGCGCCCTGCACAAACCCGCCTTCGATCTGCCCGATATCGATGGCGGGATTCAGCGAGCGGCCGACATCGTGCAGGATATCCGTGCGCAGCAGTTTATATTCGCCCGTCAGCGTATCGACAATCACTTCGGATACCGCGGCGCCATAGGCGAAATAATAAAAAGGCCTGCCCTTCGCCTTGGCGCGATCCCAGAAAATTTTCGGCGTGGCATAATAACCGGTCGAGGACAGGGAAATACGGTTGACATAGGCAAGTTGAATAAGCCCGGCGAAATCCATGATGTTATCGCCGATACGCACGCCGTCGGCGGCAAAGAAAACGCGCTCCCTTGCCACATCGAAATGCTGCGCGGCAAAATCGATCAGGCGGTTTTTGACGGTCAGCGCCGCCGCTTCGGCCGCCTTGCCATTGAGGTCGGCGCCGCTGGAGGCGGCGGTTGCCGAGGTATTCGGCACTTTCGAAGTATTGGTCGCGGTGATTTTGACGCGGTCGAGATCGACCTGAAAAACATCCGCCACGACCTGCGAAACCTTGGTATGCAGCCCCTGCCCCATTTCGGTGCCGCCGTGGTTCATCTGGATGCTGCCGTCTTTATAGACATGCACCAGCGCGCCCGCCTGGTTCAGCATGGTGAGGGTAAAACTGATGCCGAACTTCACGGGCGTCATGGCAATCCCCTTTTTCAACGTCGCATGTCCGACGTTAAAATCGGCCACGGCCTTCTGACGGGCGCGGTAATCGGACGATTTTTCGAGCGCATCGAAAATATCCGCCGTGATGCAGTCTTCGACCTTCATGCCGTAATGCGTGAAACAGCGATCTTTTTCCTGCCCCTTCGGATCATAAAGGTTGCGGCGGCGCACCTGCAGCGCATCCAGTCCCAGATGCCGTGCAATATCGTCGATGATATATTCCATCACCAGCATGCCCTGCGGCCCGCCGAAACCGCGGAAGGCGGTATTGGACACCTTGTTGGTATAGCAGCGGTAGCTGGTGACCGTCGCATCGGAAAGATAATAGGTATTATCCGCATGGAACATGGCGCGGTCGGCGATGGCATTCGACAAATCCGCCGACATGCCGCAATCGACCGCCTGCATGACATCCAGCGCGGTAATCAACCCCTCATCGTCAAAACCGACATCGTACGCCGCGTAAACCCCGTGGCGCTTGCCGGTCATGGTCATATCGTCGTCGCGATCCAGGCGGTATTTAACGGGCCTGCCCGTGCGGCCGGCCAAGAGCGCCGCGATGCACGCGATCAGCGAAGCCTGGCTTTCCTTGCCGCCGAAGCCGCCGCCCATGCGCCGCACCTCGACCGTGACGGCGTGTTCCGGTATATCCAGCACCCTGGCGATCAAATGCTGCACTTCGGACGGATGCTGGGTGGATGACCAGCAATGCATTTCCCCGTTTTCCTGCGGCGTCGCAAGAGCGATTTGCCCCTCCAGATAGAAATGGTCCTGCCCGCCGATATTCAATGCGGAAGACAATCTGTTTTCGGATGCGGCAAGGGCGGCTTTGCTATCGCCGCTTTGCATGACATAGGTCTCGCCCACGAATTTTCCGGCCTTGATAGCATCCTGAACAGACAAAATCGCGGGCAGTTCCTCGTATGCGACTTTGGCCAGATGCGCCGCCTTGCGCGCGATCCCGACGCTTTCCGCCGCCACGGCCAGAACAGACTGGCCGGCGTATTCCACGACCGCCTCCGCGAAAACGGGGTCGCCGGAAAATACGGGCGCAACATCGTTTTTGCCCGGCACCTCCTTTGCCGTCATCACCGCATGCACGCCAGGGATATGACAGGCGGATGTATCGATGCTTTTAATTCTCGCATGCGCGTGCGGGCTTTGCAGGACATAGGCGTGCAGGCAGCCGGCGGGCTCGCGAATATCATCCGTATAAACGGCTTCTCCCGCCACATGCAAATGCGCGCTGTCATGCGGTTTGGCTGCGCCCATGCCGCCGTCGATATGCTGTTTCGGTTTATTCGGCATAGCGGTAGACCTGTTGCGGTTCGTCCCCTGCCGTCAGTTCCAGATAAAATCTTTGCAGCAGGTTCTTGGCAACAGTCCGTCGGTAGGCGGCGGAGGCGCGCATATCCGACAAAGGATTGAAATCCGCATCCAGCGCCGCTTGCGCCTTGGCTATAGATTCCAGATTCAGCTTTTGCCCGATAAGCGCCTGCTCCGCATGCTGCGCCCGCTTGGGCGTGCCCGCCATGCCGCCATAGGCCAGCCGCGCGGAGATAATCTTATCCCCCGCCATCTGTAGCGCAAAACCCGCGCAGACGGCGGAAATATCCTGATCGAACCGCTTGGAGACTTTATACGTCGCAAATTTCATATCCGTCGGCAGCGCAGGAACAAAAATGCTCTCCAGAAACTCGCCGGGTTTTCTGTCCTGTTTTTTGTATTCGATGAAGTAATCTTCCAGCCCCAGTTCCCGCGTCCCCGATGCATCGCGCAAGGTGATGCGCGCGCCGAGCGCGATCAGCGGCGGCATGCCGTCGCCGATCGGCGATCCGTTCGCAATATTGCCGCCGAGCGTACCCGCATTGCGGATATGGGCGGAGCCGAGGCGGCGCAACAGGTCTTCCATGCTCTTGCCCGTTTGCGCCAGCGCGGCAAAGGCATCGGCATAGGTCACGGCCGCGCCGATCCGCAGCCCGGCCGCGTTTTTCTCCATCCGGCGCAGTTCTTCGACATTGCCGGTGTAGATGATGACGGGCAAATCCATATGGAACTTGGTCACCCAAAGCCCGATATCCGTGCCGCCCGCCAGCATCGTGGCTGAAGGATATGCCGCCAGCAAATCCGCCAGCACCGTTGCCGTTGCCGGGGCGAAGTATTGGCCGTCTTTATGCGCGTAGGAAAACGTTTCACGGCGTTGCAGTTTTTGCAACGCCGCGGCATCGCCCGGCATAGATACGCGCGGCGCCTTGTTCGCCGCGCGTGCCGCGTCCAGAATGGGGCGATAACCCGTGCAGCGGCACAGATTGCCCGCAATCGCATCCTGTATATCCTCATCCGACGCATCCTTATTATGATGCATGAGATTGACAAGCGCCATGACGAAACCCGGCGTGCAAAAACCGCATTGCGAGCCGTGGCAGGCCACCATGGATTTCTGCACGGGATGCAAATCGCCGCCGCAGACGGTTTTCAAATGCTCCACCGTCACAACCTGGCGCCCGTCCAGCGTGGGCAGCAGCGCGATGCAGGCATTGATACTGCGATAATCGACGGTGTCGTTTTCCAAACGGCCGATCATGACGGTGCAGGCGCCGCAATCCCCCTCCGCGCAGCCTTCTTTCGTGCCCGTCAGGCGGGGCGTGGAGCGCAGGTATTGCAGCAATGTCGTGGTGGGCGGCATATCGCGCACTTCGTGCAGGTCACCGTTCAAAATAAAGCGGATGGGATCGGCCACGATTTTTATGCTCTTTTCAATTGGTTATTGACCAAATCATAACCTTTTTGCGCCATGCTGTCCATGCGCGGGAACGATCCAAGCCGTAAATATGTCAAGCGCATCGGCGTTTGCAGCGCCTCGCGAGGGTGCTAACATATGACCCGCACAATTCGCTGATATCATATGAGGAAGACCATGACAGATATGACCCAGTTCATCAAAGGCATGCCCAAGGTGGAGCTGCACCTGCATATTGAAGGCAGTCTGGAGCCCGAATTGATGTTCGCGCTGGCGCAGCGCAACAACATCGATATCCCCTTCAAATCGGTCGAGGACGTGCGCGCCGCCTATAACTTCAGCAATCTGCAGGATTTTCTGGACATCTATTACCAGGGCATGAACGTCCTGCGGCATGAGCAGGATTTTTATGACCTGACCTGGGCATATCTGGAGCGCATGGCGCAGCAAAACGTGCAGCATGTGGAGATTTTCTTCGACCCGCAAGGACACACGGAACGCGGCGTCGGTTTCTCCACCGTGCTCGACGGCATCAGCCGCGCCCTTGAAGACGGACGCAAGAAGCTGGGTGTGACCTCGCATATCATCATGTGCTTCCTGCGACACCTCAGCGAGGAAAGCGCCCTGAAAACGCTGGAAGAAGCGCTACCCTACAAAAGCCGCATTCTCGGCGTGGGACTGGATAGTTCCGAAGTCGGCCATCCGCCGTCCAAATTCGCCCGCGTGTTCGACAAGGCCCGCAAGGAAGGATTCCTGATCGTCGCCCATGCCGGGGAGGAAGGCCCGCCGGAATACGTCTGGGAAGCCGTCGACCAATTGAAGGTCGACCGCATCGACCACGGAAACCGCTCGCTGGAGGATGAAAAGCTGATCGCCCGCCTTGTCGCGGACGGCACGGCGCTGACGGTCTGCCCCTTGAGCAACCTGAAGCTTTGCGTCGTCAAGGATATGACGCAGCACCCGTTGAAGAAAATGCTGAGCCTCGGCCTGAAAGCGACGGTCAATTCGGATGATCCCGCCTATTTCGGCGGCTACATGAACGAAAACTATAGCGCCGTTGCAGAGGCTTTGCAGATGGAGCGCAACGACATCCTGACGCTTGCGCGCAACAGCATTCACGCCAGCTTCGCGGATGAGCCGCGCCGAAAAATCCTTTTGGAGAATCTTGAGAACTACGCCAAGAACGCCGCATAAAACCATCGTGCATCAAAAAAGCCGCCGTATCTCTACGGCGGCTTTTTTGTTTATCCGGACATTAGCGGCTCGGCGCGCCCGGCCCGGCTTTTTTTGATGCCTTGGTTTCGGGTTTGTTGTTGTCGTTTTCCGGCGGCAACAAACCTTCGCGGCGGAACAGGGCGTTCGGGTCGGGCTCGCGGCCCTTGGCATCCTTGTAGATATCCATAGGGTCGCGCGTGCCGCCTTGCGCGTAAATGGTGTTGCGCAGGCGATCGCCTGTTTCGCGGTCATAGAGGCCTTTTTCGACGAATTCCTCGAACATGTCGGCTTCCAGCACTTCCGCCCATTTATAACTGTAATAACCCGCGGAATAACCGCCCGAGAAAATATGGCCGAAGCTGGTGGACATCGGCCCGCCCGTGCGTTCGAACAGCCAGACGTCGCGGATCAGGTCATCTTCCAGCTTCTCCACGCTTTCGATGCTTTCCGGATCGTCGTTGTGCCATTTCATATCCAGCATGCCAAGGAAGGTCTGGCGCAGGCCCACATAACCCGCATCGAAATTCTCCAGATCGTTGATCTTTTGGATCAGCGCCGCGGGCAGCTGCGTACCCTCTTTGTAATGCTTGGCGAAAGTATCCAGCACTTCCTTTTCCTTGGCCCAGTTTTCCTGCAACTGGGACGGCAATTCCACGAAATCCCACTTCACGTTGGTGCCGGTCAGGGAAGGATAATCCCCTTTGGCCAGCAGAGCATGCAGCCCGTGGCCGAATTCATGGAAAACCGTGCGCAACTGATCGAGTGTCAGCAGCGTCGGGTTATCCTTCGTCGGTTTCCTGAAGTTGCACACGTTGGTGACGATGGAGAATTTATTCTCCCCGTCTTCGATCCCCCGGTTGCGGAAGGTATTCATCCATGCGCCGCCGCGCTTGGCGCCGGGGCGGGCGTAATAATCGGCGTAGAAAAGGCCGATCATTTCGCCCGATTTCGCGTCCGTCACTTCATAGACTTTGACATCCTCGTGATAGACGGGATATTTATCCTTCGTTTCCGTCATCTTGATATTGAACAGCTTTTCCGCATGGGTGCGCAGGCCGTCCAGTACCTTTTCAAGATCAAGATGCTCCTGCACCTCGCGCAGGTTGATGCTGAAGGTCTCCTCTTTCAGCTTGCGTCCGTAATAGGCGACATCCCAGGGTTTCAGATCGGTAATGCCGTCTTCCTTCTTCGCGTAATCCTTGACCTTTTGCAGATAGGCTTCCGCCGCGGGGCGATACCCTGCCTTGTTCTTCTGCAGGAATTCCTCCACCGTCTGCGGGTCTTTCGCCATGCGATCCGATAAAACGTAATCGGCATGGGTTTTATAGCCCATGATCTGCGCAGCTTTATGACGCAGCTTTGCAATCTGCAAGGCCACGTTGGTGTTATCGTATTTACCTTTATACGCGATATTGCTGAGCGTACGGGACACGTCTTCGCGCAAGGCACGGTTTTCCGCATGGGTCATGACCGTAATCGGCGGCGGAGACATCTTGATCAGGAATTTGCCCTTCATGCCCGCTTCTTCGGCCGCACGACGGAAATCGTCGATCTCGTCCTGCGGGATGCCTTTCAGCTCTTCTTCCGTGTCAACCACCTTGACCGAGGCTTCGGTGGATTTCAACACGTTGTTTTTATAGGTGGTGCGCAGCTTGCTCATCGCCTCCTGGATTTCGCGCAGGCGCTGCTTCTGGCCGTTGTCGAGCAAGGCGCCGCTGCGGACGAAGGATTTATAGGTTTCTTCCAGCAAAACCTTTTTCTCGCCCTGCAGGTTCAGGCTGTCGCGCTGGTCGTAGACTTCCTTCACGCGCTTGAAAAGGTCCGCGTCCATCATTTTCTCGCTGCCGAACTGGACAGCCAGCACGTTGAGTTCTTCTTCGACCTTGCGCAGATTTTCGTTGCTGTTCGCGGCGGAAATATTGCCGAAAACCGTCAGGGTACGATCCAGCAGGCGGCCGGAGAATTCCAGCGCCTCGATCGTGTTCTCAAACGTTGCGGGGGCTTTGTTGTTCTTGATCGCGGCGATTTCGGCACGAGCCTCCTCAATCCCCTGTTTCAGCGCGGGCAGGAAATGCCGCGCCCTTACCGTATCCAGCGGCGGCGCGTCATAGGGCAGCTTCGGCGGATCGATCAGCGGATTGACTTCGGGTTTCTTGGACATGCGGATGCCTCGCTTTTTTTAGAGATTTTAGATTATGTAATTAAATTATAGGGCGCGCCCCGCCCTCTCTCAAGGACAATAAGCGCATTCCCTTAATTTTTCGTTGCAAAGGGACATCTGTTTTCCGAAACATTGGAATCTTCTGGCGCGCCCTGATGGTTTTATTATTCCAGTTCGAAACTCGCCTGCACATTGGCAGTGATGTTGATCTGGCCGAGGGCAAAGGATTCCGCCCCCGCACCGCCGCCCGATGCGGCCTGCACGGCATTTTGCATCATCATGCGGCTGTTGCCGCCGCGTGCGCCATAAGCGCCCGACCCATGAAAGATGGAATAAACATTTTCAGATACATTGATGGGCTTGGCGATTTTCATGCCCAGCGTGCCCGCAATCGCCGCCGCTTTTTCCTGCGCGGCCTTTGCTGCCATGCTGCGCGCGGTATCGCGGTGCTTGCGCAGTTCGGTCGTCAGGAACTGGACGTTATCGATATGGCTGACGCCCTGCGACAGCGCGCCCGTAATCAGCGTTTCGTATTTTGAAAGATCCGACAGGCGCACCTGAATGCCCTTGCGCACGCTGTAATAAGCGATTTGCAGCGGATCGCAACGGCCCTGCATTTCATCGTCGTAACCGCATTGACGATAGACCGGTTCGATATTCACGAAATCCGTCTGGATATGTTTTTTATCCACGCCGAGCGTTCCGGCGGCATAGGCGATGAAGGTGGAAACCGCCTTGTCATTCTCCGCCTTTGCTTCGACGAGGCTTTTGCTGCGGTTTTCCGCGGTCATTGAGATCAGCGCCTGATCGGGTACAACGCGCACCTCCGCCTCGCCGGAAACGGCGATGCTGCGCAGCGGCTTATCGGCATCCGCCTGCGCGGCGGGCATGGTCAGCATTTGCAGGGAGAGCATGGCGGCAAGCACGATCATATAACGCATGATGTTTTCCTTCTTGGATTGAATGACGCGCATATTTTTGCACATTCCTTTGAAAAAAAGAAGTGACCTCTGCGCGGCATATCGTAAAATATGCAAAAGGGACCTTCCGGCATGGATTTATATCTCACGGTAAAAACATTGCATATACTCGGCTCCACCGTTCTTTTCGGGACGGGGATCGGCATCGCCTTTTTCATGTACGCATCGCGCCATGCCCTCAACTTGCATGAAAAATATTTTGCCGCGCGCATGACGGTACTGGCGGATTATGTTTTCACCGCGCCCGCCGTGATCCTGCAACCCGCAACGGGCATCTGGCTCATTTTGAACGGCGGCTATGCCGCGCACGACCTGTGGCTTTCCCTGACCTACGGCCTATACATACTGGCGGGCTGCTGCTGGCTGCCGGTTGTTTGGATACAAATACACTTGCGCCGCATGCTGGCGGAGGCGGTCAACGCGCAAAGCGGCTTGCCGCCACGCTATCATCAGCTTTTCCGCCTCTGGTTCTGGCTGGGCTGGCCGGCGTTTATTTCCCTGATCGTCATCTTTTTTCTGATGGTCATGAAACCGGTATAAGGCACGATATGACCCAACCGCTTTTCGCACGAATATTCGGCGACGACTGGCAAAACCTGCCGCCCGTCATGCATAAGCATTACGCCAATCGCGCCTACCACGATGATGAAACGGTGGCGGAAGGCGTGATGATCGTCAAAAGCTCCCCTCTCGGGCGGCTACTGTCGCCGCTGTTCCGCCTGTCCGGCACGCTGGTTCCATATGAGGGGGAAGGCATCGAAGCCACCGTGCGCTTCCTGACCCGCGCTGCGGACGACAGCTTTACGCTGGAGCGCCGTTTTCGCTTCCCGGGCAAAAAGCCCCATGTCTTTTGCTCCACCATGCAGCCGCAGGGCGGCGCGGAGATTGTGGAATTCACGCGCCTCGGGTTCGGCTGGCATATGCGCTACGGCTGGGACGGGCACAAAGTCACCTTGACGCACCGCCGGTATGTGATACGGCTTTTCGGCAAGCTGGTAGGCGTGCCGCTGGAATGGATCATCGGCGCCACTTATGCCGAAGAAACGCCCGTCGACGACCGCATGTTTTCAATGAAAATGGAAATGCACCACAAACTATTCGGCCATGTTTTCAGTTACAGCGGCGTTTTCACCGTGGCAAAGGTGACGGCGTGAAGAAAATCCTGATCCTTGGCGGCTACGGCCATTTCGGCGGCATGATCAGCAAGGCACTGTCCGCGCAGGAAAATCTGCGCATTATCGTCGCCGGCAGATCTTTGCAAAAGGCGCAAGCCTTTGCCGTCGCCCTGCCGCAAACGCCCCACGCGCCCGAGGCCGTTGCGATAGATATAGAACATGATTTTGCCGCCGCGCTGCAAACCATCGCGCCCGATATTGTCATCCATACCTGCGGGCCGTTTCAGGGGCAGGATTATCATGTGGCGTGCGCCTGTATAGATCAAGGCTGCCATTACATCGATCTTGCCGATGCCCGACAATTCGTCGCCGACATCGACACGCTGCATAAAGCCGCAAAAGAAAAGAACCTGACCGTGATCTGCGGCGCAAGCTCCGTGCCGTGCCTGACATCCGCCGTGATCGATGCCTACCTGCCGCGGTTCCGGAATATCGCCGAAGCGAATATGGGCATTTCCACGGCGCAGCGCACCAACCGCGGCCTTGCAACCGCCACCGCCGTGCTGGGTTATGCGGGGCAGCCGTTCGATACCAAAATAGACGGCCATATGCGAACGGTTTACGGCTGGCAAGGGCTGACACGGCAACGGTATCCGAATATCGGCACGCGCTGGCTGGCCGATTGCGACGTGCCCGATCTTGCGCTCTTCCCGCGCCGGTATCCCGGTATCGAAACCATCCGCTTTCGCGCGGGGCTGGAACTGGCACCGCTGCAATGGGCGCTTTACGCGCTCGCGGGCCTTGCCAGAACAGGCATCGTTCCGCCGGCGCATCGTTATGCGGAAAAACTTTTGAAACTTTCCCGCCTGCTGGATGTTTTCGGCAGCGATACCAGCGCATTCCATGTGCGCATGACGGGATACGGCTTTGACGACCGGCAGATAACACGTACATTTTTCCTGCTCGCCCGCAACGGCGACGGTGTCCATATCCCGACCATTCCGGCCATATTATTGGCAAAGCGTTTGGCCCAGGAAGACGCCACCCTGCCGAAAGGCGCCATGCCCTGCCTTGGCATTATTACGCTGGACGATTATCTGTTGGCTCTTCACCACCGCGCGATCGACGTGCATCGTCCATAAGAGACAAAGCATATCAAGTGCCGGAAGCTTCCTGCCATTCGTCGGTATTGGGGTCGAGCTTTCCGGCCTCTCCGCACAGGCGCAGCGCATGCGTGACAAGGAAGGGGCCGACGGTTTCTAAAATCGCCACCATTGCAAAAACGACCGTTGCCACCACGGTGCCGACATGGGGAGCAAATTGCGATGTGGTCGCGACAAGGCCGATCGCCATCCCCGCCATGGGGATCAGCATCATGCTGGTTGCGGCGGAATGATCGCGATCGATGCCGTGCGCCTGCCCCGCGCCGTAAATGCCGATTGTTTTGCCGATACAGCGCACGATGACCAGCACGACCGGCACAATGCCGATCTCGATCAGGTTGCCGATGTCGATCTTCGCGCCCGCCAGCACGAAGAGCACGATGAAAAAGAGATCCCCGCCCTCGCCCAGCGGCACCTGCGAAAGCTTATGCCTGGACGTTTCAAACCAGCGGATCGCAATACCCAGCACCAGCGGGGAAAGAAGCGCGGAAGCATTGAACATGGTACAAAGCCCAAGCGTCACCATCACCGCCCCGATCACGATGGCAAAACGGAAGTGCTCGTCCTGCGGCTGCAAGCGGCGCGCAACCTGAACGGCAACCCAGGCCACGGCCGCGCCGATGATAACGGCAGCCGCCAAACGGTAGAGCGGCAGGCCGATGATCACGAACTTGCTGGCCTCCCCGTCCGCCACGCTGAAGGGAAGCGACAAAGAGAACAGGAAAAAAGCCAAAAGGTTATTGATCGCCACAAGGGATTTTGCACGGTAGGATATCGGCCCCTTGGCGCGCATTTCCTCCGATACATGCACCAGCACGGCGGGCGAGGACGAAACGGAAATCGCCGCGATAATGGCGGAAACCAGATTTTCCAACCCGAGCATTTTCGCCGCCGCGAAAACCAGCACATAGCTGAGCACGCCTTCCGCCAGCGCAATCGTCATCAGGCGGCGCGAATGGATCATCGCATAGGGATGCAGCATCGTGCCGAGCTTGTAGATGATCAGGCCCAGCGCAATGTCGATAAAGACGGAAGCTTCCTTCAACATCGGCTTGCTGATGATATGCAACCCGCTGGGCCCCACGATCAGGCCGAGCATCATGAAGGCGGTAATGGTCGGCATCCAGGAAATACGATTGGCGACCATGCCGCCCGCCACGCCGCAAACAAGACACAGGCCGAAAACCAGCAATGTATTGCCCTGAATTTCCGAGACCAGGTATTGAATCAGATCCATAATATTTATGCGCCTCTATTTCTATATGATATCAACCGCCCTTTGTTCTGTTGCGGAGCACAAAAAGCCGGTCATTATTTAAGGAAACAGGCGGAACTGCAAACAAATTCGCATGTTTTTGACATATTGTCGTCCCTTAACTTGATAACTGGTTATAATATTTAAGATCAGACAAGCCTTTTTTCCGCATACGAAGCCTGATAAAACAAACACATCGAAAGGAAATTTCCATGCGCGTCTGGCTTTTGTTTCATGAAGATCCCCAATCCGACTATCCCGGCGCCTACGCGGTGCGGCAATTTATTGAAACGGCCGCGCGCCTGAATATCGACCTTGCCGTCATGAATCCCGCCGATTTCGACCTCGTGGTCGATCGCGAAAGCAACTGGTCCGCCCTTTATAACGGCCAAAATCTTGAAAAGCCGGATTTCGTGATTCCGCGCACAGGCTCGGAAACCACGTATTTCATGCTGGCCGTCCTGCGCCATCTGGAACATCAGGGCATTCGCGTCATCAACAGCCCGCTCGGCATGGAAGCCGCGGCGGATAAAATGATGACCCAGCAAATCCTGTCCGCCAAGAATCTGCCCGTACCCAAAACGATTTTGGCGAAGTTTCCCGTCGATGTGGATTTCGTGGAGCGGGAAATCGGCTTTCCCGTCGTGGTCAAAACCCTGCGCGGCACGCGCGGCAGCGGCGTCGTGCTGTGCGAAACACGCGAGAAGTTTCAGGATCTCGCGGGCCTCATCGGCCATGTCGATATGGGAACCGATTTTATTTTTCAGGAATACATCAAGCACAGCCACGGCCGCGATGTGCGCATGATGGTCGTCTTCGGCGAGGTCGTTGCCGCGATCGAGCGTAAGTCCGAAGGCGAAGGCTTTAAATCGAACATAGAGGACAGCAACGCCCTCTCCCCCTTCGATCCGCCGAAGGAATTGCAAAAACTGGCCGTCGATGCCGCCAAGACGCTTGAGCTCGACATTGCGGGCGTAGACGTATTGTTCGCCGAAGACGGATCCTATCGCATTCTGGAGGCCAACAGTGCCCCGTCATTCAAAACCATTGAAACGGTTTGCAACGTCAACCTGACCGAAGAAATCTTCCGCGCGCTTGAAAAGCAAAACCCGCATTCGCTGAATTCATTCCTCAGCAACTACGGGTTTCTGTATCGCGGGATGTAATCTTTCGGCGGGTTACTTTTTGGGCGGGGGCTGCCAGCCGCCGCCGACTGCTTTATAAAGATCGACCGCCGCATTCAGGACTTCCAGCCGCACGCTGGCATGGCTGTCTTCCGCGCTGATGACCGTGCGCTCCGCATCCAGCATGGTCTGGAAATCCGCCGCGCCCGCTTCATACAAATCACGGGAAAGATTATAGGCGCGGCGCGCTTCCGCCATCGCCGCCGCCAGAGATACTTCGCGTTTTTTGGCCGCCGATGCGGCGGAGAGCGCATCCTCCACCTCGCGCATCGACGTCAGCACGGTCGTCTGGTAGCTATAAACCAGTTCGCGCTGGCGCGCTTCGGCGCGTTCCACGCCGCCTTGCAATTCACCCCCGCGAAAGATCGGCGCCAGCAGGGACGCCGCGAGCGAGGCCGCGGAAGAGGCCGGATCGGACAGCGGCGATTTGCTGAAGCTTGCCCCGGCCGTCAAATTCAGCGTCGGAAAAAACGCGGCCTTCGCGGCGCCGATATCCGCATTCGCGCCGATCAGGCTTTCTTCCGCAACGCGAATATCCGGGCGCTGTTCAACGACGCCGGACGGCTGCGTCACCGGAATTTTCGGGATGTTAATCGCGCGCAGGGTTTTTGTTTGCAGCTTCAAATTGCTCGGCGCGCGCCCCAGCAGGATGGACAAGGCGTTTTCCGCTTGTTGTTCCTGGTTTTTCAGGGCCGTGACGGCCGCCTCCGCCGTGGAGAGGCTGCTTTTTTGCCGCGCCACGTCCAGCGCGGAAGCCGAGCCGGCATTGTACCGCGCATCGACAATATCCAGCACCTGGCGGGAGTTATCGAGATTGTTATTGGCAAGTGCAATCCGCTCGCGCAGGTTCAGGATCTGGAAATATGTTTTGGCCACATCCCCCTTCACGACCAGCGCCAGCGCGTCGCGGCCGTACATCGTGCCGCGCAAATTGGCTTTGGCGGACTCCACACCCGCGCGGTTCCGCCCGAAAAGGTCGACTTCATAGGAAACGGAAACGCCCGCGCTGCCGGTGCCGCGATCCGAAGAGCTGCCCGACGACGGATTGTTGTAATTCCACCCCGCGCCCGCATTCGCATTGGCGGCTGGGAGCAAGGATGCGCCGGAAATCTTCACGCTTGCCCGCGCCTGTTCGATGCGTTCCAGCGCCGCCAGCAGGTCGTTGTTTTTTTCGAGCGCCGTATCCATAAGCGCGTTCAACTCCGTACTTTTGAAATTTTTCCACCATGCGGCTTCCACCGCCGCTTGTTCCGCCGATTGTTTTTCGACGGCGGCCAGCCATGTCTCGGGCAGCGCCGTCTGCGGACGCCGGTAATCGGGCGTCAGGGAGCAGCCGGACAACACCACCGCCAGAGCCATTGCAGATGCAAAGTTTTTCATCGTCATTTCCATTACCTTTTTATTTTTATTCGGACGCCAGGGCTACCACCGGATCCAGCCGCGCCGCCTTGCGCGCGGGCAGATACCCGAACAGAATACCCGTCAAAACCGCAGAGGAAAAGGCCAGCAGCGCCGGCATCAGCGAAAAAACCACCGCGACCTCCAGCAACGAAATAGACCACCCCGCCAGCAAACCCAGCCCGATGCCGAGCAGGCCGCCAATAATGCAGACCACCGCCGCCTCGATATTGAATTGCAGCATGATATCGCGCCGCCGCGCGCCGGTAGCCATGCGGATGCCGATTTCGCGGGTCCGCTCTGTCACGCTTACCAGCATGATATTCATAACCCCGATACCCCCGACCAGCAGGGAAATCGCCGCCACAGCCCCCAAAAGGATCGTCAGCGTATTTTGCGTTTCCGTCGCCATTTCAAGGATGGAAGCCGTATTGCGGATGCGGAAATCCTCCGTGCGGTGGCGGGTGATCAGCAACTGGCGGATGGCTTCCTGCGTCTCGTCTATATGGTCGAGGTCCCGGATTTTAACGGTGATGTTGCCCAGATAGTTTTGCCCGAACAGCCGGGTCATGCCCGTTGTGACGGGAACAAAGGCGGCATCGTCCTGATCGCTGCCCCATGGCGTCGCTCCTTTTTCCGACAGCACCCCGATGACTTCGAACGGAATATTGCCGACCAGCACATATTTTCCGATGGGATCCTGTTCATAGGGGAACAGCGTATCGGCAACGGTTTTACCCAGCACGATCACCGCGGCATTCGCCGTGACATCCCGCTGGTTGAAGAACGTGCCACGGGCCACGGGCCAGTCGCGCACCGCCGGCATGGCGACACCGACGCCGGAAATGGAGGTCGCATAATCCAGACTGCCGAAGCGCAATGTCGACCTCCCCGAACGCTCCGGCACGACGGCATCGACATTCGGCAAGGCCGCGACCGCATCCGCATCGGCCGGCATCATGGTAGCGATATCGCCGCTGCCGCGGAACCCTTCCGTGCCGGGGCGAATGGACAGAACGTGCGTGCCCATCTGACTGATCTGGTCGAGCACTTTTTGCTTGCTGCCGTTGCCCACCGCCATCATCGTCACCACGGCGGCGACGCCGATGATGATGCCGAGCAGCGTCAGGGCCGTGCGAAACAGGTTGACGCGCAAGGAGCGTAGCGCCGTCGTAAAGGATTCCAGAACGTCCGCCCAAAGGCCTGCGCCGTCGTTGTTTTTTTGCGCCGCCTGCACGGGCGCGGCGGCGGCGGGGCGGGCGCCGCTGTCCTCGGCGATTTTGCCGTCATGGATGCGGATGATCCGCTCCGCATGCGTTGCGACTTTTTCATCGTGCGTGATCAGAATGACGGTACGGCCGGCGGCATGCAGCTCTTTCAAGAGCGTCATGACGTCGTCCCCGCTGCGGCTGTCGAGCGCCCCCGTCGGCTCGTCCGCCAGAATGACGGGGGGGTCGTTCATGAGCGCGCGGGCAATCGCCACACGCTGCTGCTGCCCGCCCGAAAGCTGAGACGGGCGGTGGTCGGCGCGGTCGCCCAGCCCCAATTGACCCAGCAGATTCTCGGCGCGCGCCAGACGCGCCCCGCGCGGCAAGCCGTCGTAAAGGCCGGGGATGGATACATTCTCCGCCGCACTTGCCGTCGGCAACAGGTTGTACCGCTGAAAAATAAAACCGAAGGTCTGGCGGCGCAGCGCGGCCAGTTCATCGGGCTTCAACCCCGAAGCCTCGACTCCTGCAATCTTGTATGATCCCGCCGTGGGGTTGTCGAGACAACCGAGAATATTCATGAGCGTGGATTTACCCGATCCCGACTGCCCCATAATCGCCACGAATTCACCGCGCCCGATCGTCAGCGAAACGTTATCCAGCGCACGCACGGTGGTATCCCCGCTGCGGTAATACCGCGATATGTCTTTCAGCTCAATCAGGGGGTGCATCTGTTTTCCGCTCTTATTTGGAAGGGCTCTTTATTCTAACACGTGCGAGACTTCGGTATCCTGCGCCAGCCGTTTGGATTTTTTTCCTGTTTTTACAAAGGGTAAGAGCGGCATGACCAGCAAAACCACCCACATCATCAGTCTGAAATCATTGTAATAAGCAATGGCGGCGGCCTGGCGGGTGACTTCCCCGTTCAGCACCGTCAGCCCCTCCCGGGTGCCGATATTCATGCCGCCGGCCGATACCGTTTGCAGCAGAGCGGCCGGCGTGCCATAAGCCGTGATTCGCCCGCCGATTTCTTCGTGGTTGATCTGCGTATATTGCGACAGCAGCGCGACCATGACCGCAATGCCCACGCTGCTGCCGATATTGCGCACAAGGCTGAATACCGCTGTCGCATCGTTACGGAAACGCGGCGCCAGCGTCCGATAGGCCACGGCGCTCAGCGGCACAAAAACAAAGCCAAGGCCAAATCCCTGCATCAGACCCGTCCGCACCAGCATGCCGGTGGAAATGTCCAGCGTGAACAGGCTCATTTCATACAAGGACAGGGCGATCATCGACAGGCCGAAGGCGATGAGATAGCGTACGTCCACTCCGGCGATCAAGCGCCCGACGATCATCATCGCCATCATCGTCCCCACCCCGCGCGGCGCCAGCACCAGCCCCGTGGTGATCACGGGATAATTCATCAAATTTTGCAGATACGGCGGCAGCAGGGCCATGGTCGCCAAGAGGATAATCCCCACCATGAACATCAGGCACAGGCAAACGACATAGTTGCGATCCTTGAACATCTCGGGTTCGAAAAACGGCTTTTTCGCCGTCAGGATATGCACGACGAAAAGATAAAAGCCCAGCGCGGCCAGCACGGCCTCCGCCACGATTTCGGCCGAAGAGAACCAGTCCTTCGTCTCCCCGCGGTCCAGCATCATCTGCAGGGAACCGATAAACAGGCTGAGCAGGAAAAAGCCCAGCACGTCGAATTTACGCGCATGGTCTTTCTCGGTATCGGGCATGAAGGTGAAAATGCCCAGCCCCGCCATGATGCCGACGGGCAGATTGATAAAAAAAACCCAGCGCCAGTCGTAATATTCCGTCAGCCATCCGCCCAGCGTCGGCCCCAGGATCGGCCCCAGCATCACGCCCACGCCCCACATGGCCATGGCCTGTCCGTGGCGTTCCGGCGGGTTGATGTCGAGCAGGACGGCCTGCGACAAGGGGATCAGCGCGGCGCCGAAAACCCCCTGCAAAAGCCGGAATACCACCATCTGCGCCAGGGATCCCGCCACGCCGCAAAGCATGGAAGCGACGGTGAAGCCGATCACGCTGATCAGGAAAAGTCGTTTGCGCCCCAGTTTCGCCGCCAGCACGCCGGCGGGCGCCGTCATAATCGCCGCAGCCACGATATAGGACGTCAATACCCAGGACACCTGCTCCTGCGTGGCGCCAAGCGCACCCTGCATATGCGGCAGGGCGACGTTGGCGATCGTCGTATCCAGCGCCTGCATGATCGTCGCCAGCATGATGGAGACCGTGATCATCCCTTTGCCGACGACGTCTTTTTCCAGTGCCCCGGCGCTTGCGGCGGCGGCAGTCATTCCGCGCCTGCGAACGGCATGCCGGCAAGGGCGGATTTTACAGGCAGGTGCGGATAGCTGCCCGTGTCGACACGCACTTCCGCGCTCATCCCCGTGCGCAGCGGCGGGTCTTCCTTGGCCTGCTCCGGCACGATGCGCACGGCCACGCGCTGCACGACCTTGACCCAGTTGCCCGTCGCATTCTGCGCCGGCAGGACGGAAAACTCCGAACCCGTTGCCGGGCTGATGCTTTCAACCGTGCCCTGCCATATACGGCCGGGATAGGTATCGACTGCAATGCGGACTTTCTGGCCCGGCTGCATCCGTGTCAACTCCGTTTCCTTGAAGTTCGCCTCGATCCAAAGCGCCCTGTCACTGACGAAGCTCATCATCGGCACGCCCGCATTGGCGTAATCGCCGCCGCGCGGCATGGTGCCGGTATAACCGTCCGCCGGCGCATAGATTTTCGTCCGCGCCAGATCCAGCCGGGCCGTTTCCAGCGTCGCCAGCGCCGCTTTATAAAGCGGATGATTTTCCACCGCGATATCGGGATCGCCCTCCAGCTTGGCAAGTTCCACGGCCATTTCCTGCCGCAACTGCGCCACGGTGGCGCGCGCGACGTTATAATCCTTCGTCGCCTCATCCAAGCGGGATTTCGCGACCGCTTCCTTGGCGCTCAGCACGCGCTGACGCTCGAATTCGGTATTGGCGTAATCCGCCACCGCCTCGGCGATCTTCAGTTCCTCTTCTTTCTGGTGATAGGTGGCACGGACTTCCTCGATATCCATGCGCACGGCACGCAGGCCGGCCTCCGCCTTCTGCACGGCGATGTCATAGGCCGAAGGGTCAATTTCGAACAGCAGCGTGCCGGCCTTGACGAACCGGTTGTCGCCGATCCGGACAGGCAGGACGCGGCCCGAAACGTCGGCCGAGAGCATGATCTTCTCCGCCTTCACATAGGCGTTATCGGTCGTCATGTAACGCCCGCTGAAGACATAAAGCACCGCCGCCGTCAACAAAACGGCCAGCACGCCGCCCCACATCAGCACGCGCCGCAGGTTCTTTTTATTTTTTTCCGTCATTGTCTTCTCCACACCCAAGGCCTGCGGCGACATTCGCCCGCATACGCGTCAGAATACCGAACAGGATTTCCTTTTCTTCCGTTGAAAGGCCGTTAAAAAGCTCCGCGCGCGTGGCCATGGCGCGTGTTTTGATCTCGCTTAAAATCGGTTCCGCCTGATCGGTCAGATAGATGGTAAAGGCGCGGCGATCGGTGGGATCGGGGCGGCGTTCCGCCCAGCCGGAAGCTTCCATGCGATCGATCAGGCGTCCGACGCTGATCGGTTGCATTTCCAGCACGTCTGCCAGTTGCTGCTGGCGCAGGCCCGGCTTGCGCGATAAAATCAACAGGCAACGCCACTGCGCCTGCGTCAAGCCCAGATCCTGCAAACGGCGGTTGAACTGGCGGCGCGCCAGACGTGCCGTATCTTGCAAAAGAAAGCCGATATTCTCGGAAATGTTTTTTGCGTCAGCCATGATGCGACTCGATACCTTACATCCATATAATAAGCATACTTATATTATATAGCTGTAATGTCTTCCGCGCAAAGCCTGCCGAGGAAATTTTATTCAATTGATATTAAAGATTATTTCAGCCGCTCAAAGCCGCGGCATGCCGCGCATGCCCCGGCCGCCGGAAGACTTGGCATCCGCCCCCGGCAAAAGGGCTTTGCTGACGGTTATCTTGTCCCCTGCGGCAAGGCCGGCGGTCACTTCCGCCTGCGTCCTGTCCATCAGGCCTATGTAGATGGTTTTGGGCATCACCGTCCCGCCCGCGCCGACCACATCGACGCTGTAGGCTTGCCCAAGGTCACCGTCCTCCTCAGGCAAACGCTTGCCCAATGCCGCTACGGGAATCAAAGGCTTGTCTTCCGCGCGGGACAGGACGAAGAACATCTGCGTGCTCATGCCCGTCATCAACTGTCGGTCGGTATTGTCCACGTCGACCAGCACGTGATAAAGCACCACATCGTTGATGACTTCCGGCGACGGCAAAATCTGGCGCACCTTGCCATGCCACTTGCGCCCCTGCGATCCCAGCGTGGTGAAATAAACGGGCATATCGGGCGTCAGGCGCATGACATCGGCTTCGGCGACCTGCGCGCGCACCGTCATGACATCCAGATTGGCCAGCTGCACGACCGTCGGCGCGGACTGGCTGGCGTTCAGCGTCTGGCCTTCGCGCACATCCTGCACGACGACAGTACCCGAAATAGGCGCGTAAATCTTGGTGTACCCAAGGTTCGCCTGATCCCCCTCCAGCGTGGATTGCGCTTCCTCCAGCTGGGCATTCAGCGCGTCCAGCTTCGCTTCGGCGACGGCCAGCGCCGTTGCCGTGCCGTCAAAAGTATCCTGGCTGATCGCCCCTTTGCCGACAAGCTTTTCGTTGCGCTCGTGCTGCTGGCGGGCCAGCTTGATTTCCGCCTTTTGCTGCGCGATTTGCGCATTCAGGGTCTTGAGGCGCGCCTGGTCCGCCTCCACCTTCGCCACGTAAAGCTGCGGGTCGATCTCGGCGATCAGCTGCCCCTGCTGGACCGTATCGCCGAGTTCCACATGAATTTTTTCCAGCTGGCCGGAAACCTGCACGCCGACATCGACGTAATCTTTCGGCTCCAGCTTGCCTTGCGCCGTAACAATCTCTTCCAGCGTGCCCCGGGTTATCGTCATGACCGCTTCGGCGGCATTCAGCCCCGCCCGCGCCTTTTCACCTTGCATATAGGCATAGCCGCCAAAGGCGGCGGCACAAAGGAGCAAAAGCAGGAATACTTTCTTTTTCATACGGTTTCCACCCATCCGTCTATATTATATCGTTTCGAGAGATGATACCGTTTCGCGCCGGTTTTTCCCTCTTTCGCCTGTTGACACGGCGCAAAATACCCAAACCCTGCACGAAAAGCCAAGTTTTTGATATTCTTAGGTAAAATAGCGTCGGACGGCAGCTTGCGCCCGTGAGCAAGGAAGCGTAAACTTGCACTTAAATCCTTAGGATAATTAAAAATAACAGGACTGCCGCCGATGACCCAGCCCAAACCGGCCGAAAATTTTGCCGCTGCGGAAATCATTTCCCGCAAAGTGGAGTTTGACGGATACCATCGTCTTGAAACCGTCAGCTGCAAACCCCGCAGCCTGAAGCATGACGGCTTTGCCGCCGAAATGACGCGTGAAATTTTCTTTTGCAAGAAAATTGCCGCCGTCCTGCTGTATGTGCCTGAAACGGATGAAATTTTGATGAACCAGCAGTTCCGCCTCGGCGCCATGCTGGCAGGCGCGGAAGATCCGTTCCTGTTCGAAGTCGCCGCCGGTGCCGTCGACGAGGGCGAGAGCATCGAAGACGCCGCCCGCCGTGAAGCTCTTGAGGAAACCGGCTGTGCCGTGCTGGATATTGACTATGTCGGCAAATGCTATACCAGCGCGGGATGCCTTGCCGAGGAATTCCATCTCTATCTCGGCCGCATCGCGCGCGCCGAAGGCGGCATTTACGGCATGGAGGAGGAAGGCGAGGAAATCAAAACCCACCTGCTGCCTGCCCGAAAAGTCATCGAGATGCTGGATAACGGCGCGATCACCAATGCGCCCACGGCGCTGCTGGCACACTGGTTCGCCCGCAACCATGACCGCATTCGCGCCAAATGGCCGGGAACGACGTAATGTCCGCTTCCGCGCTGATCTCATCGCCGGAGCTTTATCAATTGCTGAGCGCACAGCCGGCAAACATCCGGATACTGGATGCCAGCTACCGCCTGCCGATGCTGCCCGTGCGCATTGCGGGCGCGGCCGATTTCGACATTGACGATATTGCCGACCCGAACGCCCCGCTCGCGCATACGCTGCCCGATGCCGATACCTTCGCGCAAAAAGTCGGCGCGCTCGGCATTTCGAATACGGACAAGGTCGTCATCTACGACCGCGCCGGCATGCATATGGCCACTTCGCGCGTCTGGTGGATGTTCCGCACCTTCGGGCACGCGGACGTGCTGATTTTGAACGGCGGCCTGCCGGGATGGGTCGACGAAGGCCTGCCCGTGCAGCCCCGTCCCGATGCGCCCGAGCCCTACGCGCCCGTCACCTATACGCCGCGCTTTCGCCCTGAACTTTTGAAAACGCAAGACAATATTTTTGAGAACATTTCCAAACAGGCCTTCACGCTGCTGGATGCGCGCGATATGCAACGCTATAGCGGTGATGTACAGGAACCGCGCCCCGGCGTTGAATCCGGCCATGTGCCGGGATCGCTCAATATGCCCTTCGCCGATTTTATCGACAAGAATACGGGGCTGCTGAAATCGATCGAGGAAATCAGGCAAACAATACTCGCGCGGCGCATTCCCTTGAATAAACCGCTGGCCGTCAGTTGCGGCAGCGGCGTCACAGCGGGCATTGTCGCGCTGGCCTTGCATGAAATCGGCCAAGCGGATGTCGCGATTTACGACGGTTCCTGGGCGGAATGGGGGGCCAATCCGAACCTTCCTAAAAAAACAGGCGATAAACCATGAGCAAAAAAAGCCTTGAAACCCTGCTGACGCACGCGGGGTCGAAACCCGACGAATATCACGGCGCGGTAAACGTGCCGCCGCACCGCATGTCCACCATCGTTTTCCGGACATACGAGGAATTTGAGAAAGTGCCCAACGTGCCTTATTCCTACGGTCGCGCGGGCACCCCCTCCACTGCCGCCTTCGAGGAAGGCATCGCCGCCATCGAAGGCGCCTACCGCAGCGTCGCCACCTGCTCCGGCCTGTCGGCCATCCTGACGGCGCTGATCGCCTTTGCAAAAGCGGGCGACCATATCCTGATGACGGATAACTGCTACGGCCCCAGCCGCAAATCCTGCGAGGAAGTCCTGCGCCGTTTCGGCGTGGATGTGGAATACTACCCCCCCATGATCGGCGCGGAGATCGAAAAACTCTTCCGCCCGAACACCAGGCTGGTTTTCATGGAAGCGCCGGGCTCCCTCACCTTCGAAGTGCAGGACATCGGCGCGATCACCGCCGCGGCCAAGAAGGCGGGCATCAAAACCGCCATCGACAACAGCTGGGCAACGCCGCTGTTTTTCCAGCCGCTGGATTTCGGCATCGATATTTCGGTCATGTCCGCCACCAAATACGTCTCCGGCCATTCCGACGTCATGCTGGGCGTCGTTTCCACGAACGAGGAAGCCTGGCCGCAGGTCAAACGCGCCGCGCTGATGCTCGGCCTTTGCGGCGGGTCGGAAGAGCTGTATCTGGGCCTGCGCGGCCTGCGCACCCTGAACGTGCGCTTGCAGCAACACCAGAAAAACGCCCTTGATATCGCCGAATGGCTGGCCAACCGCAAAGAAGTGAAAGCCGTGCGACACCCCGCGCTGCCGTCCTGCCCCGGCCATGAAAACTGGAAAAAATATTACAAGGGTTCTTCCGGCACTTTCGGGGTTATCCTGCACGAAACCAGCCACGAAAAAATCGCCGCCATGCTGAACGGCATGAAGATTTTCAACCTGGGCTTCAGTTGGGGCGGGTTTGAATCCCTGCTCTTCCCCGAGCAGCCAAAGCCTATCCGCACCGCCGCACCCTGGACGGAGGAAGGATTCTCCCTTCGCCTGCATATCGGGCTGGAGGATGTGGAGGATATTCGCGCCGATCTGGATGCAGGACTGGCACGGCTATAGGAGAAAGACCGTCAGTCGCATGAAAATGAAATGGTACCTTGCGGCGATGCTCGCCCTGCTTGCGATCGGCCATTTCGGCATTGAGGCGCCGGACAACCATGCCTTGCGCGTGCTCTTTTATGTACTGGCCGCCTATATGGCCGGCTATATCTTCTATCATGAATACAAACGGTGGCAGGGTGAGGACCCCGACGGCCCACCGCCCAAACGCGCAAAGGATCCGCCGTCCGCGCTCAAGGAAGCGACATGGCAGCCGCCGGAGCCGAAAGGCACGCGTTATCCGCCTGAAAAAAACGCCGCCGCGTCTTCGCCGGGGGTGAGAGGCAACCCCGCCGTGACGAAAGAGATACCGGAGCGGCTGGTGATCCAGACGCTGGAGAATATCCTGCAAGAAACCTCACCCGCCGTTCGCAGCGATATCACACAAAGGGCACAACGGGCCGCCAAAGGCGATGTGGATGCCATGCTCGCCTTCGGCCAGGGGCTTATGTACGGCGACGCCTATCTGAAACGCGACGTGAAAATGGGTATTCGCTGGATGGGGCATGCGGTCGCGCATGGCGCCGCCGACATGTTGCCGATCCTGGAATGGGCGCAGGAATGCGACAAGCAAGCCACCTTGCCCCGTATCGCGCGCAAGCCGGAATCCTACGTCAGCAACGTTTCGGCGATGGATTTTCTCGACAGCCTGATCGGGTTGGAAAAAGTCAAAAAACAGGTCAAAACCTTCATCAACCGCCACAACCTTGAAAAGCTGCGCCACAAAAACCAGTTGCCGAGCGAATCCAGCCTGAACCTGAACCTTGTTTTCACGGGCAATCCCGGCACAGGCAAGACGGTCGTGGCGCAGCAACTCGGAAACATCCTGGCCGGCGCGGGGCTTTTAAAAACGGGGCATATGGTCGAAGCCTCCGGCATCAGCCTGGCCGACAGGTATGTCGGCGGCGCCGCCCCCAAAGTCGAAGCCGCCGTCAGGCAGGCTCTCGGCGGTGTGCTGTTCATCGACGAAGCCTATGCGCTCATCTCCCAAGTCGGCCAGCACGGCCCGCAGGGCAGCGGTGCCATGGAGGCGATCACGACATTATTGACGCAAATGAACCAGTATAAAGGAAAGTTCATGGTGATTGTCGCGGGATACCCCGACGAGATGGAAGCCTTTCTCAATTTCAACCCGGGGCTGAAATCGCGTTTTCGCGAGATCCTTCATTTCGACAATTTCAGCACGGACGAACTGGTACGGATATTCATGAAGCACGCCGAAGACAGGCACTATATCCTGACCGAAGGCTGCCGTACGGTACTGGAAAAAATCATGCATGCCGCGCCCGGAAAATACGCCAAGAGCTTCGGCAACGCGCGTTTCGTCGGCAACCTCTTCGAGGAAACGCTGGAGCGTGTCGCCAACCGCGTCGCGCAGGCAAAAGACGTCACGCGTGAGGATTTGATGACCATTACGCCCTTTGATATCAACGATGCCGCCGAGGACTTCCTGCGGCAACACCGCCGCTGACAAGAAAAATTTCCGAAACCATAAAGGTATTTAAGATGTTTTATTTACTTTACGGCATTGTCTTTCTGCTTGCGGCTTTTCAAGTGCAACATTACCTGCCTTTGCTGCCGGAGCCCGTCGCCACGCATTTTGATTTCGCGGGAACGCCGAACGGCTGGATGACCAAGAAGCAATTCGCCTATTTTTACGGAGGCTTTCTGCCGTTCATGACGGGTATTTTCGCGCTGATCGGCCTGCTGATCCGAAAAATGCCTGGCAGGCTGATCAACATCCCGCACAAAGCTTATTGGCTGGCGCCCGAGCGCCGCGAAAAAACCATGCGCAGCCTGCAAAACATGAACAATTGCATCGGCGTGACCGTCGGATTTTTCATCGTGCTGATCATGCAGGCCGTGATTGTCGCCAATCTCGACAGATACCCGCAACTGGGTTTCGACCGCGTGATGTCATTGCTGGGCGTGCTGGTGGCGCTGGCACTATTCAAGATACTCTACATCCGCCGCCGCTTCCGCGCGCCCGGGGAGAAATGATCAACCGGAGCGGAATTACCCCCGCACCGTTTTGGCGACTTTGTCGAGAATGGCATTGACCAGCTTCGGTTCCGACCCGTCATAAAACCCCGCCGTCACATTCAGGTAGTCGTGAATGATGATGCCCGTATCCACGCTGCCGTGCGCCAGAAGCTCGAAGGTGCCCGCGCGCAGGACGGCGTCCAGCAAGGGCTCCACCTCGCTCTTGCCGCCGCCGGCAAGGGCGGCGGTGACGATATCATCGATATCCGTCCAGCGTTCCTGCACGCCGCTGATGATATCCTGCAACAGGTCTTCCGCGGCGGGCACGAAAACATCGCCGTCGAGATCGAACCCGTTGCGGTGATTGATGTATTCCCGCACGGCGGATTGCGCATCCTGATTGTTCAGGCGCATCTGGTATAATACCTGTACGGCGGCGAGACGCGCGGCGGTGCGCTGCGCCTTGGGCGAGCCTTTATTGGCGCCCGCCACGCGCTGTTCGGGCGGCTTGGGCGGGATTTTGGTCACCTTCAATTCGCGAAAGGGTTCTTTTTTCTTTGGTTCTTCTTCGGCCATCAGGCGTTACCGGCTTTCTTGCAGACGTTTTCGAGATCGGCGAGGAAGGCGTTGTAATCCTTCACTTCGCGGAAATCCTTATAGACGGAGGCATAGCGCACATAACCGATGGGATCAAGATCGGAAAGCGCGATCATCGCCTTTTCGCCGATCACCTTGGTCGGAATGTCGGATTCACCCGATTGTTCCAGCTGACGCACGATGTCGTTCGCCGTGCGCTCGATCACATCGCCGTCGACAGGGCGTTTTTGCAGGCAGAGGTAAAGGGAGCGTAAAAGCTTTTCCCGGGAAAAGGGCTCGCGCCGGCCGTCGCATTTGACCACCACCAGCTCGCGCAGTTGCACGCGCTCGAAGGTCGTAAAGCGCGCCTCGCATTTCGGGCATTCGCGGCGGCGGCGGATGGCGGCGCTATCCTCCGTCGGGCGGGAATCCTTCACCTGCGTCTCATCGCTTCCGCAAAAGGGGCACTTCATTCATCCCTCTCTTCGGCCTTTATGCGGCCTTTCGTGTTTAAAATCACATATCCTGATAAATCGGGAAACGGGCGCAAAGCGCCGCGACGCGTTCGGCGACGGCCTGTTCGACCGCGCCGTTTCCTTCCGCGCCGTTCGAAGCAAGACCGTCCAGCACCTCGACCATATATTCGCCGACCAGCTTGAATTCCGCCGTGCCGAAACCGCGCGTTGTCGCAGCGGGCGTACCGACGCGGATGCCCGAGGTCACCATCGGTTTTTCGGGATCGAACGGAATGGCGTTTTTGTTGCAGGTCATGCGCGCATGCTCGAGACTGACCTCCGCCACACGGCCCGTGACTTTTTTCGGGCGCAGGTCGACAAGGATCAGGTGGCAATCCGTGCCGCCGGAAACGATATCGAGGCCGCCCGCCTTCAGCGTATCGGCCAGCATGCGGGCGTTGTCCAGCACGGCTTGCTGATAAACCTTGAAAGACGGCTGCAAGGCCTCGCCAAAGGCAACGGCCTTTGCGGCGATCACATGCTCCAGCGGGCCGCCCTGCAGGCCGGGGAAAACGGCGGAATTGATTTTCTTGATCAGCTCTTCATCGTTCGTCAGGATAATGCCGCCGCGCGGGCCGCGCAGTGTTTTATGCGTCGTCGATGTGGTGACATGCGCATGCGGAATGGGAGACGGATAAATCCCCGCCGCGATCAGCCCCGCGTAATGCGCCATATCCACCATCAGGTACGCGCCGACGTCATCGGCGATCTTGCGGAAACGCGCGAAATCGATCACGCGCGGATAGGCGGAAGCGCCGGCAATAATCAGCTTCGGCTTGTGTGCATGGGCGAGCTTTTCAACTTCGCCCATATCGATCAGGCCGTCTTCGGCGCGTACGCCGTATTGCACGGCATTAAACCATTTGCCGGACAGGTTGGGTTTCGCGCCATGCGTCAGGTGGCCGCCGGCGGAAAGCGCCTGCCCCAGCACCGTATCGCCCGGCTGGATCAGCGAGAGCATGACCGCCTGATTGGCCTGCGCGCCGGAATGCGGCTGCACGTTGGCAAATTTTGCGCCGAACAGCTTGCACAGGCGGTCAATCGCCAGCTGCTCCGTCACATCGACGAATTCGCAACCGCCGTAATAGCGCTTGTTCGGATAGCCTTCGGCGTATTTATTGGTCAGGACGCTGCCCTGCGCCTCCAGCACGGCGCGGGAAACGATGTTCTCCGACGCGATCAGCTCGATCTGGTCCTGCTGGCGGGAAAGCTCCTTGCGGATGGCGTCGAAAACTTCCTTATCCGCCTGTTCCAGCGGCTGGCCGAAAAAACCGTTTGCTGTCATGGTCGTGTCTTTCTTTTGCGCGATGGTCATATTGAGCACCCCTTTGCTCCAAGTTTTTCCACACGGCCGGCATGGCGGCCGCCTTCGAATTCAGTCGCCAGAAAAGCATCCGCACATTCCGGCGCGACAGCGGGGCCGATCAGGCGCTCGCCCAGCACCAGCACATTCGCATCGTTATGCCGGCGCGACAAGCGGGCGGAGGTGACATCATGGCACAGTGCGGCGCGGATGCCGCTGTAGCGGTTCAGCGCAATCGAAATGCCGATGCCGCTGCCGCAAATGGCAATGCCGCAACCGGCCCGGCCCGCCACGATCGCCTCGGCGAGTTTATAGCCGTAGTCGGGATAATCCACACGGTCCGCCGTGGCGGGGCCCAGATCCAGCACCGCATGTCCTGACGCCTCTAAATGGGCGATCAGGGCGGTTTTCAGCGCAAAGCCCGCATGATCGGACGCGATGGCAATTTCTATGCGATTGTCGGCCATGGTTTTGAACCTCCCGGACGGATCATTCCGCCCCGTCTATACCAGATATAGTATGCCCGTGCCAGCGCAATGTCGCAGGGCAGACAATATGTAGGGATTTATAGTTATGGCTAATCTTTGGGACGCAGGCCTTTGTGCGGCTGTTTGGGTTTTTCCAGCGCAGCATGGTAAATCGTTTGCCGCGCCGCGGTACCGCCTAAACGGGTCAGCGCATCATGCGCTTTTTCAAGAATTGTTTTATCCGCAAACTCGTCAAAGCTTTTGACTGTCACGGCTTCGGCCTTCGTCTGCAGATTTTGCGCGATCTTGGTATAGATGCGGGCATTGAAATTGAAAACCTCGGTCAGTTTATAGCCGATCTTTTTTTCCACCGTCGTCCGCGATACGCGATCGGGCGTCAGCAATGTCCAAGGATCCTCCGCGCGTTTGTGTGCGGCTTCGCGCTCCGCCAGTATTTGCGCGTGGCGGACGGTTTCGGCACGCAATACCTGCGCCAGGTATTCATGCCCGCTTGCCTCGGCGTAATCGCCGACAGATTTTCCGTCTTTGGTCAGGATCGTCGCATTCGCGCCATGTTGCAGCAACTGTTTGACGACATCCTGATCGCCGCGCGTGGCGGCAAGATGCAGCGGGGTTGCCCCCAGATCGTCGGCGGCATTGATGGAGACAGGTTTTTCGAGCAGGCATTTCAAACCATCGTTTTTATTACCGCGTGCGGCGGCGTAATGCAGCGGCGTTTGCCCTGCATCATCGCGCGCATTCACATCGGCGCCGAATTTGACAAGATCCTCGATCTTGTATTTTGAAGAATAACTGTCATCGAACATCGCATCATGCAACGCCGTCGCGCCGCTCTTATCGCGGCTGTCGATAGGCAGCTTGCGGTTCAAAAACAGGGCCAGCATTTCCCGTCCCTTGTCGCCGTAACCGCTATAGTCCTTCGCGGCCACGGCCAGATGCAAACCCGTTTTGCCCTGCGCGTCTTGCGCATTCGCTTCCGCGCCTTGTTCGAACAAGGCCTTTGCCGCCGCCACATCGCCCGCACATACCGCGCTCAGCAGGCGGCGGTTCAAATCCGGCACATCTGGTTTTGGCGATTGCGGGCCTGTTGCGGCTTGCGTCATCTCATTACCCAAAGCATGTCTTGATTGCGGTATATTTTACATACGCGAAAAATTTTTCAACGTCAAACCGGCTAACTTTATAACAATGTTATCGCAAGCAAGTATATTACTTGATATGTCCCTTCTTGCGCAGTACGTATTCCAGCCGCATCAGGGCGTTCTTTTTAAACGCGGCTTCCCCCGCCGTCAGCGGGCACTGAATCGCGATTTCCGTCAGCGTGGCCGTATCCATGGCGCTGACGCGCATGATGTTCCCAACGGGGCGGAATTCAAAAATGACCTCGCGATTCTTCATCTTTTCTGTCATATTTTCCCCTAATCCCATATCCTGTACCCATATTAGGAACAAACCGATGAATGCTCAAGCCGCTGTGAAGCCTGCCATGGAAAAATCGAAACTGAAGCCTGCTTTCAAATGGGATGACGCGCTGCTGCTGGACGACCAGTTGACGGACGAAGAACGCATGGTGCGCGATACCGCCCGCGATTTCGCGCAGGATAAGCTGATGCCTCGCATTCTGGAGGCTAACCGCCACGAAATTTTCCACCGCGAGATCATGAACGAAATGGGCGCGCTGGGGCTGCTCGGCTCCACCATCGAAGGATATGGATGCGCCGGCACCAACTATGTTTCCTACGGCCTGATCGCACGGGAGGTGGAACGCGTCGACAGCGGCTACCGCTCCGCCATGTCGGTGCAATCCTCCCTTGTCATGTATCCGATTTACGCCTTCGGCAGCGAGGCGTTGAAGGAAAAACTCCTGCCCAAACTTGCCACAGGTGAATATGTCGGCTGTTTTGGCCTGACCGAGCCCGATGCGGGCTCCGACCCGGCGGGCATGAAAACCCGCGCCGCCAAAACGGACGGCGGCTACATCCTGAAGGGCGCGAAGATGTGGATCACCAATTCGCCCATCGCCGATGTGTTTGTCGTCTGGGCGAAGGATGATGCGGGCGACATTCGCGGCTTCGTGTTAGAAAAGGGCATGAAGGGCCTCTCCGCGCCGAAGATCGAGGGCAAATTCTCCCTGCGCGCCTCCATCACCGGCGAGATCGTCATGGACGATGTTTTCGTGCCGGAAGAAAACAAGTTCCCCGAGGTGAAGGGCCTGACCGGCCCCTTCTCCTGCCTGAACAACGCGCGCTACGGCATTGCCTGGGGCGCGCTGGGCGCGGCGGAGTATTGCTGGCATCAGGCACGTCAATACACGCTGGACCGCGTGTTGTTCGGTCGCCCGCTGGCGGCGAACCAGCTGATCCAGAAAAAGCTGGCCGATATGCAGACCGAAATCACGCTGGGCCTGCAAGGCGCCCTGCGCTTGGGCCGTTTGAAAGACGAGCACCGCGCCGCGCCGGAATCCATTTCGTTGATGAAGCGCAACAACTGCGGCAAAGCGCTCGATATCGCCCGTCAGGCGCGCGACATGCTGGGCGGCAACGGCATTGCCGATGAATATCATGTCATCCGCCACGTCATGAATCTGGAGGCCGTCAATACCTATGAAGGCACCCATGATATCCATGCCCTGATTTTGGGCCGCGCGCAAACGGGCATCGCCGCTTTTTAAAAACAACCGATCAGAAATAAAACCCAATAAAAACGGCAGGTTAACCTGCCGTTTTTTGTTGTGGGAGATAACTTAACCAATCCTTAACCCTCCGCTTTCATAATTATGACAGAGATCAAGGGAAAGGCTGAATGACCAAAATCGTGATCGATAAAAAGCTTTTGAAAAGCGCGGCGGAAAAAGCCGCCCTTTGCGATCACGTCTACCTGCGCAAAGGCGCCGAGGCGCCGCCCGACGGCTGGCAAATCGTCCAGCGCTCCGATATGCTGCTCGGCCATCACAGCAACTTCTTCGGCGCGCTCTATGCGCGTGAAAATCCGGACAGCGGCAAAAAAGAATATGTTTTCGCCTTCCGCGGCTCTGACGGCAACGACCTGAAAGCGAATTTTGCAATCGCGCAAGGCAAGCTGCCCAAGCAATTCGCCCATGCCGTGGATTTTATCTACAAGGCCTGCGATGCCGAGGGCATTTCCCCAAAAGAGACGGAAGTCACCGGCCACTCGCTGGGAGGATATCTCGCCCGCGCCGTCGGCGTGGCGGTCGACGTCAAGAAAGTTTATGCCTTCGCCGGCCCCGGCCCGAGCGAAAAAACACGTACATACCTTAACCAGCTGGTGCCGAAGAACGCCCTGCCGAACGACAGGATCATCCACATCCGCTCCAAGTATGACGTGATCGGCCTGTGGGGGCTGGAAGAAAAAATCACCATCGAGCTCGACACCAAAAAGAACCATCACGCGATCAAAGAGCTGCGCAACTATATTGACAAAAAACTGCACCCCGAGGATGCCGCGCGCGAACCGCTGAAAATCGAACCCGGCTTTCTGGAGCGCGTTTTCAACAAGGTCAGCAAAGCCGTCGCCTCCTGCGCGACGTTGCGCGTCGCCTTGCGCAATCTGTTCAAACATGCGGATCCGGCCCGCGAAAACCGCGACGATATCCGCATCATTCCGCTGGCAAAGCCGCGGGCAAAACCTTCCTTTGCGTGACAATACGCCATAAAAAACGCCTCCGGCATGCGGAGGCGTTTTTTTTATTTGAGCGCCAGATCAACCGCCCGGCTTCGGCGCCTGGATAATGCGCACGGGCTGGGTTTCGGTGACTTTATTGACACGGATATCATTCACGACTTCCGCCGGCACCGTCAATTCCACATCATAGCCTTCCGCCGTGATGATCACCTTGCTCGTCGCGCCGCTGAGCACTTTCTGGCCGGGCTGCGCGGGGGTTGCCGCCGCCGGCGTTTTACCATCTGCCGGCGCGGCCTCGCCGCGCTCCGCCTGCTGTTGTTTCAGCATTTCCTCGCGCGCCCGGTTACGCTCGGCGATTTCTTCGGGCGTGACTTCTTCCATGCTGATGATGTTCGGGCTGCCGACCATGCCGAAGGGCAGATGGCCGTAGGATTTGATGCGGTAGGTTTTGCCGCGCTCCGTCGTGCTATGCACCTGTTCGGCATTGAACTTGGCATGCAGCATGCTGTTTTCGTTACGGAAGGTACCCTTGTCCGTGACGATGCGGTAATTGTCGTAGATGCTTTCGTAGGTTTTTTTATCGTAGCCGACATAGTCCCGTTGAATGGTGCGGACGACGACTTCCTGCTCTTGTATGGTGCCGTAATTGTAATAGGCGGGGCCGCCGATGACAGCGCCGCCGATCAGGGTGACGGCCGCCGCCTTTTTAAAGGCGCGCATGGCATTGCCCTTCATCGTCCCGAGCTTTTCCTTGAATGTCTGTTCTTTAAACGGTTTCTTCCGCGGCGTGAAAGCCATGCCTTTGTCCTCCTGCAGCACATGTATAATTTTTATGAATGCAGGAAAGTTAACACCGTTAACAAACCGTTTCAATCCCTTGCGTTTTAGAAATATTATTTTAGGATTTAGGAAATCAGACTCAGGCCGCCCGCACCCATCTGTTCCGCCCAGAAGGCTTCCAGATCGTGCAAAACCTTGTTCATCGTCTCGAAACGCTCGTCCGTCAGGCCGGCATCGACGAGACGCTCTTCGTGGCGCTTGTATAAACGGGACATGCCATCGTTCAGCTTGCGGCCTTTTTCCGACAGCTTCACGCGCACGGAGCGTTTGTCGTGAATGGAGCGTTCCTGCAGCAAATAGCCGTTTTCGACCATTTTCTTGACGTTATAGGAAACGTTGGAACCGAGGTAGAAACCGCGCATGGTCAACTCGCCGACCGTCAGCTCGTCCGTGCCGATATTGTAAAGGATCATGCTTTGGACGTTGTTGATATCCAGAATGCCGGCACGCTCGAGCTCGACCTTCAGCACGTCCAGAAACTGGCGGTGCAGCCTTTCGATCAGCGTAATGGATTCATAGTACACGGTGGACACGAACGTCACTCCCTTCGACAAGGACTTTTGCCATTCTAGGCGAAATCATCCTTGTCTGCAAACAGGTTTAAAGGACGAGGTCTTTCTCGCCCAAACTGTCGAAATAAGCTTCCACATCCTGGTCGCTGACCTCCGCAATACGCGGCGGTTCCCACTTGGGCTGGCGGTCCTTGTCGATCAGCGCCGCGCGGATGCCTTCGTAGAAATCATGACCTTTCATCAACGCCTGACTCAGGCGATATTCCATAGTCATCACTTGCGCAAAAGGCATCTTGGCACCAAGCCGTATCTGGCGCAGCGCGATTTTAAGGCTGGTCGGCGACATGGCGTACATCGCCTTCAGCGTTTCTTCCGCCCATTCGCTACCATCCTGTTGCAAGGCTGTGATGATATCCTCCACGCGGTCGTAGCCAAAGTAGCGATCAATTTTCTCGCGGTAAGGCGCGATTTCGGAATCGCCTGTCGGCGCGGCGGTGAATTTCTCGATCGTTTCTTCAACACGTGTTGTGGCGTCCTTGGCGTCATCCCATGCCAACGCACATAGTGCTTCGGCCAATTCGGGCAGTTTTTCATACGGCACAAAATGCGTGCCGAAACCAATATAGACCGTGTCAATCGCCGTGATGCGCTTGCTGGTCAGCGCAAGATACGCGCCCGTCTGCCCCGGGCAACGCGGCAGGAAATAACCGCCGCCGACATCGGGAAAAAAGCCGATATTCGTTTCCGGCATGGCAAATAACGTATTTTCGGTGACGACGCGGTGCGAGCCGTGCGCCGACACGCCTTTGCCGCCCCCCATGACAATTCCGTTGATCAGGGAAATATAGGGCTTCGGAAAAGTGAAGATGCGGTGGTTCAGCGTATATTCCTCGCGGAAGAAATCGCGCGTCAGCGTGCCTTCGGATTGCCCCTCGCGCGCAGCCTTGCTTTCCAGCGCGACCGCCTTGACATCACCGCCAGAACAAAAGGCGCGGTCTCCCGCCCCCGTAATGACCACGGCATGAACGGCCGGATCTTTCGCAAAGGCGATCAGGCGTTCGTCCATCGCGCGAATCATGTTCAGCGTCAGGGCGTTCAGCGCCGCCGGCCTGTTGAGCGTGATCAGCCCCACACCGCCGCGGACTTCAAAAAGGATTTCAGCGTCTTGCGTCATTTTTCAAAAAACCGTTTCTTTTCATGTCTGAGTGTCTATATAAGGTACTCGAAACATGATGAAAACCAAGAAAAACATCATCTCTTTTGACCGGCCCCGATTTTGGTGACATATGACAAATACAATCCGCGCCCTGCACCCTGAAACCACCCCCGCCGCCCTGCGCGACGTGCCGAGCCGTACGCGCCTGCGCCGCAACCGCGTGGCGGGCTGGACGCGCGATCTGGTCGCGGAAAACGCCGTCACGGTCAAAGACCTCGTCTGGCCCGTCTTTGTGCTGGAAGGGGAAAAAACCGAAGAGAATATCGCCTCCATGCCCGGCGTGACGCGCCGCTCCCTTGATATCCTGATCCGCGAGGTCGAAGCCGCCGCCACCGCGGGCATTCCCGCAATCGCGCTGTTCCCCGTCGTGTCAGGCGACAAGAAAACCTCCGACGGCGCCGAGGCCTGGAACCCCGACAACCTTGTCTGCCGCACCATCCGCGCACTGAAAGACGCCGTGCCGGACATCGGCATTCTGTGCGATGTCGCGCTCGACCCCTATACCAGCCACGGCCACGACGGCCTGCTGGATGACGATGGCTATGTCATGAACGACGCAACCGTCGACGTGCTGTGCAAACAGGCGCTGGTGCAGGCGGAAGCCGGCGTCGATATCGTCGCTCCCTCCGACATGATGGATCACCGCATCGCCGCGATACGAGATACGCTGGATGCGAACGGTTTCACCAATACGGGCATCATGTCCTATGCCGCGAAATATGCTTCGGCTTTCTACGGCCCCTTCCGCGATGCCGTGAATTCCGGCGGCTATTTGAAAGGCGACAAGAAAACCTATCAGATGGATCCCGCCAACAGCGACGAGGCACTGCGCGAAGTGGAGATGGATATCGCGGAAGGTGCGGATATGGTGATGATCAAGCCGGGCCTGCCCTATCTCGACATCATCCGCCGCGTGAAGGAAACCTTCGCCATGCCGACGCTGGCCTATCATGTCAGCGGCGAATACGCGATGCTGCAGGCCGCCGCGCAAAACGGCTGGCTGGATTACGAGAAAACCATCATGGAAACCATGATGGCCTTCAAGCGTGCGGGCTGCGACGGCATCTTTACCTATGCCGCCCGTGACGTTGCCGATATCCTGAAAAAATAACCACCGGCGCTTATGGCGCTTTCTGCTGCATCATTTTTTGCTGCACGCTTTCCGGCAGATCCGGCGTCAGGACGTCGTGCGCGACATAGGACAGCGCCAGCGTGACCAGATAAATGAATACCGTCATCCAGAGCGTGTCGCGCGGCGTCCAGGTCTGGTTCAGATGTGCGCCGCGCTCCTTGCGCTTGCGCACATCATAGTTCCATGTGCAACTCTCCGCCTTCCAGAACCCGAAAAGGATCAGCCCAAGGTTGATGATCGCCACCGACTGCCAAGGAATTTTTTCAAATATTTCCGGCGTTTTACCGACCGTCAGGGAGCCCACCCAGGGCGCGCATTGCCAAATCACCATCCCCATCGTGGCCAGCAGGCAGGTATTCGCCCAGAAACGCAGGTTGACTTCTTCCGGCGTTTTGATACTCGGCGCTTTGATCTGCATGAATTTCTTATGCGCGAGGAACAGTCCGAAGCTGGCCAGCACAAGCAGCAGCAATCCGCCGAATTCCAGCATTTTTTGCCCGTTTGTATTGCAGCCGACCTCGCTGAGAGCCTCGTTGACCGTGCACAGGATTTCCCTGCCGAGCGTCCGCACGTCGAAAAGGCAGATCTTGATAAGAGCGGCAAAGATCAAGGCCAGTGCTGCGCTGCGCAAACCTTCGCGCGCATTGCGGATGCCGCGCTTTAAGACAAACAGGGAAACGATAAATAAAACGGGCGCCGAGGCGTAGTAAAGAAACCACGCAAAATCAATACAATAAAACCAGCAAAGCATTGCCATGGGCAACGTCTCCCTTCAAATACTTTCAAAGTATGCCCGAAGATGGCGGCTTTGACTATTTTTTCTGTGTCTTTACTTTTTGCCGCGCCAAAGGCATCTTTGGAAACAAACAGCGTCATAACAAATTATACGGATTTTATGCATCAGGATAACAGGCTGACGGTAGACATTATCGGTTACGACAGCGGATGGGGCAGCGCCGATTACGGTTGCGAAGACGGGCCTCTGCGCGTCAGTTACGACCAGTTGATTCAGAAACTGAACGCCGTCAACATCAAGACCCGCTGGCACGCGCCGCTGGGGCTGAAATACCTTGGCAACCACGACGAGCTGACAGGCAAGGAACAAACCCTGCCCGTCCTGCTGGAGGGGCTGCGGCGCCTTGCGCAGCGCGCGGCGGATTCCGCGCAGCACGGTCATATTCCTGTGGTGATCGGCGGCGACCACGCCGCCGCCATGGGCACCTGGCCGGGCATTATTGCCGCACTGGACGCCGCGGAAAGTTTCGGCCTGATCTGGATGGACGCGCATATGGACGCCCATACTTATGAAACATCGTCTCAAGGCAAATGGGGCGGCTGGTGGCATGGCCAGCCTGTTGCAGCGCTGACCGGTCACGGCTTGCCCGCGCTGACGTCCATTGCGGGCAAAGGTGTGAAGATCAGGTCCGAACATATCGCCCTCATCGGCCCCACCAGTTTCGAGCCGGCGGAAGCGGACTTCGTGCGCCGGCATAAAATCCGCGTTTTCACGCTGGATGAGGTGGAGCAACGCGGCTTTACCGCGGTATACGCCGATGCCCTCAAAATCGCCACGACAGGCACAAAGGGTTTTGGCATCACGATTGATCTCGACGGCTTTTCTCCCGAAGACGCCCCCGCCGTCGGTACGCGTGAAAAGCGCGGCTTTGCCGCAGCCGACGTGCTGCCCGTGCTGAAAGGGATCGCGCGGATGCCGAACTTCCGCGGTATGGAAATTGTCGAATACAATCCGCACAAGGATGCCGACGGCCGCACAGGTCGCCTGATCCTTGATATTGTTGAACAGAGCTTCAGTAAAAGCTAATTCTTAATGGAATATTAAGGATCTGTGTTTCATACTAAAAGTCCGGGAGAGGATTTCCCGGGTATTTCCTGCTCGGGCTTTCTGCCTCTGCTCTGGTCACATCATCAAAGGGTGCAAGGACTGCACAAATGCTGAAGATCATAGGTCATATTGGTGTCGTTGCCGCAACGCTGGGCGGTTATGCGGCCATGGGCGGCAAACTGGCCGTTCTGAACCAACCGTACGAACTGGTGATCATCTTCGGCTCCGGCCTCATGGCTTTTACGGTCGCCAATTCCAAGCACGTCCTCAAATCCTGCGTCGCCGACTTCAAGGCCATTTACAAAAAAGACAAATACGGCAAGCAGGAATATCTTGAACTGCTGAGCATGCTCTACGTCGTCTTCCGCACCGCGCGGACCAAGGGCTGGCTCGCGCTGGAACAGCATATCGAAAACCCGCATGACAGCGACATTTTCAAGAAATTCCCAAGCTTTCACAACGACCATCACGCGGTCACCTTCCTGTGCGATTACCTGCGCCTCATTTCGCTTGGCGCGGAAAAACCGCATGAAGTGGAAGCCCTGATGGATCAGGAAATCGACACGCAGCGCGAAGAGCGCAACCATACATCCCACGCCGTGCAAACCATGGCGGACGGGCTGCCCGCGCTGGGTATCGTTGCCGCGGTTCTCGGCGTGATCAAGACCATGGGCGCCATCAGCGAGCCGCCGGAGGTCCTCGGCAGGCTGATCGGCGGCGCACTGGTGGGAACCTTCCTCGGCGTATGGCTGTCCTACGGTTTTATCGGCCCGATCGCGAGCGCAATGAAGGAGCGCAACGATACGGAGCTTAAATATTATATCTGCATGAAGACATCCATTCTTGCCTTCCTGCAGGGCGCCGCGCCGCAGGTGGCAATCGAATTCGGGCGCAAGATTTTAATGCACGATGTCCAGCCAACCTTCCTGGAAGTGGAGGAGGCAACGCAAAACGTTTCGACATCCTGATGATTTGAAGGAAACGATGTGGCCAAGGACGACGACAAAAGACCGATTATTATTATCAAGAAGGTCAAGAAAACGGAAGGCAGCCACCATGGCGGCGCCTGGAAAGTCGCCTATGCCGACTTCGTGACCGCCATGATGGCGTTCTTTCTCCTCCTCTGGCTTTTGAACGTCACGACCGACCAGCAAAAAGATCTGATCTCCTCCTATTTCGCGCCGGCAGATCCGCGCATTTCCGAATCCACCAGCGGCGCGGGCGATCCCTTCGCCGGCCGCACCATGGTAGAGGAAGGCGCGCAGACCAATGACGCCACGCCGGCGGGCGTGCCGAACGACCCTGCCGCCGGCACAGGCCGCGAGGACGGCAGCGAAGGCGACCTCAGCCGCTTTACCGAGGAGGAACTGGAAGCGGAACTGGAACGCCGCGATGAAAAAGCCTTCAAGGAAACGCAGGAAAAACTCGCGCAGGCGATTGAATCCGTGCCCGAACTGAAAGAGCTTTCAAAAAACCTGATCGTCGACATGACGCCGGAGGGACTGCGCATCCAGATCGTGGATCAGGAAGGCAAGCCCATGTTCGAGCTGGGCAGCGCCCGCCCCGTGCCCGATGCGCGCAAGCTGCTGGGCGTGGTCACGCAGGTCATCAAGGACCTGCCGAATAAAATATCCATTCGCGGTCATACGGATTCCCGTCCCTACGGGCGCGGCTCGAATTACACCAACTGGGAACTGTCCGCGGACCGCGCCAATGCCAGCCGCCGCGTCATGCTTGAAAACGCGCTCGACAAGGAACGGATCAATAACGTGCAAGGCAAGGCGGATACGGAGCATCTTGTCGAGGGAGAGCCCGAATCCGCGCGCAACCGCCGCATCAGCATCATTTTGCTGAAACAGTCCATCGCCCCCGCGACGCCGCGCCCGCCTGCCGCGCAAAAAACGCCCGCCAAAGAGCCGGAAAAGCCGCAAAACCGCCGCCGCGAAGATGGCGTCATCTACTTCCCCTGATATGCCGGAGGATAAGGAAAAAAATCCGCAACCGGACAAAGAAACGGAGCAACCGTTCTATTTAACGCCGCCCGCGCCCTGCCCGTATCTGGACGGATTGACGGAGCAGCGTTTGTTGACTTTCATCGAAGAGCCGCAAGCAGATTTGGCACCGTCATTGCTCAGCGCCGGCTTTCGCCGCAGCCAGAATATGTTCTACCGTCCCCATTGCCCCTCTTGCACCGCCTGCCTTTCCGTCCGGCTATTGGTCAGGGGCTTTGCACCCGATAAAAGCTTTCGCCGTATCCTGCGCCGGAATGAGGATATTGAAACCGGCATCCTCAGCGCTGTCTGCGATGAAAACCTGTATCGCCTGTTCCACCTCTATCAAACGGCACGGCATGCGGAGAGCGACATGGCGGCCATGACCATAGACGATCTTTCCGCCATGATTGAAGACCATCCCGGCACCGCGCGCCTTATGCACTGCACAAAAGACGGGCAGACGCTGGGCGTCATGCTGTTCGATGAAACGGCCGCCGCGACTTCGGCCGTTTACAGTTTTTTCGATCCGGCGGAAAGCCGCCGCAGCCTTGGCACGTGGATGATCCTGAAGCTGATCGAATATACACGGCAAAGCGGGCGGGACTTTATCTATCTCGGCTACTTCATCCGCCAATCCCCCAAGATGGGGTATAAAGAACGTTTCCAGCCCCTGCAAATTTTGATAAAAAATGAATGGATAGATTTTCAAGACATGCCTATTTAAGGAGCTTTGCCGTGGATCGTCGCTCGTTCATCAAAAAAACAGCCCTTGCGGGCATGGCTGCCGCCGCCGGCACAGGGTTTTCCGCGCCCGCCCTTGCCAAAGGCCGCATCAAATGGACGATGACGACGACTTGGCCGAAAAATTTTCCGGGCCTTGGCACCGGCGCCGCAAAAATCGCGGAATGCATCACCAAGGCTTCCGACGGACGTCTAACCGTCGACGTCGTCGGCGCGGGGGAAATCGTTCCCGCTTTTGACGCCATTGATGCCGTCGGCAACGGTTCGGTGGAAATGGGGCATGGCGCATCTTATTACTGGAAGGGCAAAGCGCCCGCCGCGCAGTTTATTTCCTCCATTCCCTTCGGCCTTGTCGCACAGGAACAGAACGCCTGGATATATTACGGCGGCGGGCAGGAATTGTGCGACGACGTCTATGCCACGATGGGTTGCAAATTCTTCTCCGGCGGCAACAGCGGCACGCAGATGGGCGGCTGGTACAATCGGGAACTGAAATCCACCGCTGATTTCAAGGGGCTGAAGCTGCGCATGCCCGGCCTTGGCGGGGAAGTCGCGCGCGCCGCGGGCGCCACGGTCGTCAATATTCCGGGCGGGGAGCTTTTGACCTCCATGCAATCGGGCACGATCGACGCGCTGGAATGGGTGGGGCCTTATAACGACCTTGCCTTCGGTTTTCACAAGGCGGCAAAGTTTTACTACTATCCCGGCTGGCACGAGCCGAACGCCATTCTGGACTGTTTCATCAACCTCAAGGCCTGGCACGCCCTGCCGGATGATTTAAAGGAAATCGTGCGTCTCGCCTGCCAGGCCGGCACCATCAACATGACCAGCGAAATGATGGCGCGCAGCGGCACGGCGCTGCAAAAGCTGAAGGAGGGCTATAAAGTCGACATACGCCCCTTCCCCAGGGATTTGCTGAAAGCGCTGAAGAATACGTCCGAAAAAGTCATCGGCGATATTGCGGCCGGCGACCCGCTGAGCCGGAAAATTCTCGACAGCCTGCGCAAATTCCAGGCCGAACAAACGGCATGGACGAACATCGCCGAACGCGCCATGCTGGACGCGCGGGATTTGTAATCTTTCCTTTTTTGGCAAGATCAGGCGTGAACCGTCGTCGTTTGCGGTTTTGCGCCGCCGAAACCGGCATTACGCGGATGCGCCCAGATATGCGGGCGGCTTTCCAGCACGGTGGTCACCTTCATGGCCGCGATTTCAAAACGCGTATCCAGTTTATACGTGTCCTGCATGCCGCGGGCGGCGGAGTAAAGCTCCAGCGCCTCGGTATAAATCTTTTGCGCGTTTTCGGTGCTGTATTGCGGGCCGGTGACGGGGTCGGCCAGTTCTTCCATCAGTAAAATGGCGCTGGCTTGCAAAAACAGGCGGGCATCGCCGGACTGCCGTGGAATAATCCCGAAGAAATCGTTGCCGCATGTCGTCCGCATGCTTTTGACCTCACGGGAAAATTCCACGAGCTTTTCGTTCAACCAGTCCGCAGGGTGTTCGGAGAAAACAGCGGGCCCCGCCAGACAGGCGGCGGCTGCAAACTGGCGGCAATCGCCGCCGTGTTCACAGATCAACCGCGCCATGGCCACGGGGCCACGCTGGTATTGATTGCCGGCGGTCGCGGCATCGCCGTTAAAACGGTCAAGAAAACTTGCCCAGCCGGCGTTGAATGCATCGCGAAATACCGGTTTGTCCGGCAAACCTGTCTGTTGGAAGTCCATGAAATACACACCCTGTTATTATAGTCCCCGACATCGGCAATATGTTACGGAGTGATATCGGAAACGGGCTCGAGTCTTAAAGCAGACTGCCCGGGATGTCCAGCTTTATCGGTTAACATACTGTTTTTACCTTATTTTTTGTGGCAGAGCGGTGGCTAATTCCGGAAAGACAGCGACCAAAACCAGCATGGCCAGCTGAATCGCGATAAAGGGAATCACCCCGCGGTAAATCGCCGTCGTCGGTATATCGGCAGGTGCCACGCCGCGCAGGTAAAACAGCGCAAAGCCGAGAGGCGGCGTCAGGAAGCTGGTCTGTAAATTGATGGCGATCATCACGCCCAGCCAGACGGGATCCAGCCCCATCATCAGCAATACCGGCCCCACGATGGGAACGACGATAAAAATGATCTCGATGAAATCAAGGAAGAAGCCCATGAAAAACATCATGAGCATGACAACGATCATCGCGCCCAGCGCGCCGCCCGGCAGGGCATGCAACGCATCCTTGACGATATTCTCGCCGCCCAGCCCGCGAAAGACGAGGGAGAAGAGAGACGCTCCCAGCAGGATCACGAAAACCATGGCGGAAATCTTGGTCGTTTCGCGCATCACATGGCGCAACATCGGCATATCCATCTGCTTCTGCCACAGCGCGATGACCATCGCTCCCGCCGCGCCGAAGGCCGCGCCTTCCGTCGGCGTCGCCACACCCGCAAAGATCGAGCCGAGAACGGAAACGATGAGCAACAAAGGCGCCAGCATGGCTTTGAGCAACCGCAAGCCGAGCGCCCTGTCATCCGCCGTCGCCGACAGCGCGGGCGCCGCCTCCGGCCTTTTCCAGGCGATGAAAACAATCCAGCCCATATAACCCACGACCAGCAATACCCCGGGGATCAAGGCGCCCGCAAAAAGATCCACGACGGATACGGGTTCCGGCGCCCAATTGCCGAGCGTCATTTGCGCCTGCGTATAAGCGCCCTGGATAATATCGCCCAGCAAGATGAGCACAATGGACGGCGGAATGATCTGCCCCAGCGTGCCAGAGGCGCAAATCGTGCCGCAGGCCAGCTTCGGATCATACCCCGCTCGGCGCATGGCGGGCAGGCTGAGCAGCCCCATGGCGACAACGGTTGCGCCTACGACCCCCGTCGAGGCCGCCAGCAACATGCCCACGATCACGACGGCAAGCGCCAGTCCGCCGCGCAAGCGGCCGAAGCACAGACCGATGGTTTGCAAAAGGTTTTCCGCGATTTTGGCGCGTTCCAGCACAATGCCCATGAAAATGAACAACGGCACGGCCACCAGCAACTCGTTTGTCATCACGCCGAAATACCGCGAAGGCAAGGCGCTCAGTAGCTGCCATTTAAAAACGCCCAGCTCCGCCCCGATCGCCGCGAAAACAAGCGCCACGCCGCCCAACGTAAAGGCGACCGGAAATCCCAGCAGCAAAACGCCGCAAACGACGGCGAACATGACAAGACTTAAAACCTCGCCGAGCAAAACGCTATCCATCCCGCCCGCCTTTCAAGACCAGCAGCGCCTTTGCGGCAAGGGAACTCCCCTGAAGCGCCACCAATACGCAAAAAAGCAAAATGGCGGATTTCAAAAGATACGTGGCCGGCAAGCCGCCCGGCTGCGGGGATCTCTCCCCCATCGCCCAGCTCGTGGCGACGTAATCCCAGCTTGTCCAGGCGATGATCGCCGTCATGGGCAGCAGTAAAAACAAAACGCCCAGCAAGTCGACCCAGGCCCGCCCACGCATGGAAAATTTATTGTAAAAAACATCCACGCGGACATGCCCGCCGTGCAGCAGCGTATAACCTGCGCCGAGCATGAAAATCAACCCATGCATCCAGACATAGCTTTCCTGCATCCATATATGGCCGATATCGAAAACGTAGCGCAGCAGCGCGACCGTAACGGCGGTCAATACCGTCAATACCGTCAACCATGACACAATGCGCCCGATACGGTCATTGACCGCATCGATCACGCCTGTCAGACGTTTCAAAAACATCACTTGCCGTTAAACTTGTTGGCGCGGGGGAAACCGTTGGGCGGCAGGCAGCCCGCCTGCGCGCGCTCGCCGCGCCATGATTTCAGGTTGGTCTCCACGCGCTCCTTGCCGGCGCTGTACCATGTCAGGCCGTCCTTCAGCTTGAAGGTCTTGGCGTCGCTGAGGCCGCCGTCCTTGTAGCGCTGCAAGATCACACCGACGCCGCGGTTCATTTCCGGCACCTGTGCCAGCGGGAAGACCAGCAGCTTGCGGTTCTGGCCGATGGCGGCGACACTGTCATGGTGCGCCTCGATGGGCGCGCAGACGTGCGCCTCGACGCCGTTTTTGACCAGCAGGCACTGCTTGCCGTTCTTGGTTTGCGACAGCACATCCTTCTCCGCCACCACGAAACCGCGCCCGTCGTCGGCGGCGACCAGCAGCTTGCGCGCCGGATCGTGCACCATCATGGTGATGATATCGGCCTCGTTGGAAAGATCGATCATCAGGCGCACCGGCTCGCCAAAACCGCGGCCCGCGGGCAGCTTGTCGCAGGTCAGGGTATAGAACTTGCCGTTAGTGCCGAAAACGATCAGCTTGTCCGTCGTTTCGCAGTGAATGGCGAATTTTTGGCCGTCGCCTTCCTTGTAATTCGCGGCGGCGATTTTTTCGGGCTCCAGATGCCCCTTCATCGCGCGGATCCAGCCCTTGTCGGAGCACAGCACGGTGATCGGCTCTTTTTCGATCAGCGCTTCGACCGGCACATCTATATCCGTCGGCGCCTTGCCCGCCAGAGTGCGGCGCTTGCCGAGCGACGTATTCGGCGCAAAGGCCTCGTGAATCTCGCGCACCTGCTTGCGGATGGTCGTCATCTGCCGCGCATGGCTGCCCAGCAGTTTTTCAAGCGCGTCTTTTTCCTCGCGCAGCGCCTTTTCCTCTTTGCGGATCTCGATTTCCTCGAGCTTGCGCAAGCTGCGCAGGCGCATATTGAGGATCGCTTCGGCCTGTACGTCCGACAACTTGAAACGCTTCATCAATTCCGCTTTGGGGTCATCCTTTTCGCGGATGATCTTGATGACTTCGTCGATATTCAGATAAGCGATCAGCAAGCCGCCGAGGATTTCGAGGCGATGCTCGATCTGTTGCAGGCGGTATTTGGAGCGGCGCACCAGCACATCCTGACGGTGATCGATAAAAGCCTGTAAGACTTCCTTCAGGTTCATGACGCGCGGCGTGACGCCCTTGTCCAGCACGTTCATGTTGAGGGAGAAGCGCGTTTCCAGATCCGTATTCCTGTAGAGCTGCGCCATCAAAAGCTCGGGATCGATGGATTTGTTCTTGGGCGTCAACACGACGCGCACGTCTTCCGCCGATTCATCGGTGATGTCGTCGAGGAAGGGCAGCTTCTTGTTCACGATCAAATCGGCGATTTTCTCGATCAGGCGGGATTTGACGACCTGATAGGGGATTTCGGTGATGACGATCTGCCAGTCATCGCCCTTTTTCAGTTCTTCCTTATGCCAGACGGCGCGGATGCGGAAGGAACCGCGGCCGGTTTCGTAGGCGTTACGAATCGTCGCCTTGTCTTCGGCCAGAATGCCGCCCGTCGGAAAGTCCGGCCCCTTGACGAATTTCATGAGGTCCTTGACCTCGCAATCCTTGTTTTCGATCAGGTGGTCGATCGCATCGCAAAGCTCGGCCACGTTATGCGGAGGGATGTTCGTCGCCATACCGACCGCGATGCCGGACGATCCGTTCGCCAAAAGGTTCGGGAAATTTGCAGGCATGACGATCGGCTCCACCGTATCGCCGTCGTATGTCGGGCGGAAATCGACGGTGTCCTGATCGATATCCTGCAACAAAAGCTGCGCAACCCTGGTCAAGCGCGCTTCGGTGTAACGCATAGCGGCGGCGTTATCGCCGTCGATGTTGCCGAAATTCCCCTGCCCGTCGACGAGCGGATAGCGCACGGCAAAATCCTGCGCCAGACGCACCATAGCATCGTAAATAGAGCTGTCGCCATGCGGGTGGTATTTACCGATGACGTCACCCACGATACGCGCCGACTTCTTCGGCGGCGTTTCGGGCTTCAGGTTCAGCTGGTACATGGCATAGAGTACGCGGCGGTGCACGGGTTTCAATCCGTCACGCACATCGGGCAGGGAACGGGACATGATCGTCGAGAGCGCGTAGGAAAGATATTTCTCACTCAGAATCTCGCCAAGTTCGCGGTTCTGGATTTCAACCGCAACAACGTTGCTCTTGCCCTTGCCGGAGGACTTTCCGGACGGTTTTTTTGTGGTCTTTTTCGCCATGATCTAAGGGTTTTAGCCGAATTTCGTGTCTGTTTCAACGGCTTTGCGCCCGGAGCCGAAGGTTTAAACCGCCAGCGCCGCCAGTTTTTTGGAAAATTTTTCCTCCAGCCGCAGGCGCGGTTCGGGCAAATTGGCGTTCGACAGGGCGAAAACGCGATGCAGCAGAAAATGTCCCGTCAGGCGCAACCCGTCCAATATGTCCCGGTCTTCAAACCGCGCCTCGCCGCGCAAAAACGGCGGCAAGGGCAAAAGCCGGCCTTCATAGGGCGCCCCCGCCGCTGCCGATACGGCGCAACCGGATTTGGGGCTGACATAGCGCAAGTTATCCACAACCCCTGTCGAAACGCATTTGGAAAGATCGATGCCGAAGCCCAGTTCGCGCAAAAGCCCCAGTTCCCAGAAAATATAGCTCGCCGCCCAAAGGTCTGTCGCAAAAGACGCCAGCAGGGCGGCAAGGCCGCTATAGACCGCCGGATGCTTCTCCTTCTCCGGCAGGCTGCGGTCGGCCAGTGCGCAGGCGGCCTGCAGCGCGGTCAGCTTGACAGGGTCGTCCAGCACATCGGCAGTATGGCTTTTTTCCAGTTCCAGCGAAAAAGTGCCGAGCTGATCCGCCCCCTTCGCCTGCCAGCGGGCATGGACGATATTGCCGATCTCCAGCACGCCGCGCGCCTTGGTCGAGGTCGCGCCGTAGACATAGCCCGCCGCGCGCCCCTGTCCCGCCGTGAGCAACGAGATGACGCCCCCCGTTTCCCCGTGGGGGCGGAGCGATAAGATCACGCCTGTTTCCTGCCATTCATACATAACGGCAGGATAGCACAGGCGGGCTTAGGAAAGAACAAACTTCGCATCCGCTCACGCGGCGGATTTTTCCCGTTTTTCGTCGAACAGGCGATCGATCACGCCGCCGATATTCTGGGCATAGCGGTTGTAATCGAATATCTGCTCCAGCCGGGCAGGGCGCAGGACTTTTCGCACCGCTTCGTCGTTTTGAAGACGGGTCATGAAATCATCCCCCGCCCCCGCGCTTTCCCAAACCTGCATGGCATGGGTTTGCACGATGCGGTAGGCATCATTGCGATGCATGCCCGCCTCGACCAGCGCCAGCAGCACGGCCTGGGAGAACACAAGCCCGCGCAGGCTTTCCATGTTCTGTTTCATGCGCGCGGGATAGACCGTCAGGTTTTCGACCACGTTCGTCAGGCGGTTCAGCGCAAAATCCATGAGGATCGTCGCATCGGGCGCAATCACGCGCTCCACCGCCGAATGGGAGATGTCGCGCTCGTGCCAGAGGGTCACGTCCTCCAGCGCCGGCGTGACGGTGGAACGGATCAGCCGCGCCAGCCCCGTCAGGTTTTCCGACAACACCGGGTTGCGCTTGTGCGGCATGGCGGAAGAGCCTTTTTGCCCGGGATTGAAAAACTCCTCCGCCTCGCGCACTTCCGTGCGTTGCAGGTGGCGGATTTCGGTGGCGAGGTTTTCGATCGAACTGGCGATCACGCCGAGCGTCGCAAAAAACATGGCATGGCGGTCGCGCGGGATGACTTGCGTCGACACGGGCTCTCGCTGCAGGCCCAGTTTATCCGCCACATAGGCCTCCACGCGCGGATCAATCGTCGCATAGGTGCCGACGGCGCCGGAAATGGCGCAGGTTGCGATTTCGGCGCGCGCGGCGGTCATGCGCTTTTTCGCGCGCGCGAAAGCGGCGTAATGGCCGGCAAGCTTCAGCCCAAAGGTCGTGGGCTCCCCGTGGATGCCGTGGCTGCGGCCGATGCACAGCGTGTTTTTATGCTGCAAGGCACGCTTTTTCAGCGCCGCCAGCAGGGCGTCGAGATCGGCCAGGATCATATCCGCCGCCTGCGTCAGTTGCACGGCGAAGGCGGTATCCAGCATATCGGAGGATGTCATGCCGAGATGAATGAATCGCGCCTCATCGCCGACGCATTCGCCCACGCTGGTCAGGAAGGCGATGACATCATGGCGCACCTCGCGTTCGATCTCGTCAATGCGCTCGATGCTGAATTCGGCCTTGGCGCGGATTTTCTCCGGCGCGTCGGCGGGAATGGCGCCGATGCTGGCCTGCCCTTCACAGGCGAGAAGCTCCACCTCCAGCCAGGTCCTGAACTTGTTTTCCTGCTCCCAGATGGCGGCCATTTCCGGCCGTGAAAAACGTGGTATCATGCTGCCCTCTCCGATCCTTTCCCTATTTTTTCTTTTCCTCGATCTGCTGCAATGCCAGTTGCTTGAGCGTGATATTGCCCATTTCACGGCGCATTTGCGCCTCGGCGCGCTGCATGGTGTCCTTGACCGCCTCGGAGGCGCGCACGCTTTCAAGACTGAGCACCCCCGCTTCATCCGCGGCGCGCAGGATCAGCAGCATATCGGCAACCGTGGTTTCGTCAAAAGGGCGCCCCGGGATATATTCCTGCTGCCGCCGCGTGACTGCCAGCGCCAGAATGCCCGCATCGGTCAAGGCGCGCGTGATCTGTTCGATCACCACGGAAGGCATGCGCAGCCTTGCGGCCAGCCGCGGCACGGTCATGCCTTTTTGCTGTTCGTAAAAACTTTCGGCAATTTCGGTGCAGACCTGCAGCGCCGCCTTTTCCCGCACACGGGCGCTGAGGCGCAAGGCCCGGCGCGACAAAGCCTGATTGCTGGGGTTTTGCAGGTAATAGCAGATGGACGCCCCCGCCAGCACGATCAGCCAGCCGACGTAAAGCCAGATGATAAACAGCACCAGCGCCGCAAAGGCGGAATAAATCGCGGCATAGCTGGCGGAACCCGTCACGAAAACGCCGAAAAGCTTGCCCAGCACCTTCCACATGATGCCCGTGACAAAGCCCGCGATGAGCGCCGGCACGGCATGCACCCGCGTATTGGGCATGAACATGTAAAGCGCGGCAAAGGCAAGGCCGAAAAGGACATAGGGCACAAGCTTGAAAGTTTCCTCGAACGTGACCGTCACCAGATTGATGTCCAGCCATTCGTTGACCGTCGCGGCATGCTGCATGGCCGTCGTCATCCCGACGGACAGGAACAACAGCAAAGGGCCGATCAGCAGGACGCTGAGATAATCGCGCACCCGCATCGTCATCGACCGCGTATTGGCGACATGCCAGATGTCGTTAAAAGCGGTTTCGATCTTATGCATCAGGGCAATGACGCTGTAGATCAGAAGCCCCACCCCGACCGCGCCCAGAACGCCGATCTGGATATTGTCGACGAAGCTGATGATCCTCTGCGTGATTTGCTGCCCCTGCTCGCCCAGCGGCTCGAGAAAGTCGTTCAGGAAACGATCCAGCTGGTTATGCGCGCCGATCCCCTTCAAAACCGAAAAGCAAATCGCCAGAAGCGGCGCAAAGGACAAAAGCGTCGTGTACACAAGGCTGGTCGCGCGCAGACTGAGGTACCCTTCCTGCAAATCGCGCATGACGGCAAGGATCAGGCGCAGGGCATAAACAGGCAAAGCCAGAATAAAAGGCTTTCCCTGCCACGCCGGATCCCAGACCCAGTTATAGAACCTGTTTTTCAGCGCGACGATCACGGGGCGACTGCATCTTCCGGCACCGCTTCCGGCGACGGAGCCGCTTTTTTGCCGAACAAACCGCCGCCGCCCAGCAGATTCTCAATCGCCTTGCCGGGGTCTTTTTTTATTTCCTTGAAGTTATCCTCGATGATCTTGCCTTGTTCCTTCAGCGCCGCCGGGTCTTTCAGAACATCCTTGACCGCCGCGGCAAAATCGGGTTTGACGCGGATATTGCTGAACGGGCCGACGATATTCACCGGCACGGTGATGCCGCCCGCGTTTTCCTCAGCCGAAGAGGCCGTCAGCAGCGGTTTGACAAGATACTTCACGTATTTTTTCGGCAGATCCACATCGCCTGCTCCCGTCACCTGCACCAGCGGGCCGCGCAGCTTCAGGTCGTCGTTATGCGCGATGCCTTTGGCCATGGTAAAGGTACCGCCCATTTCGACGAATTCGGTCTTACCGCCCCCGATGCCGGCGTCCTTCAGGCCGCCTTGAATCATCTGCGCGATATTCACGGCATCGATCCCCGTGATGGCGCCGTTTTTAAACGTGACATCGCCATTGCCGTTCAGGTTGCCGATCATGGCTTTCTGGCTATTGCCGCCGGCCGTCAACGCGACGTTGGCATCGGCCTTGCCGCTCAGTTTGTCGAAATTCGCAAAGGTTTTCAAAACAGGCTGTGCATCCACGCCCTTCATGTTGAATTTAAAGCTTTGCGACGGCGTTGCGTTCGCGGCATTCAGCATCAGGGAAGAACTGAATACGCCGCCGAACAGAGAGGCCTCGCTGGAGGAAGCCTCCAGTATGCCGTTTTTCAGCAAGACGGTCAGGATGCTGGGCCCAACATCCGCACCCTTGACCGAGAAACCTTGCGTTTTCAGAACAAGATCGGCATTCACCGCTTTCAGGCCACTGAAATCGATCGGCGTTGCATCCCAATCCTGCGCCGGCACATCGGTCTGCGCCGTGCCGCCATCCTCTTTCTGGATCGTCGCCTTGGCAAAGCGGTCAAGGTTCAGCTTGCCGATGGCAAGGCGCGCAAAAATATCCGGCTTGGCGCCGCCCAGCTTCAGCGTCACATCGCCCGTCGCGGAAATATCGTCCAGCGCCAGGCTGGCATCCGTCAGTTTCAGTATCTCCGTTCCCGCTTCCGCCTTCGATTTGAACGAGACCTTTTCAAACGGCAGGCTTTCCGGCGCCGTGCCGCCGATCCAGCCCAGCAGGGAAGAAAGGGAGCTCACGTCCGCCTCAATCCGCGCATCGGACAGCAGCGTATCCTTGCTTTTGAAGGTGCCGCTGATTTTCGCATCGAGAACATCGCTATCGACGATCAGGCCCCCCTTGGACGACCGGCCTTCGATAAAATCCCGGGGCGCATCCAGCGTTGCCACCAGTTGCACGCGCTTTCCAAGGTAATTCAGCGCGCCATCCAGTTGGAAGGCGCTGTCGATATCGGGGAAGGAAATCGTAACATTGATGTTTTCCACCGTATGGCCGGTTTTATTTTGCGCGTCTACAAAGGAAAGACGGCCCTGGCGAATCTCGAATTCATCCATTTTGAAACCGGAGGCATCAAAACCGCCGTCGGCATTTTCAGTTCCGGCTTTGCCAGCGCTTTCTTCCGTCTTCGCCGCTTCCGCCGGCCTGGCCGGCGTGAAAACCCAGTTTTGCTTGCCGTCCGCGCCGACTTCAAGATTGATGGAGGGTTTATTCAAGACGAACCGCGTGACCTGAATTTGCTTGTTGATCAACGGGCGCAAGGCAAGACGCACATCCATTTCCTCCAGCGTCACTATGCTGTCGGACGCCGCCCATTCCGGGTTGGAGAGCGCGACATCCTGCAAACGCACGCCGATATTGGGCCAGAACATGATTTTTGTGTTTTTAAACGACAGGTCGCGGCCCGTCTGCTGCTTGACGGCATCCACGGCCAATTGCTCCACCTTGTCGAGCGGTGCGAACTTCGCGACGGCAAAAAGCCCCCCTGCGACCAGCACGACCAGTACAAGAATGAAGATCAAAAGCTTTTTAAGCGCTTTCATGGGCTGTCCTTTCGTCCGTCTTCTGCGGCAGGGATTTTTCCCCGACCGTGGTTTGCGTATGGAAAAACTGCGTACCGTCCAGCGCCATCAGGCTGACGGCACGATCCTTTAATGTCAATTCCAGGGATGCGGCAAGCGGCATGACGCGCTTAAAGTAAAACGCCGCGGTTTGCCGTTTTGTTTCATAAAAATCTTTATGCGCCGCATCGCGGCGCAGTTGCTGCGCCGCCACGGTCGCCATTTTCACCCACATATGGCCGAAAGCCAGCAGGCTGACCAGCGCCAGGTAATCCGTCGCCGCGGCGGCGGCATCGCGGATCGCGCCGCCCGTATCGCCGCCAAGGCCGATTCTGGATTTAACGGTTTCACAGACCACGCGGCGCCGTAAACGGCGCGTCGCGCGTTTGACGATCCCTGCCGTCCGCGACAGGGCACGGGTCATCTCGGCCGCCACGCCTTCTTCCTTCGCGCGGCGCAGATCGGCCGCCACGATCTCAAGATACGCGGGCATCAGGTTTTCCTTCAATACCTTGCGCCCCATCAGGTCGAGCGCCTGAATGCCGTTTGTGCCTTCGTAAATCCGCGTGATGCGCGCATCGCGGGCGTATTGTTCCACGCCGTGCTCGCGGATATAGCCGTGGCCGCCGTAGACCTGCATGGCGGCATTGGCATGGCTGAGCGCATTGTCGGTCAAATGCGCCTTGACGACGGGCGTGAGCAGATCGACCAGCGCCTTGGCCTTTTTTTGCGCCGCCTTGTCGCCGTGATGATGCGAAATGTCCAATTGATGCGCCACCCAATAGGCCAGCATGCGTCCGGCTTCCGCTTCCGCCTTTATGGTCAAAAGCGCGCGGCGCACGTCGGGGTGGCGAAGGATCGCCACCGCGGCATCGCCTGCCGTTTCCACGCCCGCCTTTTGGTCGATCGGCTGCCCCTGCCGGCGTTCCGATGCGTAATGGACGGCGTTTTGGTAGGAAACCTCGCTCAGCCCCAGCCCCTGCAGGCCGACGCCGAGACGCGCCTCGTTCATCATTACGAACATGGCGCGCATGCCTTTATGCGCCTCGCCCACCAGCCAGCCGGCGGCGTTTTCAAAGTTCATTTCGCAGGTGCTGTTGGCATGGATGCCCATTTTTTCTTCGATGCGACCGCAGAAAACGGGATTGCGCGCGCCGTCGATCATCTTGGGCACGATGAACAGGCTGATGCCCTTGATCCCCGGCGGCGTGGCGGGATCGTCGATCCGCGCCAGCACCAGATGCAGAATATTTTCGGCAAGGTCATGCTCCCCCGCCGAAATAAATATCTTGGCACCCGTGATTTTATAGCTGCCGTCGTCCTGCGCGACCGCTTTAGTCTTGATCAGGCCGAGATCGGTGCCGCATTGCGGCTCGGTCAGGCACATCGTGCCCGTCCATTCGCCGCTGACAAGTTTGGGCAGGTATTTTTGCTTTTGTTCTTCCGTGCCATAGGCATACAGCGCGTTATAGGCGCCGTGCGACAGGCCGGGATACATGCCGAAGGCCATATTGGCCGAACAGACCATTTCCGACAAAGCCGTATGAATCGTCACCGGCATGCCCAGACCGCCGTAGGCCGGATCGCAAGCGACCGCCGGCAAGCCCGCCGCGCAGAATTGCCGATAGGCTTCCTTGAATCCCTTCGGCGTTTGCACCGTGCGCGTATCGCGGTGGTAAACGCAGCCTTCACGGTCGCCGCTTTCGTTGAGGGGAAAGAGAACAGCTTCCGCCATCCCCGCAACTTCGGTTAAAAACTGATTGGTCGTCGCATCATCCACCGTCCCCGCAAACCCGGGCAGCGCCGCAAGGCCGGATACGTTCAGCACCTCGTTCAAAACAAAGCGCATATCATCAAGCGGGGCCTTATATACGGGCATGAACACTCCAGATGGGGGCAAGTGCGGCGAAGGATTGATTCATAACACGAAACCGCGGTGGAATACACCGTAGGCATGCCATAATGCGGATATTTTTATTGCGTCTGGACAAGCGTTCGAAAGCGCCTATCTTAGCGGCATGGAAGCAAGCGTCTTCAGTTTTATGGAAGATTTCAACATCGGCCAGACTTTTACCGGCGGGCCGGTGACGGTGACGGCGGATGACATGATCGCCTTTGCCACGCAGTTCGACCCACAGGATTTCCATACGGATCCGGAAAAGGCCAAAAACACCGCCTTTGGCGAACATGTCGCCAGCGGCTGGCATACGGCGGCACTCACCATGAAAATGCTGGTCGCCGCGATCCCGCCGATGGCGGGCGGCATGATCGGCCGGACGGTCGAAAACATGACATGGCCCCGCCCCGTGCGCCCCGGCGATACGCTGACCTATGAAGGCGAGATTCTGGATATGCGCCCGACCCGCAACCCCGCCCGCGGCCTGATGCGCGTCAAAAGCACCACGCGCAACCAGAACGGCGAAACCGTCATGGAAATGACCTGTCTTGTCTTCGCACCCCGCCGCATTCCCGCGACGGAGACGCCGGGCGGGTAAGCCTTTTCATCTCGCCCGTCTCGCAACAGGCGGATAAATGCGATGGATTTTCTTGTATGCCGTTTACCAGACCAGCGGAATATCCTGCAGATGATAGAGCAGGTTCCAGACCTGCTGGTTCGCAAACAGGGACATGCAGGCGAGCGACCCCGCAAGTTCCCAGTTGATCTTATAGCTGCGGAAAACAATGCAGGCGCCGACAAGGAAGCTGTAGATCGTTACAATCGTTGAAATGCGGTCCAGCTGGTCGCGCGGCATCCAGTCGAAAATCATCGCCGCGGCAATCGGCAGGCTGACGATCAGCATCGGGATCGCCACCCAGTTATGCGCCTGCAGCCAGAGCCAGAACCGATCCTCCTGCTTCAGCCAATAGCCGAAAAGCCAGACAATCCCCGCCGTCACGGCAAAGCTGAGGACATAGAAAACCGTGACGTTCAGAAACACCTGACTGTAAGGATAGGCCCCTTCATGCATGCCGAGCGGCGGGTAAAACCAGGCCACCAGCGGCGCCACCGGATAAAGCGCGATCGGGATCCACATGGATTTCAGCGCCGCTTCCTTGGTCGGGTTTGCTTCAAACGGTTTTATCCCCTTGCCGAACAGCAAGACAAGATCAAATCCGCCTTTGATTTTTTCCTTAACGGATGTCATCCGAAGCCCTCCTCCTGATGTCGTTCTGTGCAAAAGGCAAAGGCCGGCAAGGAGAGCCCCTACCGGCCTTTTCATTATACCCCATTACCGCATATTTTGCATAGCCGCCGCCGATTTTGCCAGCCTGACAAGGCTCACGAATTCAGTGCGATAGCCGAATTCATCCTTGCCCCGCGCGGCATTGGCGATTTCGATCACCTGATCGTACGACAGATTGCCCGTGAATTTGCTGCCCTTCAGCAGCTGGGCGAACCCCGCCACGGCATTGGCGAAGCGGATATCGTCGGAAAGCGATTCGAAGGATTTTTCATCCGCCTTCGTGATCGGTCGCGTCATCAGGATGCTGGTATTCTCATCCGGGCGCTTGTAGCGGATCTTCAAGAAGGCATATTCATCGCTATTTCCTGTCTCCTGCATCGCGCGTTTTTCCGCCGCATCGGACTTCGGCGCCGGCTTTTGATAGCGCAGATCGTCCACCATCGGCTGCATGCCTGTCGGGGTAATCTCGTAGATGGCGGTTACGGTATGGCCCGCCCCCACTTCGCCGGCATCGACCTTGTCGTTATTGAAATCCTCGCGGTTCAGGTGGCGGGTTTCATAACCGACCAGGCGGTATTCCTGCACCAGCGCGGGGTTGAATTCGACCTGCACCTTCACATCCTTTGCGATCGTAAAGAGCGTTGAGGAAGCCTCTTCCACCAAAACCTTGCGCGCTTCGGACAGACTGTCGATGTAAGCGGCATTGCCGTTGCCGTTCTGCGCCAGCACCTGCATCATATGGTCGTTGTAGTTGCCTTGGCCGAAACCGAGAACAGACAAGCCGATGCCCTGATCGCGTTTGCGCTCGACAAATGATTTTAACTCGTCGCGGTTGGTGATGCCGACGTTGAAATCGCCGTCGGTCGCCAGAATGATGCGGTTATTGCCGTCCTTGATAAAGGATTGCTCCGCCAGCGCATAGGCTTGCTGGATGCCCGCCGCGCCTGCGGTGGAGCCGCCGGCAGACAAACGATCCAAAGCTTGAAGAATTTTATGCTTCTCGGCAACCTTGGTCGGCTCCAGCACCGTGCCCGCCGAACCCGCATAGACGACGATGCCGACCGTATCATCGGGCGACAGGTTATCCAGCATCATCTTGAAGGAATTGACCAGCAGCGGCAATTTATCCGTGCTGTTCATGGAACCCGACGTGTCGATAAGGAACACGAGGTTGGATTTCACGTCCTTCTGCACCTCGTATCCTTTGATACCGACATGCACCAGCTTCGTGCCGCTGCGCCACGGGCTGTCGTAAACGGCCACGGTCGGCTGGAACGGATGACCGCCCGCCTCCGGCACGGGGTAATCGTAATCGAAGTAATTGATCATTTCCTCGATGCGGATGGCGTTTGCCTGCGGCAGATATCCCTGGTTGATCGCCTTGCGCGCGAAGCTGTAGGAAGCGGTATCCACGTCGATGGAGAAGGTGGAAACAGGCTCCGCCGCCACCTGCTTGACGCTGTTTTCCTCGAACTTCTGGAACTGGTCGCGGCCGATATCCTTGTACCCTTGCGGCGCGATCACATCCACGGGCGGCATGACGGGCACAGGCTGGGCGATCAGGCCACTCGGCACGGGAGCGATGCGTTCGGCCTCACGGCGATCGCCTTCCGCAGGCGCCATCGCCGAAGACACGGCCCGATCCTGCACGATATGCTTTTTCGTTTCGGGCGCAGCCCTGCCGACCGTCCCGCTCTCATCCTGCCTTGCCAGCGCACCTGCCGCTTTTTGATGTTCGGCCATGATTTCATATGCCGTCGACGCTTTCGGTAAAACAATTTCATCCGATTTCGCAGAGGTCACAGGTGTCGGCATTGTGCGGCCACCTGCTTTTAATGCACGTTCTAAATCACGCTGATTTTCCGCTTTCAGTGCCTTGATATAGGCTTCGTCGACTTCTCCGGCACTGCCAACGGTTACTTTAACATCGCCACTATTCATACTCACAAAACGGGATTTGTTTTCATCCGGCGACGCCAATCGATCACTGACCTGTTGGTAAAAGAACGGCGCGCCCAGTACGGCGACCAAAGCGCATGTGGCAACGGCACCCGTGGTACCCGAAATCGTATAACGTTTTTTCATGATCCATCTCCTGATCTGGCTCAATGTTTGATTGATGCCGGTCTGACGATGGGATCGTTCAAATCCTTGGGCGGTTTTTTGCATTTTTTCGTCGAATGCCGCCATGGCGCTGTTAAGCGCCTGTTTTTTCGCGTTTTCCGAGGGTTCGGGCGCCGTCAGGGACGACAGCGTTTTTTCCAGCTGTTCGTCATCCATGGGCGCGTTCCTTTTGTTTCATCTCCAACATTGCGGCAATTTTCTTGCGCGCTTCGGATACGCGCCAGGATACCGTGCCTTCGGAGCAGTCCATGATGGTCCCCGCTTCTTTGTGACTCAAACCCTGCCAGCAGACGAGCAACACCGTTTCCTTTAATGTCTGGGGCAGCGCGGCGATGGCCTGCAATACATCCTTATCCGCCATTTTTTGTTCGGGCGTGGGCTCGGCGGAGATATAGGCCATATCCTCGAACATCGGCATTTCCCGGGTGCTGCGGCGGTTTTTGGCCTTGTAATAATCCTTCGCCGTATTGATCACCAGCCGGTACAGCCACGTCGTAAAGGCGGATTCAAACTGGAAACTGCGGATATTCCGGGCGAGCTTGATGGCGGCATCCTGCGCGATGTCTTCCGCATCGGCCCTATGGCCGCACCATTGCCATGCCACTTTGAACATCAAACCGTAATGCCTTTCTGCAAGCGCGGCAAAAGCGTCGCGGTCGCCCGCCTGTGCCTTTTCGACCAGTGACTGGTCATCCTGCTGCCGGTTGCCTTGCGTCAAAGGGGTTTACCTTATGTTTCGTTCATAGGACGACGGATATCGCCCTATCCTTGGTAAAATCTTTACGCCTGAAAATCAAATACTTATTGGGCAGGCGGCGCGTCCGGCAATCCGGTTTCCAGCACGGTGGAGCGGCCTTCGTAATATTGCACCAGCACTTGCTTGAAAGGCTCCGCATATTGCAAAAGCACCGTGGGGCCGCAAAGCGCCGCCGTTAAAGGGCCGTCTTCCTTGCGATGGGTGCCGAAAACCAGATAGGGCTGCCCCATGGCAAAGCCGTCCCCCCAGTAGATGTTGCGCTGCACTTCAACGATGCTGTCCTTGGCAACGCCTTTCCAGGCGCGCGTGACCTGAAAAGTATAGGTGGCGGTTTTTTCCAGCTTTTCGACAACATCCTCCTCGTCTCCGCCGACCATTTTACGCTCCGCCGTCACCACGCCTTCAAAAATGGCGGAGGCATCCTGAATGGTCTCCTCGTTCACCACGGGCGGGGCGCAGGAAAGCGCCGCCGCCGGCGTTGCAAAAACCGGCAACATGACAAGCGTGGCGACAGCGGTGGCGAAGAAGGCGTTTTTCATGGGTCTTGCTCCTTAAAATCCCTTAGTCCCAACAATTTATCCCTATGCGTGCGCCGTGCGGCAAGCGCGAAAGCCTTACAGCGTAAAATCCAGCAATCCCATGGACTTAAAGCTGGCATGGCCGCTTTTGGCGATGATCAGGTGGTCATGCACCAGAATATCCAACGCGCGGGCGGCACGAATGATTTCCTCGGTCATCGTGATATCTGAATCGGACGGCGTCGGATCGCCGGACGGATGGTTGTGCACGAGGATCAGCGCCGTCGCCCCCAGTTCCAGCGCGCGGCGCACGATTTCGCGCGGGTAGACGGGCGCGTGGTCGACGGTGCCGGTTTGCTGCACTTCATCGGAGATCAGCTGGTTCTTGCGGTTGAGAAACAGGATGCGGAAATGCTCCCGCTTTTCATGCGCCATGGCGACATGGCAATAATCCAGCAGTTTTTGCCAGGAGCTGAGAACCGGCTTTTGCACGACGTCGCTGATAAGCATGCGCTGCGTCAGGGCATGCACGGTTTTTAAAAAGACGGCGGCGTTTTCGCCCAGCCCCTGCACGGACTGCAAATCTTCGAGCGATGCGCCCATGACGCCGGCAAGCCCGCCGAATTGCGCCAGCAGTTTTTTAGCCAGCGGCTTCACGTCGCGGCGCGGAATGATGGCGAAGAGCACCAATTCCAGAAGCTCGTAATCTTCAAAGGCCCCCGCGCCGGACTTCATGAACCGCGCGCGCAAACGGTCGCGGTGTCCCGCATGATGCGGTACGATTTTTTTATCATCCGGCAGGTCTTTGACTTTTTTTTCAGCCATAGGGCGGTTTTGTATATCCCTTGGGCGAGAGCGTGAATATCTCGTACCCGTCCTCCGTCACCGCCAGCGTATGCTCGAACTGCGCGGAAAGGGAGCGGTCCTTGGTCACCGCCGTCCAGCCGTCGTTCAATATCTTGGTCTGGTAACCGCCGGCGTTGATCATCGGCTCGATCGTGAAAATCATGCCGGGCTTCAAAACCGTGCCCGTGCCGGGTGTGCCGTAATGCAGGACGGAAGGCGGGCAATGGAACACGCGCCCGATGCCGTGGCCGCAGAAATCGCGCACGACGGAAAAACGGCGCTCCTCCGCAAAAGTCTGGATGGCATGGCCGACGTCGCCAAGTGTGGCGCCGGGCTTCACGGCCTCGATCCCCACCATCATCGCGTCATAAGTCGCATCGCAGAGCAGGCGCGCCTTGACCGGCACCTCGCCCACGCAATACATGCGGCTTGTGTCGCCGTACCAGCCGTCAAGAATGGCCGTGACATCGATGTTCATGATGTCGCCTTCCTCCAATTGCTTGTCGCCGGGAATGCCGTGGCAGACGACATGGTTGATGGAGGTGCAAATGGATTTTGGGAAGCCTTTGTAATTCAGCGGCGCCGGCACCGCGCCGCGCTCGGTCATAAAAGCATGGCACAGCTGGTCGAGCCTTTCGGTCGTCACCCCGGGCTCGACGAAATCGGTAATGTAATCCAGCACTTCGGCGGCCAGGCGACCCGCCTTGCGCATACCTTCAAAGGCATCCGCGCCATGTTGCGTAATGGCCCCTTCGGCGTAGACCTCGGCTTCGTCTTCTTGAGAATATGTCAATTTTTGTCCTTTAATCATATTAGCCCCTCTTTTATGGTTAAAATGGCGGCAAATGGCTCGAAAAACAAGTCAAAACTGTTATATTCCTGACGGCGCGGGGGAAAAATCCCCTGCAAAACCAACAAAGTTCAGGAAATTGCGCCCATGTCTTCGCCCGTCACGCCCGCCGCCGCCATTCTGGTCATCGGTAACGAGATTTTATCCGGCGCCACGCAAGATGCGAATACGGCCTATATCGCCGCGCACATGAGCCGCCGCGGCATCCGCGTGATGGAGGCGCGCACCGTGCCCGATATTCCCGCCGCCATTATCGCTGCCGTCAACGCCCTGCGCGAAAAATACACCTATGTTTTCACGACCGGCGGCATCGGCCCGACGCATGACGATATCACCGCCGATTGCGTTGCCGAAGCCTTCGGCGTTCGCATCGACGTGCGCGATGACGCCCGTAAAATTTTGGAAGACTACTACGAACCCCAAGGCGTGGCACTGAACGCCGCACGCCTGCGCATGGCCCGTATTCCCGACACCGCCACGCTGATCGACAACCCCGTCAGCGCCGCGCCGGGTTTTAAGATCGGGAATGTTTTCGTGATGGCCGGCGTGCCGAAAATCATGCAATCCATGCTGCTGCATGTGGATACGATGATCGAAGGCGGATCGCCCGTGCTGGCCAAAACCGTCGCCTGCTCGCTGAAGGAAGGCGACATTGCCGAAGGCCTTGGCGCCGTGCAAAAAGACTTTCCCGATATCGACATCGGCAGCTATCCGCGCGGGCAGCAAACGCCCAGCCTGTTCCTGATCCTGCGCGGCACGGACGACATACGGCTGAACGAAGCCACGGGCCGCGTGGCCGCGCTGGTCAAGACCTTCGGCGGAGAACCGACGATTTTATAAAGCTTGCCTGCTTATTTTTTTGCGAACATCTCTTCACGGTCGTCAAACCAGCCCGCGCCATAGCTGGTGCAGATTTCCGTATGCTTGGGAATATCGCGCGTGACTTGCAACGTATGATAGATCGTGCCCAGTTTTTCTTCCCAGACGATTTCGGCATTCGGTTCTTCCGAATGGTTGCAATAGGACATCAACCCCATGATCAGACAGCTGGCTTGTGACGGGTCTTTCAGCTTTTTCTTTTTGGCCAGCGCCTTGCCGAGCCTGCCGACCGTGAAGGTATAATTGACCAGACGGGTTTTATCGACGTGTTCGGTCGCATCCTCATTGAGAATCAGCGCCGGCGTCACTTCCAGCACGTCGCCTTTTTTCAGGTCGTGATCGCAAAAAACGCCGCGGCCTTTCGTCGGCGTGGGTTTGAGATAAAGCCCCGGAGCGCGCTCCAGTCTCGGATATTGCCTGTTCATGTCCTGACGACCTTCGATGATCTTGTTATTCTTTATTGCCGACGGGAAACCCGCGCCGCCCTGTATAGGCCAGATTCGGAATAAAGTGAATACCCCGTCTTTGTCAGGCCGTCCCTACCGCTCCCGCCCGCTCGGCCGCCAGACGTTTTTCGGCTTCGGCCCGCTCTGCGGCGGTCAGTTTTGCCACAGCGGCATCCCTGTGATCTGTCACGTTATAGCCGCTGTCGATGCCTTTTTGCAGCCAAATATAGGCTTCCAGCGGATCGGAGGCCGTGCCCTGCCCGTTCAGGTAAAAAATCCCCGCCTTGCACATGGCAAGGCCGTGACCGCGGGCGGCGGCACGCAAAAACCAGCCCAGCGCCTTTGCGTCATCCTTATCGAGGCCGATACCCTGGGTGTAAATCTCTCCCAGATTATCCATCGCGCCCGCGCTGCCGGCGGCGGCAGCTTGTTCAAACAAATACCGCGCCTCGTCCAGATCTTTTTCCACGCCTTCGCCGGCAAAATACATGATGCCGAGGTTGTTCAGCGCAGTAGGCTCCTCCAGCGCCGCCGCTTTCTTATACCAGGCCAGCGCCACGCGCATGTCTTTCTCCACGCCTGCGCCGATCTGGTAAAGACTGGCGAGCTTGCTCTGGGAAACCGCGACGTTTTCGGCGGCGTAGCGTTGCAGCATGTCAACGGCGTCATCCGCAATCACCGCTTCGCGGGGCGGCCAGCCGCCGCCGAGCGCGAGGCCCCAGCCGCCCTCGACCCATTTCCTGCCTTCATCCGTCAGGGCAAAGGACAGGACATTATCGGGCATCGCCGTTTTGGCGTCTTCCGGCGGTTTCATCTCGACCTCCTCGGCCAGCGTCAGGCGCTGCAGGGCGCGCCAGAAAGCTTCATGCCCCGTATGCCGCATGGCTGTGGCGGCGGGACGCATGCCTTCCGATGCCCGATGCGTGAGCAAGGCGTAAAGAATGCTGAGATCCGCAGGCTTCAGGCACCAGATAAGCCCCAGAAGAATGCGCTTGTCGTCATTGCTGATCGGCATGGAATGTCCCGCTTTGTCGATAAATCCGTATCATCTATAACGCATATCGGTGATGCCTTCAACCGGCTGGAATGTCATGCACATGCAGATAGCGCGCCCGGTTATCCGATAGAATATGCCACGCTTTTGATTCCTGATCGGGACTGCGGATATTCACCCAGAGCACGAGGCCGCCGTTGCGGATCTGGCGATGAATATGGCTGTTCCACCATTTTGTGGTAATCAGCGTGACGATGCCGCCGAGGATCGTGCCGACCAGCCCCCCTGCGATAATGCCCAAGAGGATGTGGAACCAGCCCGCGCCTTCGAAGATCGCCGCCATGCCGCCAAGGCTGGCACCGAGATAAAGCGGCACCCCCACAAGCGAGCCCATGATTTCGCCCATGACTTCCTTGGGAATAAAAACCGCGCGCGGCGTATCGGGATGATCCATGATCGTGACAAGATCGGGATTCGCCGTCAGCAGTTTTTCCTTCACTTTATGATGCGGTGCCAGAACGCTGATTTCCTCCCGCCAGAATCCGTTGAGTTCAAGTTCATCCAGCGCGGCCTGCAGGGATTCCTGATCTTCGAACACGCCGACGGCCTCGCGCACGATCACCTTTTCCGTGTTTGTTTGCACCATGTGCCTTCTCCTTGTTCATGCCCGCCGCCATGTTTCACACGGGGCATCCCTTTGAAAAACGGCAGGGGGCCCGCCCGGCAGCCGCGCTGCCGGGGGAAAGCGCTTTTTGCTAATGGCTCTTCTGTCCGCCCTTGCGGCTGGCGCCGTGATTGTCCTTCCTGCCGCGGCCGGAGCCTGATTTATTCCCGCCACCGGATTCCTTGTTGACCGTCGCCCAGGCAATGCGCTCCGCCTCTTTTTCGGAAGATCCTCGTTCTTTATAGCTTTCCTCTATATGCGCGGCTTTGCGCTTTTGCTTGTCCGTATATTTCTCCTTGCTTCCTTGCGGCATTCTGCGCCTCCTTCCACTACGCGATTATGATTTTTCTCCATACCGACAACTCGCGAGGGCCCGTATCCGTTCCAGGCATCCGCAGGTGAGAAGGCCAAAGCCCTCCAAGGAATTCCAAGGAACCATTACAAAATCAATTTGTTCGTTATTTGACTTGTAAAAAAATTACAATGGAGGAAGAAATGAAAAATATTAAAACATTTATGTTATCCACCGTCGCGGCGCTTTGCCTGTCAACCGGCGTTGCCGCTGCGGAAGGTAATTCCTATTCCCGCCCCAACGAACAGCAACGCGAATACAGGACTCCTCTGAATGAGATGCGCCAGAACGAGGCGAACCAGAACCGCAATCACGCGTATCAAAATCAAGGAGCCTATTATAACGACGCGCGCCAGTACCGCGCGCAGAGCGGCAATATGCGTACCGAAGCCGATAAGGCCGGTCATGATATCCGCTGGGGCGCAACGGCCGACGCGCAAACCAGGCTAACCGCCGGCGAGTTGCAACAAGTACAGCGCCGCCTGCGCGATGCCGGACATTCCATTTCCGTGGACGGCATCTGGGGCCCCGAAACGGCCGGCGCCGTGCGGGAATTCCAGCAAGAGCGCGACCTTGCGGTAACCGGCAAGCTGGATGCGCGGACGTTGTCGGCACTGGATGTTTCAACAACCCTCATCAACCGCGAAAACCGGTAAACGAGCAAAGAGGGGGCATTCATTGCCCCCTCTTTTTTACCTGCCGCTCTAAATCAAGGGGGCAAGAAAAGCGGCGCCCAGCAAAAACAAAAAACCCAATAAAACAAACAATCCGTCATGCGCGATAAACCCGAGACCGAAGAGCAATATCGGCAGCGTCATCATATCGGGCACAAAGGGGATAAACCCGATGACGATCATCCCCAGCGATAAAAGCAATATCAGCCCGCCCGTCATACGCTGCATGAACCGGCGCGTCAAAATCTCCAGCCGGCGGTTCATGATGCCATCGATTTTCCTGACGAATTTCTTCTTTTTGTCAAAAGCATTCTCGGCTTTTCGCCGAGGCATCGAAATATTGCGTATTTTTTCTGGCAGCCACGGCCGCTCTTTCCCGATCATGATCTGAAAACTGCAAAAAGCGATGAAAGCGCCCGCAACAGCCGGCACGCCCGGAAAAGCACCGGTCGGCAAAAGCACGAAAAGGCCGGGAATAATCAAAAGCGGGCCAAAACCGCGAGAGCCCGTTTTATCCACCATCTCCCCGACCGTCAGCCTTTCGCCATTTGTTTCGGAAACGGTCTTTTCCATCAGCGATGTCAGGCTGCTTTTGTTGTGGCTGTCCATGGCGATATGCCTAAACCCTTTTCAGCCGCGCCGCTTTGATGTCCGCGCCGCCTCTCTCTTCCGCCGCCGCCCGGCCGCCGTGAAATTTTTGTTTGCAAGCGTTAAGATTCTTCTCCAGCGCCTCTTTTTTACGCAGGTTCTTGTGCATGGATTCCGCCTCTTCCTCGTATCCCAGCTTGGCCGCCATGGATATAAGGCAACTGCAACACTCGATCTCCAGGCTGATGATTTTTTCTACGAAAGCGGTAATCCTCCTGTCACGGGCAGCACCTTTTTTCTCCGCTTTGGCCAGTTGCGCGCCCGCAAGCAAAAGCTTTTGTAAATCTTTGCTTGAACCCCCGCCCCGTTCTTCGCATTTCATGCGCGTCAGGATGCCCAGCAGGCGTTGCGCTTCCTCCCGCTGCCGGGTGACAAGATCGGCAAGCGGCGCATAGTCAACCGCCCTGATCAACACGGGCAGGAAAGATACGATTTCCCGTTCCGTACGGCGCATCCTGGTGACTTCGGCCCTGAAAGCATTATATAAAACAGATGACCGCATGAAATCTCATTCGTGAATGATACATAATAAAAAATGAAAGCAAAGGGCTCTCCGCCCTTTGCTTTCAACATTCAAAAATATTAATGCGTTTTATTCGTCTGGTTCGGCTTGCGACCGTTGTCCACGGTATTTTGCTTGTCTTCCTTATTTCTCTGACGCTTGTTGGCCTCCAGCGTCTTGCCTTTGTTCGGGTTGACGTTTTTCCGGTTTTGTTGCGTGTCTTCGTTCTGCTTATACATGCTCAAACTCCTTTTTATGGTTAAATGACTTTCTCTTTTATCGCTTGGCAAACGAGACAGCCCCGCGGACGTTCCCTCTCTCAATTTTTAAAGAAGAAAGAAGATGCCTTCCATGCCGATCGCATCGGCGCGGCCGGCATGCGGCATATCCAAAATTCCTACCCCGCGATAACCGTTCCGCCATTGGGGTGGATGACCTGGCCGGTGATATAGCTTGCATCCTGCGATGCAAGGAATATATAGCTCGGCGCGACTTCATCAGGCTGCCCCGCGCGGCCCATAGGAGAATTTTCGCCGAATTTCCTGACCTCCTCCGCACTGAAGGATGCAGGGATCAGCGGCGTCCAGATCGGCCCCGGCGCAACGGCATTCACGCGAATTTTCCTATCCGTCAAACTGCCCGCGAGCGAGCGCGTCAAGCCGACGACTGCGCCTTTGGTGGCCGCGTAATCCATCAGCTTCTCATGCCCGCGATAGGCGACGATGGATGCCGTATTGATGATGCTGTCTTCCGCCTTGAGGTGTTTCAGCGCCGCCTGCGTCAAAAAGAACAGGCCGAAAAAGTTGGTGTCAAACGTGCGCCGCAACTGTTCCTCGCCGATATCGGTCAGATCTTCCGCCACATGCTGTTCGGCGGCGTTATTGACCAGAATATTCAGGCCGCCGAGCGTCGATACCGTTTTTTCTACGGCTTCGCCGCAGAATGTCTTTTTCCCGATATCGCCTTTGATCGGCAGCGCTTTACGGCCTTCCGCTTCGATATGCCGTGCCGTTTCGGCGGCGTCTTCGTCCTCTTCCAGATAAATAAAGGCGATATCCGCGCCTTCCTTTGCATAGCCGATGGCAATGGCGCGACCGATGCCGCTGTCGCCGCCGCTGATCAGCGCGACTTTGCCTTCCAACTTGCCGGCGGCTTTATAGTTCTTCATGAAGGATTCCGGCGGCGGCTGCATTTCGCTTTCAATGCCGGGCTGGCGATCCTGATGCTGCGCGGGTCGCCCTTCCTCTTTCGGTGCGGCCTTTCCGGGCATCCATGCCGGCGGATCGCTGGCGGGAAAAGATTCGTTCAACGCTTCGTCGATATCCTTTTCTTTGATGTCTTTTGCCGTCATATCCTCACCTCGCACAATATGATATACTCAGGACTACAGCTAACCTTCATGAATTTTTTTTGTTCCGCTGCGGCTTTTTTTCCACCACGCTAAAGCCGCAACGGCGTTTCCGGCCGGCCGGCAATTTCCACGTCCAGATAAAAAATATGGCCGCTATCGCCGCTCTCCCCGGCCGTCGTGATAAACAGCCTTTTCATATCCGTACCGCCGAAAGCGCAACTGGTGACATGATCGGCGGACACGGCAACGCGGCGCAGATGCGCCCCTTCTTTGGAGAAAACATCCACCACTCCTTCGGACCACGAGGCGCAATACATGCGGCCCGCCGTATCCACGCATAGACCGTCGGGCCGGCCCCTTTCGCCATGATCAATAAAAACGCGCCTTTTTCCAGCCGTTCTTTTTTCCGTATCGTAATCATAAGCCCATGTCGTATGCCGTGCCGTATCATTAAAATACATGACGCGGCCATCAGGGGACCAGCCAAGCCCGTTGGCATTCACAAGGCCTTCTTCTTGCGCAAATAATATGCCGTTGCGCAGGTAATAAAGCGCCGCTTCCGCCTTGCGCGCGCGTGAAATCGTCCCCGCCCACAAATATCCGTCCGGATCGCATTTTCCGTCATTAAACCGGTTGCCGGGCGGCATGTCAGGCGGAGAAGCCAGCAGGGCGAGATCGGATGTTTGACGGTCAAACGAATAAATGCCGTCGGCAAGGCCGAGCGCCAGCCGTCCCGCCTGCGCCTGCACGGCAAACCCGACCGTGGAGGGCATGCGATAGCCCCGGTGCCCTTCCTGCGCGTGATAGCGGTGCAGCATACAGCCGTCAATATCCACCCAGTAAAGCGCCTGTTCCGCCATACTCCAATAAGGCCCTTCCGCCAGCTGCGCGCGCGGCAAAGCGCGATTCAGGATACGCGCTTCAGGCGATTTTCTGGTCATATTCGCCGACTTCGGCGTAACGGCGCAGGGTGGCATCTATATCCTCGAAAATATCTTTCATGCGGGCTTCCGATACGGGACTTTCGACCACGACGACCAGCGACGGCTTGTTCGACGATGCCCGCACCAGCCCCCAGCTGCCGTCATCCAGGATGATGCGCACGCCGTTGACCGTTACCAGCGCGGCAATATCCGCCCCCGCCACTTTTTCGCCGCCCTTCTGGCGCTGCCGGTACGTTTCCGTGACTTTTTCGATGATATCATATTTGATTTCATCCGCGCAATGCGGCGCCATGGTGGGCGACCCCCATGTTTGCGGCAGGGCATCGCGCATATCGGCGATGGATTGCCCGGGGTTTCTGTCCAGCATCCGGCAAATCATCTTTGCCGCCAGCAGGGCATCGTCATATCATT